>Ga0308173_10000841_pt1 | contig 14197 bp, 15 predicted proteins | sample PhyPR1_FD_203716 | JGI IMG/M metagenome (GOLD analysis project Ga0308173, IMG submission 203716) | Soil microbial communities from UC Gill Tract Community Farm, Albany, California, United States - DLSLS.P.R1 | ecosystem: Environmental > Terrestrial > Soil > Agricultural land | place: USA...
CGCCGTCGAGGAGGGCGTGTCCATGGACGTCGACGTGGTCGTGGAGATCCCCAAGGGCTCCCGCAACAAGTACGAGTACGACCACGACCGGGACCGCATCCGGCTCGACCGGATGCTCTTCACCGCGACGGGCTACCCGAGCGACTACGGCTTCGTGCCGGACACCCTCGCCGAGGACGGCGAGCCCATCGATGCCCTGGTCCTGCTCCAGGAACCCACCTTTCCCGGGTGCATCGTCCGGGCCCGCGTCATCGCGGTCTTCTGGATGCGCGACGCGGGCCGTCCGGACGCCAAACTGCTGTGCGTTCCGGCCACCGACCCCCGGCAGGCCCACCTCCAGGACCTCGGCGACGTGCCCATGCACCAGATCAGCGAGATCTGGCACTTCTTCCAGATCTACGAAGCCCTCGAGCCCGGGAAGTCGGCGGAGCCCTCGGTCGCCGGCGCCTGGGATCGGCAGAGGGAGGCCGTGCGCGCGGTGCAGGAGGCGCAGCGGAGGTTCGCCGAGCGATCCGCGTAGCCGGCTTCAGGCGCCGTCGAGGACCGCGCGCAGCCGCGCGGCGAACGCATCCGGCTCACCCGGCTGGCCGTACTCGTCGCCCATGAACCCGCCGTGGCTGCCGGGGAAGACGGTCGGTTCGGTCTCCAGGAGGGCGGCCATGGCGTCGGCGCCCCGGGCGGCCATCGTCTGCCCGGAGGCCGCGCCGCGGGCGAGAACGATCCGCGTCTGTGCAGCCCGGAGTGCGTCGACGTCCGGCTGGTAGCCGGTGATGGTGCGGACGTTCTGCGCCAGCAGGGGGTCGTCCCGGCTGCCGTCGTCCTCGGTCGGCAGACCGAACTGGGCGGGGTCGACCGTCGGCGTCCGGTAGCCGTCCGGCATCTCGCCGTCGTACATGACGAGGGTGATGAACGTCGCCATCCCCGCGCCCATCCCTTCGCGCTGGTAGGTCTGGCGCATGGCTTCGATCGCCGCGGCCAGCGCGTCGCGGTCGGGCAGGATCGTGGCGAGCGGGGGCTCGTGCGCGACCAGCGTGCGCACCTGGTCCCCGCGCTTCGCCACCCAGGCCAGCGCGTTCACGGCGCCGCCGCTGCTGGCGAACACGTCGACCGGGCCACCGATCGCCTCCACGAGGCGGGCCAGGTCACCCGCGTGGTCGTCGGGGGTGATCTCCCCATGGCCATCGGTACGGGCGCTGCGGCCGACGCCTCGGGGGTCGTAGGTGACCACCGGGCGGTCGGGGAACAGCCCGGCCAGCGTCGTGAAACCGTCCGCGCCCATCGGCGAGCCGATGACCAGCAGCGGGGTGCCGGTCCCGAGCGAACCGCGGACGTCGTAGGTGATCGTCGCGCCGGGTGCGTCGAGGGTGTGCGTGCTGATGGTGGGCATGGACATCGCCGGCTCCCGGGTCGTCGGAGTGTGGGGCACTGCCGTGTCGACCGTCAGTCCCGGCCGAACTCATCGGTCCAGCACAGAAGCGGCAGCACGGAGGGGGATCGACAGCCTCTGGTGCCGAGGAACGGCTGTTGGGACAGTCCGGGCCATGCGGACGACGCTGTTCGAGTTCGCGGGGGGCGAGCCGGCCTTCCTGGCCCTGGCGACGGCGCATCACGCCCGCTGCCTCGCCGATCCCGAACTCAACCACCCCTTCTCGCACGGCGACCTCGACCCCCGGCACGTCGAACGGCTGGCCGCCTACTGGGCGGAGGTGATGGGCGGGCCGCCGCGGTACTCGTCGCTGCCTTCCGACCAGTCCTTCGTGCTTCAGCTGCACTCCGGCAACGGCGACATCACGGACCTGGGTCGGCGGTTCGTGAACTGCTTCGTGGCCGCGGCGGACGACGCCGGGCTGCCCGACGACCCCGAGTTCCGGGCGGCGCTGCGGGCCTACATGGAGTGGGCCGTCGGCGACGTGCTGGCCTACTCGTCGGAGGGCTCCGTGGTCCCCGGCGGACTGCCCATGCCGCGCTGGTCGTGGGAAGGGCTGGCGGCGTCGACCGAGCCTCCCCGGGGAGCTGCACGGGCGTAGCGGGGAACGGCCGACGCCGAGAGCCCACGCACGCCCAACGTGGGTGAGGATCGGGCCGTGATCCCAACCGGTGCGCCGGTGCGGCTGTCCGACCTCGTCGCGACGCTGTCGCTGGTGTCCGACCTCGGCATGGGCCGGCCCATGGAGCGCGTCCTCCGGCAGACCGTGATCACGCTGCGCCTGGCCGAGGCGGCGGGCCTCGACGACGCGGTCCGGTCCGCTGCGTACTACACCTCCCTCCTGACCTGGATCGGCTGCGCGAGCGACACCAGCGAGCTGGCCGAGCTGTTCGGGGACGAGGTCGAGCTCTACGCCGACACCCACGACGACGATCTCGGCGGCCTCTCCATGGCGGTGTTCGTGGCCCGTCACCTGGGCAATGGGAGCTCCGCACTGCGCCGCGTGGGCATGGTCGGCCGCTTCCTCGCCACGGGGGGCCGGTCGGTGCAGCGGGTCATGGAGGCGCACTGCCAGTCGGCCAGCGACCTCGCCGAACGGCTCGAACTGGGCGACGACGTCAGCCGGCCGTTGCTGCAGGCCTTCGAACGGTGGGACGGCCGCGGCGTGCCCGGGCTCGTCAGGGGTGAGGAGCTGGCGCCCGCCATGCGTCTCGTGCATCTCGCCGACATCATCGAGGCCTTCCACTCCGCCGGTGGGACCGAGGCCGCCCTCGCCGTCGTCCGCCAGCGCCGGGGGACGCAGTTCGACCCTGCTCTCGCCGACTGCTTCGCCCGACGGCACGCCGAGATCCTCGCCGGGGTGGGTTCCATCCAGGCCTGGGACGAGGTGATCGCCCTCGACCCGCGGCTCGGGGCCGCGCTCTCCGGCGATCAGCTCGACCAGGCCCTGCAGGCCTTTGCCGACTTCGCCGACCTGAAGTCACCGCCGCGCATCGGGCACTCGCGCGGCGTCGCCGTCCTGGCAGGGGACGGCGCCCGCCGCTTGGGACTGCCGGACGAGGACGTCGTCCTGGTGCGGCGGGCCGCTTGGCTGCACGACCTCGGGATGATCGGCGTCCCCAGCGCGGTCTGGAACGACACCCGGCCGTGGACGCTGGCGCAGCGGGAGCGGGCCCGCACCCATCCCTACCTGACCGAGCGGATGCTGGCCCGGATGCCGCAGCTCGCAGGCGTCGCCCGGTGTGCGGCCCAGCACCACGAGCGGCTCGACGGATCGGGCTATCCGCACGGCCTGGGTGCCGATGCCCTACCCATGACGTCCCGGGTGCTGGCCGCAGCGGACGTCGTGCATGCGCTCGGGCAGCCGCGTGCGCACCGGCCGGCCTTCCCGCCGGCGCGGGCGGCGGCCCTCGTCCGGGAGGAGGTGCGCGCCGGGCGACTCGACGGCGAGGCCGTCGACGCGGTGCTCGCCTCGGCCGGGCACCGGGTGATCCGGCCTGACGGTCCCTCCGCGGCACTGACCGCGCGGGAGCGGCAGGTGCTCATCCAGCTCGCCCGCGGGCTGTCGAATCCGGAGATCGCCGTGGCCCTCACGGTCTCGCGCAAGACCGTGTCCACCCACCTGGAGCACATCTATCTCAAGCTCGGGGTGTCGACCCGGACGCAGGCGGCGTTGTTCGCGATGCGGCACGGGCTGGTGGGGGACCCCTAGAAAGATCGGGCAGTTGCCCGAGTCGGGGGGCGCGGCCGGCGCCATAGAACTACGGGCATGACGACAGCAACCGCACCAGCAGTCGCCGGAGCCTTCCTCGAGGGCCTGGCCGGGCAGGACTTCTCCCGCATCGCCGCGACCCTGGACGACGACGCGCACCTCACCGCACTCGTGCCCAGCGGGTTGAAGCAGTGGCACGGGCCCGACCAGATCGCTGCGACCTTCGGGCGATGGTTCGGGGACGTGGACGAGTTCGACTTCGTCGACGCCTCCGTCGGCGAGGTCGGTCAGCGGCTGCACCTGCGCTGGCGAGCCCGCGTGCAGGCCCCGGCGCGCTTCGGCGTCGGCTGGTTCGTGGTGGAGCAGCAGGTGTACGCCGACACAGGTCCCGACGGCCGGCTCGCGCAGTTGTTCCTCCTGTGCTCCGGCTTCTGCCGCGAGCCGCTGCCATGAGCAGCAGGGCAGCCATCAGCCGCGCGACGGGCCTGGAGGACGGCGAGCGTGATGCCTGACGGGAGAAGGACGGCATCGCGACCATCCCGTCCCGACAGCTGACACCGCTACGCACAGGGGCCGGTCAGCCGGTGAAGCGGACGACGCCGCCCTCGGTCGCGCTGCGTCTCGCGGCGTCGAGCACGGTCGCGGTGGCGACGGCGTCGCGGGGGTTCACCGGCACCGGCCCGAGGCCCCGGACGGCCCGGGCGAAGCCAGGGTAGAAGCCGTTCCACGCTCCCGCCAGCGTCGGCAGGGTCTCGCCGTCGCCCCCGCGGTGCACCCGTCCCCACCGGTTCGCTGGCTCCGCACCCCAGGCCGGGCCGAGGGACGCCGGGGTGTGACCGGCGAGAAGGAGTTCCTCCTGACCGTCCATGGGGCCGCCGACCACGTAACTGCCCGTCGTCCCGGTGACCCGGAACCGAGGGCCCGGTGCTCCCTGCCGCCAGCTGCCCCACAGGTGCGAGTGGGCGCCCGTCTCGTGCGTGAGGGCGACGAAGACGTCGTCGTCCAGGCCGTTGTCGAGCAGGTGCCATTCGGCGTACACCGAGGTGACCGGGCCCATCAGCACCAGCGCCTGGTCGACCAGGTGGCTGCCGAAGTCGCGCAGCGTGCCACCGCCGGAGGCCGGTGGCCCCGGCTCCGGGTCCAGCCGCTCGAAGCGCGACTCGAACCGGGTCAGCTCGCCGAGCAAGCCCCGGGCGGCCAGGTCGCGCACGGTCAGGAAGTCGGAGTCCCAGCGGCGGTTCTGGTAGGGCGACAGGGGGAGCCCCAGCCGCTCGGCCAGGTCGACGGAACGCAGTGCCGCGTCGGCGTCCAGCGCGAACGGCTTGTCGCAGACGACGGCCAGGCCGAGCTCGAGGGCCTGGTCGGTGAGCGCGCTGTGCGTGTCGGCGGGCGTGGAGATGGCGACCGCTTCCGCGCCGGCCGCCGCCAGCGCCTCCAGCGAGTCGAAGGTCGCCAGTCCCGGGACGTCCTGCGCCACCAGGGCCCGGCGTTCGGCGGAGGAGGTGACGACGCCGACGAAGTCGCACTCCGCCGCCGACCGCAGCAGGGGCGCGTGGAACCAGCGGCCGCCGAAGCCGTAGCCCACCAGCCCGATCCGCACCGGTTCCAACGTCTCGGGACCCTCGCTGCTGGTCATGCGGTCATTCTGACCTCGGCTGCCGCGGCCGCCCCTGCCCGAGCTGCTGAACTTTGTGGTCCCGCTGGTCACAGTCGCCGCTCCGGAACGATCGGAACCCACGAGTACCGCAGGCGGCGCGGCGCTCCCATAGCGTCGCGGCGCCCGGCGCAGCGTCGGGCGACCTCGCCTACGGGAGACCACATGCCTCGCCGTTCCCTGTCGGTCGCGGCGGCAGCCGCCGCCGCGCTCGCCTTCGTCCCCGGCACCGCGTCCGCCGCACCCGCCGACGCGCCTGTCGTCCGATACTTCGCCTCGAGCTACGAGGCCACAGCTGACTTCGTCCTCCCCGACGGGCGGCCGGCGTCCGCGTCCCTGTCGAAGTTCCGAGGTGCCAGCACCGATGAGTGGCAGGGCTCGCTCAGACTCGACGTCACGACGCCCTGCTCCACGTCACCCGCGTGCTCCCCGTCGACCGGGTTCGGCTCGACCGAGGTGGCCGGCGACCAGATCACGTTCGACCGCAGCCTGCACACCGCCTCGGTCGAGGACGTGACGATCAGCGTCGTCACGGCCGGGTTCGGAGGACCGGGCCTGCCCCCGGGTCTTCCGGGCGGTGGAACCGTGACGCCTCCTCCGTACGACTGGCCGCCGCTCCCGCCGACGGACCAGATCTCGCCCCCGCCCGGTGGGGAGCTGTCGCCGCCCCCGCCCGGCGACCAGCTGCCGTCTACCGGTCAGCTCCCGTCGCTGCCCGAGGACTGGACGGCGCCCGCCCCGAACACGGAGACCTTCGTGGTGAGCCTGGCGTTCACCGGAACCGGTGAGCTGACGCACGAGGTCACCCAGGGGTACGGCCAGTGCGGTGACGGCAGCACGAACTGCCAGAGCCTGCGGAAGTACGACCAGCGGGCGGCGAGCGCCGTCCTCACGCTCGACCGGGTGGCCGGCGAGCCCGTGTCGGGGCTCCTGACCCTCGGCACGGGCCACGACGTCGCCGGGAAGCCCAACGGCCTCTACTGACGGCGGCTCCCCGACGGCGGGCCGGCGCTGTGTCATCGTGAGCGCCGTGCCCGCCGTTCGTCGTCCGACCCCGTGACCGCACTCATCGCCGTCCTCGCCGGACTGCTGGGCCTGCTCGTCGGAGCGGTCGACAATCGGATCGCCGGGCGCTACCCGTGGGGTTCGGGGAACACCGCCCGCGCCGTGCGCCTCCCGGTCGTCGAGCTCGGGACGGCCGCGCTGTTCGTCCTGACCGCCGTCCGGTTCGGGCTGTCCTGGGAGCTGCCGGCGTTCCTGTTCCTGGTGGGCGTCGGGGTGCTGCTCGCCGTCATCGACGCCCGCCACAAGACGCTGCCCAACCGCGTCACGCTCCCCGCGATCGGCATCGCGGCCGCGCTGCTCGCGGTGGCCGCCCTCGGCACGGGGGAGTGGGCCTCGCTGGGGCGGGCGGCCCTCGGCGCCGTCGTCCTCTTCGTCGTCTTCTTCGTGCTCGTGATGATCTCGCCGCGCAGCATCGGGATGGGCGACGCGAAGCTGGCCGCGCTCCTCGGTCTCTACCTCGGCTGGCTCGGCACGGCGGTCCTCGTGCTCGGCGTCGCGGCCGGATTCGTCGTCCAGGCGCTCCTCGCGCTGATCCTGCTGGCCACCCGCCGGATCGGACTGCGCGGCCAACTGCCGTTCGGCCCCGCGATGCTGCTCGGCGCAGCGCTGCTGATCGGCTGGAGCGGCGCGCTCCCCGGCTGATTCTCGTCACGCTGCGTGACATCTGCCCACCATGGGTGATCCCTCCGGGTGCATTGTGTCCCGCATCCGGGTGAGACGCGCTCAAGTCGCCGTCCCGTCTGCTCGACAAGCTCCCTACAGCCGCGAGGCCCGGGTCGTCCGATCCGGTCCGGACGGTCGACCCCCAAGGAGCACGACATGCAGAAGTTCTTCGCCACCATGGTCAGCCTCGTCGCGGTCGCTCAGGACCGCGTGCGTGAGGAGAAGGGTGCCACCGCCGTCGAGTACGGCCTGCTGGTGGGCCTGATCGCCGTCGCGATCATCGCCACGGTGACCCTGCTGGGCGACCAGCTGAACGCCCTGTTCACGGAGATCACGACCGCCCTCAAGTAAAGGCACTTCTCCCACTCGCGGCTGTACGGCGCAGCGGCTCCCGGTCAGGGGAGCCGCTGCGCCGATGCACACAGGAAGGCGGTGAACAGCTCATGAGGAAGCGACTGCGCTCGGCACGACTCCGCGACGAACGCGGGGCATCGGCGGTGGAGTTCGCCCTCATCGTCCCGCTGCTCATCGTGCTGGTTCTCGGCATCGCCGAGTTCGGTCACGCCTTCCAGGTGTCGGGAACGCTCTCGGCCGCCGCGCGGGAGGGCGTCCGCGTGATGGCTCTCCAGAACGACCCGGTCGCCGCACGGTCCGCGGTGCGCACCGCCGCGCCGTCCCTCGCCCCGGCCGTCACCGACGCCCAGATCGTCATCACCCCCGCCGCGTGCCCGACGACCGGCCCGACCACCACCACGGTCCGGCTGACCGTCACCTACCCCATGCCCTTCCTCACCCACTTCTTCGGAAGCGGCGCCACCCTGCACGGAACGGGAGTCATGCGATGCAACGGCTGATCGATCTGTTCCGGGGACGCCTCTCCGACGAGCGGGGGGCCACGGCGGTCGTCTTCGCGCTGATCCTGATCCCGGTGCTGGGCTTCGCGGCCCTGGCCGTGGACATCGGCTCGCTGTACGCCGAGCGGGCCCGGCTCCAGGTCGCTGCCGACGCGGCGGCCATCGCCGTCGCGCAGGACTGCTCGCGCGGCAACTGCGGCGACATGCTCGCCACCGCCCGCGCCATGGTCGTCGCCAACGACGGCGACGCGTCCGCGGCGCAGCCGGTGCTCAGCAGCGCCCCGCTCAGCGTCACCGTCGCCGGGCGCACCCCCGTCAAGCACTGGTTCGCGCCGGTCATCGGCCACGACGCCACGGCCGTCTCGGCGAGCGCCACGGTCGGCTGGGGCGCGCCGAGCCGCGGCACGGCCGTGCTGCCGCTGACCTTTTCCTGGTGCGAGTTCGCCCAGCAGACCGGCGGCGGTCTGCCCTCGGGCAGTACGGCCCGCACCATCTACTTCACCAAGACGTCGAACACGACCGGCTGCACCGGCCCGTCGCACAACATCGTCCCCGGCGGGTTCGCCTACCTCGACACCGATCCGGGCAAGTGCGCGGCCAGCACCGGGCTCGGCGGCCAGTGGATGTCGAGCACGGGTAACAGCGTGCCGTCGGCGTGCTCCACCGCGGACCTCTCGAAGTGGGTGGGACAGATCGTCCTGCTGCCGATCTTCGACCAGTCCGGCGACACCGGCAGCAACGCCTGGTACCGCGTGTACGGCTATGCCGCCTTCAAGGTGACCGGCTACTCCCTCGGCGGCCAGTTCACCACCTCACCGAAGCCGTGCACCGGCAACGACCGCTGCCTGAGCGGCTACTTCACCCGGTTCGTCGAGCTGTCCGACGCCTGGAACTACAGCCCGGACGCCCCCACGCTCGGGGCCTCCATCCTCCGACTCATCCGATAAGGGGCGCCGAACCGTGATGCGTCGAATCCTGGCCGCCCTGGCGGCCCTCCTCCTGCTCGTCGTGGGCAGCGTGGTCCTCCTGGGCTACGTCCATGGCGCGGACGCCCGTGCCCTTGCCGGCGTCCGCACCGTCGACGTGCTGGTGGCCGACGAGCTCATTCCCGAGGGCACGTCGGGCGACCAGCTCGACTCGCTGGTCCGCACCGAGGTCGTGCCCGCCAAGACGGCTGTCGCAGGCCGGGTCACCGACCTCGCGTCCCTGACCGGCCGGGTGGCGACCGTCGACATCCTGCCCGGCGAGCAGCTGCTGTCCGGCCGGTTCGCCCGGCCCCACGACCTGCAGGCCCCCGGCACCGTCCAGGTGCCCGATGGCCTGCAGGAGGTGAGCGTGCTGCTCGAACCGCAGCGCGCCGTCGGTGGGCGGCTCACCGCCGGCGACCACGTCGGCGTCGTCGTCTCAATGACGCTCCAGGACGGGACGACGACCACGCACGCCGTCCTGCACGACGTGCTGATCACCCAGGTGCAGGGCGCTCCGGCGCCGGTCGACCCGGCCGCGACCAAGGACGACCCGGCGACGGCGTCGGCCGGCACCGCCGCGCCGTCGGCCTCCCTCATGGTCACCGTCGCGGTGAGCGCCGCCCAGGCCGAGGCCGTCGTGTTCGGCGTCGAGCACGGCACCATCTGGCTCTCCCGTGAGCCCGACGGCGCCCAGACCGGCGGCACCGACGTCGTCACCCCGGGCAACATCTACGGAAAGGCCTTCGCATGAGCCGCGTCGTGCTCGCCGCAGCCGATGAGGACCTCATCCTGCGGGTCAAGCAGGCTGCTGACGGCGATGTGAGCGTGCTGCCCGCCGGACGCCTGCCCTCCGATCCCTCGCGCCTGTTCGAGCAGCTGCTCGACGGCGAGCTGCCCGACGTCCTGGTGATCGGGCCCGGCGCCTCCCCGGACGCCGTCCTGACCCTCGCCGCGCGCCTGGACATCCAGACGCCGGGCATCAGCGTCGTCCTGATGACCGAGGCGTCGCAGCAGATGTGGCAGGCCGCGATGCGGTCGGGCATCCGCGACCTGCTGCCGCCGTCGGCCAATGTTCCGGAGATCCGGGACGCGCTCGAGCGCGCCTCGCTGGCGGCGAACGGACGGCGTCGCGTGCTGCGCCCCGTCACCGAGACCGAGCGCTACACCGGACGGGTCATCACGATCGCCTCGCCCAAGGGCGGGGTGGGCAAGACCACCGTGTCCACCAACCTGGCCATCGGGCTCACCGCCGCCGCGCCGCAGTCGACCGTGCTGGTCGACCTCGACGTGCAGTTCGGCGACGTCGCGTCGGCGCTGAGCATGGTGCCGGAGTACACGCTGCCCGATGTCGTCCGTGGGCCGGCCAGCGAGGACACGATGGTCCTCAAGACCTTCCTGACCCAGCACCCCAGCGGCCTGTACGCCGTCTGCGGCGCGGAGTCGCCGGCCGCCGGGGACACCGTGCGCGGCGAGGACGTCAGCCGGCTGCTCGCCCTGCTGGCGCGGGAGTTCCGCTACGTCGTCGTCGACACGGCCCCGGGGCTGTCGGAGCAGACGCTGGCGGCGCTGGACCGGGCCACCGACGTCGTGATGCTCTCCAGCATGGACGTCCCCGGCGTCCGCGGGCTGCGCAAGGAGCTCGACGTGCTCCGCGAGCTGTGCATGATCCCCGCCGGCCGGCACGTGGTCATGAACTTCGCCGACCCCAAGGGCGGCCTGTCGGTGCGCGACGTGGAGACCACCATCGGCACCGGCGTCGACGTCGTGCTGCCACGGTCCTCCGGGGTCCCGGCCTCGACCAACCAGGGCGTGCCGCTGCTGCAGTCCGGCAGCAGGCGCGACCCGATGGTCAAGGAGCTCAAGCGGCTGGTGTCCCGGTTCGCCGCGACCCCGCTGATGCAGCCGGGTCGCTACGGCGCCAAGCACCGGGCTGCGTCGGCATGAACCTCGCCGACCGCCTCGCTGCGGCCCACGGGCAGCCGACGGCGCCCTCGTCGCCGGAGTCCTCGCCGGCTGCCGTCCCGGTGCCCCGCCCGTCCGTCGCTGCGGCCGTGCCCCCGCCGCCCGTCGACGCCCTCGCCCGCCTGAAGGACCGGGTGGGCAAGGCTCTGTTCGAGCGCATGGGCAGCCGGATGAACGACCCGAGCCTGTCCGCCGAGCAGTTGCGCACCATCGTGCTCGGCGAGCTCGACGAGGTGGTGGAGGAGGAGAAGGTCCCGCTCAGCACCGAGGAGCGGGCCCGGCTCACCGCCGAACTGGCCGACGACGTGCTCGGCTTCGGGCCGCTGCAGCGCCTGCTCGACGACGACGCGGTCAGTGAGATCATGGTCAACGGGCCCGACCACATCTATGTCGAACAGCACGGCAAGCTGACCCGCACCAACGCCGTCTTCACCTCCGAGGAGCACCTGCGGCGGGTCATCGACCGCATCGTGTCGCGGGTGGGACGGCGGATCGACGAGTCCTCGCCGCTGGTCGACGCACGCCTGGCCGACGGGTCTCGCGTCAACGCGATCATCCCGCCGCTGGCGTTCAGCGGCTCGACGCTGACCATCCGCAAGTTCTCCAAGGACCCGTTCACCGTCGACGACCTGATCGGCTTCGGCACCCTGTCGCCGGAGATGGCCGAGCTGCTCGACGCCTGCGTCGAGGCGCGGCTCAACGTGATCGTCTCCGGCGGTACCGGCACTGGAAAGACGACGCTGCTGAACGTGCTGTCGTCGTTCATCCCCGAGGGCGAGCGGATCGTGACCATCGAGGACGCCGTCGAGCTGCAGCTACAGCAGGACCACGTCGTCCGGCTGGAGTCGCGGCCGCCCAACATCGAGGGCAAGGGCGCGATCACCATCCGCGACCTGGTCCGCAACTCGCTCCGCATGCGCCCCGACCGGATCGTGGTCGGGGAGTGCCGAGGCGGCGAGTCGCTGGACATGCTCCAGGCGATGAACACCGGTCACGACGGCTCGCTGTCGACGGTGCACGCCAACTCCCCGCGCGACGCGATCGCCCGGCTGGAGACCCTGGTCCTCATGGCCGGCATGGACCTGCCGCTGCGCGCCATCCGCGAGCAGATCGCCTCCGCCGTCGACGTCGTCGTGCAGCTCACCCGGCTCCGCGACGGCACCCGCCGGGTCACACACGTGACCGAGGTGCAAGGCATGGAGGGGGAGACCGTCACACTCCAGGACGCCTTCCTCTTCGACTACAGCGCCGGGGTCGACACCGCCGGCAAGTTCCTCGGCAAGCCGGTGCCCACCGGCGTGCGGCCGCGCTTCACGGACCGGTTCGACGAGCTGGGCATCAAGCTCTCGCCCCGCGTCTTCGGGGCCGGCGATACCGCGCGGAGCTGGGCATGACGCCGGCCGTGCTGCTCGTCTCGGGGCTCGCCGCGATCGCCGGCGGGCTGCTCGTCCTCGCCCTCGTCGTCGTCCCGGCGGGACCCGCCCGCGTGCCCCTGAGCCGGCTGGACCCGACGGTGGCGCCGGAGGCCTCCGGGCTCGCCGGGGCCGGTGCCGCCGCGGGTGCCGCGGTGGAGAAGGTGCTGGTCAAGCGTGGTCGGCTCGCCGCGGGAGCGGCGGCTCTCGAGCGCGCCGGCATGTCCACGACGCTGCCCAACTTCGTCCTGACCGTGGGGCTGTGGACCCTCGGGGCTGCCGTCGTCGGGACGCTGCTGGTCGACGTGTGGCTGGGCCTGGTGATGCTGCTGGTCGTCCCGTTCGGTGCCCGGCTGCTGGTGGGGTTCAAGGTGGGCCGGCGCCGAGCAGCATTCGCCGATCAGCTCGACGACTCGCTGCAGCTGATGGCCAGCAGCCTGCGGGCCGGGCACAGCCTGCTCCGCGCGGTGGACGCAGTCTCCCAGGACGCTGCGTCGCCGACCGCGGAGGAGTTCGCCCGCATCGTCAACGAGACGCGGGTCGGCCGCGACCTGAGCGACTCGCTGGACGAGGTCGCCGAGCGGATGGGCAGCGACGACTTCACCTGGGTCGCCCAGGCGATCGCCATCCACCGGGAGGTGGGCGGCAACCTGGCCGAGGTGCTCGACGCCGTCGGCCACACGATCCGTGAGCGCAACGCCATCCGCCGTCAGGTCAAGGCGCTGTCGGCCGAGGGAAAGCTGTCGGCCATGGTTCTCGGTGCCCTGCCCTTCGTGGTCGTCGGCTTCATCTCGATGACCAACCCGAGCTACCTGCACAAGTTCACCGCGAGCCTCGCCGGCTACGGCATGCTCGCCGCCGCGGCGATCATGATGCTCATCGGGGCGTTCTGGCTCAAGAAGACTGTGACGTTGAAATTCTGATGACCAGCCTCCCCGTTCCCGTGCTCGCGGCCGCCGTCGCCGTCGCCTCGGCCGTGCCCCTGGTCGGCTGGGCGATCTTCGTGCGCCCGGACCCCGTGGCCGCGCAGTCTCGCGACAACCTCACCCGCGGCATCCAGCTGCCCGCCGACCGCACCGTCGGCCGCACCGGCCCCGGACTGGGTTCCCGGCTGGTGCGCGGCCTCACGCCCGGGGGCACCGCCGCCCGCCTGGATCGCCTCGCCAGCCGCGCCGGTCGCCCCGCCGACTGGCCGGTGTCCCGCCTGGTCGCAGCGAAGGTCGTCCTGGCGATGGTGGCCGGCGGCCTCGGCGTGCTCGTGATCAGTGCCGGCCCATCGACGCTCAACGTGCTGCTGGCCGTGGTCTGCACGGCCGTCGCCTACTTCCTGCCCGAGCTGCTGCTCTACAGCCGGGGGCAGGAGCGCCAGGCCGCCATCGGCCTGGAGCTCGCCGACACCCTCGACCAGATGACCATCGCGGTGGAGGCCGGGCTGGGCTTCGAATCCGCGATGAGCCGCGCCGGCAAGAACGGCAAGGGGCCGCTGGCCGAGGAGCTGGTGCGGACGCTGCAGGACATCGCCGTCGGCCAGCCGCGACGCGAGGCCTATCTGGCCCTCGCCGAGCGCACCGGCGTGCCCGACCTGCGCCGCTTCATCGGTGCCGTCGTGCAGGCCGACGCGTACGGCGTCTCCATCGCCGACGTGCTCCGCACCCAGGCGAAGGAGATGCGGCTCAAGCGCCGTCAGCGCGCCGAGGAGAAGGCGATGCAGATCCCGGTCAAGGTGATCTTCCCCCTGATCCTCTGCATCCTGCCCACGCTGTTCATCGTGCTGCTCGGCCCCGCCGTCATGGACATGATCGCGGCGTTCAGCACATAACACTGGGACATCGCGACCCTGTGACATCGCGACCCCCCGGGTCGCACCGCGGCCAGGAGCCGTTCCCGGCTTCAGCTGAGCGTGTCCGTCGCGCCTGCGCGGGCCCCTCCGGGGCCCACTCGGCGCGACAGCCCCGCTCACCTCGGCTGGCTGGGGTTGGTC
>Ga0308173_10000842_pt1 | contig 14196 bp, 10 predicted proteins | sample PhyPR1_FD_203716 | JGI IMG/M metagenome (GOLD analysis project Ga0308173, IMG submission 203716) | Soil microbial communities from UC Gill Tract Community Farm, Albany, California, United States - DLSLS.P.R1 | ecosystem: Environmental > Terrestrial > Soil > Agricultural land | place: USA...
GGCCAAGGCGCGAAACTGGGCGTTTTGCGTCAGCGCCTGGAACTGCGCGTTCTGCATCAGCGCCTGGAATTGGGCGTTCTTCATCAGCGCCTGGAACTGCGCGTTGTTGTTGAGCGCCTGGAACTGCGCGTTGTTGTTGAGCGCCTGGAACTGGGCGTTGTTGTTGAGCGCCTGGAACTGGGCATTGTTGGTCAGCGCCTGGAAATCGGCGTTGTTCATCAAGGCGGCGAAGTCGCCGTTCTTGACCAGCGCCTGGAATTGCGCATTGCCTGCCAGCGCCTGGAACTGGGCGTTGTTCGCCATCGCGCGGAACTGCGCATTGGCGGCCACCGACGCGAACGCCTTGTTGCTTGCCACCGCCACCATGTGCGCGTTGGTCGCGACGGCGCGGAATTGCGGATCCTTGACCAGACGCGTAAAGGTGTCGGTCTGCATCATTTGCGGGATGCTCTGGTCGCCGAGCTTGACGTCATCGGCACTGATCGTCTCCGCGCGATAGCGCTGCGCCGGGGCAATCGTTCCGGCGACTTCGTCGTTAGAAGGAGGAATGCCCGCGCCGAAATACAGGACGGCTGCGATCGCGACGGCCAGGCCGCCACCCACTGCGATGATTGTTTTGTTGTTCATGTGATCCCTTCCCTTCGTATGAAGACGTGAGCCCGATGTGGACGGAAACCTTGTGGACGGAAACAGTCGATTACCTTCGCCGGTTGCAGATTTGTCGTGCCTTTGTCTGATATACGGCGGCACGCCGGAAAGGTTGGAATGAATCGGATGTTGGACCGAGGCGGCCGCGCTGCGGCGCCAAGGCAACCAGCGCCGTGGCGCCGGCTTGCGCGCGCTCGCGAGCGCGGCGAGCAGGCGCTCGTGCAGGTCTGCCGGGCTGTCTGGCGGTTGCACCTGCGCGAGCGCGTCGGCCATGCGCAGCAGTTCGTCATGATCGCAGCGGACCTGCGGGTCGGCGCGCACGGCCTGTTCGAGTTCGGCGCGGCCCTCGGCATCGATCTCGCCGTCGATCAGCGCATGGATCAGTTCGAGGATGCGTTCGTTGCTCATGCCGCGGCCGCTCCCTTTGCAACGAGGATGACGCGCAATGCCTGGCGCGCGGTGAACAGTCGCGACTTCACGGTTTTTACCGGGCACTCGAGGATCAGCGACATCTCCTCGTAACTGCAGCCCTGCAGGTGCTTGAGCACGATGACGGTCCGGTAGTCGACGCTTAGCCGCGCCAGCGCGCCCTGGATCGCGGTCTCGTTTGCATCACGCGCTGCCAGTTCTTCGGGCCCCTGGTGGTCGTCGACCGTTTCGTCCGCCAGCGCCTCGGCCGGATGCCGGGCGCGGACCTGGTCCAGCGCCTGATTGACGGCGATCCGGTACAGCCAGCTGCGGAACGGCTGCCCGGGGTCGTAGTGATCCAGGTGCTCGTAGGCGGAAAGGAAGGCGGTTTGGGTCACGTCGAACGCATCCTCGCGAACATGCAGAATCCGGTAGGCCGCCGAAAACACCTGCCGCGCATAACGGCCGAGCAGGAGATCGAAGGCGTGGCGATCGCCGCTCCGGCAGCGTTGAACCAGGTCGGCGTCCGTCTCTTCAGTCATGTATACGGATCGGCGTCAAAAAGGTTGGCGCGGGTGTTCAGCTGCCCGCCCGCTCGACATCGAACACCTTGTCAAAGCCGGAAAAGCGGAAAATATCGAAGATGTGATTGTTGACGTTGATCAGGCGCAAGCGTCCACCGCCAGCCAGCAGGCGTTTGTGCGCCTTGAGCAGCACGCCCAGCCCGGCGCTCGAGATGTATTCCAGATCGCGAAAATCGAACACGCGCGCGCTGCCGGCGGCGTCGAGAACGCCTTGGGCCTTGTCACACTGTGCCGCATCGAAGCGGCCATGAAATGCGATCACACCGTCACCGCCGTTGTCGATTTCGAACATGAATCCGTCTGCCTGTGCCGTTGGTTGCGTTTGTGCTGGCGAACGGCTCGAGCCTGCCCTCGACGGATTACGCGCGCGGCGCGGCGTCGGGCATGCCCAGAGCGTCACTCTTCGATACTGCCGGTAAACAGGGCACCAGTTACAAGCCGCCCCCCTGATCTTGCGATTCCAGATTAGTCCCGCTCGGGGCGATCCACCAGCGTTGTCGAGGCCAAACCCGAATTTTTTTCGCTGCCGGGCCCGCCAAGCGGGCGCCGGAAACTGATCCGGCTGCACCGACCGCTATAGTCGTATTCGATCGCCTCGACCATCCGCCGCACCAGATGGATGCCCAGCCCGCCAGGCCGGCGCTGCTCTACTGGTTGGTGAATATCGACGTCCGGCGCCTGCGTGATGTCGAAGCGCTCGCTATCCGGATCGGTCAGTCGGCAGCGCACCGCGCCCGCCCCGCAAACGATCTCGAGTTCGATCTGCCCGGAGCCGGCGGCGTTGTACTTGACCATGTTGGTGAACAGCTCTTCGATCGTCATTTCGATCGCGTACGCGTCGGCGTCGATCACGCCGTGTGCTTCGAGCAGCGGCCGCACGAAGGCGAACACCGCCTCGAGCGAATCGATGCGGCGCGCAAACTCGCGCCGGGCAGGCACGGGTTCGCGCGCGGACGATCCGGAATCAGGCGGCAGTGCTTGGTTCATCGGGCAAGGCCTCCCCAGGGGCCTGAATGAGCCGCATCCTCCTGCGCCGGCCATGGCGCGTCAAGGACGGTTCTCCTGACCACACTCCGCAGCGTTGTTGGCGTGCATGTCAGGCTTGCCGGCGCAGCAGCACCAGGGTGATGTCGTCCTTCTGGGCGGCACCGCCGGCAAATTCAGCCACGGCCGCGAGCAACTTTTGGGTCAGGTCCGGCAGCGGCAGTTGGTGGTAGCGCGACAGCACCTCTGCGACCCGGGCATCGCCGAACAACTCACCGTGGGCATCGTGGTATTCGTAGATGCCGTCCGAGATCAACGCGAGGATATCGCCGCGTTCGAGCGCCAGTTCGCCGGCGTCGCCGGCGCTGTCGACCTCCATCACGCCGAACGGAAACGTCGTCGGCAGGTGCCAGGCGGGCGCATTGGGCGCAGCGCGCCAGTGCAGGATCGGCCCCTGACCGCCCGAATGGAAGCGCACCTGATGCGTGTGCGGGTCCAGAAATCCCATGAACGCGGTGATGAAACGGCCGTCAGGCAAGTCTTCGTTGAGCTGGTTGTTGACCTGCCGATACGCCTGGTCCAGGTCGGCGCCGAGGCGAAAGGCAATGCGCAGCATCGCTTGCATCTGTGTGGCCGAGAGCGCCGGCCCGAAGCCATGGCCGGTGGCATCGCCGAGCAGGATGAACAGGCGTCCTTCGACCACGACCAAATCGAACAAGTCGCCGCCGGCTTCGTCGGCCGGCTGAAAATGGCCGTGCATCTCATATCCCGGCACTTGCGGCATGCGCTCGGGCAACGTGGCGATCTGGATCGCGCGCGCCAGTTCGACTTCCTGCTGCAAACGCTGGTAATGCAGCCGCTCCAGATGCACCTTTACCGCCTGCAAGGCGATTGCAGCCTGGGCCGCGAGCAAGCGCGCCATCGACTCGGCACGCGCATCGAACGGCAGCCCGTCTTCGTCCAGCACCTGCAATACGCCGATCAGCACATCATCCGAATCGATGATCGGAACACTCAGCATCGAGCCATGGTCGATCTGGCCACCGCCGTCGACCGCGCCGATGAATCGCGAGTCGGCGCTGACGTCGGGCACGTTGATCGATTCGCGGGTGGCGGCGCAGGTTCCGACCAGTCCGGCGCCGAGGCTGGCCACGATCGGCGGATCGCTTTGCGGAATTTGACAGGCCAGTTGCGCAGTGTCGGCCTGGAACAACCACAAGCTGGACAATTCGGCGCCGAACAGCGACTGCGCGGTGTCGACGATCTCCGTCAGCACCGAGGCGAGGTCGAAGTGCGACAGCAGTTTCTGCATCAGCACCACGACGCGCTCGAGCGGCAACTCGCCGTTGGCATCCGCGGCGCGGGCGAACATCGGGTGCGAGTGCGGGTTTTGCTGCGGAGCCATCGGCGATTCCAGTTCGGGACAGCCAGCGTCCGATTCCGCAGAGCCTACGCGTGCTGCCGCCGGAAGCAAGTGTCCGCGCGCGGCGCATGCGAAACGCCGTCAGGGCCTCGGTACGGCGAAATCGCTCAATCGTCGAATACCCTGGCAAGCTCGATCATGTCGAAATAGGCACCGTCGATGCGCATGGCGCGGCGCTTGCGTCCTTCGCGCACGAAACCCATGCTTTCATAGAGCCCGATGGCGCCGAGATTGTCGATGCGGGTCTGGAGTTCGATTCGCGTGATTCCGTTCTGCCGGGCTTTGGCAATGGCGGCAGTCATCAGGCGCTTGCCGATTCCCTGCCCGCGATACTGCGCAAGCACGCCGATGCCAAGCGTGCCGCAGTGGTGGAACGCGTAGGCCCAGCCCGGGACGATGTCGCACCAGCCAACGACGCGGTCGCGATCGAGTGCGACGAACTGCGCGATGTCCTGGCCGATGTTGTCAGCCACGAACCGGCGCATTTGCTCGAGCCCCACCGCCTCGACCTGGGCCAGGAACTTGCGCTCACGCGCAATCGCATCGACACAGGCGCGAAAGTTCTCCACATGCGTTGCGTTGATTGGCTGTACGTCGATGGTCATCGATCTGCCCCGGATCTGCCGCTGCGATCAACATCGTACGGCCAAACCGAAAACCGCGGTCGATCAGGCAGCACGTGACCTGCCATTTTTGGGCGCTCACCGGCTTGTGCTAGGCTCAATATCACCACGTATCGTGGCACGTATAGGCACGCGCGACAGGGCGAAGGCTCGACGTCGCTGTTCGCATCGTGCCGAACAGTTCTTTTTGGCGATTCGGAACGACCATGCAAAAAATACCGAGCTGCGCGCTTCCGCTCCTCTTCGCCTGCGCGAACGCTTACGCCCTGGATGGCTTCGAAAAGGTTGTGTGCGGATCCGACATTCCGAAAGCGTTGATCGGCCAGCGCACATCGAACGAGGCGGTGGGCGGCATTGAAAGCCGGCACGCGGCGCTGGGCCTGAAGGATCTCGGCGGCACCGAGGTCTCCGACCATTTGTTTTCCGGATCGTGGCGCATTTGCGGCGACGAGTTTGTCTTGCTCGTGGATGACCACTCCGTGATCCGCGATGTCCTGCAATTTCCGCCGCATTCGAAGGCCGCCCCGGGGTTCAGCGGTTCCTGTGAAGCCAAGGGCAAGGCAGTCGAAGGGACCGTGATCGCCGTTTTGAACAGTGAAACGGGAGCGCCCACGCTCGCCGCGCAGGCGGCGTGGAAGATCGACGAAAAAAATGCAAAATTCGAGAAGCTGCCGACCGAGGGCCTGCGCTGCTCGCGGGACGGCATCTTTACCGTGGACGGCGGCCGCTAGTTCAACGCGTCGATCATTGTTCGCGCAGCGCGACCATCGGATCGACGCGAAGGGCGCGCCGTGCCGGCACGAACGCGGCGAGCATCGCGATTGCCGTCAGGCCGGCGGGTACCGCGATCCAGACCAAGGGTTGCGCGTGCATCGCGTCGGCAATTGGACCGACCATCGTGTCGGCCAGCATGCCCGCGAACGGCATCCCGAGCGCAATTCCGATGATGAGTCCCACCGCGACGAACACGGCGTTGAGTCCAAACACATTGCGCAGCACGCGCGCGTCAGGTGCGCCAAGCGCGCGGCGGATGCCGATCTCGCGCGTGCGCTGGCCGACCGCGTAGGCGATGATTCCGTACAGACCGGCGCCGGCGAGCACCAGCGCGACGATGCCGAACCCGGTGAATAGCTCGGCCAGCACGTGATCGCCGAAGCTGCTTTCGAGGAACACCTGCTGGTAGGTGCGCACGAAATAGGCCGGCGTGTCCTGATCCTGTCCCTGCAGGACTGTCGAAAGCCGCGAAGCGAAGGCAGCGGGATCATCATGCGTGCGTACGCCGATGCTGACGTATTTGTCCGGCCCCTTGGCAAAGGGCACCAGCACCGATGGCATCACCGGGTTGTCGATGCCATCCAGGTGCAGCGCCGCGGCGATGCCGACCACGGTAAACGTGCGCGCGCCACTCTCGCCCGGATCGAGCACGAAGCGGCGGCCGATGACCGTCCCGGACTTGCCATAACGATCGGCGAAGGTCTGGTCGACGACTGCCACCAGCGGGCCATCGGTGTTATCGCGTTCGTTGAAGAATCGCCCTTGCAGCAGCCGTGCCCCGAAGGCGGTGATGAAGTGTGCATCGACTGCGCCGAGGCGGATCTGGGGCGCTTTCTTTTCAGCGGGCGCAATCCCGTCGGGCAATAGCGGATGCTGATCGCCGGTCCATCCCGGCAGCGCGGTGGAAATACTCGCGTCCACCACGCCGGGTTCGGCGCGCAGCGCATCGGCAAAGCGATTGAAAAATTGCACGCGCTCCGCGTCGCTCTGGTACTTGTCCGACAGCAGGGCCACGCGCGCGGTCAGCATGTGGTCGCGATCGACACCCAGGTCGAATTGCGAGATCGCGCGAATGCCACCGATGGTCACGCCGGCCGTCGCCAGCAGCATGCAGCTGAGCGCGATCTCGCCGATCACGAGCGCGCGCGACAGGCGCGCAAAGCCGCTCGAGGTCGACGAGCGCGAGCCGTCGCGCAGCGTGGTGGCGACGGCTGCGTCGGCCGCGCGCAACGCCGGTAGCAGACCCGTCACCAATGCGGTGATCAGTGCCGCGAGCGCGGCAAAGCCGATCATGCGCGCATCGATATCGAAGTGCATCCATGCCGGCGGACCCGAACTGGCGGTCTGCGCAAACGAGACGATCAACGCGCGCACGCCGACCATGGCCAGCGGCAAGGCCAGGGCGAGCGCGGCAATCGACAGGATCAGGCTTTCGAGCAACAGCCGCAGCGCCAGCCGGCCGCGGCTCGCGCCGAGCGCGGCGCGCACGGCCAACTCCTGGCGCCTGGCGAGCGTACGCGTCAACATCAGGTTGGCGGCATTGGCTGCCGCGACCAGCAGCACGAGCACCACGGCGAGCAGCATCATGCCGATGAGCGCGCGCGACTGGGTGTTCACGAGCGAGCGGTCGAAGCCCTCAACGTCGGGCTGCAGCTCGCGGAAGTACTCCGGATCGTCCTTGCGCGCATCGGCGAACCAGGCCTCGAGCCGTGCGCGTACCTGCGCGGCATCGAAGCCGGCGTGCGGTTTCAGCGTCGCGGTGAAGAACCGGCCATCGCGCCGGGGCAGGTTCGGGTCCACGCGCGCCGGGACCCAGATCTTCTGCCGTTGCGGAAAACTGAACTCCGGGTCCATGACGCCAATGATCGTGGCCGCCTGGCCGTTGACCCGGACCGCGCGCCCGACGACATCCGCAGCGCCGGAAAAAACCGCCTGCCATACGTCGTGCGAGATGAGTACGGTGAGCGGCGACTCGGCCGCATCGTCGGCCGCCGTGAATCCACGCCCGAGCATCGGTTGGGCACCGAGCACGTGCAGCAGGCTGGCGCTGATGAACGCACCTTCATAGCGGCGTGGCCCGTCGCGGTCGCCCAGGGTTATCGTGCCTTCACTGACGCCGGCGACATCGGCGCTATCGGCAAGGTAGCGCTGCCAGGCAAGCAAATCGCGGCCGGGAACCGTGCGCAGATCCTCGGCATTGGACGCTTGCCGAAATCCGGCATTGAGCAGGCGCTCGGCGTCGGGAAACGGCAACGGCTTGAGCATCAGGCCGTTGATGATCGCGAGCATGAACAATACGCACGCGAGTCCCGCGCCGAGCACACCGATGACTAGCGCGGAAAATCCGCGCGCGGCGGCAATGGCGCGAAGGGCTTGGCGGAATTCGGGAATCAAACTGTGCATGCAGCCCCCTGTCATGGATGTCGTGTCCGTCGAAGATCGGCGACACGGGCAATCGATCGGATCCGGCGAATCGCTGCCGTCCTGGCGTCCACGTGGCAAATGTGAAACTAGCCGGAACGTAGAGCACGCAACGTGCCAGCATATGCGGCGCTTGCGCAGCCTCGTTCCACCGCGCGAATCGTCAGCTGCGATGACGCGGAATCCGCGCCGGTGTCCACAATCGAACACGGAAGCGAACAGTGTTCGCCGAACCGACCCAAGCCGCGCTGCAGTTTCGTCATCAATCCGCAACCTACGTGCGAGATCGTGTCGAGCTTCCCCACATGGAGTTCGTCCCGATGACTTGCCAACCGAAGGTTCTTCCGCTGCTGCTCGCTGTCACGCTGGCGTCGTCGGCCCACGCGGCCGTTGACTTGATCGCAGTCGGGACGCTCGATGGCCACGGGCCGGATTTGTCGGCGCAGACGGCCGCCCCGCTTGAAAACGGCGCACCCGGCAACCTGCTCGGCGGCCTCGGCTCGGGTCTCGCGTATGCCGGCTGCAACACCCTGCTCGCGGTGCCGGATCGCGGCCCGAATGCGATCGCGTACAACCCCGCGGTCAGCGACACCGCCTCGTACATCAACCGCGTCCAGACCCTCACCATCGCGTTGGCGCCTGGCGCCGCCGGATCACCCCTGCCGTTCGAACTGACGACAACGCTGAGCGCCACCACGCTACTGCATACGGCGCAGAAACTCGCCTATGGCGATGGCGCGCTCGCTGCACTGCCGAACGGCGCGCCCGCACTGAATGCCATCAATCACACGCACTACTTCAGCGGCCGCAGCGACAATTTCAGTCCGACGCAGCTGTCGACCCATGCGCTCGATGGGCGCTTCGATCCGGAAAGCATCCGCGTGAGCAACGACGGCGCGAACGTGTTCATCTCCGACGAATACGGCCCTTACATTTATCGCTTCAATCGCATGACCGGCCAGCGCACGTTGGTCGTTCCGGTGCCGGACAGTTTCGCGGTCTCGCACCCGAGCGCCGTCGGCGACGACGAGATCGGCGGCAACAGCGCCGGGCGCGTGGCCAACAAGGGTATGGAAGGCCTGGCGATTTCGCCCGACGGCACCGTGCTGTTCGGCGCGATGCAAAGCCCGCTGCTGCAGGACGGCGGCACCAATGCGCCGTATACGCGCATCCTGAAAATCGATCTCGTCACCGGCGCAAGCGCGCAATACGCCTATGCGCTGACCAATATCGGTAGCGCGAGCAAGCCGAAGTATCCGACCATCAGCGACATCGTCGCGGTAAACGATCACGAGTTCCTGATCGACGAACGAGACGGCAAGGGTCTCGGTGACGGCTCGTCCGCCGCTTTCAAGAAACTCTTCCGCATCGATCTGACCGGCGCACAGGACGTCAGCCTGCTGACCGGGGCGAACGCGCTGGCGCCGGCGGCCGTGACCAAAACCTTGTTCCTCGACATCGTCGCCGTGCTCAAAGCGCACGGCTTCAGCAGCAACGACATACCGGCCAAGCTCGAAGGCGTGACATTCGGGCCGGACGTCGAGGTCGACGGCGCGATACGGCACAGCCTGATCGTCGCGAACGACAATGACTTCGTCGGCACCGTGACCGATGCGCTGCATCCGGCCGGCATCGACAACCCCAATCGGCTCTTCATGTTTGCGGTCGATCCCGCTGACCTGCCGACCTACGAAGCCCAGCAACTCGCAAGCCGCGCCTGCAAGGCAAATTAATCCGCAGCAAAGCGCGGGCGTCTGCCCGATGTAGGGCAGACGCTACTCAAGCGCGCAGGTCGGGCGCCTTTCGAGGGATAATTCGTCCAGTCGCCCGAGCGCAAGGAACCTGCCAATGCCTCGCAAAACCGCCGCCGATTTCCATCCGCAAGCACTGAAGCTGTTCGACCAGTACGTGCACGGCCTGCTGTCGCGGCGCGAGTTCCTGCAACGCGCGGCGCAGTTCGCGGCAGCCGGCGTGACCGGCGAAGCATTATTGACTGCACTGAGCCCGCGCTTTGTCGAGGCGCGGCAGGTAGCCAGCGACGATCCTCGGCTCGGGACGCGCTATGTGGAATATCCTTCACCAAAGGGCAGCGGCACCATGCGCGGTTACCTGGCGCAGCCGGCCAAAGCCAAAGGCAAGCTGCCGACGATACTCGTGGCGCACGAGAACCGCGGCCTCAATCCGCATATCGAAGACATTGCCCGTCGCCTCGCGCTGGATCACTTCATCGCATTCGCGCCGGACGCGCTGTTCCCGCTCGGCGGCTACCCGGGCGATGAAGACAAGGCACGCGAACTGTTCGGCAAACTCGACCAGGCGAAGACGCGCGAAGATTTTCTGGCGGCGGAAGATTTTCTCAAGCACCTGCCGCAGGGAAACGGCAAGGTGGGCGTGGTCGGTTTTTGCTGGGGCGGCGGCATCGCCAATTTCCTGGCGACACGCGTGCCGGACTTGGCCGCCGCCGTTCCGTTTTATGGCGCGGCACCACCGACTGAAGCGGTCGCGAACATCAAGGCGCCGCTGCTGCTGCAGTTTGCCGGCAAGGACGAACGCATCAACGCCGGCTGGCCCGCGTACGAGCAAGCGTTGAAAGCGGCCAGTGTGCGCTACCAGGCGCACATCTACCCCGGCGTCGAGCACGGCTTCAACAACGACACCACCCCGCGCTACGACGAAGCCGCTGCCACACAAGCATGGAAGCGAACGATCGAATTTTTCAACGAGCACCTGCGCGGCTGAGTCAACGCGCGAGCTCTTCGCCGGTCAGGGCGCTTGCTGGCTGCCACACTGCGCTTTGTAGGTCCCACTTGAAATCTTGGACCGTTCGCCCCGAGGTATGGAGGGTGAACGGCAACGTGCGCCGCCGTTGCCGGATGCATCGTCAGCAGCCGCGCAGTTATCCCAGAAGCGGCGCGAGTGCCGCGCCGATCCGCGCCCGCTGCACGTCAGTGGTCAGTTCGCCGAGTACCTGCTGGAAGCGCGGATCCTGCACGCCGGACACGATGTACTGCCAGCGGTAAGCGTCGAGCGTCGCCGCGGCCAGCTCGGAGCGCTCGCTCCTGGGAAGAATGCGGCCGCAGATGTGGGCGAAGTAGTCGCAGTCTGCCGTGGCCTGCGCCTGGAGGATGCCATCGACGGCCCCGACCAGTGCGATCAGGTCGTCGACGCCGGCGTCGCGCTCGCGCTCGCTCAGCGTCGCGTCGATGCGGCGCCATTCCAGTTCGTCGAGGATCGCGTGCTGCGACTCTTCACGCCAGTGGAACAGGAACACGTCGCGGTAGAGCGGATCGAGCCGGTCGTCGGACGCGATACTCTGCTTGTAGTGCGCCTGCGTGAACAGCTCGATATGGCAGGTAAGGCCGAGCACCGCCCAGGTCGATTTCGACAACACTGCCTGGGCGACGGCGTTCGGCTCGGCGGTGGGGACATATCCGGCCGGCATGCGCTCGCCGATCATCGCTTCGATGCGGCGAAACAATTCCTGGTGCTTGAGCTCCTCGTCGCTGAAGCGCACCAGCGCCTCGAGCGCGACCTGATCGCCAAACCAGTGGTCGCGCGACAGTTCGAGGACTTTCGCGCCGATATAGCGCTCCACCAGGCCAAAGAGGAAGGCATAGGTGCGCCCCTGAATATGGCTCATCAGGCGCCGCTCGGATTCCGACAGGAACGCGATGCGGTCCAGGCGGCTCAGGCCGTTGGGCAGGAACTCACGTTCGAAATCGAAGCAACGCGATTTGATCACGTCGCGATCGATCTCCCAGCGGATGCGCTTGGATACTTCGATGCACTGCGCGTAGCGCTGCAGTTCGGGGGTCTTGAGCATGGCATTCATGACGATCTCCTGGTGAATGGCTGATTCGGGCTGGGCGGGCGGCGGCCGAAGGGCAGACAGGCTGCGGTTGAGTGGTGCGCCACTGCCGAAGTACGCAGCGCGATGCCGGATCACGCCATTGCTTCGTGGGTCGCGCATGCATCGAACCGCCCGTGCACGCGGGAGCGATCCGCGCACGCCGCGTGCTGCTGGCGTGCGCGAACCGGCGGGGCTTACTGGAAGCTGTTGCGGAAGATCACGTCGCTCGGGTCGAGCGTGAGCGAGATGTCGTCGAAGCGGCCGAAGATGCCGTCGGCCGTGTTCGCCGGATTCTGCGCGATGTCGAGCACCAGTTCGATCGTCGTGTCGGGCGTCCAGTCGGCCTCGGCGACGTCGATGTACAGCGGGCCGCCGAACGGCTCGCGCCAGCCGTTGGCGAGCGGGAAGCCGAGCTCGCCGCTCGCCGCCACGTTGTTGTCGCCGCACGATTCAGTCGATTGTTTGCGATAGCGCCAGACGATCTTCGGAAAGTCCTGCGCGTCCGGAGCCGCTTCGCCCGTGTACGCCAGGCCGGTGAGCCGGTAGCGTCCCGGCGCCGGCAGGTGAATGCATTGATAGGAGGCCGTGAAGCGTGCCGGCGGGAAGAAGATCGAGCTCGCCGGAACGGTCAGTTCGAGTGAGCCGGAGCCGGGATTGGCGTTCGCATCGGCGCTGCTGAACGCCGGCGTGAACAGGCCGAACGTGACCGGCGGCAGCCAAATGCGAATATTGCTGTCGAAGCCGCCGTTCAATGCCAGGTTGTCGAACGACTGCAGCTCGAGCGCCCCCGCGTCGCGCGGGCCGGCATAGTTCGGCTTGGCGACCAGGTCGCGGTCGCGCGGCTGACCATTGACGTCCGGCACGCCGAAGCTCGGTGTCGCCGCGGCGAAATCGACCGCCTGGGAACCCGGGCGCAGGCGGTAATCGTACGGCGGATCGACGAAGCGCGGGCTGTTCACGCCGACCGAGGTCTGATCGTCGGCGCCGACCGAATTGCGGTCGCTCACGATGTTCTCGGACGTGTGCACGTTGCTGCTGAAGTTCGCACCGCCTGGATAGTCCATGACCACGCCGTAGTACGGCTGCACGATCGATTGCCGCATCTCGACTGTCGAGCTTGCATCGGTGACATCGATCGCGCGCGGCTGTGTGGTCGCGTTGCCGGCAATGGTCGAGCGAAAGATGCCCACGTCGGCGTCGCCGCCGGCGATGTGAATGACGGAGCCGGCGTTGGCGTTGTTGACGACCAGCGAATCGACGATTTCCGAACGGGGGTGTGTGTCGTATCCCTGGAGCCGGAACGTCCATTCGCCGGCATTGTCGCGTACGGTCGAGCGCCGGATCTTCAGGCTGGAATCGGAATCGACGACGATGACTGCGCCACCGGAGCCGGCGCTGTTGCCGTCGATCAGGCGGCAGGCGCTGTCGTTTGCGCACGGCACCGCATCCGCCGGCGCCGGATTGGGCAGCGTGCCCATGGTAGCGAACGCGCCCGCATCGCGCCCGCCGATGTTGCTGTCGTGCGCCAGGTAGATCGCGGCGCCATCGGCGGCGCTGTTGCCATCGATGCGGTAGTCGGAAATATTGACGATGGGGTTGTTGAAACTGCGGAACGAATAATAGCCGCGCGCGTAAATGGCACCGCCACGTTCCGATGCCTGATTTGCGCGCAAGCGCACCGGCCGCGCCGGATCGGTCGCAAACAGATCGACCAGCGGATAGTCATCGCCCGCGCCTTCGAAACCGAAGCTCGACTCAATGGCGAGGCCGCCGCCGTCCTGCGCGATATTTTCGTAAATCACGCCGAAGTTGCCGAAACCCGGCGAACCGATCGCCGCGTGCGTGCGCCCCTTGATGTAAACCCCGCCACCCTTGCCGCTCGCGACGTTGAGGGTCAGTGCGATGTTTTCATCGACCGCGCGCAGGACCGTGTCCGCGCCGATGTCGAAGTCGCCGCCATCGACATAAATGCCGGCGCCATTCGAGCTGGCGAGGTTGCTGACGATCGCCACGCCCTGCTGCAGTTCGAGATACGCGGCGCCGTTCGCTGCACGCACGGCGATGCCGCCGCCATTGACCGCGGCGTTACTGGCGATCCCCACATTATTGAGCACCACGGCGCCCGCGCCTTGGTAATCGATGCCGCCGCCGTAATTGGTGTAGCCGCCTTTCGTGATGAACAGGTTGCGCAGCACGCGCACGCCGCCACCGGTAATGCGCAGGACACTGGCGCCAGCGTTGCCGATGCCGCTGAGCGTGGTCGAGCCGGTCGGCGCAATGTCGGAGCAGCTGGCGTAACCGCCGTCGAGCACCAGATCCTGACCATTGATGACGATTGCCTGCGCCGTGTAGGCCGCCGTGTTCGCGACATGGATGTAATCGGTGCCGTCGCCGTCGTCATGCAATTGCGCCGCATCGACAGCCGCCTGGATCGTGGCGTAATTGCAGGTGTCCTCGGCGCCGACCGTGTAGATGCGTTCT
>Ga0308173_10000843_pt1 | contig 14190 bp, 10 predicted proteins | sample PhyPR1_FD_203716 | JGI IMG/M metagenome (GOLD analysis project Ga0308173, IMG submission 203716) | Soil microbial communities from UC Gill Tract Community Farm, Albany, California, United States - DLSLS.P.R1 | ecosystem: Environmental > Terrestrial > Soil > Agricultural land | place: USA...
TGGCCTCGCCGGCGCCGAGCGTCGAGCCGCCCTTCAGCGCGCCGAAGAGGATGTTGGAGACCGACCGGCCCATGGCCTTGGCCATCAGCAGGGTGAGGAAGGTTCCGGAGGCGCCGACCAGGGTGCCGGCCACCAGCAGCACCACGTTGGACAGCACGTAGCCGCCGGCCGCCACGGTCAGGCCGGTGAAGGCGTTGAGCAGCGAGATCACGATCGGCACGTCCGCGCCGCCGACGGGCAGCACCAGCAGGACGCCGATCAGCAGGCCGAGCAGCGCGAGCACGATCCCGACCCACAGCGCCGGCCCGGTGACGGTCACGACCCCGAGCCCGAGCGTGGCCAGCAGCGCCACCCCGAAGACGATCGGGAGCCCGGCGAAGACCACCGGCCGCGAGGTCATCAGCTCCTGGAGCTTGGAGAAGGTGATGATCGAGCCGGCGAACGAGATCGAGCCCACCGCGATGGTGAAGGCGGTGGCCGCGAGGGTGAACCAGCCGACCGAGTCGGTGCCGAAGGCATCGATCAGCGGCAACATCTCGTGCAGCTCGAGCAGCGCCACGAGGGCCGCGGCGCCACCGCCGACGCCGTTGAAGAGCGCCACCATCTGCGGCATCTGGGTCATCTGGACCCGGCGCGCGCCGACGACACCACCGGCCGTGCCGATCGCGATGGCGACCAGGATCAGCGGCACGTGCTCGAGGTCGAGGTAGAAGAACGGGACCGCGACGGCGACCACGGCGCCGGCGGCACCGATCAGGTTGCCGGTCCGGGCGGTCTTCGGGCCGGAGAGGCCCTTGAGCGCGAGGATGAAGCAGACGGCGCAGGCGAGGTAGGTCAGCTGGACCCAGGTCGGCGTCACGCGGCACCCCCGGGCCTGCCGTCGGCGGAGCCGGCCGGGGCTGCGGGCTTCTTCTTCCGCACGAACATCTGCAGCATCCGGTCGGTCACCACGAAGCCGCCCACCATGTTGACCGCCGCCAGCACGATCGCGACCAGCCCGACGGCCAGCGCGACGTTGTTGTCGGTGGCGCCGGTGACCAGGACCGCGCCGAGCAGGATGATCCCGTGGATGGCGTTGGCGCCGGACATCAGCGGCGTGTGCAGGGTCGAGGAGACCTTGGAGATCACCTCGATGCCCACGAAGACGGACAGCACGAAGATCGTCAGCCAGACGACGGCCTCGCTCATGCCTGCATCCCTTCGGTCTCGCCCTCGATCGAGAGGCGGGTCGGCTCGTGTCGGATGGCACCGTCGTGGGTCACGCAGGAGCCCGCCACGATCTCGTCCTCGAAGTCGGGGGCGAACGACGCCGCGCCCTCCTCGGCGGTCTGCGTCATCAGGGTGACGATGTTGACGATGTTCTGGGCGTAGAGCCTGGAGGCCGGCCCGGGCATCTGGCTGGGCACGTTGCGCCCGCCCCAGACCTGGGCGTTGCCGATCCGGACCACCTCGCCCGGTTCGGATCCCTCGACGTTGCCGCCGGTCTCGGCGGCGAGGTCGACGACGACGGACCCCGGGCTCATCTGCTCGACCATCTCGCGGGTCACCAGCATCGGCGCCTGCCGACCGGGCACCGCCGCGGTCGTGATCAGCGCGTCCGCGGCGGCGATGTACGGCGTGAGCAGCTCGCGCTGCCGGGCGGCCCGGTCCTCGGTCATCTCCCGGGCGTAGCCGCCGGCGCCCTCGAGGGTCTCCAGCTCGAGGTCGATCGCCTGGGCGCCCATCGAGCGGATCTCCTCGGCGGCAGCCGCACGGACGTCGTACGCCTTGACGACGGCGCCGAGCCGCTTGGCGGTGGCGATGGCCTGCAGACCGGCGACGCCAGCGCCCAGCACCACCACCTCCGCGGGTGGGACCGTGCCGGCGGCCGTCATGTTCAGGGGGAAGAAGCGGCGCAGCATGCCGGCCGCGACGATGGCGCAGCGGTAGCCCGCGACCAGCGCCTGCGACGACAGCGCGTCCATGGACTGGGCGCGGGAGATGCGGGGCACCAGCTCCATCGCGAACGACGTGATGCCGCAATCGCGCAGGTCCGAGACCACCGCACGCTCCTGGCCGGCGGGCAGGAACGAGATCGTGGCGGTGCCGCGTGGCAGCCGTCGGATCACGTCGGTCCCGAGCGGCTGGACCGAGACCACGAGGTCGGCGCCCTCGAGCGCGGCGGCGTCGACGCTCGCGCCCGCGGCGACGTAGTCCTCGTCGCTGAGCAGCGCGTGCGCGCCCGCGTCGGGCTCGACGGCCACGTCCCACCCCAGCCCGGTCAGCTTCCCGACCAGCTCGGGCACCATCGCCACCCGGGCCTCACCGTCCCGGGTCTCCCTCGCCACTGCGATCTTCACCCGTCGCAACCTAGGGCAGAAAGCGCACCGCGAACAGGCATCTCACGTTCTCGGCGTGGTGATCGATCCCACGGGTGGGGGTCTGGCGCGGACACCTCGAAGGCGATAGTCCGTGACGTTTCCGTTGTGGACAACGCCATATCCACAGCAGAAGCGTCACGGACCATCGCCGGTCAGCGACCGAGCTCGAGCTCCTCCACCACCTCGTAGCGGGGTCGGCCCCGCGGTCCCTCGCCGAGGTACGACGCCACCAGGCTGACCCGCTCGGCGGTCCAGGACGGCCCGGTGTAGGTGTCGAGCAGGCGGACCCAGTCGGAGACCTCGTCCGGGCGGCCGAGCCGGGCCAGGGTCAGGTGCGGCCGGAAACGCTGGCCGTCGACGGCGATGCCGGTCCGCGAGGCGGCGGCGCGGGCTCCGGTCGCCAGCCGGTCGAGCTCGGTGCGCCCCGGCTCGGAGATGTCGAGGCCCGCCCAGAGGACCCGGGCGCGGCCGACGTTCGGGAAGGCGCCGCCGCCGGCGACCCGCACCTCGAAGGCCGTACGCCGGGCGGCCGCGCGACCCAGCCGCTCGACCAGCTCGTCGAGCCGCCGGTCCTCCACGGAGGCGAGGAACGCCAGGGTGAGGTGCAGCTGCCCCGGCCCCGCCCATCGGAACGGCGCCGCGTCCCGGCGCGGCTCGAGGAACTCCTCGAGGTCCTCGACCGCCTCCATCGGGGGCACCAGCGCCACGAACATCCGCACGCCCCCATTCTGCGACGTTGAGCTGGGCCGAAATCGGAAGCGAACTGGGCCTCATTCGGTCGGCCGCGCCGGATTCGGCCCAACTCGACGCCGATTCAGGCCCAACTCAACAAATGGGTCAGATCCGGGAGCCGATCAGGGCGCCGATCACGTAGGTGACCACCATCGCGAACAGGCCACCGCCGACGTTGCGGATGACCGCGGGGCGCCGGGGGCCGTAGCCGAACCGGGCGCTCGCCCAACCGGTGATCGCCAGCGCGATGACGACCGTCGCGACGGTGACCGGCACGCGGTAGCCGGACGCGAAGAGCACGATCGTGAGCAGCGGGAGCAGCGCGCCGACCGTGAACGACAGCATCGAGGCCCAGGCGGCGTGCCAGGGGTTGGTCAGGTCGTCGGGGTCGATGCCGAGCTCGGACTCGGCGTGCGCGCGCAGCGCGTCGTGCTCGGTCAGCTCCCTGGCCACCTGGAGGGCGAGCTCCTCGCTCAGTCCCTTGTCCATGTAGATCCCGGCGAGCTCGGCCAGCTCCTCCTCGGGCTCCTCGACCAGCTCGCGGCGCTCCTTCTCCAGCAGCGCGTGCTCGGAGTCCCGCTGGGTGCTGACCGAGACGTACTCGCCGGCACCCATGCTCAGGGCGCCGGCCGCGAGGCCGGCGACGCCGGCGACCAGGATCGCGGTCCGGTCGCTGGTCGCCCCCGCGACGCCGACCACGAGGCCGGCGGTCGAAACGATGCCGTCGTTGGCGCCGAGCACCGCCGCCCGCAGCCAGTTGAGGCGGTTGTTGATCCCGGTGTCGTGGGGTTCGTCCTCGTGGGGACCCGCGGTGGCGTCCACGCCGTTGGCGTCGGTGGTCATGCCACGATCGTCATCGGCCGAGGGTTCGGGCCGCAAGGAAGGCAAGGCTGCGCTACTCCGCTCACAGCCCGAGGTCGCGGCCGATGAGCATCTTCATGATCTCGTTGGACCCCGCCCAGATCTTGGTGACGCGGGCGTCGCGCCAGGCGCGGGCGACGCGGTACTCGTTCATGAACCCGTAGCCGCCGTGCAGCTGCACGCAGTGGTCGAGCACGTCGTTCTGCACCTGCGAGGTCCACCACTTGGCCTTGGCGGCGTCGACCGGGGTCAGCTCGCCGCGGGTGTGCTTCATGATGCACAGGTCGACGAAGGCCTGGGTGACCTCGACCTGGGTGACGAGCTCGGCCAGCAGGAACTGGTTGTGCTGGAAGTTGCCGATCGGCTGCCCGAACGCCTTGCGGTCCTTGGCGTACTGGATCGTCTCGTCGAGGATCTGGGCGGCGTGGGCGAGGTTGGTGATCGCCGAGCCGAGTCGCTCCTGCGGCAGGAACTGCATCATCGAGATGAAGCCGGTGTCGAGCTCGCCGATCAGGTCGGCGTCGCTGACCCGCACGTCCTCGAAGGAGAGCTCCGCGGTGTCGGACTCGTCCTGCCCGACCTTGTCGAGCACCCGGCCGACCGAGAAGCCCGGCAGTGAGGTGTCGACACCGAAGAGCGAGATCCCCTTGGCCTTCTTCTCCGGCGAGGTGCGCGCCGCGACCACGACCAGGTCGGCGCTGCCGCCGTTGGTGATGAACGTCTTGGAGCCGTTGAGGATCCAGTCGTCGCCGTCGCGCACCGCGGTGGTCTTCAGGTTGGCCAGGTCCGAGCCACCACCGGGCTCGGTCATGCCGATCGCGGTGAGGAGCTCGCCGCTGCAGAACTTCGGGAGCCAGCGCTTCTTCTGCTCGTCGGTGGTGAGGTGCACGAGGTACGGCGCGACGATGTCCGCGTGGATGCCCACGCAGCTGGGCAGGGTCATGTTGACCTTGGCCAGCTCCTCGGTGAGCACCGCGTTGAAGCGGTAGTCGCCCGCCTCCGAGCCGCCGTGCTCCTCGGGGATCTCCAGGCCGAGGAAGCCCTGCGCACCCGCGGCCAGCCAGAAGTCACGGGTCAGCCCGTGGTTGCCGGCGTACTCGTCGAGGTGGGGGGTAACCTCGCGGTCCAGGAACTCCTTGACGGAGGCCCGGAAGGCCTCGTGGTCCTCGTCGTAGATCTCACGCTTCATGACCGCGATCCTACTAGCGAGTAGCCACTGCGGTCAGGGTCAGTCGGACGAGGGCTCCACCACACGACGGGGCATCATCAGGCCCGCGGCCAGCAGCGCCACGGCCACCGCGGCCGACGCCACGAAGACCGTGTGGACGGCCGGCTCGAGGACGCCCGGCGGCAGGTGTGCCAGGTCGGGCGTGGCCCCGTGGAGCCGGGAGGCGACCACGGCGTTGGCGATCGCACCGAAGACCGCCACGCCGACCGAGCTGCCCACCGAGCGGGCGAACATGCTCGCCCCGGTGGCGACGCCACGGAACTGCCAGGTGACCGACGACTGGGCGGCCACCACGGACGGGCTCGCCACGAAGCCCAGTCCGATCCCGATCACGAAGCAGGCCAGCGCGAGGTGCCACACGGTGCTCGAGCCGTCCACGGTGAGCAGGATCGCCGAGCCGGCAACCCCGAAGGCCGCACCCATCAGCATCGTGGCCCGGAAGCCGATCGTCAGGTAGAACCGGCCCGCGGTCGAGGCGGCGATCGGCCAGCCGATCGTCATCGCCGCGAGTGCGAAGCCGGCCACGACCGCCCCGGTCCCGAGCACTCCCTGGGCGAAGAGGGGCACGTACGACGAGAGCCCGAGCATCAGCACCCCGACGACCAGGGCGCCGATGTTGGCGGCGTTCAGGACCCGGTTGCCGAAGACCCACAGCGGCAGCACCGGCTCGGCCGCCCGCCGCTCGACGAGGACGAACGCGAGGAGCAGGGCCGCGGCCACCACGAAGAGCAGCACGCTGGTCGGCGAGGACCACGCCCAGCGGACGCCGCCCTCGAGCAGGCCCAGCAGCAGGAGCACGCCGCCGACCGAGAGCAGGCCGGCGCCGAGGTAGTCGATCCGGTGGCGCTTACGGTCCACCCGCTCGTGGAAGCTGCGCCACAGCGCCCAGGTGGCGGCGACGCCGATGGGCAGGTTGACGAAGAAGATCCAGCGCCAGGACAGGTAGTCGGCGAACACGCCGCCGAGGGTCGGGCCGACCAGCGAGGAGGCGGCCCAGACGCTGGCGATGTAGCCCTGCACCTTGGCCCGCTCCGCGGTCGAGTAGATGTCGCCGACGATCGTCATCCCGACCGGCTGCACCGCGCCGGCGCCCAGGCCCTGGACCGCCCGGAACGCGATCAGCGCACCCATGCCCCAGGCGATGCCGCACAGCAGGGAGCCGAGCACGAAGAGCCCGATCCCCACCAGCATCACCGGCTTGCGGCCGAAGAGGTCGGCCAGCTTGCCGTAGATCGGGACCGAGACCGCCTGCGCGAGCAGGTAGACGGAGAAGAGCCACGGGAACTGGGTGAAGCCGCCGAGGTCGCGCACCACGGCCGGCACGGCGGTGGCGAGGATCGTGGCGTCGATCGCCACCAGCCCAGTGCTGAGCATCACCGCGAGGAGGACGGGGCCGCGCTCGCTGCGCAGGCCCACCGAGGCACGGGTGATGGGAGCGGTGGCGGTCACGTCCCGTCGCAACACGGCCCGGAACGGGCTTGTTCCCGAGGCGGTCGGCACCCCCGGACGCGGGCTCACGCCGCCACCTGCACGCGCGCCACCCGGACCCCCAGCGATCCGGCGACCACGCAGACCCCGGCGACGGCCAGGGAGAACCACGGGAACACCGCGGCCAGGCCCCACGTCGTGGCCGCCCAGCCGGCCAGGATGGTCGGGACCGCCAGCGCGGAGTAGGCCAGGACGTAGTAGGCCGACATCACCTCGCCGCGGTGCCCCGCCGGGACCACGCTGCCGAGGTGGCGCAGGCTGCCGCCGAACGCGAGGCCGAAGGAGAGGCCCATCAGCACGGCCGCGGCGCCGACCAGGCTGGCGTGGTGGCTGTCGAGGGCCGCCACGCTCAGCAGCAGCGCGACCGCCGTCCCGAAGTCGCCCACCACCGCGGCCCGACGCGCGAGGACCCGGCCCGCGAAGGCCTGGGAGATCGCGCCGGAGCCGGCCATGGCGGCCACCACCAGCCCGCCGAAGACCAGTGAGTGGATCCCGGTGGAGACCCCGGCGAAGGCCGGGAAGAGCGAGAGGTAGACGCCCAGCACCGACCAGGCCGCCATCACGCCGAGCACCGCGAAACGGAAGTCCCCGGCGATGGCGGCCGGCACGCTCGGCCGGGAGAGACGCAGCCGGCCGGAGGCGCGGCCGGTCCGCCCGTCGTGCGGCTCGCCCATCGCGACCAGGCCGACCAGCAGCGCGGCGATCACCACCGTGACCACGGCGTAGGGGACGACGTACGGGTCCGGGCCGAACTGCGCGAGGACCGACGCACCGAGCACGGCCACCGCCATCCCGACGTTCAGCATGATCCCGGTCAGGTGGCCGGTGCGCTGGCCGTGCTCGGGGCGAAGGTCGAGCAGCGCGGCGCTGCCGGCGACCACCGCGGTGCCCACGGCCGCACCGTGCAGGACACGCGCGACGAACAGCGCGGCCACCCCGTCGGCGGTCATGAAGACCAGGAGGCCCGCGATCATGGTGACCGCCGCGCCCAGCAGCAGCGGCTTGCGTCCGAACTTGTCCGAGGCCGGTCCGGCGACCAGCACGGCGACCAGCGCCGCGGCGGCGTACGCCGCGAAGACCAGCGTCGTGGTGATCGGGGCGAGGTCCCAGCGCTGCTCGTAGAGCGCGTAGAGCGGCGCCGGCGCGCCCGAGACCCCGAGCGAGGAGGCGAGCAGGGTGATCAGCAGGGGGTAGGCCCAGGGCTGGCGGGCCGGAGCGGTGCGCATGTCGACTCCTCGTGTGCGGTGCTAGATTCGAGAGCGATCGAACCTTTGGTTCGATGTACGTCGAACCAGCTGCTCGCCCGGAACATTCCCGGGCATGTCCGGGACCTCCCCGGCGTTGTGAGGACCATGACCGTGAGCTCGACCCCGCAGGCCGTCAGCGCCCCGCGACCCGACGACGTCCACCCGGTCGCCGGGCTGCTGGAGGTGCTCGAGGCGCTGGCCGACCCCGTGCGCCTGGAGATGGTGCGCCGTCTGGACCCCGATGGGACGCCGGCCCCGTGCGCGGCTCTCTACGACGGCGTCGGCAAGTCCACCGCGAGCCACCACTTCAAGGTGCTGCGCGAGGCCGGCGTCATCGAGCGCAGCGTGGTCGGGGGCAAGACCCACCACGCCCTGCGGCTCGACGCGGTCGAGGGCCGGCACCCCGGCCTGCTGCGCGGCGTCCTGGCCAGCAGCGACTGAGCCCCGGGTTTGATCGTTCCAACATCGGGTATTGACCAGCCGGACCGTGACACGCGGTGGAACTAGGTGGGAGAAGCCTTGATGGAGATCTGGCCGGGGTCGGCGTACCCCCTCGGCGCGACGTTCGACGGGAGCGGCACCAACTTCGCGCTCTTCAGCGAGGTGGCCGACCGGGTCGAGCTGTGCCTGTTCGAGGAGGACCCCGACGGCGACGCGTTCCGTGAGACCAGGGTCGACCTGACCGAGGTCGACGCCTTCGTGTGGCACTGCCACCTGCCGAGCGTCCAGCCCGGACAGCGCTACGGCTACCGGGTCCACGGCCCGTGGGACCCCGAGAACGGGCTGCGCTGCAACCCCAACAAGCTGCTGCTCGACCCCTACGCCAAGGCGACCGCGGGCGAGATCGACTGGGACCAGTCCCTGTTCGGCTACGACTTCGGAGACCCGGACTCGCGCAACGACGAGGACTCCGCCGGGCACATGACCCACGGCGTGGTCATCAACCCGTTCTTCGACTGGGAGGGCGACCGCGGCCTGGCGATCCCCTACAACGAGACCGTCATCTACGAGGCCCACGTCAAGGGCCTGACCCAGCTGCACCCCGACATCCCCGAGGAGCAGCGCGGCACCTACGCCGGGCTCGCGCACCCCGCCGTCACCGACCACCTCACCAAGCTCGGCGTCACCGCGATCGAGCTGATGCCGGTCCACCAGTTCGTGCAGGACAGCACCCTGCTCGACAAGGGCCTGCGCAACTACTGGGGCTACAACACCCTGGGCTTCTTCGCACCGCACGCGTCGTACGCCGCCACGGCCGAGCGCGGCCAGCAGGTGCAGGAGTTCAAGTCGATGGTGAAGTCGATGCACGCCGCCGGCATCGAGGTGATCCTCGACGTGGTCTACAACCACACCGCCGAGGGCAACCACCTCGGTCCCACGCTGAGCTTCAAGGGGATCGACAACCCGGCGTACTACCGGCTGGAGGACAACGACCGCCGCTACTACACCGACTACACCGGCACCGGGAACTCCCTCAACGTGCGGCACCCGCACTCGCTGCAGCTGATCATGGACTCGCTGCGCTACTGGGTGACCGAGATGCACGTCGACGGGTTCCGCTTCGACCTCGCGGCGACCCTGGCCCGGGAGTTCTACGACGTCGACCGGCTGGCGACGTTCTTCGAGCTCGTGCAGCAGGACCCGATCGTCTCCCAGGTCAAGCTGATCGCCGAGCCGTGGGACATCGGCCCCGGCGGCTACCAGGTCGGCAACTTCCCGCCCCAGTGGACCGAGTGGAACGGCGCCTACCGCGACACCGTCCGGGACTTCTGGCGCGGCGAGCCGTCGCTGGGCGAGTTCGCCTCGCGCCTCGCGGGCTCCTCGGACTACTACGAGCACTCCGGCCGCCGGCCGTTCGCGAGCATCAACTTCGTGACCGCGCACGACGGCTTCACGCTGCGCGACCTGGTCTCCTACAACGAGAAGCACAACGACGCCAACGGCGAGGACAACAACGACGGCGAGAGCCACAACCGCTCCTGGAACCACGGCGTCGAGGGACCCACGGACGACCAGGAGATCCTGTCCGCGCGGGCTCGCGAGCAGCGCAACTTCATCGCCACCCTGCTGCTGAGCCAGGGCGTGCCCATGATCCTGCACGGCGACGAGCTGGGCCGCACCCAGGACGGCAACAACAACACCTACGCCCAGGACTCCGAGATCAGCTGGATGCACTGGGACCGGGTGGACACCCCGCTGGTGGAGTTCACCGCGGCGGTCTCGCGACTGCGCCGTGAGCACCCGACGTTCCGCCGCAAGCGGTTCTTCACCGGCACCACCGTGCGCACGGGCGAGCCCGGTGAGGAGCGCCTCAACGACATCGTCTGGCTGCACCTCGACGGCCGGCCGATGGACGATGCCGACTGGGAGAGCGGGGCCCAGGCGATCGGGATGTACCTCAACGGCAACGGCATCGCCGGCCTCGACGACCGCGGCCAGCCGATCACCGACGACCACTTCCTGCTCTACTTCAACGCCGACGGCCCGGCCGAGATCACCCTGCCGCCGGACGAGTACGCCGACGCGTGGGACGTCGTCATCGACACCGGCGGCGCCGCCGACGACCAGACCCCGCACGCCGCCGGGGAGACCCTGCACCTCGAGACCCACAGCGTGCTCGTGCTGCGTCAGCACACCGCGCCCGAGGTCGAGGTCGACCACTCGGTGGCCGCGTCGGTGGCCCAGGCGCAGCGGGGCTGAGCTCGGGGATGCGCACGCCGACCAGCACCTACCGGCTCCAGGTCACCGCAGACTTCGACCTGTTCGAGGCGGCCCGTCGCCTGCGCTACCTGCACGACCTCGGCGTCGACTGGGTCTACCTCTCGCCGCTGCTGGCGGCAGAGCCCGGCAGCGACCACGGGTACGACGTGGTGGCGCACGACCGCATCGACGCCTCCCGCGGTGGCGCCGAGGGGCTGGCCGCGCTCTCGGCCGAGGCCCGGCGCCTCGGCATGGGCGTCCTGGTCGACATCGTGCCCAACCACGTCGGCGTCGCCACCCCGGTCGAGAGCGCGTGGTGGTGGGACGTGCTGCGGCTCGGGCGGGACTCGGCGTACGCCTCGGCCTTCGACGTCGACTGGCCCGCCGGCGGGGGCCGGCTGCGGGTCCCCGTCGTCGGTGACGACGACCTCGGCGCCGACGGGCGGATCGCCCACCTGGCGGTCGTCGACGGCGAGCTCAGGTATCACGACCACCGCTTCCCACTCGCACCCGGCAGTGCAGACGACGGGGCTGACGCCGACCCCGACGCCGTGCACGGCCGGCAGCACTACGAGCTGGTCGGCTGGCGGACCGCCGACGACCGGCTCAACTACCGGCGCTTCTTCGCCGTCAACACCCTGGCCGGGATCCGGGTCGAGGAGCCGCGGTTCTTCGAGGAGTCCCACGCCGAGATCCGCCGGTGGTTCGACGAGGGCCTGGTCGACGGGCTGCGGGTCGACCACCCCGACGGCCTGCGCGACCCCCGTGGCTACCTCGACGACCTGGCCCGGCTCACCGGCGGCGCCTACGTGCTGGTCGAGAAGATCCTCGAGCCCGGCGAGGACCTCCCCTCCTCGTGGGCCACCGCCGGGACCACCGGGTACGACGCCCTGGCCCACATCGACCGCGTGCTCGTCGACCCCGCCGGCCAGGACGCGCTGGACGAGCTCGAGACCAAGCTGCGCGGAGCCCCCGTCGACTGGCACGAGATGATCCACGGCACCAAGCGCGACGTGGCCGACGGGATCCTGCAGTCGGAGACCCGGCGCATCGTCCGCGAGGTGGTCGCGACAGGCTCGATCCCCGGGCCTGACGAGGACGGGCTGCGCGACGCGGTCGCCGAGCTGCTCGCCTGCTTCCCGGTCTACCGCTCCTACCTGCCCGAGGGCCGCGAGCACCTCGACGTGGCGTTCGCCTCGGCGCGCGCCCACCGTCCAGACCTCGCCGCGACCCTCGACCTGCTCGAGCCCGTGCTGAGCGACCCTGACTCCGAGCCGGCGAAGCGGTTCCAGCAGACCAGCGGCATGGTGATGGCCAAGGGCGTCGAGGACTGCGCGTTCTACCGCTGGTCGCGGCTCACCTCGCTCAACGAGGTCGGCGGCGACCCGAGCATCTTCGCGATCCCCGTCGCGGAGTTCCACGACCAGATGGCCCGCCGCCAGGCCGAGTGGACGCAGGCGATGACGACCCAGTCGACCCACGACACCAAGCGGGGCGAGGACGTCCGCGCACGGATCACCGCGCTGGCCGAGATCCCGGACGAGTGGGCGGCCGCGCTCGGCCGGCTGCTGGAGCTCGCCCCGGTCCCCGACCCCGGATTCGGCAGCCTGCTGTGGCAGGCCGTGCTCGGCGCCTGGCCGGCCGCGCCCGACCCGGACCTGCGCGACCGCCTGCGGGGCTACGCCGAGAAGGCGATGCGCGAGGCCGGCGACCGCACCACGTGGACCGCACCCGACCGCGCCTACGAGGACGCCGTCCGGGCGGCGGTGGACGCCGCGCTCGATGACGCGGGCGTCGGCACCGTGCTCACCGGGCTCCTCGACGAGGTGGCCGGTGCCGGCTGGAGCAACGCCCTGGCCGCCAAGCTCGTCGCGCTCACGGTGCCGGGCGTGCCCGACGTCTACCAGGGCAGCGAGCTGTGGGAGCAGAGCCTGGTCGACCCCGACAACCGGCGGCCCGTCGACTTCGACGACCGCACCGACCGGCTCGGCGCGATCCGCGAGGGCGCCCGGACCTCCCTCGGCGACTCCCCCGCCGACCCCGGCACCGCCAAGCTCCACGTCGTCCACGCCGCACTCACCCTTCGCCGGGAGCGGCCCGAGCTCTTCACCTCCTACACGCCCGTGACCGCCACCGGTCCGGCCGCCGGACACGTGCTCGCCTTCGACCGTGGTGGCGCCGTCACCGTCGCGACCCGCCTCCCGATCGGGCTGGCCCGCCGGGGCGGGTGGGGCGACACCGTGCTCTCGCTCCCCCCGGGGCGCTGGACGTCGGTCCTCGGCGGCACCGACGGGCACGAGGGCGACGTACGCCTCGCGGACCTGCTCGGTGACCTGCCGGTGGCCCTGCTGACGAGGGAGGACTGACGTGGTCGCAACAGGCTCGCCCATCCGGAGGGGACCCTTCGACGTGTGGGCCCCGAACCCGGCACGGGTCCGGCTCTCCCTCGGCGACGAGGTGCTCGCCATGGAGCGCGACGACGACGGCTGGTGGACCCCGCCCCAGCGGCTGCCGCACGTGTGGGACCAGGACGTCGACTACGGCTACCTGCTCGACGACAGCGACACCCCCCTGCCCGACCCACGCTCCCGGCGCCAGCCCGGCGGCGTCCACGAGCGCTCGCGCACCTTCCGGCCGGACGCGTTCACCTGGACCGACCGCGGCTGGACCGGCCGCCAGCTGGCCGGCTCGGTCATCTACGAGCTCCACGTCGGCACCTTCACCCCCGAGGGCACCCTCGACGCGGCGCTCGGCAGGCTCGAGCACCTGCACTCGATCGGTGTCGACCTCGTCGAGCTGATGCCGGTCAACGCGTTCAACGGCACCCACAACTGGGGCTACGACGGGGTCGACTGGTTCGCGGTCCACGAGGGGTACGGCGGCCCCGCGGCCTACCAGCGCTTCGTCGACGGCTGCCACGCGGCCGGCCTCGGCGTGATCCAGGACGTCGTCTACAACCATCTCGGGCCGTCCGGCAACTACCTGCCGCTGTTCGGGCCCTACCTCAAGGCCGAGGGCGCCAACACCTGGGGCTCGCTGGTCAATCTCGACGGCGAGGGCTCGGCGCAGGTGCGTCGCTACGTCCTCGACAACGTCCGGATGTGGCTCGAGGACTACCACGTCGACGGCCTGCGGCTCGACGCCGTGCACGCGCTGTCCGACGAGTCCGAACAGCACCTGCTCGAGGAGATGGCGGTCGAGGTGGCCGCACTGTCGGCCCACCAGCGGCGCCCGCTCACGCTGATCGCGGAGTCCGACCTCAACGACCCGCTGCTGGTCACGCCACGTGAGGCGGGGGGCTATGGGCTGGACGCCCAGTGGAGCGACGACTTCCACCACGCCGTGCACGTGGCGCTGACCGGAGAGGTCTCGGGCTACTACGCCGACTTCGAGCCGCTCGCGGCGCTGAAGAAGGTCTGCGAGAAGGGCTTCTTCCACGACGGCACGCACTCGTCGTTCCGCGGGCGCGACCACGGCGTGCCGATCGACACCGCAGCCATGCCCACCTGGCGGCTGGTGGTGTGCAACCAGAACCACGACCAGATCGGCAACCGCGCCGTCGGCGACCGGCTCA
>Ga0308173_10000844_pt1 | contig 14190 bp, 12 predicted proteins | sample PhyPR1_FD_203716 | JGI IMG/M metagenome (GOLD analysis project Ga0308173, IMG submission 203716) | Soil microbial communities from UC Gill Tract Community Farm, Albany, California, United States - DLSLS.P.R1 | ecosystem: Environmental > Terrestrial > Soil > Agricultural land | place: USA...
ACTGTGCTTCCGCGCCGAGTCGCTCCCGCAGACCGGCGGCGAGGCCGGCGACGGTGAGCAGGTCGAGGAGCTCTCCGGCCGTGGTCGCCAGCCACCGGTGCCGCACCGGGGCGAGTCGCAGGCGAAAGAAGATCCGGGTCGCGACCGGCTCGACTCCCGGAACCGGTTCGAGAGTGAGGGACCACGTGACGTCGGTGGCCCCGCGGCGGGACCGGTAGACCAGGGTGGAGGGCCGCTGGATCGCGGCGACCTGGAAGGTCTCGTGACGGCCCCCGTAGTCGGGGATCACGTCGCCGACGCCGAGGTTCTGCCATCGGTCCTCGATCGTCCGGGCCGCCCGCCGCGATCGCGGCAGAAGTCGTTCGACCGACGACGGCAGGTACCAGCCGGCGCGGCGTTTGCCGAGTTGGACCAGCCACGGCCAGACGTCGTCCGGGTCGCGGTCGACGGTGAACGCCCGATCCATGACGACGTCCGCCGTCGGCACAATGCTGTCGCCGGCCCGCGGTGACCGGCGCTCGGCCTCGGTGGCCGCGACGCCGCCGAACATCGCCCCGTGCCGCTCGACGCGGGTCAGGCGGCGGAGGTCTCCTCGGCACACGGGCCCGCGGCCGGGGGAGTGGCGGGCTTCGGGAAGGCCGGCCGCAGGAACAGCGGGGCCCTGAACGGCTTCCAGGTGCCCTCGGGCTGGGCCAGCCGGTCGGCCACGGCCCAGATGGAGGCGGGGTGGTGCCCGAGGCCCAGGTGGCTGGCCATGACGGCGATGTTCTCGCACCGCTCACCCGGCGTGTCCAGACAGGTCTGCCAGTGCACGATCCCGTCGAAGTGCGAGTAGATCGAGGTCGCCGGCACGAGCAGCGGCAGGTTCTCCGACTCCAGCGGCAGCGTGCGGTGCTCGACGTGCAGGTGCGAGAAGCGGTCGAAGACCTTGGTGGCCCGGCTCTGGCTGTGCCTCGCCAGGCGGAACGGGCTGCCCAGCGTGATGACCTGGCGAACGGCCTCGGGGGAGCGGCGGGCCACGTCGCGGGCGAAGATCCCGCCCAGGCTCCAGCCGATCACCGTGACGGGCTTGCCGGACGTGTCGGTGAGGCGCTCCATCAGGTCGCGGATGCCGTTCACGCAGGTGGCGGTGGGGCCGATGTTGCGGCCCAGGCCCCAGCCGTGCACGTCGTAACCCAGCTTGCGGAGCACGGTGCGCAGCGCGCGCGTGGAGACGTCGTCGGCGAGCAGGCCCGGGAGCACGAGGACGGAGTGCCCGTCGCCGTGCGGAAGGCGCGGCAGCAGGGGGCGGGCGGCCAGGTACAGGCCGTAGTCGGCTACGGCGCGCCCCGGCTCGGTGAGGTAGAGCGGAAGCGTCGGGCCTTCGCCTTCACGTACTGCCACTGCGTCCTCCGTGTGCCGACCGTCGTTGGTACGGACAAGTACCAATGTGCGGCCTGGCTCACACTCCGTCGACCCCATTCGGAGTCAGATGTTGCCGAAATGTGTTCCGGGTCATATCAGTCGTTCACGTTCCCCGGGTAGGCGGGGTCGGGCGTGACGGGCATGCGTCCACGAGATCTCCAGGACGTCACCCGGACGAAGGGTTACCGGCGGGTACGGTCGGGGGCGTGACGAACGCTGAGCGGCCGACCGACGGGAACAGCCGGGTCGTCGACCTGGACGGGCCGGTGCACTACGTGGACTTCGGCGGCCCTGCGGCGGGGCCGGCCGTCGTTCTCGTGCACGGTCTGGGCGGCTCCCACCTGAACTGGGACCTCTTCGCGCCGCTGCTGAACGAGCACGCGCGCGTCTGGGCGCTCGATCTGCCCGGTTTCGGGCGCAGCGAGCCGGACGGCCGGACGGCGAGCGTGTCGGCCAACGCGGCCGCGCTGCAGCGCTTCCTCGACGAGGTGGTCGGGGAGCCGGTGATCCTTATCGGCAACTCGATGGGCGGGATGCTGTCGATCCTGGCCACGGGGGAGCGGCCGGAGGCGGTCGCCGGCCTCGTGCTCCTCGACCCGGCGATCCCTGGTCCGCGGCGGGCGCTGGATCCGCTGGTGGCCCTGATGTTCGCGGTCTACGCCGTCCCCTTCCTGGGCGAGCGCTTCCTGCGCATGCGGCGCAACAAGACCACGGAGCTCGCGCGGGTGCGCGAGATGCTCTCGCTCTGCGGGGTCGACCCGGAGACCGTTCCGCCCGAGGTGATCGAGCGCTCGGTCACCCTGTTGCAGGAGCGGAAGGACGTCGACGGCATGGACCGGGCGTTCCTGGGCGCCGCCCGGTCGCTGCTGCGGCTGCTGGTCGACCCGCGGCGCTACCGGAAGGCGATGGCGTCGATCCGGGTGCCGGTCCTGCTCGTGCACGGTGACCGTGACCGGCTCGTCCCGGTCGCGGCGGCCCGCGACATCGCCCGTCGGCACGCGACCTGGCGCTACGTCGAGCTGGCCGGGGTCGGCCACGTCCCGCAGCTGCAGGTGCCCGATCAGTTGGCCAAGGATGTCCTCGCCTGGCTGGACGAGCAGGTGTCGCGCTAGGAGTCCTCGTCGAGGGTGGCGCGCAGCGCCTCCAGGGCGCTGTAGCGCGGCCGCCATCCCAGCTGCTCGCGGGCCCGGCTGGTGTCCATGATGACCGGCCGGCTCGCCGCCTCCACCCATTCGGCGGCCGGCGGCAGGAACGGCAGCCGCGACACCGCCCGCGCCGCGGCCTGGCCGGGTGCGGCCGGGACCGGGATCGGCAGCGCGCCGAACTCGCGGGCCACGTCGACCGTCGTCACGACGCCGTCGCCGGCGATGTTGTAGGCCCCGGGCGGGCCGGCCGCAACGACGCAGAGCAGCAGGGCTTGCCCGACGTCGTCCTCGTGGATGAACTGCATCGGGTGCTGCGGCGCGAGCACCGGCACCGGGAACGGCAGGCGCCGTGGCCGGCCGAACAGCCGTCGTCCGAGCGGGGCCAGCGGACCGGGCAGTACGTTCTTGGCGCCGACAGCGTTGGGCCCCAGGACGATCGGCGGCCGCAACAGGTAGAGCCCGAGCTCCGGGTGCCGCGCCGACTCCTCCTGCAGCAGTGCCTCGAGCTCGGCCTTCTCCTGCGCGTAGAAGAGCCGGTGGGCGGGGCGCGTGGGCCAGTCCTCGGAGATCCGCTCGGGGATGTCGGCCGCGAACCCGTAGGCCGCGACCGACGACGCGTAGACGAACCGCTGTGCGCCCGCCGCGGCGGCGGCGCGGAACACGTTCAGGGTTCCGTCGACGTTGATCGCCCGGGTGGTCTCCCGCGAGGCGTTGCCGGTGATCAGGAACGCCAGGTGCACCACGACGTCGGCGCCGGCGAAGGCGGTCCGGAGCGCGGCCGGGTTCCGGACGTCTCCCTGCCGGTACTCCATCTTCGACCAGCCGCGCTCGGCCGGGTCGAACGGGCGCCGGGCGATCCCGATGATCCGCCCGATCCGGTCGTCGGCCTGCAGTTGCGGGATCAGCCCCGCACCGAAGGTGCCGGTCGGGCCGGTGACGGCGACGGTCAGCCCCGGCTCCGCCGCCGACCCGCGGGGGCCCTCGCCGAGCGCCCCCGCGCCGCGTCGCCGAGCCGGGCTCACTGCTGCGCTGCCGCGGTCTTCTTCGGCGGCGCCGACTTCGCAGCCGTCGTCTTGGCGGCCGTCCGCTTGGTCGCCGTCCGCTTGGTCGCCGTGCTCGTGGTCGCCGTGCTCGTTGCGGGAGCGGCCTTGGCGGCGGTCGTCTTCTTGGCCGGCGCGGTGGCCGCCGCGGGCTTCGGCTTCTCCGGAGCCTTGTCGGCCTGTTGCCTGGCCAGGGTGAGCAGCTCGTCGAGTCCGCGCCGGATGCCCCCGGACAGGGTGTCGAGGTCGGGGTAGCCGTCGAAGTCCGCGTTCAGACCGAAGGTCATGGTGTTCTGGTAGGAGAAGATGCCGATCGAGCAGCGGGTGCCGCCCGCGATCGGCACGTACGCGTAGGCCGAGACCATCTTGTGGCCGAGCACGTAGAGCGGGAACCGCGGACCGGGCACGTTGGTGGTCACCGCCTGGCACACGAACTGGCCGGCCGACAGCGCGGCACGCACGCCGAGCGCGAGCAGTGCCGGCGCGACGTAGTTGCCCATGTCGATGATCGAGTTCGCGTCGACGGCCGACATCGTGCGCTTGTACTCGTCCATCTGCCCGCGGATGGCGGTGAGTCGGTCGACCGGGTTGGGCAGCCCGACCGGCAGGTCGACGAACACGGCCGAGACCTGGTTGTTCAGCGATCCCTTCTGGTCGGCCTTGCGCACCGACACCGGCACCATCGACCGGACGACGAGCTTCTCCGACGACAGCTCACCGCGACCCTGCAGCAGGTCGCGGAAGCCGCCGGTGATCGCGGCGAGGACGACGTCGTTGACGGTGCCGCCGAACGCCGCCCGTACGGCCTTGAACTCCTCGAACTTGCCCTCGGTCCAGGCCCACCGCCGGTGCGGGCCGATCGGCCCGTTCAGGGACCGGGCCGTCGGGGTGATGGCCTGCTTGGCCAGCGACGGCATGGTCTGGGCGACGGCCTTGCCCTGCTCGATGAGCGCCTTCGCGCTCCGCGTCGCGTTGCCCGCGGTGGGCAGGGAGGTCAGCGCCCGCAGCGGGTGGGCGACCGCGTCGGACACGGATTCAGCGAGCAGCGAGGCACTCGACGGCGTCCGCCGCGGCGTCCAGTCCTTCGGCGCCTCGTGCGTGGCGTCGGGCTCGAGGTCGAACATCAGCTGCATCAGCTCGGTGCCGGCGACGCCGTCGACCATGCAGTGGTGGACCTTGGAGATGATCGCCCAGCGGCCCTCGGCCAGACCCTCGACGAGCCAGAGCTCCCAGAGCGGCTTGGCCATGTCCAGGCGCTGGCCGAGCACGCGGCCGGCCAGGTTGCGCAGCTGCTCGTCGCTGCCCGGCCCCGGCACCGCGGTGTGCCGCACGTGGTACAGGATCTGGAAGTGCGGGTCGTCGACCCACACGGGTCGCCCGAGCTGCATCGGCACCTCGCGCACCCGCTGCCGGTAGCGGGGTACCAAAGGCAGCTTGCTCAGCAGCAGCCGCACCACGTCGCCGTAGGACGGGGCCGGTCCGTCGAAGACCGCCACCGACCCCACGTGCATGGGGGTGTTCTCGCTCTCCGCGAAGAAGAAGCCCGAGTCGAGGGCGCTCATCCGGTCCACGTTCTGCTCCTCGCCGCCCCCGGGCGCCTGTTCGGACCGGGAGCCGTCACACGTCGTCGGGTGGCCGCCGAAGTTATGCGTGTCGTCGGGTTACCGCAACACGATCATCGTGGTCACGGCCACAGTGCCACGTCCCGGAGCAGTTGGCTCAACCAGCGGCGCGCAGGCTTTCCTCGGCGCGATCGAGCAGCCGGAGCAGGGCCGCGTCCACGACGTCGGTCCTGGTCAGGTTGACGCTGTGGCCGGCGCCCGGGACGACGACGAGCTCCGCGGCGTCGCCGATCCGGGCCGCCATGTCCCGGCCGTGTGTCGCGGGGGTGAGCCGGTCGTGCGTGGCCGCGATCACCGTCGTCGGCACCCGCCGCAGCACCTCGAGCGCCGCCGTCTCGTCGTGGTCGAGGAACGTCGCGTAGAAGGCCATCACGACCGGGTACGGCGTCTCCTCGAGCAACTCCTGGACCAGGCGGACGCTGCCCAGGTCGGCGTCGTCGGCCCCGAAGAGCAGCCGCCGGGTGACCCGCCGGCCCAGCCGCGTCCCGCGGCGTCGGAACCGCTCCAGCAGCGGTGCGAGCAGCTGCAGGAAGCGGAGGTACAGCGACAGCAGCTTCAGCTTCCGGATCAGCTTGATGGCCCGGCCGAGGACGCCGGTCTCCACCAGGCCGCCCGCCGAGGTGGCCAGCAGGAAGACGCCGACCACGCGGTCGCCGAACAGCTCCGGCCGCTGCCGGGCCAAAGCCAGGATGCTCATCCCGCCCATGGAGTGCCCGGCCAGCACCACCGGCCCGGACGGCGCGGTGGCATCCAGCACGTCGCCGAGGTCGCGGCCGGTGCGGTCGATCGTGGCCTTGGTCAGCTTCGTCCAGCCGGACCGGCCGTGCCCGCGCTGGTCCCAGAGCACCAGTCGGGCGCGGTCGCGCAGGGCCGCCCGCTGCAGTTCCCACTCGGCCAGCCGCGCGGTGAAGCCGTGCGAGAAGACGACGGTGAGCGGGGCGTCCGGATCGCCGTCGACCTCGACGTGCAGCGGGACGCCGTCGTCCGTGGTGACCGTGCGCGACCCCGGAGGCGGCGGGCCGGTCGGCGCCGGCAGGGCAGACGGGGAGTCGGTGGGCACCCGACCATCACAAGGTGACGCGGGATCACACGCAAGTCAGTGCGCCCGGCGGCCCGGGGCGGTCTCGCGGACCAGCCGGCGGGCGGCGTCGATCTCGCGGGCGACGGGGGCCAGCACGCCGTCGGCGTCGATCTCGGCGTCGTCCTGGACGTCCTGGGTGCGCACGTCCTGCTCCAGCAGCCGGATCGCCCGGCGGAGCACGGCGACCTGCGCGAGGTCGGGTGCCGATTCGCCCTCGCGCGTGGCGATCACCGCCTCGGTCACGGCGTCCGACGTCCGCTCCAGCTGCACGATCACCGGCCACCAGGCGGCCGCGCGGGTGCTGATCGGCGGCGGCTCGGCCAGCCGGCGTTGCAGCTGGGTCTGCAGCTCGGTCAGGGCGCGGTAGTTGCGTCGCCGCGCGCGGCGGCGCTCCGCGGGGCTGCCGGTGAAGGCCGCCTCGACGAACGCGTCCAGGGCCACGGTCGCGTCGCGCAGCGCCTCGTCGAGCGGGGCCCGCCAGGTCTGCGGCCAGAGCAGGTAGCCGAACACCAGCACGATCGCGCACCCGATCAGCGTGTCGACGAGTCGGGCGGCAACGATGCCGGAACCGGCGGGCAGCGTGAGGTCGAGCAGCAGGATGATCAGCGGGGTCTGGAAGACGGAGAAGAGCCCGAAGTTCGCGTTGCGGGCCCAGGGCAGGACGGCCGCGAAGAACGCCATCGCGAGCAGCAGCCACGGACTGCGGGGGAGCAGCGCGAGCAGGGCCGAGCCCAGCAGGACGCCGAGCAACGTGCCGGCGCCGCGCTGTACCGCCCGGGTGAACACCGACCCGAAGTCGGGCTTGAGCACGATCGCGACGGTCAGCAGCACCCAGTAGGGGCGCTGGGTCGGCACGTTCTGCCGGGCGATCTCGGCGATGCCCATGCACAGCGCCAGCCGGACGGCGAACGAGCGGCTCTCCCCACTGGCGAGGGTGCGGTCGACCAGCTCGCGCAGCCGCGCCCCCCGCTCGAGCTCGGGACGCTGCGCCGCGGCGCCGGCTCGTTCCTCAGGGTCACCGACGACGTTCCAGACCAGCCGGACGCCGTGGCGCACCGCCCGGGCCGCGTGGTGGGCGCTCACGAGTTCGGGCGGTCGCTCCTCGGGGAGCTCCCGTACGCCGTCGAGGGCGGCGGCGATCGCACGGACGGCGGCGACGTCGCCGGGGTCGGCAGCCACGCCTGCCCGGGCGGCGGCGACCGCGCCCTCGACCAGCGGCGCCGCGGCGTTGAGCACCCCGGCCAGCTCGGAGAGCTCCCGGCTGCGGCCCGCCGAGCGGCTTCGGCTGCGGATCACCCGGTCGTAGGCGGAGTTCAGCGAGCCGGTGAGCGCGCGTCGCGCGTCGTCGGTCCGCTCGCTGCCGGAGGCGTCGAGGAGATCACCGATCCGGCTGAAGACTGCGGCGACCGCGGTGCGGTCGGGGTCGAGTGGCTCGCTCCAGGCCTGCGCGAGCGTGGTGACCGTCGCCCAGACGGCGCCGAGGAGGAAGAAGCCCAGTTCCGCCGCCCTCGGGAGCGGGGTCACGAGGCCGGAGGCCAGGGACGTGTAGACGAGCAGCTGCAGCGCGCCCAGCGACAGCGCCGAGTTGACTGCGCTGAGCAGGGCCGCCACGACCGACAGGGCGGCGATCAGCACGACCGGCCGCCAGCCGGTGCCGACGGCGTACTCACCGACCAGCAGGCCCACGGCGCCGAAGCTGATCGCCGCCACGATCCGGCGCAGCTGGTCTCTCAACGGTCCCGGGGCGGGCGCGAGGGCCGCGGCGAGGGCGCCCATGGTCGCGAAGACGCCCGCCCCCAGCGCTGCACCGGGCTGGATGCCCCCGGCGACGAGCACGGCCACGGTGAGCGGGAGCGGCAGGGTGACGGCGAACCGGACGACGTCCCGCCAGGGAACCGGGGGAGGAGTGGTGCGCACCAGCTCCTCGAGCCACGCGGGTGCCCGCAGGCCCCGCGCCCGGAGCTCGCGGTCCGCCACGCCCGAAGCTTTCCATCCCGGCGACCTCGCCCCCCTACAGTCCGGGGCGTGTCCGTGCCCCTGCGCGATGTGCTCGCCGCGCTCGACGCCCGTTACGCCCCCGCGCTCGCCGAGAGCTGGGACGCGGTGGGGCTGGTCTGCGGTGATCCAGACGAACCGGTGCGCCGGGTCGTGTTCGCCGTCGACCCCGTCAGTGCCGTCGTCGACGACGTGCTGGCGGCGGGCGCCGGGCTGCTGGTGACCCACCATCCGCTGCTGCTCACCCCGGTGCACGGCGTGCCCGCCGACGATCCCAAGGGCCGCCTGGTCCACCGGCTGATCCGCGGCAACTCCGGCCTGTTCGTCGCGCACACCAACGCCGATCGCGCCGCCGACCACGGGGTCAACGACGCGCTGGCCGCCGTCCTGGGGGTGCGCGACGCCGTGCCGCTGGAGCCGATGGACGACGACCCGCGGGCCGGACTCGGCCGGGTGGGCGAGCTGGAGCGCGCGATGACGCTCCGCGAGTTCACGGCCCGGGCCGCCGCGGCCCTCCCGGCGACCGTCGGCGGCGTCCGGGCGGCCGGCGACCCGGAGCGCGTCGTCCGCCGGGTCGCGGTCTGCGGGGGGAGCGGCGGGTCGCTGACCGGCGCAGCCGCCGCAGCGGGCGCCGATGTCTTCCTGACCAGCGACCTCAAGCACCATTCGGTGTCGGAATCGATGGAGTCGAGTGGACCGGCGCTCTGCGACGTAGGACACTTCGCGACCGAGTGGCCCTGGTTGCCGGTGGCCGCGGACGTGCTCCACCGCGACCTGTCCGGGCGGGTGGAGGTCGCCGTCTCGCGACGGCGGACCGATCCGTGGACATGGCACGAGGGGTCCAACGGGATTCCGGCCGGGAGATCGGCCGGCTGACACCCGGGGCTCGTCCCCGGGGAAAGGGGCAGTGATGTCCACGGCAACGACGCCGCCGGGCGACCCGGCCACCGGGGAGGTCGCGCCGCAGCGCAGCGACAAGAGTCCCTGGAACTGGCTGCTGCTGGTTCCGATCGTCGTGGTGCTGATCGTTCCGCTGTACAACAGCGTGGATCCCCAGCTCGGTTCCTGGCCGCTCTTCTACTGGCTGCAGTTGGCCTTCGTCGCGCTCGGCGTGGCGACGACCGCCCTCGTCTACCGCATGACGCGGCGCAGCCCCGCCGAGCGCCAGGCGGCGCGCGACGCCATCACACGGGACCAGGAGCGCTGAGCCATGAACGTCGTCGAGCTGACGATCGTCATCGTCTTGTTCCTGCTGGTCACCGTGCTGGGCTTCGCGGCCTCGCGCTGGCGCCGGGCCGAGGACCTCATGCACCTGGACGAGTGGGGACTGGGCGGCCGGAGCTTCGGCTCGTGGATCACCTGGTTCCTGCTCGGCGGTGACCTCTACACGGCGTACACGTTCGTGGCGGTTCCGGCGCTGATGTTCGGCGCGGGTGCGGCCGGGTTCTTCGCCGTCCCCTACACGATCATCATCTATCCGCTGGTGTTCCTGGTCGTGGCCCGCCTCTGGTCGGTCAGCCACGTGCGCGGCTTCGTGACGCCGGCGGACTTCGTCCGGTCCCGGTTCGACTCCCCGACGATGGCGCTGCTGGTGGCGATCACCGGGATCGTCGCGACGATGCCCTACATCGCGCTCCAGCTGGTCGGCATCGAGGCGATCCTCAAGGCGATGGGCGTCAACGGCGACCTTCCCCTGATCATCGCCTTCATCATCCTGGCCATCTACACGTACAACTCGGGCCTCCGGGCGCCGGCGCTGATCGCCGTCGTCAAGGACACGCTGATCTACCTGACGATCATCGTCGCGGTCATCGTGATCCCGTCGAAGCTCGGCGGCTGGGACGCGATCTTCGGGGCCGCGGAGCAGAAGTTCTCCGCGAACGGCGGGCCGGGTCTGATCCTGCCGGCGAGCGGACAGCTCGGGTACGCCACGCTCGCGCTGGGGTCGGCGCTCGCGCTGTTCCTCTACCCGCACTCGATCACCGGTGTGCTGGCGGCGAGCAACCGGGACGTGCTCAAGCGGAACATGAGCGCGCTGCCGATCTACAGCCTGGCGCTGGGCTTCATCGCGCTGCTCGGCTTCATGGCCATCGCGGCCGGAACCAAGCCGATCGGCACCGACGGCAACACGATCGTGCCGGTGCTCTTCCAGCAGATGTTCCCGAGCTGGTTCGCCGGCATCGCGTTCGCCGCGATCGGCATCGGTGCGCTGGTGCCGGCGGCGATCATGTCGATCGCCGCGGCGAACCTCTTCACCCGCAACATCTACAAGGAGTACCTGAAGAAGGACGCGACCCCGCGCCAGGAGGCGAGAGTCGCCAAGATCGCCTCGCTGGTGGTCAAGCTCGGCGCGGTCCTGGCCATCCTCGGGCTCAACCCGCAGTTCTCCATCGACCTGCAGCTCATCGGCGGCGTGATCATCCTGCAGACGCTGCCGGCGGTGGCCCTGGGCCTGTACAGCCGTTGGCTGCACCGTGGCGGACTGATCGCCGGCTGGGTCGCGGGCATGGCGACCGGGCTGCTCCTGGTCTACAACATCCCGAAGCTCAACCCCGACAAGACCGTGGCGCGCGAGCACTTCGGCGGTTCGTCGTTCCCGCTGTCCAAGCTCGGCCTGGACACGAAGTCGGCGGTCTACGCCGGGTTCCTGGCCCTGCTGGTCAACCTGATCGTCGCCGTCGTCGTCACGCTGATCCTGCGGGCGATGCGGGTGGCAGACGGCGTCGACGGGACGGCGGAGTCCGACTACACCGCCGCGCGCGAGGACCCGACCGTCCGCGACCTGCCCGACCCGCTGGCGTCTGCGCCGCCGGGAGTCGCGGGCGCGGCGCGGGGGCGGACGTAGCCCCTGACCTCGGTCGAACGATCAACACGCGCTGAGCGCCCTCTCATCGGCGATGAGGGGGCGCTCGGTGTGTGTTGATCATGGAGCGAGGTTCGCCGGAATCTCCGGCGGTGCCCGACGGTAGGTTGACCGCGTGAAGGCCGACCATTTCGAGCAGCAGAAACTCCTGGAACTGGCTGCGGAGGACGTCGCGCTCACGCAGCTGACCCACCGCGGCCGCACCCTGCCCGAGGTCGCGGCGGTGGAGGCTGCCGAGGAGGCGGAACGCAGCATCGCCGCCGACGTCGTCCGGGCCGAGACGCAAGCGCGCGACCTCGGTCGTGAGGTCAAGCGCATGGAGTCCGACGTCGAGACGGTGCGCGCCCGCGAGGAGAAGGACCAGAAACTGCTGGACTCGGGCAGCGTCTCGCCCAAGGAGCTGACCAATCTCCAGCACGAGCTGGCGTCGCTGAAGCGGCGGCAGTCCGATCTGGAGGACCAGGAGCTCGAGCTCATGGAGCGCCTGGAGGTCGCCGAGAAGGCGCTCGCGGTGGCGCAGTCGGGTGTGGAGCAGGCGCGCGCCGACCTCGAGCGGGCCCGGCAGCTCCGGGACGACGCCCTCGCCGACATCGCCGACGGTACGAAGCGGCACGAGGCGGCCCGCGCGGAGGTGGCCGGAGGGATCTCGGCGCCGCTGCTGAGCCTCTACGACCGGATCCGTGCGCAGACCGGCAGCACGGGTGCGGCGATGCTCAAGGCCCGCCAGTGCCAGGGGTGCCGCATCGAGCTGTACGGCAACGAGCTGTCCGCCGTCCGGAACGCCGACCCGCACGAGGTGGTCCGCTGCGAGAACTGCGGCCGGATCCTGGTGCGCACGGCCGAGTCCGGCCTGTGACCCCCGTAGGTGCCATTTCCCCGATGTCGGCACCGGATTCTGGTGCCAGAACCGCCATTTCGGCGCCTGTGGACGGCTCGTGAGCCGGCAGTTGATCGTGGAGGCCGACGGCGGGTCGCGGGGCAACCCCGGGCCGGCCGGCTACGGGGCGCTGGTACGCGACGCCGAGACCGGGCGGGTGCTGGCCGAGCGGGCCGCGTCCGTGGGCCGGGCGACGAACAACGTCGCCGAGTACGGCGGGCTGGTCGCCGGTCTGCAGGCTGCGCTCGACCTCGACCCGACCGCCGCGGTCGAGGTGCGGATGGACTCCAAGCTCGTCGTGGAGCAGATGTCGGGCCGCTGGCAGATCAAGCACCCCGACATGAAGCAGCTCGCCCTGCAGGCGCAGCGGATCGCGCGGCAGCTGGGGCAGGTGCGCTACACGTGGGTGCCGCGCGCGCAGAACGGCGCCGCGGACGCGCTGGCCAACAGCGCGATGGACGGCAAACCGGTGCACCGCGACCCGGCCGCGGAGGCCGTCGTCCTGGAGGACGACGTGCAGCCCACCGCCGAACCCGCGCCCGTGGTCACGACGGTGACGCACCTGCTGCGGCACGGGCAGACCGAGCACACACCGGAGCGACGGTTCAGTGGCCGCAACGACCTACCTCTGTCGCGGACCGGGCGGGCAGAGGCGGAGGCGGCCGCGGCCCGCGTTGCGGAGCTCGGGATCGAGGTGGTCGTCGCCTCCCCGCTGCGCCGGACGCGGGAGACCGCCGAGGTCGTGGCGGCATCACTGGGGTTGCCCGTCACCGACGACCCGGACCTGGTGGAATTGGACTTCGGGGACCTCGAGGGGCTGACCTTCGACGAGGCGACGCGCAAGCACCCCCTGGCGGCACGCAGGTTCATGGGTGACATCAGCGTGGCCGCGCCGGGCGGGGAGTCGATCGCCGACGTCGGCACCCGGGTGGCGCGGGCGCGGCGCCGAATCCTGTCCGAGCACGCCGGGAAGACCGTGCTGGTCGTCAGCCACGTCACGCCGATCAAGCTCTTCCTCGCCGCAGGGCTCGGGGTGGGCGACGAGGTGGTGCACCGGGTGTTCCTGGAGGCCGCGTCGCTGAGCACCGTCACCTGGTCGTCGGACGGCCGGACGTCGGTGCGCGTCGTCAACGACACCGCGCACTTGCGCTAGTTGTCAGACGGGACTGGGAGGGTCAACGGATGCTGAACGAGGTGGCCGACGGCGTCTGGGTGCGGCAGAGCGCATGGGTCTGGAGCAATTCCACTGTCGTGCGCGGGGACGACGGGTTGATCCTGGTCGATCCCGGCATCCACGGCTCCGAGCTCGACGAGCTCGCCGACGACGTGGAGCGGCTCGGCATCCCGGTGGTCGCCGGGTTCTCCACCCATCTGCACTGGGACCACCTGCTCTGGCATCCGCGGTTCGGCGACGTGCCGCGCTACGCCATGCCCGCATCCGCCTCCGTCGCCCCGTCGGTCCGAGAGCGGGGGCAGGCCATGGCCGCGGAGAGCGCGTCGGACGTCCCGCTCGAGCTGATCGGGCTCGTCGCGCCGCTGCCCGCGGACGGCGGACCCGTGCCGGGCGAGATCGTCGCGCACGAGGCGCACGCCGTCGGCCACGCCGCACTCCTCCTGGCCGACCGTGGCGTCCTGCTCGCCGGCGACATGCTCTCCGACGTCCTGATCCCGCTCCTCGACCCGCGGCGGCCCGGTCAGGTGGGCGCCTACGGGTCGGCGCTCGACCTGCTCGGTGCGGCCGCGGCGCACGTCGACGTCCTGGTCCCCGGCCACGGCGCCGTCGCCGAGGGTCCCGAGGTGGCCGACCGCCTCGCCGCCGATCGCGCCTACATCGACGCGCTGCGACGGGGAGACGAACCGGTCGACGCGCGTCTGGCCCAGGACTGGCTCTCCGGCCCCCACAAGGCCAACCTGGAGTTGGCGCGGCACTGATCCGGATAGCGCGCCGTCTCAGATCTGCAGCGCCGCCCACAGCGCGACCGTCGCGGCCAGCAGCGTGACCGGCACGGTGGCGAGCCCGACGGCGGTGTGCTGCGCGGACGACGGTGCCTCCCGGCCGAGCACCCGGCGCCACAGCAGGTTGGCCAGCGACCCGACGTAGGTCAGGTTCGGCCCGAGTTGACGCCGATCAGCATGGCGAGCACGGGCCCGCCGCCGCCGGCG
>Ga0308173_10000845_pt1 | contig 14183 bp, 12 predicted proteins | sample PhyPR1_FD_203716 | JGI IMG/M metagenome (GOLD analysis project Ga0308173, IMG submission 203716) | Soil microbial communities from UC Gill Tract Community Farm, Albany, California, United States - DLSLS.P.R1 | ecosystem: Environmental > Terrestrial > Soil > Agricultural land | place: USA...
ATCTCTGGGTGCGCTTTTTTGAAACGCTCGGGCGCGTGTGTTACGACGCGGCGGACGACATCGTCGCGCTCTACGAAGGCAACCGCCAGCGACAGGTCGCCGACGGCGCGCCCGCGCAAAAGACCGCGAGCATTCCGAACGGCGTCAACCTGCCGAGGCTCGCGCCGCTACGTGAGAAGCGCGCGCCCGGCGTGCCGAAAACGCTGTGCCTGATCGGCCGCGTCGTGCCGATCAAAGACATCAAGACCTTCATCCGCGCGATGCTGACGGTCGTGCGTAAGGAACCGCTCGCGCAGGCGTGGATTGCGGGACCTGAGGACGAGGACGTCGAATACGCGAAGGAATGCCGCAGCCTCGTCGAGAGTCTCGGGCTCCAGGGCCAGGTGAAGTTCCTCGGTTTCCAGAAGATTGAGGAAGTGCTGCCGAAGTGCGGCGTGCTAGTGCTCAGTTCCATCTCCGAGGCGCTCCCGCTCGTCGTGCTGGAAGGCTTTGCGGCGGGCGTGCCGTCGGTGACGACGGATGTCGGGGCCTGTCGTCAGTTGATCTACGGCCTGCCCGGCGAAGATGCGGCGCTCGGAGCGGCGGGCCGCGTCGTGCAGATCGCCGATCCCCGCGCGCTCGCCGACGCCGCGCTTGATTTGCTGGACGAGGACAACTGGCACGCCGCGCAGGCCGCAGGCATCGCGCGAGTGGAACGTTTCTATACGCAGGAGCGGATGGTGGACGCTTATCGCGTGCTCTACGAGCGGCTCATCAACGGCGCATGACGCGGATAACTTCAGGGACACGGAACTGACATGGCAGGAATCGGCTTCGAACTGCGCAAGATGCTTCGGCGTGACACGCTCGTCGGTCTAATGCAGGCTTATGCGTACGCGGGCCTCATCAGCGCGGGACCGTGGATCCTGTCTATCATCGGCATGCTGCTCATCGGCATTTTGAGCCTGCCGTTCGTGCTGCCGACCGGACTTATTACGCAGTTTCAGGTGTCGGTCACGTACCTTATCTCGCTGTCGCTCGTGCTAACCGGGCCGCTGCAGTTGGGCTTCACGCGATTTACGTCGGACCGCCTCTTCGAGAAACGCGCCGACATGGTGCTGCCGAACTATCACGGCGCGGCGCTCGTTGCCACGGTCGCGTCAGCGCTTATCGGCGGCGTCGCAGTGGTCTTCCTCTTTGGCGAACAGACGGCCGGCTACCGGCTGCTGATGTTCGCGGGTTTCGTCGTGATGAGCAACATCTGGCTTGCTACCATCTTCCTCTCCGGCATGAAGCAGTACATGTCGATTCTGTCGGTGTTTTTGGTCGGCTACACGCTGACGGCCGGGGCGGCGATCGCGCTGAACGTATTCGGCCTGACGGGCCTGCTGGGCGGTTTCGTATTCGGCCAGACGGTTTTACTTGCAGGTTTGCTCACGCTGATCTATCGGGACTACACGAGCGACCGCTTTATTTCGTATGAGTTCTTTTCAAGGCGCTATCGCTATCCGACGCTAATGGCCACGGGCTTTTTGTACAACCTCGGCATCTGGGCCGACAAGTACATGTTCTGGTACGCGCCGGGCACGGGACAGGCGGTCATTGGTCCGCTGCGCGCGTCGATCATCTACGACATTCCCGTGTTTCTCGCTTACCTGGCGATCATTCCCGGGATGGCGGTGTTTCTGATGCGGATCGAAACGGACTTCGTCGAGTACTACGACGCGTTCTATGGCGCGGTGCGCGAAGGCGCATCGTTGCAGCATATCGAGCGCATGCGTAACGCCATGGTCGAGGCGCTTCGCTACGGACTCTATGAGATCGTCAAGGTGCAGGCGACCGCGGCGCTTCTTCTCTTCGCGATCAGTACGATGCTCCTCGGCTGGCTGCGCATTTCGACGCTCTATTCGCCGCTGCTCTATATCGATGTGATTGCGGCAAGCCTGCAAGTGCTCTTCATGGGTGTGATCAACGTCTTCTTCTATCTTGACAAGCGGCGCGCGGTCCTCGCGCTCGTCGCATTGTTCGTTGCCTCCAATGTCGTACTGACCGGATTGACGCTGACGGCAAATCCGGGATGGTACGGATACGGATTCGCAGGGTCGCTACTGTGTGTGGTGCTTCTCAGTCTTCTCTGGCTGGATCGGAAGCTGGATATGCTGGAGTATGAGACGTTCATGATGCAGTAACAGTGTCACTGGACACTGCGTGCGGACCACTGCAGGTGACACCGGCCCGGTTGCACGTATCGTTCATGTACAGTTATTCGAACTATTTTCCGTTTCCCGCGTCGACTGTTCGTGCGATATCGGCGCGCCTCGGCGGGCTTGCTTATCAGAGTGTGTATGGGAGCTTCGGCCTGGCAACGATGGACGACGTCGCCGCGGCTGCGGGCGTCGGCAAACAGACGGTCTATCGCCACTTCAGGTCGAAGGAGGCGCTCTTCGTTGGTCTAGCAAGCTCGATGTGCGCTCAGGTGGGCGCACGCCTTGTCAGCGCTCAGCAGGAGCAATCCGATGCCTCGCCCGACGTCGAGTTGCACGAGTTGGGACGGGTGTTGGCACAGATACTCATCGAGCCGGACAGGTTCGCACAATCTATAGTGGCTCTCGACTTATACCTCCGCAGGCGCCACGGGCGCACGCGCTGCGGCCGAATCATGAACGGCGAGCGTCGCGGCCAGCGTTCGGGCTCCGTCAATTGCGGAACATACGGGCTCCTCCTCCCGTGCGATCACCGCCGCGAAGTGGCGCAGTTGCTCGTGGTAAGGGTCGCTCGCATGTGGCGTGCTGCGCTCGACGGTCAGCGGATCATGCCAGCCTTTACCGCTGCGGTATTCCCAAATGTCGAGTCGGGGCAAGGTAAGCGACGCCTCAGTGCCCATGAGGAAGTGCGTGTTTTCGTCCTGGCGCGGGAAATGCGCGGCTTCGCCCGCCGCCAGGTCCCAATTCCACGGGGCGACGGCCGTATCGGACACGAGCAGTGTCCCGAGCGCACCGTTCTCGAAACGCAGTAGCACCGCGGCCGTATCCTCCACTTCGAAACCACGCACATTCCTCGACGTCTGCGCCTGCACCTCGACGATCTCGCCGAGCAGGAAACGCATGATGTCGATATCGTGAATCAAATTGATGAGCACGGGACCTCCGCCGGCCTGCCGCCGCCATGGCACGTCGAAGTACGCGTCGGGCTTATAGAAGGTGGCGAACGCGTTAGCCGCGACTGCGGTGCCCAACCGACCCGAACTCACGAATTCCCGCGCGCGGCGCAGAATCGGATTATGGCGGCGATGGTGGCCCACTAGCACCGGTACGCCCGCATCGCGCGCGGCGCTATCCAGCCGCAGGGAGTCTTCCACACGATCGGTGACCGGCTTCTCGATCAGTGCCGCGATGCCGCGCTCCACGCATGCAAGACCGACATCAACGTGCGTCGCGTTCGGGGTTGCGACGATTATGCCCTCTAACTTCACGCTGTCGAGCATAGCGGCATAGTCGGCGAACCATTCCACCCGTTCATCATTCGCGAATTGCTCTGCAGCCGGTGACGGATCCGCAATCGCCACGATCTCGACATCCGGATGCAATCGCGCGCGATCTACGTGTGTCCTCCCGATTGCGCCCGCGCCAATCACCGCCAGACGTTTCCTTCTCATTGCGCTTCTCCTTGCTTCATGGGTATAGGTCAACCTTGAGGCGTCAAAATGGTGGATCGCCTCGAGACTTGGCACCATCAAGTTGCGGAAGCGAATACCATCCGCTTCTACCTTTGTTTCGAAAGGCACTTGAGCGCGGTCGCTCGGACTCGTTGCGACGGTCCAAGGGCGACGTGCCGAGTTGGCGAACGTATGCGCGCCGCACGTACAAAGGCCCGCGCCGGACCAGACTCGCGACGCCCGGGAAAAATGTCTTAATATCATTCGCATAACTACGTAGGCGCGCAACCGTGGCGGAGCCATTGGCCGAGTTGAGGATCCCGATGTGGCAACTCGGCCGTCTGCGCGGACAATGCCTTCGAATGTTGCGGCTTGATGCGACCGTGCCGTCGGGCGCGCGGCCTGACAAAATGCCTAGTCCCGCGCAAAGTCACCCGTCGCGAGGTTGTGTGTGTACGTGCTGCCCCGCGCGAGTCGGCTGACATGCAAACCGGATCACCTGGCCGTAGTGATGCACCGCCTCGCCCTGACCGATGTCACGTGTCGCGACTTTGTGCCCGGGCCGGAATCAGCTCCGAGACGGTCACCGCCTCCTTGCCGGTCACTATGCCGGACACAAGCCGTTCGAGCGCGATAACGACATCGTCGGCAGGATTGAGCCTTATGACACGAGCCGACATCGACGCGGTCGATGAGTCGGACGTGTCGGCGATTTTCGACGACATGGCAATACTCCTACGTTTCGCAAGTTGAAGGCCGGTCGCGACTGGCCACGAGAGATGCGCGCGGAGGGCCGTGAAGCGGTGATGCAGACGACGCTTAAGCGTTTAGCCAGCGCTCCAAGGCGTTTTGCAGCGCGTGTACTCGAGTTGATAAAGCGTCGTGTCCGGCGTGGTTGCGCCTGGCTGCGGCAACGCCGCCAGGCGCGAAACTAAGCGGTCCACGGCTGAACGCACATAGTCCGCCCGGCACCCCTCGACCAACACGATCCACGTGGGTACCTGGGTGCCTTCTGAACGCGCCTTCTTCTCCGCCGTTTCGACCTTGCTGATCGCTTCGTCGGCAAGGCACAGGTGCACGCCCGTGATACCAGGCAGATCCACAACGGGCGGCAGCACGCGCTGACGCAGACCGTTCACGACCTCTGCCCGCGCATCCGAAGGCACGTCGAAACGCACAGTCATGAGATAGGCACCCTGCCCAACGCCGTCCGAATAGGCGACATGACAGATCGACCGCGCGACGCTGCGGAAGGAGGCGACAACCTGCTTGGTCCAGGGCGTCGGCGAATTCAACCGGGACAGGTAGTCTTGCGCGCCAAGCACCTCGACGGTGTCGGCCTCGTAGAGATTGAAGTACTCGGGACCTGCATCCAGTGCAATGAAGCGCCGACCGCGCCTGAACCCGGGAATCCCGGCGCGCTCCGGCATGTGCTCACGGTTGTGCCACTCGTAGAATTCATCTTTCGCTTCCGCCAGCAGGTCATGCCAGATTGCAACAACGCCCGTTCCAGCAAGGCTCATATCTCCTCCGTTTAGCAAATCGAATGGTTTCAAAGTGCCGATGGATACTCGCCGCGGCCCCATGCCGCGCCAAGAGCGTCCGTGTAGTGCGCAACCTTTTGCGTCTGCGCGCCGAGCCCGCTGCCGCCGAGCGTCATCGTGTCGCCTGCTTTGAGGAAGACCGGCGGCTTCTGACCGAGGCCGACGCCGGGAGGCGTGCCCGTAATGATCACGTCGCCTGCCATCAAAGGCATAAAGCGGCTGAGATACGCCACGATATGCGCGACGTTGAAAATCATCGTGCGCGTGTTGCCGGTTTGACGGCGCGTACCGTTCACGTCGAGCCACAAGTCGAGCACCTGCGGGTCGGGGATTTCGTCGCGCGTCACGAGCCACGGACCAAGGGGAGCGAACGAGAATCCGCTCTTGCCCTTGGTCCACTGGCCTTCTCGTTCGAGCTGATACGCGCGTTCGGAAACATCGTTCGCGAGGCAGTAGCCCGCCACATGGCTCAGCGCGTCGGCTTCCTCGATTTGCCACGCGGGTTTGCCGATCACCACGCCGAGTTCCACCTCCCAATCGAGCTTGTGCGCGTCCAAGGGCAAAACGACCGCGTCGTTTGGGCCGCTGATGGAGCCGGTGTGCTTGTTGAACACCACAGGTTCCAGCGGGATCGGCGTGTCGGTTTCAGCTGCATGATCGGAGTAGTTGAGACCAATGCACACGAGATTACGGACGTTGCCGACACAGGCGCCGAGACGCGTGCCTGCTTCAACGACGGGTAGACGATCCAGATCCAGTTCGCTTAGCTTTGCAAGGGCGCTAGGGGAAACAGTCGTTGCATCGATGTCATTGACGATGCCGCTCAGATCGCGGATCGCGCCGCTCGAATCGATGATACCGGGGTGCTCGTGACCAGGCTGGCCAAAACGGACGAGACGCATTGGGTACTCCTCTCAAGACAAGAATGTAAGCGGTAATGTGCCGAGGTCGCCGAAGCGGAGACGCAATTCACGACCGACTGGCAACTCCAGAACGCCCGCGTAAGAGCCGGTGATCACAGCCTGGCCTGCATACAGTCGCAGGCCGCGGACACGAAGAAAATTGGCGAGCCACACAATCGGCGCGAGCACGCCCTGGTCGGGGTGGCGTCCCGTGAGCGTGACCGCTTCTTCCCCGACCCGGGTTAGACCGAGAGGGAATTCGACGGGGAGGTCAGCGGGCGTGTCGCCATCGAGGACGCTAACGCGGGGCCCGAGGACAAGGCCGGCGTTAAACAGGCCGTCTGCCAGTAGTTCAGGGAACGTCAGCGCTTCTGGATGCGCATAACGGCAGCCCAGCAATTCGAGCGCGAGGTGCGTGTCCCCAAGAGCGTCTAGCACTTCAGCTTCGCCATAGACTTCGCGCCGTGGCGGCAGGTCGCGATTCAGAAGGCAGGCCAGCTCCGGTTCCGCCCTCACAGAGACACGCCGGGAGCCGTTCATGCGACATACATCGCCTCGATGAATATCAGCGTCATAGATCGGAGCGGCGATGACTTTGCCCGGCTGTGGAAGCGCGCATTTCCATGCGCCGATCTGCCGGCCCAGTTGATGGCTGACCTCTTGCTGGATCGCGAATCCGTCATCCAGATTAGTAGGCAGCAGTTCGACGGGCAGCCGCTCAAGGAGCGCGCCTGTCTGGCGCGCTGTCACAAGAAGGCCCGCTGCCTGCTTACGCGGACTGGCGATGGCCTCGGCGGCCTGTGTCGCGGCTGTCATCTTCATGCCGCCTCACTGACATTAGCGCCAACACTCTGACGCGGCCATACCGCGCCTAGCTTCGAAGCCGCCTCTTTCAACAACGCGTAGAAGTCGTCGTAACGCCCGGGTTTAACGCGCATTACGGGGCCCGCAATGCTCATCGTGCCAACCACCGCGCCGTCGGTTAGCGACTGCACGGGCACCGCTAAAGCGGCAACGCCGGGTTCGGCTTCTTCTACAACCAGCCCATAGCCGCGCTGTCTGGTCAGTTCCAGCTCGGGAATCAACTGCTCGATGCTGGTGATCGCTTTAGGCCCGCATGGTCGGGCGGCAGCTTTTCCGAGCCCTCCACTTAATGCACATTCGACCGCCCGGTCGTTTGACATCGATGCCAGCCACACCTTCCCGTTTGCCGTTGCATGCAAGGTAATCGGGCTATCCATCGACGGCGAATACATCAGACCCGGTGCAGCGCCTTGGGAGGACGCCAGCCATGCAAGCGTGCCTTCGCTTGCGACGGTTAGGCGAACCAGTTCTCGGCACTGCGCCGCTACCTCGTCGAGGATGGGCTGCACCAGCCCCGGTAAGCCAAGCCCATGCAAGTACCGTTGACCGAGCAAAGAAAGCTTCAAAGTCAGCCGGTATTGAGAAGTTTGTTCATCCTGTTCAGCCCAGCCCTGCTCGCACAACTGCGCAAGCACCCGATGGGCGGGGCCTTTCTCCAGCTCGAGCTCGGCGGCGATGTCGGACATCCGCATCCAGCGCGCTTCACGTGCGAGCAACTCGATCGTTTGCAGCGACCGGTCAACTGCTCCCTTGACAACTCTCATGATTTGCGTAACATCCTTCCTATTGGAACGGTGTTACAACAATAAATCAGAGGCGCCGGAAAGTCAATTACGACGGAGACACGCATGAACGCTAAAGCACCGGCGACGCCCCATGGCAAGCGCCAATCGAAGATCGCCGCAGCCAGTGGTTGGATCGGCACGGCACTCGAGTACTACGATTTCTTCATCTACGCGACCGCGGCGTCGTTAATATTCCCTCAACTCTTCTTCCCGTCGGGCAACCCGACAGTTGCCATCGTTGCATCGCTGGCGACCTTCGGTGTGGGCTACGTGGCCCGCCCGATCGGCGCGATGGTTCTTGGGCACTGGGGCGATCGCCATGGCCGTAAGGCGGTGATGATCTTCTGCATGATTCTGATGGGCATTTCGACGATAGGCGTGGGGCTTTTGCCCACCTACCAGCAGGCCGGCATCTGGGCTCCCGTGTTGCTTGTCGCCCTGCGGCTCATTCAGGGATTCGCGGTCGCCGGGGAGCTCTCCGGCGCCAGTTCGATGATTCTCGAACATGCACCGTTCGGTCGGCGCGGCTTCTTCGCGAGCTTTACCCTGCAAGGGTCGCAGGCCGGACAGCTCATGGCGGCAGCGGTCTTCCTGCCGCTCGCGCATTTCATGCCAAAGGACCAGTTCACCGCCTGGGGCTGGCGTATTCCGTTCCTGCTGAGCGTCGTCGTGATCATCGCGGGTTACATAATTCGCCGACAGGTCGACGAAACCCCGGCATTCTTCGAGGAGCAGGCACACGGCAAAATTCCTGCCTCGCCAGTCGCCGAGGTCTTGCGGCAGAGTTGGGGCGACGTTTTGCGCGTCGTCGGCATGGCACTTGCCGCGGTCACCGCACTTTTGGCGACCGTCTTTGGCGCGACTTATGCCGTCCAGCCGGCGTATGGCGTTGGCTTTCCGGTCGCCGTCTTTCTTTGGGTGCCGATCCTCGGCAACCTTTGCTCCCTGATACTGATCCCGCTCGTCGGCAACCTCTCGGACAAGATCGGTCGCAGGCCCCCCGTTATCATCGGCGTTGTGAGCTCCGGTATCTTTGCTTTCGGCTACCTGCACGCCATCAGTATCCACAGTATCTGGCTCTCACTGGTCTTCTCGATGCTCATGTGGGGCGTCGCGTACCAAGGCTTCAACGGCGTCTTCCCGAGTCTTTTCCCCGAACTGTTCCGCACGCGTGTGCGTGTCACCGGAATGGCGATTGGACAGAACGTAGGGACGACTTTGTGTGCCTTGATGCCGTCGCTTTTCGTCGCCGTCGCGCCCCCGGGGTCGACCAACATCCCGTTGAAGATTGGCTCTCTAACATTCGGCATTTGTCTGGTTGCCGCGTTTGCCGCGTTCACCACCAGGGAAACGTACCGAATCCGCCTCGACGATCTCGGCGACCGCAACGCGATTCCTGTACCCAAGGCGGAATATGAACGCCTGCGCAGTGAAGCGATGGCCCCGACCGGCAAGGATGCCGATGCACGGGAGCTTGCCCATGAATTCCGGTCTTAGCCGCCTGCGTCGCGGTAACTTCCCGTGAAACACCGTGGCGCAAGTCACGCTGCGGCGACGTGCTCGCCGGTTTCCCGCGTCGGCGATTTGAAGCATCGGAAGCAATAGAGGAGAAGGCACATGCATAACGAAGGCACGCCGCGTTACGACGGCCCGCGACAACTCGCGCAGTCCCTAAGCGCGTTTGCGCGGACTAGCGCGGCGGACACACCCTGGAACCAGGAGGGGCTGCGCGCCGACTCTGAATATCGCGATCTTGGGCTCGCCACCGTCACCAACGGTCGCATCGGGGCGAAGCATATTCGCGCTCTTAAGCCGTTCATCGAGCCCACCGGCTGGCACTGGCATGACATGACCGGACACTACCTGTATGTGCTGCGCGGATCGGTCACGTTCCGATTCGCCGGGGTCCAGGGAGACGTCACGCTTGGTGCCGGTGACGGTCTGTCTCAGCCCGCCGGCGTTCCGCACAACGTAATGTGGCGCTCGGATGACCTTGAAGTTATCGAGATCAACGAGCCCGCCGTCTTCGGGACGTGGGATCTGGCTGAGCCGCCCGAACCGTGGAAGTAACGCACGTCCGGCTCAGCGTATGGCCGATATCCGCCGATGAGCGCATCTGCTTGCTGAGCCCACTGCCATTTCGGTAGGCAGGTAGTTCAGAGCAAACGGATTTCGGCGCTGCGGGCCACCGCGGACACGAAGAAATTGACTCGTTGCACACTTAACGTCAGGCCGCAATGCAAACACAAATCTCGGGCACAACGCGACTCTACGGGCTGATAGGCGACCCGCTGAGCGCGGCCAAGTCGCCGCAATTGTTGAACCGGTTGTTTATCGAGCAGCACGCCGACGCTGTTTGCGTGCCTTTGTGCGTCAAGGCGGACAATCTGCCTGCCTTCGTCACCGGTGCACGCGCGATGAGCAATCTGTCCGGTCTGCTGGTCACGATGCCGCACAAGCAACGGATGCTCGCACTTGTCGACGAGCTAGATTCGACTGCTCGCCAGGTCGGCGCAGTGAACGTCATCCGCTGTGAAGCGGATGGGCGCTGGGTCGGCGCGATATCAGATGGCGTCGGCTGCGTCCTTGGGATGCAGTGGGAAGGCAACCATCCGGCGAATAAGTCGGTGCTTCTCGTCGGCGCTGGAGGCGCAGGAAGCGCTATCGCATTTGCTATCGCATCCGCAGGCGCCAGCGAACTGACCATATCGGATGTCGATGGGCATCGGGCCGACGAACTAGCGGCATGTGTTGCTGCGGAAGCGGGCTGCCCCACACGCTCCGGGCCACCCGATCCGCACGGGTTCGATGTCGTAATCAACGCCACGCCGCTTGGCATGAAAGAGAACGATCCGATGCCAGTTGATCCGGAGCGGCTCGCTCCCGGCGCCATCGTCGTCGACATCGTTAATGCGGCCGAGCCGACGCCGCTTCGTCGGGCCGCGCGCGCGCGCGGGTGCCGTACTCAGGACGGCGGTCCGATGCATCAAGGGCAGGCGCTGTACGCACTGCGTTTTCTTGGATTCGACTACCGCCCTGGTGGCCGCCCGGCGCCGGGCGACGGCATGCGATGAGCGCTGCGTAACGCAACAGCCGCGCGATCGCCATGCTAAACATTAGCCGAAAAGCGCCACCAGCATAGTTCCTCGCTAGGTGACTTCGGATTGAACAAAGTCGGATAAATTTCAAAGGAGAATAGGTATGCGAGTCGCCTTGCTGGAGGCCAGCCATTGGCATATGCCGCTCTACCTCGATGCGCTTGAAGCACCAGGAATCGAGGTCGTTGCCGTGTCGGATGCCGAGCACGTGAAAGGTGAAGCGATCGCCGCACGTTTCGGAAGCAAGCTGTACTCGTCGGCCTGTGAGCTGCTGGAGCGCGAGGAGGTCGATTTCGCTTTTGTATTCGGTCGGCATTCTGAGATGCCGGCGCTCGCTGAGGCGGTGATCACGCGGAACATTCCGTTCGCGCTGGAAAAGCCCTGCGGCGTGAATATGGCGCAAGTCACTCGACTTCGCACACTGGCCGAGAAAGCCAATCTTTACTGCGCGGTACCGTTGATCTTCCGAATGAGCGAATTGCTCCGCTCACTCGAAGACGCCGAGGGGCGCATACCATCGGACTTCAACTACATGTCGTTCCGCTTCATTGTGGGCCCGCCCGGTCGATACGAAGCCGCAGGTTCCGGGTGGGCGCTCGATCCCGTGTACTCTGGCGGCGGATCGACAATCAATGTGGCTACGCACTTCATCGACCTGTTTCGGTTGCTCACTGGCAAGGAAATCGCCCGTGTCTCCGCCGTCATGAACTCAAGAACGCATCGAGGTGCCGTTGAAGACTATTCGCTGCTGACCATGCAAACCGAAGACGGCGTAATCGGCTCAGTAGAGACGGGATACAGTTTTCCCAGTACCCCCGACGAGCAGCGCGAATTTTCTTTCACCCTTGCTTCAGATCGTATGTACGCGAAGTCTGGCCCTGACAGAATCGAGTTTCGCGACAGAAATCATCTTTCCGCCGGCACGCGCAGCCGCCGCCTTCAGCTTGAGACAGACGTCTATTATCCGTTGTTCGTCAAGCGCGTCCTCGCCGAAAGCCAGACGGGCGCAAAGCCGATCGCGTCGCTGCGGGATGCAGAGCTGATGATGCAAGTCATGGACGCCGCCTACGCATCGGCCCGACAGGGCGGAGTTTCCATTGAACTGGATGCCGTTCTTTAGCCACGAATCTGAAGTGCAGCAAGATCGCGAGACAGCGGACATGAATGCGCCGAAGGTGGCTTGTTGTGAATCGCCGCACCATGACTAGCAGTTGCTCGCGACAAAAGTTGCTATCTGGCTCGTAGCGTTGCCATACGGCAAGTCACCTTCCCGGTGTCCGGGTATTGCGCGATCCTCTGCCATAGCGGAGCGTTCACTGATCGATACGGCGTCGCGAATGTTCGTGCGGCCCTCAGTTTTCAGTGTGTGATGACGGGACCGGCGCATGGTTCGAGAGCGTCGCAAGTGCTCTAGTAATTCGTTTTTCAGGGCACCACGAGCTTGAATATACAGGCTCCGATAGATTGTCTAACCGGAGGAAGGGCACTTTCGAATCAGCCATTGTTCTTACCTTCTGGCTTCTTCACGCGGTCATAATGCGCGGGCATCGTGCGCTGTCACCCGCGCCAAGATCTTTGATGACGCCAAGGGGCACCGGCAGAGTAGTTCATCCCTCAGAGATTGCAAGGAGAGCGGGACGCACGTGGCTGTCGGAACGACCATGCTAATCAATGCCTGTGACCTGCCTGATTCCTTTGGACCGTTTTCAACCTTGTTGAACGGTGTTAGTCGCTTCCGTTGCACATTACCGTTGTTTAAACTGTCGGATGTTAGATAGACCAAGCCCGAACGCGGCCGAATGGCACGGTAGTGACGACGCCATTGGTCGACTGCACATTGGCTTCGGTCCGCGCCCGAAACCAATTCAGGGCGAGGCGTTAGTAGCGGAGCTTGCCAGTTGAACTGGAGCGTTCGGACTCAGTTTCGTAACGCGCATAATCCTTCCGTTCCGAACAACCCCTCGTAGGTTTCCTATTCTCTTTCCAGTCATACCGCCTACAGTTCAAACGACGTGCCCTGAATGGAGTAAGTGCTCCTAACGTTGCGGATCGGCGGAGTGCGAAATGAACAATTCGCAGATGAGTTTAGCTCGGCGCGTCTGCGTACGGCGGTAGGTCCAGTTCGTTCTGTCGTCGTCTCTGCAACCGACCCGCGGCGTGTTCCGGGGACGGAGCCTCGTTGGCGGGCGCGCCACCGCCTGACGTGAGGCGGCGACACCTGCGACTTAACCACCCCCATCACCGCGCTGATCTAGCGCAGCACCCATCCATGCGCGTAACAGAGCGGCATCAGCACCTTCTCCCTTTCGGGCACCCCGCGCATCCAGAAGATTCCCACCGAGCTAGTGCTCGAAGCCGGGGACCTGAACGAGTCCGTAGGCGTGCAACTCAAGTTGCACAGTCAGCGAACCTTACTTCTTGGGAGCGGGCGCAGGCGCTCCTGGAATCGCATTGACTCGCGCTGCGTTCGCGGCGTTCGCGGCGTTTGCCGCGTTGATTGCGTTCCAGTTGTAGGTCGGGGCGGCGTTGTAGTTCGGGTTGACGCTCGGGTTCGGCGTAGTGGCGTTCGACGTATTGGGATAGTTATTTGCGGGCGCCGCGGGGCTCGCCTTCACCGGTTTCGGCTGAAGCGTTTGGTTGATGACGGTTATCTGGCCGAGTTTCTTCGCCGCCTGACTCTCTGCGATAGCTGCCGTGGCGAAGCACAGCGCGGCAGCGCCGATCAACGCAATAAGCGGGGCGCGATGCTGCGCGCGATCACAGTCCTTCTTCATGACGGCCTCCTTAATGAGATTCAGGGCGTCAAGACGGCCGCGGTGAATGCAATGACAAGTCCGACGCCGGTGGAAGCGGCGCCGATGCGAGACACAGGGCACTGCTTCATACGAATTCGAGTGGCTCTGCAGTGGCCTACCGAAACCAGCAGTCCAGAGCTCACCGAGACAATGATACTCGCGATCATGCGCCGGTTCTGCAGTTGAGCTACTAGGCCATGTCTCGCAGTTTCGCCGCAGCTGCGCGACTGCCTGACTGTGCATTTGTCTGGCGGGCAAGCTGCGACCGAAGAAGCCCGAGCGCGACCAGCATCAGGGGGCCTGTCACGGCCCAGATCGCTTCAGTCAACGGAACGGCCGCAAGATGACGCCGGCAGTCGCGACGAGCGCAATGCCTCATGAGAGAAAGGTCGGATTCATATCGTCAGACGGGAATCGTTGCTGACGTCGCGGCGAAGGCCGCACGCTTTGTTGAGCGTTTCGCCGAAGACCAGCCAGAGCGCAACCGATCCTGCCGATACAGCGCCCAGTAGTGGCGCCAGGCCCGCAGCTTAGACGTTTGACGCTGCTTAAGCGGCGTTT
>Ga0308173_10000848_pt1 | contig 14174 bp, 9 predicted proteins | sample PhyPR1_FD_203716 | JGI IMG/M metagenome (GOLD analysis project Ga0308173, IMG submission 203716) | Soil microbial communities from UC Gill Tract Community Farm, Albany, California, United States - DLSLS.P.R1 | ecosystem: Environmental > Terrestrial > Soil > Agricultural land | place: USA...
CGCGCCGCAGTCCCCGCTGAGCCCGCCGGCACCGCAGCCGGCGGCGGCCTCCGCGGCCACGCACGACAGCGACGGGCACCGGCTGCCCACCGTGGACGAGCTGCTCCAGCGCATCCAGACCGACCGGGCCCGCACGGCCGCCGCAGAGTCGCCCTCGTCCTACGGCAGCGACCCGCTGAGCGACCCGCTGGGCGGTGGCAGCTCGTGGTCGTCCTCGTCGTCGGCGTCCAGCTCGTACGATCCGGACCCGCTGAGCAGCACGGGCCCCTACCCGTCCGCCGGCTATCGCTCCTCGGGCGGTTTCCAGAGCGACGGCTACCCCAGCGCTCCCGCGGTGGGCCCGCGCTCCACCGAGCCCGGCCGGTACGACGACTCGCTCGGCTCGTTCGGCGGTGGCCAGAACTCCTATGGCGGCTCCTTCGGCGGCGGCCAGAGCGAGGGATCCGGCGAGCCCAGCCGCTACGGCGACTTCAGCGGCAGCAGCTACAGCGGCTCCGACTCGTCCAGCGGTTATGGCGCCCCGGGCACCAACGGCTACGCCTACGGCAACCCGGAGGCCGCTTCCGGCTATGGCGGTAGCCCGTACGGCCGGGATCAGCAGCCGACCCCGAACGGCTCGAACTCGTCCGACGACTGGGACAACTACCGGGACTTTCGTCGTTGATCAGGGGCCGCCAGGGCAGCGACGGGCGGCACTTGGTATGAAAGGTATGTGACCGCAGAGACGCCACCTCCCCGGAGGACATCCGGCATTCGCTGGTGGGCGCCGTGGGCGGCCCGCCGCCGCAACGGCCCCGACGAGCCCGAAAACGCCTCCGCCCGCGACATCCTGCTGGCCGGGGTCCGGGAGTACCAGACGCGTACCGCCCGCCTGGTCCGGCCGATCATGGCCGAGCTGGCCATGCAGCAGAAGCCCGACCACCTGTTCATCACCTGCGTCGACTCGCGGGTGGTGCCCAACATCATCACCGCCAGCGGTCCCGGCGACCTGTTCATCGTCCGGAACGTGGCCAATCTGGTACCTCGCCATGGCACCCGCACCCCGGACGACTCGGTCGCGGCGACCGTCGAGTACGCGCTGAACGTCCTGGAGATCAAGACCATCACCGTGTGCGGCCACTCGCACTGCGGTGGCATGGCCGCGCTGCTGGCGGGCGGTGACGAGGTCGAGCATCTGCCCGCGCTCAGCCGCTGGCTCAAGCACGGCAACCGGAGCCTGGCCGCGTTCCTGGCCGAGCCGGCGCCGGAGGAGGACGAGCAGCGGAAGTCGTTCCAGCCGGACTCCGCACCGCTGGCCAGGCTCTGCCGGACCAACGTCGTCCAGCAGCTCGAGAACCTCATGACCCATCCGGACGTGCATCGGAGGGTCGAGGAGGGGGCGCTGGAGCTCGTCGGCATGTACTACGAGCTCGAGACCGCCCGTGTCTATGTACTCGACGGCGAAACAGGCACGTTCAATTCAGTACCGCAGGAACCATTCGCCCAGGCCGTCGGCGATTGACTCACCGATTGACGTGTTTGTCACCACCCTCACCCGTATTCTTGACCCATGCCGGAACCTCGTCACAAGATCTCCTGGGACAGGTCCCTGCAGTGCTATCGATGTGATCGGGACGGCCCGCTGCCACCGGCGGGCCCGGCCGACGACGTGCGCACTCCCGCGGCGCGGCACTGCGCGCACTACGGGCAGTGCCCGGCGTGCTGGGGCATCGGCGTCTTCGTCTTCGAGCGGCCCCGGCCGCGCTCGCACACCTGTCATGTCTGCGGCGGGTCCGGCCTGCTGAAGTCCTCGGGCAAGGCGATGTAAACGCTCAACGCGGAGGGTTTCGCCTGATCATCGGCACGGAACACCGGAGGCATGGCTGAGTCGAGTGGACGCTGGCGTGCCCCAGTGGCGGTCCTGCTGGTGGTGCTGGGCTGTCTGCTGGCTCCACTCAGCGTGGTGGCGGTGTGGTCCAGCAACCAGATCGCCAACACCGACCGTTATGTCGAGAACGTCGCGCCGCTGGCGAGCACGCCGTCGGTGCAGAAGGCGATCGCCAACCGGGTCAGCCAGGCCATCATGGAGCGGCTCGATCTCAAGGACCTCGTGGCCGGCGCCGGTTCCGCGCTGCCGCCGAGGCTGGCCGCCCTGCTCGAAGGGCTCAACGGGCCGATCTCCAGCCAGGTCGGCGCCTTCGTGGAGGCCAGGGCGCTGGCGGTCGTGCGCACCCCGGCCTTTCGGACCGTCTGGACCGAGGCCAACCGGGTCGCGCACAAGCAACTCAACGCGGTCCTGTCCGGGGAGGGCTCCAACCTCCTGCAGACGCAGAACGGCACGGTGACCCTCGACCTCGGGCCGGTCGTCGATCTGGTGAAGCAACGGCTGGTCTCCGCCGGGCTGGAGGTGGCGAACGACATCCCGGAGATCCATCCGACCTTCGACCTCTTCCAGTCGCAGGACCTGGCCAAGGCGCAGCGCGGCTACAAGGCGCTCAACGTGCTCAAGTGGGTGCTGCCGTTCGCGGCGCTGTTGCTGATCGGGTTGGGCGTCTTCGTCTCCGGGAACCGCCGCAGGGCGCTGGTCGGCGCGGGCCTGGGGCTGGCGATCGCGATGCTGCTGCTGGGCCTCGGCCTGATGATCGGCCGGTACATCTACATGGACAAGGTGGCGGCCCGCGGGCTCAACACCGCGGCGGCCGAGGACATCTTTGACACGGTGGTGCGCTTCCTGCGCGACGGGCTGCGGATCCTGCTCGTGCTCGGAGTGGTGGTGGCCGCGGCCGCCTATCTGGCCGGTCCGTCCGGCACGGCGGTACGCACCCGTAGCGGCGTCTCGTCGTTCCTGGCCCGGGTGCGCGGTGATCGGGGCAGCACTTGGGTCTCCCGGAACAAGACCGCGCTGCGCATCGTGATCGTGGCGGTCGGGGCGCTGGTGTTCGTCTTCTGGCCGCACCCGACCTGGCTGGTCCTGCTGGTGCTGTGTGTGCTGGTCGTGCTCGGTCTGCTGACGGTCGAACTCCTGGGCCGCCCGCCCCGTAGGGAAAGTGTGCAGGCGCCCTGATCCTTTTGACTTTCTTGGAGTGCGCGGCGCGGTGGCGGGGATGACTGCCGGGTATCGGGGTTGGTGACCGCAATCGACAGAAAGCCCGATTCTCGTGAGCATGGACGACTCGTACGGTAACGGATGTGAGCTCGCGATCGACCTCGGTACGGCCAGCACCCTGGTGTTCGTGCGTGGTCGCGGGGTCGTTCTTAACGAGCCGTCGGTGATCGCGATGAACCGTAGCTCCGGCCGGGTGCTGGCGGTCGGCACGGTGGCCAAACAGATGATCGGCCGAACGCCCTCGACGGTCGAGGCGGTCCGTCCGCTGCGCCGCGGTGTCATCGCCGACTCCGCCCCGGCCGCCGCCATGCTCCGGTACTTCCTGGCCGCCGAGTGGTGGCGGCTACGGCTGCGCCGCCCGCAGGTCGTTCTGGCGGTTCCGGCGGGCATCACCGCGGTCGAGCGCCGCGCCGCCGAGGAGGTCGTCCGGGCGGCCGGAGCGCGTCGGGTCCGGGTCGTCGAGGCGCCCACCGCGGCCGCGCTCGGCGTCGGACTGGACATCGGCGAACCGGGCGCCGCGATGGTAGCCGACCTGGGCGGCGGCACCACCGAGGTCGCGATCCTCTCGCTGGGCGGTATCGTCACCGAACGCTCGGTCAAGGTCGGCGGCGACGACCTGGATCAGGCGATCATGGCCTACGTCCGGGAGGCGTACGGCATGGTGCTGGGCGAGGCGACCGCGGAGCACGTCAAGATCGCCGCCGGCTCCGCCTGGCCGGACGCCGAACCGCGCACGGTGACGATCCGCGGGCTCGATCTGGCCACCTCGAAGCCGCGTGCGATCACGTTGACGTCTGAGGAGCTCTACGGAGCGATGACCAAGACGCTGGCCATGATCGTGCACACCGTGACGAACGCACTCGCCGCCTGCCCGCCCGAACTCTGCGCCGACCTGGTGTTGCGCGGGATCGTGGTGACCGGTGGCGGTGCCCGGCTGCACGGTCTTGACCAGCGGCTCCGTGCGGAGATCGGAGTGCCGGTCCACCTGGCCGAGGAGCCGATACGCCCGGTGGTGCTGGGCGCGGCCGAGGCGCTGAGGGAGGGGCCGCGGCGGCTGAGCGTACGCCGTAGCGCCTGAGCAGGACAGCGCCATCGCAAGCGGATATGGGTCGGCCGGATCGGGCCGTGTCCAGAGGCGTTGGGTATGATGGCGACCTTCAGGCCGAGAGGCGCTGCAACGGGCTGAGGCCCGCCACGCTCGGCCCCCTGATGATCTTTAAGGGCGCCTCCCAGACGAAGTGGGAGGTGGCCTGATGCAAGCGCTGCGTGAACTGCTCGACCAGCGGATCGCGGTCCTGGACGGAGCCTGGGGCACGATGCTGCAGGGGGCGAAGCTGACCCCCGAGGACTACCGCGGCGACCGGTTCACCGAGCACACCCACGATGTGACCGGCGACCCGGATCTGCTGAACCTGACCCGGCCGGACGTGATCCTGGACGTGCACCGGCAGTATCTGGCGGCCGGCGCGGACATCACCACCACCAACACCTTCACCGCGACGAGCGTGGGCCAGGCCGACTACGGCCTGGAGTCGTACGTCCGCGAGATGAACCTCCAGGGCGCCCGGCTGGCCCGCCAGGCCGCCGACGAGGCCGGGGGCAAGTTCGTCGCGGGCTCGGTGGGCCCGCTCAACGTGACGCTCTCGCTGTCGCCCCGGGTCGAGGACCCGGCCTTCCGCGCGGTGACCTTCGACCAGGTCAAGGCCGCCTACGCCGAGCAGATCGCGGCCCTGGCCGAGGGCGGCGTGGACCTGCTGCTGATTGAGACGATCTTCGACACGCTGAACGCGAAGGCCGCGATCGCCGCCGCCCACGAGGTCGCCCCGGATCTGCCGCTGTGGATCTCGGTGACGATCGTGGACCTGAGCGGCCGTACGCTCTCCGGCCAGACCGTCGAGGCCTTCTGGAACTCCATCGAGCACGCGAACCCGCTCGTCGTCGGGCTGAACTGCTCGCTGGGCGCCGCCGAGATGCGGCCGTACGTCGCGGATCTGGCCCGGCTGGCTGGCACCTACACCGCCGCCCACCCGAACGCCGGGCTGCCCAACGCGTTCGGCGGCTACGACCAGACCGCCGAGGAGACCGCCCGGCTGCTGGCCGAGTTCGCCCAGGAGGGCATGGTCAATATCGTCGGCGGCTGCTGCGGCACCACCCCGGCGCACATCGCCAAGATCGCCGAGGCGGTCCACGGCACGGCGCGGCGCACGGTCCCGGCACCTCAGAACAGCACCCGCTTCAGCGGTTTGGAGCCGTTCCAGATCGGCCCGGACACCGGCTTTGTGATGATCGGCGAGCGGACCAACGTCACCGGCTCGGCGAAGTTCCGCAAGCTGATCGAGGCCGACGACCACCAGGCCGCGGTGGACGTGGCGCTGGAGCAGGTACGCGGCGGCGCGAACCTGCTCGACGTCAACATGGACGCCGACCTGCTCGACAGCGTGGAGGCGATGACCACCTTCCTCAACCTGATCGCCACCGAGCCCGAGGTCGCCAAGATCCCGATCATGGTGGACAGCTCCCGGTGGAGCGTCCTCGAGGCCGGGCTGAAGTGCGTCCAGGGCAAGGGCGTGGTCAACTCGATCAGCCTCAAGGAGGGCGAGGAACTCTTCCTGGAGCAGGCGCGCAAGATCAAGTCATACGGCGCGGGCGTCGTCGTCATGGCCTTCGACGAGCAGGGCCAGGCCGACACCGCCGAACGTAAGGTGGCGATCTGCGGCCGGGCCTACGACCTGCTGACCCAGCAGGCCGGGTTCGCCGCAGAGGACATCATCTTCGACCCCAACGTGCTGGCGGTCGGCACCGGCATCGCCGAGCACAACGGCTATGCCAAGGCGTTCATCGACGCGCTGCCGCTGATCAAGGAGCGCTGCCCGGGGGCCCGGACCAGCGGCGGCATCTCCAACCTGTCGTTCTCCTTCCGCGGCAACAACGCGGTCCGCGAGGCGATGCACTCGGCCTTCCTGCTCCACGCGGTCCGCGCCGGGCTGGACATGGGCATCGTCAACGCCGGCCAGCTCGCCGTCTACCAGGACATCCCGGCCGATCTGCTGGAGCTGGTCGAGGACGTGCTGTTCGACCGGCGGCCGGACGCCACCGACCGCCTGGTGGCCTTCGCCGAGACGGTCAACGCGCAGGGCACCGTGCGCACCGTCGACCTGTCCTGGCGGGAGGCCCCGGTCGAGAAGCGGCTGGCGCACGCCCTGGTGCACGGCATCGTGGACTTCATCGTCGAGGACACCGAGGAGGCCCGGCAGACGGCGGCCCGTCCGCTGGACGTCATCGAGGGCCCGCTGATGGACGGAATGAAGATCGTCGGTGACCTGTTCGGGGCCGGCAAGATGTTCCTGCCGCAGGTGGTCAAGAGCGCCCGGGTGATGAAGCGCTCGGTCGCCTATCTGGAGCCGTACATCGAGGAGGACAAGGCCTCGGCCGAGGTCAGCCGGGGCAACGGCAAGGTCGTACTGGCCACGGTCAAGGGCGACGTGCACGACATCGGCAAGAACATCGTCGGCGTCGTGCTCGGCTGCAACAACTACGAGGTCATCGACCTGGGCGTCATGGTCCCGGCCGCGAAGATCCTGGACACCGCGATCGCCGAGGGCGCGGACGCGATCGGCCTGTCCGGGCTGATCACGCCGTCGCTCGACGAGATGGTCTCGGTGGCCACCGAGATGAACCGGCGCGGCCTGAAACTTCCACTGCTGATCGGCGGGGCCACCACGTCGCGGCAGCACACGGCGGTACGGATCGCGCCCGCCTACGACGGGTCCACGGTCCATGTCCTGGACGCGTCCCGGGTCGTGGGGGTGGTCTCCGACCTGCTCGACGAGGACCGGGCGCAGGCGCTGGACACCGCCAACCGGGCCGAGCAGCAGCGGATGCGCGAGCAGCACGAGACCCGGCAGAAGCAGCCCATGCTGACGATCGAGCAGGCCCGGGCCAACCGGGAACGGGTCGACTTCGACGACCTGCCGGTCCCGGCCTTCACGGGTGTACGGATGATCAGCCCCTCGCTGGGTGAGCTGCGCGAGATGATCGACTGGACCTTCTTCTTCCTGGCCTGGGAGCTGAAGGGCAAGTTCCCCGGCATCCTGGACAACCCCGCGGCCCGTGAGCTGTATGACGAGGCCACGACGCTGCTGGACGAGATCGTCAGCAAGGAGCTGTTCGAGGCACGTGGCGCGTACGCCTTCTGGCCCGCGCACTCCGAGGGCGACGACATCGTCCTGGAGCAGGGCGTACGGCTGCCGATGCTGCGTCAGCAGACCAGCAAGCCCGCGGGCCGGCCCAACCGCTGTCTCGCCGACTACATCGGGCCCGAGGGCGACCACCTGGGCGGCTTCGCCGTGTCCATCCACGGCGCGGAGAAGCTGGCCGCCGAGTTCGAGGCGGGCGGGGACGACTATCGGGCCATTATGGTCAAGGCGCTGGCCGACCGGCTGGCCGAGGCGTTCGCCGAGTGGGTGCACCTGCAGGCCCGGCGCGACTGGTTCGAGCCGGGCACCGAGCCGCAGATGGAGGACCTGCACGCCGAGCGGTTCCGCGGCATCCGTCCCGCGTTCGGCTACCCGGCCAGCCCGGACCACAGCGAGAAGCGCGACCTGTTCGACCTGCTGGAAGCCGACAAGCTGGGCATGGCGCTGACCGAGTCGCTGGCGATGACCCCCGCGTCCAGCGTGAGCGGCCTGATCTTCGCCAACCCGGGTGCGCGCTACTTCACCGTGGGCCGGATCGGTGCGGACCAGGCGGCCGACTACGCCGCGCGGCGGGGCGTGGAGCTCGCGGAGGTCGAGCGCTGGCTCCGGCCGAACCTCGGGTGACGTAGCCGCTGATCGAATAGCCCCGGCGGATTTGAATGGGCAGTGGATTACTGCCAGGACCGACGGAGCGACGGCGACACGCCGACGACCGGTGTCGACGGCCGTTTCCACACGCCATGACATTTCCGGCATAGTGAAAGAGAATGTAATTCGGGGTGAGTTGATCGATCATATCGCGCCTTGTGCTTGACGCTAACTAGGCGGCAATTTAACCTTAGGTGGCCTTGCGCTGTCGGATCGCGACCGGGGATGGCTCCTGTGAATCGAATAGTCATTGCAGAAGGGGTTCAACTGTTGCGGAGCGGCCTCGTCGCGCTCCTTGAGGGGGAGGAAGCTATTTCTGTCGTCGAAGCTGTGGGAAATGGTCTGGAACTAAGTGAGGCCGGCCGGCGACATCAGCCGGACGTGGCACTGGTGTCCGATGTTCTCGACGACATGGACGGTTTCGCCGCGACCGCAATGCTGCGCGGTGAAGTCCCAGGCTGTGCGGTGGTCATCATGACCGCCCGGTCCCGCCCCGGCAAGCTGCGGCGGGCCCTGGAGGTCAACGCGGACGGCTACCTGCCCAAGGACACCTCGCCGGACTCGCTGATCGAGACGATCCGCCGGGTGGGCCGGGGCGAGCGGGTCTTCGACGGTGATCTCGCGATCGCCGAGTTGTGCAGCCTGGACAGTCCGCTGACCCCGCGAGAACTCGATGTCCTGGGCGTCGCGGCGGAGGGCGCGACCATCGGTGAGATTGCGGAACGTCTTTATCTCTCACGCGGTACCGTACGCAATTATCTTTCCCGTGCGGTGAACAAGATGGGCGCGCGGACCAGGCTGGACGCGGTCACGATCGCCCGCCGTCATGGCTGGCTCGATACCACCGACGGCCATCCGTCCTGGAAGGAGAGCTGAGCTCAGCGGCCCAGGCCGGTGTTGTCGGCGACGAAGGCGAGCAGATCAGCGGCCAGCGCGAGCGCGCGCTCGGTCGACCGGGCGCCATGCCCGGCGTGCTCGGCCCGGCGTAGCAGCACCGGTCCCGGGCCGATGGTCGCCCACTGCAGGGCCGCGCACATCTTCCTGGCATGCGCCGGATCCACCCGGGTGTCGCCGGACGAGACGGTGAACAGCGTGGCGGGATAGGCGACGCCCTTCCGGACCCGGTGGTACGGCGAGTAGCCCAGCAGCCGGCCGAACTCCACCGGGTCGGCGGCCGAACCGTACTCCGCACGCCATGCCGGGCCGAGGCCCCAGCGCTCGTACCGCACCATGTCGAGCAGCGGGGCACTGCACACGGCGGCGGCGAACAGGTCGGGGCGCCGGGTCAGTGCGGCCCCGACCAGCAGCCCGCCGTTCGACTCGCCCCAGATCCCGAGCCGCTCCGGACGGGTGAAGCCCTTGTCGATCAGGGCCTCGGCAGCGGCCAGGAAGTCCTCGAAGACCCGGGGCTTGTGCTCACCCATCCCGGCCCGGTGCGAGCGCGCTCCCTGCTCGCCGCCGCCGCGCAGATGCGCGATGGCCAGAACCCCGCCCGCGGCGACCCAGCTCAGCGCGTCGGCGGCGTACGACGGCGTGAGCGGTGCTCCGAAGCCGCCGTAGCCGTGCAGGATCGCCGGGCGTGGCCCGCTTCCGGGCCGGGCCAGCACTCTGACCCAGACCGGGGTCCCGTCGGCCGACGCGCAGGTGAGCTCGGTGGTCTGGACGTCAGAGGGCCGTACGTCGCCCGGCGCGGCGGCCCATCGAGCGGTACGCCCGGTCCGGTGGTCGTAGTGCCAGACCTCGCCCGGCGTGACGGTGTCGGTGTAGCCGAACCAGAGCTCGTACGCCCCGTCCGGCCGTACGCTCAGCGGCCCGGCCCTGCCCTCGCCGGGCAGCGGCACCGCCCCCACCCGGCGTCCGTCGGCCAGGTCGTGCACGGTGAGCTCGGCGACCCCGGCGCGCAGCCAGGCCACGACCAGCACCCCGGCCGCGTCCAGGACCGCGAAGTCGGCCAGCACCGCTTCCGGATCCTGCGGGATCAGCTCGCGCCACACGGTCGGCGCCGACGGATCGGCCACGCAGAGCCGGATGTTCGGCGCCTCCCGGTCGGTGACGATGTAGAGCCGCCCGTCCCGGCCGACCGCGCAGGCGGACCGGGCCGCGGTGCCCTGCTGCACCACGCGCAGCTCCGGCGGCGAGGCGTGCAGATCGGCCAGCCACAAGTCGTTGCGCGGTGCGGTCCCTGGGGCCGCGGAGATCGCCAGCCAGCGGCCGTCCGCGCTGATGCCCAGTCCGTACGCGGTCGTACCGCCGCCCGGCACGGCGACCGGAACCTCCGCTCGCTCGCCCACCCGGTGGCGCAGCACCTGGCCGCCCCGCACGTAGTAGAACTCCGGCGCGGCGGCGGCCCAGACGACGGGGGAGTAGCGGCAGTCGCCGAGCGGCCCGTCCACGACGCGCCCCGTCTCGACGTCCAGCACCGACAGCTCGGCCCGCTCGGTACCGTCCCGGGAGATCTGGTACGCCAGCAGCCGCCCGGTCCGGTCGGGCTGCCAGGAGTCCAGCGTCGTGCGCCCGCTCGGATCGAGCGCAGCCGGATCCAGCAGCACCCTCTCCGGCTCGTCGCCCAGCCGGGTGTAGAGCACCGGATGCGGCTGCATCGCGCTGTGCCGCTGGACGAAGTACCGCTCACCGCGCCAGACCGGGGGGCTGACCGCGCCGGCGGCGGCCAGCTCGGTGAGCTGCCGTCGCATGTCGTCCCGGCCGGTCAGCCCAGCGGCGTACTCCTGCCAGAGCGAGTCCTGCACCGCCGACCAGTCACGGGTACGCGGATCGCCGGGATCCTCCAGCCAGCGGTACGGGTCGGCGACGTCCTGGCCGTGCAGCCGGTCCACAAGAGTGAGCCGTTCGGCGGCGGGATAGCGGGTCATCGGCTGAGTTCTCCCTCCCGGTCATGCCCTTCGGAGCTCAGGCGGTACTCCCAGGCTCCGGCCAGCTCCGCGTAGAGCGGTGCCGCACCCAGCAGCTCGGCATGCGTGCCCAGCCAGGTGCGCGGACCGTCCATGAGCAGGATCCGGTCGGCCCGGCGGGCGGAGCTGATCCGGTGCGCGACGACGATGAGCGTCCCGGCGCGGGCGGCGAAGGCCTGTTCGGCCCGCGCCTCGGCGGCCGGGTCGAGATGGCAGGTCGCCTCGTCCAGCACGGTCAGCCGGGCCGGGGCGAGGTAGGCCCGGGCCAGCGCGATGAGCTGTCGCTCCCCGGCGGAGAGCGTGGCCGGGTCGAGTTCAGCCCCCAGGCCACCCAGCCGCTGTACCAGCTCGTCCGCGCCGACCGAGGCCGCGGCGGCCTGCACCACGTCCAGCGGGGCCTCGGCGAGATAGGTCAGGTTCTCCGCGACGGTGCCGCGGAAGACGTACGCCTCCTGCGGGATCAGCACCCGGGTCGCCGGATCGAGCAGATGCGCGGGCGACCCGCCGACCGTCACGCAGCCAACCGTCGGCTGGAGCGTGCCGGTGATCAGCGCCGCCAGCGTCGACTTGCCGATCCCGCTGGGCCCGGCGATCGCCAGATGCTCGCCGTCCTCGATCCGCAGGTCCAGCCCGGCCAGCACCGGCTCGGCGTACGGCGCGTAGGCGAACCGCACCCCGCGGAGTTCGGCCCGCCCGTCCCGCGGCACCGCCGCGCGCGGCACATCGGGAACGGGCGGGGGCTGCTCCAGGATCCGGTCGAGGGCGACCGTCAGCCGCACACCGCTCGCTCCCAGCCCGTTGACCAGTCCGGTGAAGGCCGGGATGAGCGACTGCGTGACGTACGCCAGCGAGCCGATGACCGCTCCGCCCGACATGCCGCCCCGCAGCAGCCAGGGGGTGCCGATCAGCAGCGCGGCGACCGGCAGCCAGCCGCCCAGGCCGAGCGCGGCGGTGCGCACCGCGGTGAGCCGGGCCAGCGCCCTGGCCTGGCCGGCCTGCTCGGCGATCCGGGCGTCCAGCCGGGCCCTGATCCGGTCCTGCGCGCCGCAGGCCACGATGTCGCGCAGCCCGCCGACGACGGTGGCGGCGGTCTGCGCGGTGGCCTCGTCGGCCAGTAGGTAGGCGCGCTCGCGGCGCGCCAGGGCGGGCAGCGAGAGCACGAACAGGGTGAAGCCGGCGACCAGCGGAGGCAGTACCAGCGCGAGCGTGCGCGGGCTCAGCACGGACAAGCCGGTCGTCACCCCGGCCAGGGTGAAGACGAATCCGCGGATCACCGTGATGACCGCGGCCAGCGCGTCCCTGGCCAGTTCCACCTGGAGATTGGTGCGGGCCACGGTCGTCGTGTCGGCCGTGTGCCCGTCCGACACCCGGTCCAGGGTGGCGGTGACCGTGGTGGTCAGCAGCCGGTCCCGGAACGGCTCGACCACGTCGGCCACCGCGAGCACCACCTGACGGGCCCCCAACGCGGCGACCATCCAGATGGCGGCGAGGCCGGCCAGCCACAGCGCGCCCGCGCCCGGCCGGTCCGCGGCGAAGCCGCCGATCGCCTTCGCGATCGCATAGCCGATGACGAAGGCGGGCGCCGCCTCCACCACCGACCAGGCCGCGATCCGGGCCACCGCCCGGGGCTGTGCGCGCAGTGCCGCACGGATCTCGCCGCCCGCTCGCCCGATCATGGCCCCTCCTCGAACACGGCGCGATAGTCCGGGTTCTGCCAAAGCTCGTGGTGTTCGGCGTAGCCGCGAACCTGACCGTCCGCCAGCCAGATCACCCGGTCGGCCTGGGCCGCGGTGGCCGCTCGGTGCGCGATGATCAGCCTTGTGCGGCCGCCGAGCGCCCCGGTAAGCGCGGCGGCCACCTTGCGTTCGGTGACGGTGTCCAGGCTGGAGGTCGCGTCGTCCAGCACCAGCAGCCGTTCGCCATGGGCGAAGGCCCGGGCCAGCCCGACCCGCTGCCGTTCACCGCCGGACAGCGGCGCGTCTTCGGGAGGGGTGGCGTACCCCTGGGGCAGCGGGCGGATGAAGTCGTCGGCGCAGGCGGCCCTGGCCGATTCACGGACCTGTTCCAGATCGAGGTTCCGGCCCAGCCCGATCGCCTCCCGCATGGTCGTCCCGACCAGCACCGGCCGCTCGAAGGCGATCCCGACCGCGGTGCGCAGTTCCGAGCCGGCCAGATCCGGCAGCGGTACGCCGTCCAGCCGGACGATTCCGGCTCCCGGTTCGGCCAGCCGCCCGGCCAGCGCGGCGAGCCGCGACTTGCCCGACCCGGACCGCCCCACCACGGCCACCGACGTGCCGCCCGGCACGACCAGGCTGATCGAGCCCTTTTCCGCGTCGGGCAGGGTGACGTCGTCGAACTCCAGCGTGCCCGGGCCGTCGGGGAGAGTGCCCGACCCATGACGTACCGCGGGCTCGGCGGTGAGTTCGGCGACCCGGGCGGTGGCGGAGCGGGCCCGGGCCAAGCCGCTCAGTGACCCCAGAGCGGAGCTCAGGCCCGCGCCGAGCACGGCGTAGCGGGCGGCGGCGTACAGGCCGCCGAGCGAGATACCGCCGGACGCCAGCCGGAACCCGCCGACCGCCAGGACCGCCACCTCCAGTAGCGGCACGGCGACACCGGCCTGCACGCCGGCCCGGGCGGTGGCCCGCCACAGGTCCCGGCCATGGCCGCGCAGCCGGGGGAGAGAGGTGAGGATCCGGGTCGTCTCGCACCGAGCGGTCCCGGCGGCGGCGATGGTGCGCGCGCCGTGCAGGGCGTCCATGAGCCGGTCCGCGATGTCGGCCTGAGCCTCCTGGTAGCCGCGGGCGATCTCGGTGGTGTCGCGGAAGAAGGCGTGCAGGACCAGCGCGATGAGCACGAGCCCGGCGAGCAGGGCCGCCGCCATCCAGATGTCGATGACGGCCAGCGCGATCAGCCCGCCCACGGTCGGCAGCAGCACGGCGAGCGCCGAGACTGCGGCGTTCGGTGCCTGCCCTGCCTCTTCGGCGTTGAGCTCCAGCCGGGTGACCAGATCGCCTTCCGGGAACCGCCTGGTGATGGCCGGGCCCGCGGCCAGCAGGTGCGCCGCCATCCGGCCGCGCAGTGCGGCCGAGGCGTGCGCTCCGGTGGCACCGGAAGCCCAGACGCCGAGGCTTTCCATGGCCACGATCCCGAGCAGCAGTAGGACGCACCAGCGCACCCAGGCGCTGTCGGAGTGCACCACGAGCCCGTCGATCGCGCGGCCGATCGTGTACGGCAGCGCGAGCTGGAACGCGGCCCCGGCGATGGCGGTGCACCCCAGGACCAGCGTCCAGGGTCCACCGGACCGGATCATCCCCATGCGGGCCTCCTCAGATGAGC
>Ga0308173_10000849_pt1 | contig 14172 bp, 11 predicted proteins | sample PhyPR1_FD_203716 | JGI IMG/M metagenome (GOLD analysis project Ga0308173, IMG submission 203716) | Soil microbial communities from UC Gill Tract Community Farm, Albany, California, United States - DLSLS.P.R1 | ecosystem: Environmental > Terrestrial > Soil > Agricultural land | place: USA...
GGCGGCCACCCGTGCTCCGAACGGAGCCCCAATACGGAATCGAACCGTAGACCTTCTCCTTACCATGGAGACGCTCTACCGACTGAGCTATTGGGGCATTCGAGCAGCCGCAGGGCCACCCGGTCATGCGTCGAGAAAGATACACGCTCACGGGCCCGGACACGAAATCGGACCCTCGCCGCGTCGACGCACCCCTCTGCCACACCGCAACCGGCCCCGTGCGGGGATCCCCGGCGCCCCCCGCCGGGCGGCTACCAGCGGTCGTGCACCTGGGAGCGGATCCGCTGGTCGTAGAGGTCACGGATCGCCTCCAGGGTCGCCCCGTCCAGGGCGGGGACGTCGGCCGCGGCGGCGTTGCCCCGCGCCTGCGCGACGCTGCGCGCACCGGGGATGACCGTGGAGACGCCGGGCTGCTGGATCACCCAGCGCAGGGCCCCCGTGGCCGGGGTAACCCCCTCAGGCAGCAGCTCGCCGAAGGTGGCCGCGGCGTCGACGCCCGCGTCGAAGTCCACCCCGGAGAACGTCTCGCCGACGTCGAACGCCTCGCCCCGGCGGTTGTAGGTGCGGTGGTCGTCCTCGGCGAAGACGCTCTCGTGCGTGTACTTGCCCGACAACAGGCCCGACGCCAGCGGCACCCGGGCGATGATGCCGACCCCTGCCGCCGCCGCGGCGGGCAGGACCAGCTCCAGCGGCTTCTGCCGGAACGCGTTGAGGATGATCTGCACGGTAGCCATGCCCGGCCGGGCGATCGCCGTCAGCGCCTGGTCGCAGGTCTCGACGCTGACGCCGTACGCCGCGATGCGCTGCTCGGCGACGAGGGTGTCGAGCGCATCGAACACCGCGTCGTCGGCGAACACCTCGGACGGCGGGCAGTGCAGCTGCACGAGGTCGAGTACCTCGACGCCGAGGTTCTGGCGTGAGCGGTCGGTCCACTCGCGAAAGGCCTCCAGCGTGTAGGCCGAGGGCTCCTGCGGGACACGGCGTCCCATCTTGGTCGCCACGGTGACCCCGGCCTCGGGGTTGGCGTGCAGGAAGTCACCGATCAGGCGCTCGCTGCGGCCGTCGCCGTAGACGTCGGCGGTGTCGAAGAAGGTGACGCCGGAGGCGGCGGCGGCGTCCAGCACCGCCATCGCCTCGGCCGGGTCGACCGACCCCCAGTCCGCGCCGAGCTGCCAGGTGCCGAGACCGATGACCGAGACCTGGCGGCCGGTCCTGCCGAGCTGTCGCTGTTCCATGCCGCATCCCTACCCCGCGGGCGAGGACAGGATGCGTCGCGGTGTCGACACCCCGGACAGAGGCCGGGCGGGCGGGACCGGCCGGTCGCCCGGGTCAGTCCCCCGCGGTGGCCTCCTGCTCGGCGTCGAGGATGGCGCGGGCGGCGGCGAACCGGGCGATCGGCACGCGGTAGGGCGAGCACGACACGTAGTCCAGCCCGATCTGCTCGAACAGCCCGATCGAGGCCGGGTCGCCACCGTGCTCACCGCAGACGCCCAGCTTGAGGTCGGGCTTGACCGACCGGCCCTTGTCGGCACCGATCCGCACCAGCTCGCCGACGCCGTCGCGGTCGATCGAGGCGAACGGGTTGTCCCGCAGGATCCGCTCGTCGATGTAGGCCGCGAGGAAGGCCCCCTCGGCGTCGTCGCGGGAGATGCCGATCGCGGTCTGGGTCAGGTCGTTGGTGCCGAAGCTGAAGAAGTCGGCGTGGGCGGCGATCTCGTCGGCGCAGACGGCGGCACGCGGCAGCTCGATCATCGTGCCGACGGTGTAGGGCAGCGACCGGCCGGCCTGCTCGAGCTCCTCGGCCATCACCGTGTCGACGATGTCGCGCATCCGCTCGAGCTCGGCGGGGAAGGCCACGAGCGGGACCATGATCTCGACCCGCGGGTCGCCACCGGCGGCCGCGACGGCCAGCGCGGCACGGGCGATGGCCCGCACCTGCATCTGCGGGATCTCGGGGTAGAGCAGGGCCAGCCGCACCCCGCGCGTGCCCAGCATCGGGTTCTGCTCGGTGAGCTTCTTGATCCGTGCGAGCAGGGTCTCGGAGCGGTGCAGGGCACTCGGCTCGGCGTCGGCCAGCTGCAGGCGCTGCACCTCCAGGGCCTGGTCCAGCAGCGAGGGCAGGAACTCGTGCAGCGGCGGGTCGAGCAGCCGGATCGTCACCGGCAGCCCGCTCATCGCGGTGAGGATCTCCTCGAAGTCGGCCTGCTGCATGGGCAGGATCTCGGCGAGCGCGGTCTCCCGCTCCTGCTCGTCGTCGGCCAGGATCATCCGGCGCACGGCAGGCAGCCGGCTCTCGTCCATGAACATGTGCTCGGTGCGGCACAGGCCGATGCCCTCGGCGCCGAACTCCCTGGCCTTGCGCGCGTCCTCGCCGGTGTCGGCGTTGGCCCGCACCGCCATCCGGCGGATGTCGTCGGCCCAGCCGACGAGCTGCTCGAAGTCGGTGTTGATCTGCGGCGGGATCAGCTCCAGGGCGCCGGCGAACACCTGCCCGGTGGACCCGTCGAGGGTGATCGTGTCGCCCTCGCCGAGGACGGTGTCGCCGATCGTCAGCCGCTTGCGCGCGGCGTCGATCTTGATCGAGGAGGCACCGGCCACGCACGGCTTGCCCATGCCCCGGGCCACCACGGCGGCGTGCGAGGTCATGCCTCCGTGCGCCGTGAGCACGCCCTGAGCGGCGATCACGCCGTGGATGTCGTCCGGGGTGGTCTCCCAGCGCACCAGCACGACGGCGTCGCCGGCCCGCCCCCGCTCCTCGGCGGTGTCGGCGTCGAAGACCAGGCTGCCCACGGCGGCGCCCGGCGAGGCGTTGAGGCCGGTGGTCAGGGCCTCGTGCTCGTGACTCGGGTCGATGGCCGGGTGCAGCAGCTGGTCGAGCTGACCCGGCTCGACCCGGCGCAGCGCCTCGTGCCGGTCGATGACGCCCTCGGCGACGAGGTCACTGACCACCTTCAGGGCCGCCTGGGCGGTGCGCTTGCCGGTGCGGGTCTGGAGCAGGTAGAGCGTGCCCTGCTCGACGGTGAACTCGATGTCCTGCATGTCGCCGTAGTGCTGCTCGAGCGAGGCCATGGTGTCGAGCAGCTGCTTGTAGGCCTCGGGCAGGACCGACTCCATCTCGGCCAGCGGGCGCGGGGTGCGGATGCCCGCCACCACGTCCTCACCCTGGGCGTTGACGAGGAACTCGCCGTACAGCTCCTTGGCGCCCGTGGAGGGGTTGCGGGTGAAGCACACCCCGGTCGCGGACGTGTCGCCGAGGTTGCCGAAGACCATCTGCATGATGTTGACGGCCGTGCCGAGGTCGTCGGGGATGTTGTTGGCCCGGCGGTAGACCGCGGCGCGCGGGTTGAGCCAGGACCGGAACACCGCGTCGATCGAGCGGCGCAGCTGCTCCCGGGGGTCCAGCGGCAGCTCCTCGCCCATGTGCTCGCGGGACAGGTCCTTGAACGTCGCGACCAGCTCCTGCAGGTCGTCGGCGGTCAGGTCGGTGTCCTGGGAGATCCCCCGCCGCGACTTCAGCGCCTCCAGCGCGTCGTCGTACACGTGCGACGGGACGGACTCGACCACCTCGCCGTACATCTGGATGAACCGGCGGTAGGAGTCCCAGGCGAACCGCGGGCTCTCGGCCTCGGCGCCCAGCCCGACGACGGACTCGTCGGTGATGCCGAGGTTGAGGATCGTGTCCATCATGCCGGGCATGGAGTGCACGGCCCCGGAGCGGACCGACACCAGCAGCGGTCGCTCCGCCGCGCCGAGCACCCGCCCGGTGCGCTCCTCCAGCCGGGCCAGCCCCTCCTCGATGCTCTGCCAGAGCCCCTCGGGCCACTCCCCGCCCCGGCGCATCGCCTCGACGCACGCCTGCGTGGTCACCGTGAAGCCGTCGGGAACCGGCACGCCGATCCGCTTCATCTCGGCCACGTTGGCGCCCTTGCCGCCCAGCAGCGGCTTCATCGCGGCGCTGCCCTCGGACAGGTCGTAGACGTGCTTCACCGCGTCGCTCTTGTCGCTCATCGGGTCCTCCTGAGGTGGGATCTGGCTGTCATGGCGTGCCGGCCGCGATCCTGCGGCGGTCGTCGACCAGGTCGATGACCCGGCCGGCGGCCTCCTCGAGGGCGAGCGACGTCGTGTCGATGGAGGGGCAGCCGAGGCGGCGCTGCAGCGCGGTGACCTCGTCCAGCTCGTCGTAGATGCCGCTGAGCTCGGCGTAGCCGTCCTTGCCGCGCGAGCCGAGGGCACGCACCCGGCGGCCGCGGATCGTGGCCAGCCGCTCGGGGTCGATGGTCAGCGCGACGATCTTCCAGCGGTCGATGGTGAACAGCGCCGGCGGGGCGGCGATCCCCTTGACCAGGGGCACGTTGGCGGTCTTGTAGCCGAGGTACCCGAGATACATCGACAGCGGCGTCTTGCCCGTCCGCGAGACGCCGATGAGGACGATGTCGGCGTCGACCAGCCCCTCGGTGGACTGGCCGTCGTCGTGCCGGACGGCGAACTCCATGGCGGCGATCCGCTTGAAGTAGTCGGGGTCGAGGCCGACCTGACGGGCCGGCACCCGCTCGGCGCGGTCGCCGCTGGCGGCCTCGAGGGCCACCAGCGCGGGACCGAGCAGGTCGCAGTGGGCGACGCCGAGCCGCGCGCAGAGCTCGCTGACCAGCTCGCGCAGCCCGTCGTCGACCAGGGTGGAGAACACCGCGACACCCTGGCCGTCGGGCTCGATCCGCTCGAACGCCTCGTGCAGCCCCTCGGCAGTGCTGATCCGCGGGTGGCGGATGATGCGCGTCGGGTGGCGGACGAACTGCGCCTGGGCAGCCCGCGCCACGCGGGCGGCGGTGTCACCGGTCGAGTCCGCGATCACGTGGATCTCGATGGGCGCCGTGGACATGGGCCACAGGCTAGTCACATTCGGACCAGTCGGGGCCCGGTCCAAGGTCCCCGGTTGGCGAGCACGGGACGGGGTACCTCGCTGAGCACCTGTTCCGTTCCGACCCAGGAGAGAACCATGGCCGACAGCTTCCGCAAGGGCGACACGGTGGAGTGGAACAGCCACGGCGGCACCGCCCGCGGCACGGTGGAGAAGAGGATCACCTCGCGCACCGAGGAGGCCGGCCGCGTCGTCGACGCCTCTCCGGACGAGCCGCAGTACCTCGTCCGCAGCGAGAAGAGCGGCGGCACCGCGGTGCACAGGCCGGAGGCCCTGCGCCGCTGCACGGACTGAGCGCGGCGGCCCGGTTCCCCAGCCTCCTCGGCCTCCTCGGCCTCCTCGGCCTCCTGAGCCTCCTCAGCCGCGGCGCAGCCCCGTCGCCGTCGCGAGCAGAGCCCGCGGGCTGAGCAGGCCCTGCCCCAGCCCGAGCTCCACCAGCGCGTCGAAGGCGGCGGGCTGGTGCGTCGCACCGCGGAGCGCGCCGTCCACCACCCACGGCCGCCGCGCCAGGGCTGCGGCCACGGAGGTGTGCCGCAGGTGCCGGCCGAGCCGGCGCCGCAGGTTCTGCCGGTACGCCGCGCCGGGTCCGCCGGGCGCCGCGATGCCGTCGCGCCCGCCGGCCCGCCCGACGGGTCGCACGGCGGCGGCCCCGGCGCAGGCACCGGAGAGCACCGCGTAGTAGATGCCCTCGCCGGTCATCGGGTTGACCAGGGACAGGGCGTCGCCGACCAGCAGCACCCGGCCGTCGGGCTGCCGCGGACGCCCCGAGGACAGCGGCAGGTGGTGTGCCCGCCAGGACTGCGCGTCCCGGGAGACTCCTGGTAGCAGCTCGTCCAGGCGTCCCAGCAGCCGCGCGCGCGTCAGCGGCCGGCCCCCGCGCAGCACGGCGCCGTAGCCGACGTTGGCCCGGCCGTCGCCGACGGGGAAGGACCAGGCGTACTCCGGCCAGTCCTCGCGCCCGAGAGTGATCCGCTGCTCGCCGGCGAGGTCGGCGCGGACCGGTGCGTAGCCACGGATCGCGACGGCGAGGTGGCCAGGGCCGTTGACCGGCAGGCCCAGCCGGCGCCGCACCGTGGACCCGGCACCGTCGGCGGCCACCACCGTGCGCGCCGACAGGGCGCCGTCCAGCACCACCCGGTCGGGGTGCACGTCGAGGGAGCGGACGGTGTGGCGCCGCAGCACCGCACCCGCGGCGCACGCGGCGGCGACCAGGCGGGCGTCGAACACCGCGCGGGGCACGACCCGGGCCGGGCGGCCCATCAGGCCGGACGCCGCCGGGCCCGCCCCTGGCGGGTAGCCGATGGTCAGCCGGCTCACCGGGCGGTGGTCCGCCACGAGGTCCTCGGCGCCGAGCCGGGACAGGACGTCGAGGACGTGGGGGGCGATGCCGTCGCCGCAGGACTTGTCGCGGGGGAAGTCCGCCCGGTCCAGCAGCAGGACCGTCGCCCCGGGCCGGACCCGCAGCGCCGACAGCGCGGCAGCGCTGCCGGCCGGCCCGGCACCGACGACGATGAGGTCCCAGAGATGCGGCACCGCCCCAGTCTGCGCCGGTAGGCAGGCATCCGCGCCCGGGATGCCGGCCGGCGCGCCCGGTGTCAGACTGCGCGATGGACGCCGGCCGGGGTCGTGTCGGCGCAGGACACCTGGAGGGCCAGTGCGCCGTCGAATCCTTGCCACCACGTCATTGGCCGCAGCGGCTGTCCTCGCCCTCACCGGGGCCTCCGGTGTGACGGGCGCGGCCGGCGCCGCCCGCCCGGCCGGTCCCCCGCCGGCGCACCGCCCCTCCGGTGCCACCGCCGCGGGCATGCTCCCCGGCGGGTACCGGCACCTGGTGGTGATCTACGAGGAGAACCACTCGTTCGACAACCTGTACGGCACCTGGGGAACCGTGGGCGGCGACCGGGTGGACGGCCTGTCGCAGTCGCGCCGGGCCCAGCGCACCCAGGTGGCCCAGGACGGTACGCCGTACCGCTGCCTGCTGCAGACGGACGTCAACCTGGCCACCCCGCCGCTGCGGGACCGGTGCGCGGACAGCGGGCACGGGGTGCCCTCCAGCGCCTTCACCAACCGGCCCTACTCGATCGACCGGTACATCGGGCCCACGGACAAGACCTGCCCGCCGCCCACCGTCTTCGCCCCCAACGGGGTTTTGAAGAACTCCCCCGGCGCCCTGCCCGGCGGCTGCACACGGGACCTGGTGCACCGCTTCTACCAGGAGCAGTACCAGCTCGACGGTGGCCGGCAGGACCGCTACGTCACCGGCTCGGACGCGGTCGGGCTGACCATGGGGCACTACGACACCCGCTCACTGCCGATCTACGACTACCTGCACAGCAAGGGTGCGCCGCACTACGTGCTCGCCGACCACTTCTTCCAGGCGGCCTTCGGCGGCTCGTTCCTCAACCACCAGTACCTCATCGCGGCGCGGGCGCCCGAGGACACCAGCGGCGGCGGCCTCGGCGCGAAGACCTCGGTGCTCGACCGCTCCAGGATGGTCACCACCTACCCGCTCTACAAGCCGACCAGCCCCGACGTGGTCGACGGGCAGCTGACCCGGGCCTGCCCCGACGGCGCGACCGTGGACTACGCCCGGGCCTGTGGCCGCCTCGCCGTCAACACGGTGCAGCCCTCCAGCCCGCCGTTCGGCAACGGACCCAAGATCCCGCTCATCGACGACGCGAAGTACCCCAACATCGGCGACCGCCTGAGCGCGGCCGACGTGTCCTGGAACTGGTACGCGGGCGGGTGGGACGCCGCCGCAGCCGGGCACCCCGGCCCGCTGTTCCAGTACCACCACCAGCCGTTCAACTACTTCGCCGACTACGCCCCCGGCAAGCCCGGCCGGGACCACCTCAAGGACGAGACGGCGTTCCTCTCCGCCGCCCGCAAGGGCACGCTGCCCGCCGTCAGCTTCGTCAAGCCGTACGGTGCCGAGAACGAGCACCCCGGCTACGCCAGCGAGCCTGACGGCAGCAACCACCTGGTCGACCTGCTCAAGGCCGCCACGACCGGCCCGCAGGCCAGGGACACCCTCGTGGTGGTGACGTACGACGAGTTCGGCGGACAGTGGGACCACGTGGCCCCGCCCGGGCAGGGCTCGACCACCCGGGGCGCCCACGACGCCTGGGGCCCCGGCACCCGCATCCCGGCGCTGCTCGTCTCCGCCTCGATGCGGTGCTCGGGCGTGGACCACACGGTCTACGACACCACCTCGATCATGGCGACGATCGAGCGCAGCTTCGGGCTGAAGCCCGTCGCGACCAGGGACGCGCAGGTCAGCGACCTGGACCGCGCCGTCGCGCTGGGCCGGCGCTCGCGCTGACCTCCCGGCCGCGCCGTCGCGTGGGCCGCGCCGTCGCGCGGGCCGGCGGGTGCGGTCAGGACGGGCGCGGCGCGTACATGATGACGGCCACACCGACCAGCGCGAGGAGGGCGCCGGCGACGTCGTACCGGTCGGGGCGGTAGCCGTCCAGGGCCATCCCCCAGGCCAGCGACCCGGCGATGAACACGCCGCCGTACGCGGCCAGGATCCGGCCGAAGTGCGCCTCGGGCTGCAGCGTGGCCACGAACCCGTAGAGGCCGAGGGCGAGCACACCGGCGCCGGCCCACACCCACCCCCGCTGCTCGCGGACGGCCTGCCAGACCAGCCACGCGCCCCCGATCTCGAACAGCGCGGCGAGCACGAACAGCGGGACGGAGCGCACCAGTGTCACGCCCCGAACCTACGGTTTGCCCGCCAGCCGGCGGTCGGCGGTGTCACAGTACGGAGGCAGGGCCCAGCCCGCGCTCAGGTTCCGGGCGCAGAATCACGGCACGAGCTCGGTGCCGTGGGCGACGGGCGCCCGAGCGCACACAGCGTGGACACCGGTGACGCACCGGGACGATGCCGAAGGAGGGCAGATGCGCCGCCTCCACCGCCTGGTGCCTGCCGTCACCCTGGCCGTGGGCCTGCTCGCCGGCTCCGCGCTCGCCGGCTGCACGTCCGGCGGGCGGACCGCGACCCCCTCCCCCACGCAGCCGAGCGCGACCTCCCCTTCCGGCTCGACCTCGGCGACCCCGTCGCCGACCGGCCCGACGCCGTCGCCGACCGCCTCGACGCCGTACCCCCCACCGGCCACGGCGAGCGGGAAGGCGGTCTCGCTCTACGACTTCATCGAGTTCTGGGGGGACAACGCGGCCGGCATGGAGGCCGACTTCAGCGAGCTCGAGGAGGCCGGAGCCACGTGGGCACGGCTGCGGCTGGCCTCCTCGCCCGCGGCTGCCGACCGGTTCGCGGCGGTCGTGGCCGCGGCTCAGCGCCACCACATCCAGCTGATCGTCATCCTGGAGAAGCCCGCGCCGCTGCTCGACCTGGGCAGCGAGGCCGACCAGCAGGCCTACCGGTCCTGGGTGGCGGGGATCGTCCGCCGGTACCAGGGCTCGGTCCACTACTGGGAGATCCTGAGCGAGCCCAACCTGCGCTACACCTGGAACATCGACAGCAAGCACGACAGCGATCCCCAGGCGTATGCCGCGAGCGTGCGCCGCTACGTCACCCTGCTGCAGGACGGCTACCGCACCGTCAAGGCCACCGACCCGACCGCCACGGTGCTCTTCGGCGGGCTGTCCGAGGCCAAGGTCGAGCGGTACATGCGCGTGCTCGTGGCGACCGACGCGTGGAGGTACTTCGACATCATGGACTTCCACGCGTACGGCCAGACCCCCGACGACGTGCTCTCGCGCTACCGGTCCTTCCGCCGGAGCATGCGCAGCCACCCCGCCTGGGCGGCCAAGCCGATCTGGGTCGAGTTCGGCTTCAACTCCTCATGGAGCGACAAGGGCGGGTACTCCGGGACAGAGGGGCAGAAGGCCCGGAACTTCGTCAAGGCGACGAAGCTGGTCAGCGGGGCCGGCGCCCAGGGCCCCATCTTCTGGTTCACCCTGCACGGCAACAACCCGGACAGCCCCGGCTACGGGCTGATCACGCGCGACAGCCAGGACCTGAGCCGGCGGCGGCTCAAGGCGTTCTACGCGCTGCGAGACATGCCCGCGCCCGGACCGAAGACGGCCTCCACGTCGCCCTGAGCCGCCACGGCGAGAGCACCGAGCCGGCGGTCAGCGGCCGATGACGGAGTAGCCGCCCACCGTCCCGACGACGGGCAGCGTGCGCAGCCGGCGCAGGGTGGCCTGGTCGAACCCGTCGTGCCCGAGCCGGGCCAGGACGGTGGCGGAGCCGGTGGTGAGCTGGTGCACGGCGACGCCCTGCCAGCGCTGGTTCGCCCTGCGGGGGACGGGCGTGCCGTCCGGGCGGGACTGCGCGGCGTAGCGGTCGTCGTAGGTCTGGCCGGTGAAGTCCACCGGCTGCGGGCAGCCACGGTCGAGGTCCCGGGTCAGCACGTTCATCAGGATCAGGGCGCCCGGGTCGTCGGACATCACGCAGCCGCGGCCCACCGCGAGACGGCCGAGCTGCGTCCCCGGGAACGGGTCGTTCAGGTGCCGGGACAACGGTGCCACCGCGGCCAGCGTGATCACCACCACCGCCGCGAGCGCACCGGTCACGGCCACCGGACGAGGAAGCCGCTCCAGCAGCACGCCGCACCCGATCCCGACGACGAGGGCCAGGAAGGGCGCGGGGAACGACGCATAGTGTGCGAAGTAGCTCGGGCCGGCCAGCAGCACCAGCGTGGTGACGCCGAGCAGCAGCACCACGACCCGGGCGCGCCGCCGGGTCCACGCGGCGGCTGCCGCGGCCACGACGACGACCAGAGCGAGCGCCAGGACGGCCTGTTTCGTGGCCGCCGGGGCACCGGCGAGGTGGGGCGCCAGGGTGAGCACCCCTCTCAGCCGCCCGCCGATCGTCACCCCCGTCCGGGGCCGCCCCACCTGGTCGGCGACCACCATCCGGGCCATCGGGCCGGGTGCCAGCAGCAGGAACGGCACCCAGACCGCCGCCACGCCGGCCACCACGCCGGCGAGCAACCGCGTCGTCGCGGCCCTCCCGGCGACGAAAAGCTGCCACAGGGCGACGACAGCGACCGGTGCCACGGCCCAGATCTTGAGCCCGAGTGACAGTCCCAGCAGGACGCCCGCGAGCACCGTGGCGCGCCGGCTCGGGGCTCCCTCCCGGGGCAGCAGCAGGACGAGGCAGCCCAGTACCACCAGGGTGCCCAGGGGTTCGATCATCGTCCTCGCCTCCGTGGCGGCGGCGGGGTACCACAGCGCGTAGAACAGGCCGGCGACCACGGCGGCGACCAGCCCGAACCGTCGCGCCAGCCGGGCGACGAGCACCGTGTTGAGCACGCCGAGGGCCATGAACGCGACCCGGGCCGCCGCGAAGCCGGCCGGGTCGGAGGTCAGCCGGCCCAGTGCTGCGAACGGCGCGAGCGCCAGCACGACCCCCGGGGGGTGCAGCAGGACGAAGTCGGCATACGGCATCCGCCCCGCCACCAGCGCCGCAGCGCCGGAGTAGTAGACCGCGTCGTCGTAGACACCCAGGCCCGACAGGCCCCCGCCGCGCAGGGTCGGCAGCAGGCGCGCCAGGAACGCGACCAGCCCGAGCAGGACGTACGGTGCCGCCGTCCGGGCCGGGCCCGATCGGTGGCGGACGGCCGTCCCGCGGTCATCTGAGGTCAGCTGCCTCGTCATGGGCCACGAGGCTACGTGCGGAAGATGTGAGCCGGGTCAGGCCACCGACCTGGTGCGTAGGCCATCGTCATGACGGCGAGACCGAACGCGGGCCCTTTCCGCACGCGGCGTGCCGGGGCTGGTCGACTCCCTGCGGCGGCGGGGAAGCAAGCCCGGGCCGACGGCCACCCCGGCCAGCAGTCCCCGTGGCCGCATCGACGCGCCGCTGCGGTGATCCGCCACCAGCGCGGGCGGTGCTCGTCCGGCCCCATGCCAGCCCCTCTCCGCGGCCGGCCCCCCCCCCGCGCTGCCGATCATGCCGTACGCCGTGCCGCGCGTGCCGTTGCTCGTCAGCCGGCTGACCGCCCGCGGCCGCGGTGCTTCACTGGAGGTCCCTTCGGCAAGGGAGTGGCGTGACATCACCCCGGATCGCGACCCTGACGATGAACCCGGCCCTCGACCTGTCGACCGCGACCGAGCAGGTGCTGCCCGAGCACAAGCTGCGCTGCGAGGACCCGCGCTTCCACCCCGGCGGGGGCGGCATCAACGTGGCGCGGGCCGTCGTCCGGCTCGGCGGCCGCGCCCTCGCGGTGTTTCCCGCCGGCGGCCCGAACGGCGGCACCGTCGACCTGCTGCTGGCACAGGAGCAGGTGCCGCGGTCGGTCGTGCCCATCGCCGGCTGGACCCGCGAGAGCGTCACCGTCCGGGAGCAGAGCACCGGTATCCACTACCGGTTCGTGCTCCCCGGGCCCGAGCTGTCGACGACAGCCGAGGACGACTGCCTGGCGGTCCTCGCGGCACTCGACCCGGCTCCGGAGTTCGTCGTGGTCAGCGGGAGCATGCCGCCGGGCACCCGCAGCGACCTGACCCAGCGGCTGGCGGTCCTGTGCTCCGGCTCGGGCGCGCGCCTCGTCGCCGACATGTCCGGCGAGCCGCTGGCGCGGGTACGGGGCGCCCACCTCATCAAGGCCAGCCTGCGCGAGCTGTCCGGTCTGGTCGGTCGCCCGCTCGAGAGCGCTGGCGACCGGGTGGAGGCGGCCCGGCAGGTGGTGGGCGAGGGGCGGGCCGAGGTACTGGTCCTCTCCCTGGGCGCCGGCGGCGCGCTGCTCGTCACCGGGGACACGGTGCGGCGGTACCCCGCTCCCCAGGTGCCGGTCGTCAGCACGGTGGGCGCAGGGGACGCGATGCTGGCCGGGGTCCTGGTCGCGCTCACGGAGGGCCGGACCCTGCCCGTCGCGGTCGGCTACGGGGTGGCCGCGGGCAGCGCCGCGCTCCTGCACCCGGGCACCGCTCTCTGCTCGCGCGAGGACACCGACCGGCTCGCCCGGGACATCGGGGAGGGCGTCGTTGTGGCGTGACCCGCCCGCGGATGGGACGTTCGGCTCTGCGCGCGCGGCGCCCGGGCCGCCGAGGCGGGACGCAGGCCGAGACCGCGGAGGTGTCCCGGATGCAGGTCCTCGTGGGGTATGCGAGCGCGCACGGGTCGACCCGGCAGATCGCCCAGCGGGTCGGATCGCGGTTGTCCCGGGCCGGGCTGGCGGTCCACGTCGCCCCCGTCGCCGAGCTGGACCGCATCGGGCCGTACGACGCCGTGGTCCTCGGCAGCGCCGTCCACAACGGCGCCTGGCTGCCCGGGACGATGGACGTGGTCCGGGCCAACAGCGACGTGCTGAGCCCGAAGCCGGTGTGGCTGTTCAGCGTCGGGATGGTCGCCGCGCTGCCCCGCCGCCTCCAGGGCATGGGTGCGCGCGAGGGCAGCACCGTCGTCGCGGAGATCCAGGAGCTCATCCACCCCCGCGACCACCGCCTCTTCTCCGGCGCGGTCCGCCGCGACCAGCTCTCGTGCTGGGGACGGATGCTGTTCCGGCTGACGGGATACCAGTACGGCGACTACCGCGCGTGGCCGGAGATCGAGGCCTGGGCCGCGGACATCGCGACTGCCCTGGTCCAGGAGGCCGGGCAGGTGCCGGAGCCGACGTCGCGCAACGGCGCCGCGCCACCACTCGGCCCCTGACCCGTGACCCGGGCTCCGGGCAGGCGCCGGCGAGCTCAGATCGCGCAGCCGTCGGGGCCGCACGCCGCGGCGTCGCCGCCGGACCCGACCACCGTGAGGGGATGTGCCTCGCTCCAGGCGCGGTCCAGCACCTCGAGCAGCTCGTCCGCGGGCTGGGCCCCGGACACGCCGTACCTGCGGTCGACGACGAAGAAGGGCACGCCACGGACGCCGAGCGCGGTCGCCTCCGACTGCTCGTCCCGGACGGCTGGGGCGAACCGCTGGGAGGACAGCGCGGTGCGCACCTCCTCGACGTCCAGGCCCACCTCGGCGGCGAGCCGGACGAGAACCTCGCGGTCTCCCACGGCCGCACCCTCGGTGAAGTACGCCCGCAGCAGGCGCTCCTTCATCTCGTCCTGACGCCCGTGTTGCGCGGCCAGGTGGACCAGCTGGTGGGCCTCGAACGTGTTGGCCGGCACGGCCCGGTCGAACCGGAAGTCCAGGCCCTCGACGGCGGCGGCCCCAGTCATGGAGGCGAGCATCTGCTCCGCCTCGGCCTCGGTGGTGCCGTACTTGGCGGCCAGGCGGCGGGCGTAACCGGAGGCGTCCGGCGCCTCGGCCGCCGGGCTCGACGCCGCGCCGGGGTCGAGCTCAAAGCTCT
>Ga0308173_10000850_pt1 | contig 14161 bp, 12 predicted proteins | sample PhyPR1_FD_203716 | JGI IMG/M metagenome (GOLD analysis project Ga0308173, IMG submission 203716) | Soil microbial communities from UC Gill Tract Community Farm, Albany, California, United States - DLSLS.P.R1 | ecosystem: Environmental > Terrestrial > Soil > Agricultural land | place: USA...
ATATTTCCTGCACAACTATCACATGCAGCTCGGCAAGTCCGCGCTCTTCGCTTCGGGCGTGTTCTTCGCAGGCGTGCTAGGCGATTGGCTCGGCGGGTCGGTGACGGACCGCATTCTGCGCAAGAGCGGCAATGTGCGCCTGGCTCGCAACGTGATGGTCGGTGTTTGCATGCTGCTGACACTGCTCTCGCTCGCGCCGATCATGCTCGTGTCTGACCTCTCGATCACGCTGGTGGCCACGTGTCTGTCGGCAGGTTTCTTCTTCAACGAGATGACGATCGGACCGATGTGGTCCGTGCCGATGGATATCGCGCCGAAACATTCGGGTACCGCCGCCGGCATTATGAATTCAGGCTCGGCGCTCGCTGCGATCATCAGTCCGGTGGTGGGCGGATGGCTCATCGACCGTACCGGCAACTGGAACTTGCCGTTCACGGTGTCGATGATTCTGATGGCGGCCGGCATCATCCTCTCGTTCACGATGCGCCCTGACCGTTCCCTCGAAGTGGAAGAGGACAAGCCCGCGGCGCATGCCAGCGAGTTCGTATGACCGGCGCGGCGGCCGTCCCGCAGCACCACTTGCATGCAATATTCAATCAGGAGGCGAAGTGGCGGAAGCATCCATCGTGACTGAACGCGAAGGCGATATCGCGACCGTGATCATCAATCGGCCTGAGAAGCTGAACGCGATGACCAAGTACTTGTGGCAATCGCTCGGGGAGACCATCGAGACGCTGTCGGCGGATGACACGCTGCGCTGCATCGTCCTGCGCGGCGCGGGCGAGAAGGCGTTCTCACCCGGCAATGACATTGCAGAGTTCCGCACTGATCGTTCCAACGTCGAGCAAGCGCGTGCGTATGGCGCGATCATGCATCGCACGCTGGGCGCGTTGAAGGCGTGCCGTCATCCGCTCGTCGCGATGATCCACGGCATCTGCGTGGGCGGCGGTCTTGAGATCGCTGCAATGTGCGATCTGCGTATTTGCGGCGAATCGAGCCGTTTCGGCGTGCCCATCAAGAACCTCGGTCTCGTCATGGCGCACGCGGAAATGGAAGGGCTCGTTCAGCTCGCGGGGCCGGCCGTCGCAATTGAAATCCTGCTCGAGGGACGAATCTTCGATGCAAGCGAAGCGCTTGCGAAAGGGCTGGTCACGCGCATTGTGCCGGACGGCGAGGTCACGTCACACACTTATGAAACCGTGCGCCGAATCGCCGACGGAGCGCCGCTCGTCGCGCGCTGGCATAAGCAGTTCGTGCGTCGCGTGATGGAGTCTGCGCCGCTTACGGACGACGAGCGCGACGAAGGATTCGCCTGTTTTGGGACGGAAGATTTCCGCACCGGATATCAGGCGTTTCTCGACAAGATCAAACCTGAATTCAAGGGACGTTGATATGGCATACATAAAACCAGCACAAGCGTCGTCGAACGCGGCGACCGCTGGCAAGGGGCCGCTGGCGGGCATGCGTGTGATAGAGCTTGCGCATATCATGTCCGGTCCGATCTGCGGGATGATGCTCGCCGACATGGGCGCCGACGTCATCAAAGTGGAGAAGATTCCCGGCGGCGATGATTGCCGGCGGTTCGCCCCGATCCTGGCAAGCGGCGAGTCCGCTTCGTTCATGATCGTCAACCGCAACAAGCGTGGAATCGCGCTCAATCTGAAGACCGAGGGCGGCAAGGAGGTGCTGAAGAAAATGCTCGCGAGCGCCGATGTCGTCACCGAGAACTATCGGCGAGGCACGATGGAAAAGCTCGGCATGGGCTACGAGACGCTCAAGTCGATCAACCCCGGCCTCATCTACTGCGCGATTTCCGGCTATGGGCGCAGCGGACCGATGGCTGACAAAGGCGGCTTCGATCTCATCGCGCAAGGCCTGAGCGGCCTGATGAGCATGACCGGCGAGCCGGGACAGGCGCCGATCAAAGCCGGTTCTCCGGTGACGGACATCAACGCGGGCATCCTCGCGGCGCTCGGGATCAGTGCGGCGTATGCCAGAAAGCAAAGTACTGGCCTTGGGCAGATGGTCGACACTTCGCTTTTCGAGGCGGGCTTGCAGCAGATGTACTGGGCGTTCGCCAATTACTTCGCGGACGGCACGGTGCTGCCGAAGGCCGGTTCTGCGAATCCGACGAGCGCGCCGTATCAGGCGTTCCGCACGCGCGACGGTTGGGTGAACATCGGCGCGGCCAACCAGAGCAATTATGAGCGTCTTGTCGGTGTCCTAAATATACCGACTCTTGCCGAAGACGAGCGGTTCCGGACGAACGCGGGCCGTATGAAGTATCGCGAGGCGCTTGTCGAGATTCTGACGGCCCGGCTAGTCGAACGCACTACGGACGAATGGCTCGCCACCTTTGATGAGATCGGCTTGCCGAGCGGGGCGGTGCTGGGTGTGCCGGAGGCGTCGTCGCATGAACAGGCCATCGCGCGCGGAATGATCGTCGAAACGGAACATCCCCTTGCCGGCCGCATGCGCGGCCTCGGTTTGCCGATTCACTTTTCGGACGGCTCTACACAGGCATCGCGTCCTGCGCCGCTCCTCGGTCAACACACGGCAGAAGTGCTGCACGAATACGGCTTCGACGACGCCCGCATCCAATCGCTGAAAGAGGAGGGCGCTGTTCTGGAGACGGAAGTGCCGGCGTAGCGCATCGTTCGATTGTCTTTTGCATGCACCATGTCGCATGCCGTGCGCTAGCATGACGTTCGGTCTTTTCCCTTTCATTGCACATTCATGCTTCTAGCTCCTCCTCCCGCCGCCCAAGTCGGCGACACGCTCGCAACGGTTGCCACGCCATCGTTGCTGATCGACCTCGCCGCGTTTGAAGCGAACGTCGCTCAGATGGGCATGTTGACCGCGCGTCATGGTGTCGCGCTGCGACCGCACGCCAAAGCGCACAAGTCGAGTGCAATCGCGCGGCGGCAAGTCGATGCCGGCGCGGTCGGCGTGTGCTGTCAGAAGCTGTCCGAGGCGTATCCATTCGCAGCGGCGGGGATCGAAAGTATTCACATCAGCAACGAGTTCGTCGGTGCGGACAAGGTACGGATGGCCGTGGAATTGGCGGCGCATGTGCGCTTGTCCGTATGCGTGGACGCAATGGCGCAAGTCGTCGCGCTGGGCGAAGCGGCTGAACGCGCGGGGGTTCAGATCGACGTGTTGCCGGAGGTCGATGTCGGCCAGCATCGTTGCGGCGTGATGACCGGCGATGCGCTGCTTTTGCTCGTCGACGCAATCGCCGCGCAACCGGCGCTACGCTTCACGGGCATACAGGCCTATCACGGCGGTGCGCAGCATATTGCCGACTGGTCCGCGCGCACAACTGAAGCGGGTCGCGCGGCGGAGCAGGCGGCGCATTTTGTATGCACTCTGCAGGCACGCGGTATTCAATGTGCCATCGTGACCGGCGGCGGCACCGGCACGGTCGAACTGGATGCCGCAAGCGGTGTCTATACCGAAGTGCAGCCGGGCTCGTACCTCTTCATGGATGGTGATTACGGCGCCATTGCGTGGGGTGGCGAATGGCGCTGGCGTCATAGTCTCTTCGTTTTGTCGACGATCATGAGCGCCACGCGGCCCGGCGTCGCCGTGTGCGACGTGGGCCTCAAAGGGCTCGCCGTGGACTCGGGGCTGCCGCGCAGCGTGCGCTTGCTGAATGCATCCGGTGGGCCGGAGTTGACTTACATCGCCGCGAACGACGAACACGGCATGCTCGAATCCAAAGCCGCGCGGCATGACGACGCCAGCGCGTTGCTCGGCAAGCGCATCCTGTTGCCGCCCGGCCACTGCGACCCGACCGTGAACCTTTACGACGAGTACCTGATTTATCGGGATCAAGAGGTGATCGAAATCTGGCCTATCGATGCGCGGGGATTGTCGCGCTAGCGCTGTCGGCCTGCTTGTCGGGATGAATCGCAGCGATCAGCGCATCGAGGTCCGTCACGATAAGACCGACCACGAAGTACGCGACATCGTGCGCGGAGTCGTCCGGTTTGACGTGCGCTAGCGCGTCTTTCAACTCGCGCACGCACGTGCGCACGCGTTCGAGCTTCGACTCATCCTCGCGCGTTGCGGAGAGCGCGTCCGCCAGCGCGTCAAACGGTGCTTGCAACGCGGGGCCGATGACGCGATAACGCGCTTCGCATGCATCGGGATGTCCGTTGGACAGCGCCTTGCCGAGGAAGAGCGCATCGCTGTGCAAGCGACGCAGGAAGGGCGCGGCTTTGTCGATTGCATCCGACCGACGGCTCTGCAACGGCACGATGATGTGCTCGCGCTCGGCTTCCTGAAGCGCATCGTCGAGCGCTTGCTGCGCGGTCGCACTGCGCGCTTCAAGGAGAGAGGCGTGGGCGTCGTCGCCCTCTCGCGACAATTGCATGCATATCAGTTGGCCGAGGCTTTCGAGTGTGTCGGCGACGCGTCCGTGCGCGGTCCGCAGTGCGCGATTCGGCCAGACCGCTGCGACGATGAAGGCCGAGCCCGCGCCGATCAGGATTTCCAGTAGCCGATGCAACGGCCGCTGAAACGGTGGCCCATCGCCAGCGGGAATCAACACGACGATCACGAGCGTCACGCACGCGAGGCGCAACGCCGGACGCTTCGCGGTCAACGCGGCGAGCGGCACCAGCGCGACCGCGAACACCGAGAGCGGCGGGGCGCCATGATGGATCGCCATCACGCCTAGCACGCCCGCAATCCCGCCGATGCAAGCGCCGATGACCTGGTCGCGCGCCGTGCCGAGCGCTTGTGTGAGGCTCGGCTGCGTGACGACCACGAGCGTTGTGATGAGCGCCCAATAGCCCTCGGGAAGCGCGGCGAGGCGTGCGCCGCCATAGCTGAGCGTGCAGCCAGCCAACGTGCGAGCAAGACGCCGCGCTTCGGGAACGCCGAATGTGAACCGGGCGGTCATTCGTTCTTTGCTCTGCTCTCGCATTCGTTATGCGTTCGTTGGCACTATGAATGCAAACAACTCAGATGCCGGTCTTGCCCGCAGCCAGAATGAGCCGCAGTCCCAGAGCGGCAATCATGCCTGCCGCGATGCGATCGATCCACTTCTTCGCTTGCAGGTACATCTCGCGCGGACGACGGCTCGAAAAGCACAATGCAACGACCGTGTACCAGCCGAATTCGATGCCGAACACGAGCGGCGGCAGCGCGAAGTAGCACCACAGGGGTGGCTGATGCGGCAGCAGCGCCGCAAAGATGCTGCCATACCATATCGCCGTCTTCGGGTTGCTCAGTTGCGTGGTAAGTCCGAGCCAGAACGACCGGCCTGCGCTTCCTGCGCTGTCGGCACTGCCAGACGGCATCGACAGCGGATCTTGGGCCCCGCGCCAGATGCGCGATGCGATGTAAATCAGATAAAGGCCCCCCGCGATCTTCAGCGCGATATAGAGCCATTCCACCGCAAGCAGAAGCGTGTACAGACCCGCAAGCGCAAGGCCGCCGAACACGATGCCGCCCATGCCCATCCCGAGCGCGGTGGCAAGGCCATCGGCCCGCGAAAGGCCGATCGCGTTGCGCGCGACGAGCACGAAGCTGGGGCCGGGAATCATTGCGCCGAGCAGGATTGCGAGCAGGATCGCGGATACTGCGGCCGGGGCTGTCATTGTGTGGCTCCTTCGTATGCAAAAAGCCTGAAGCTGAAGCAATTGCATTCAGCATGCGGACGCGCCCGATGCTCGCGCTTCATGACGTCTGAAAGCGGTCGTCCGCCATGCTGTCCTCGTGCACTGCCCGGTTGCGGCCGGCACGCTTCGCGCGATATAGCGCGGCGTCGGCGCTGTTGAGCAGTTTCAGGGCGTCGTCGCCTTGACGCGGCTGCACCGTTGCGCAGCCGATACTGATGGTCAGTATGCCCTTGGGCGCGCCGCTGTTTCGGATGGCGAGCGCTTCAACGGCGCTGCGCAGGCGCTCCGCGAACGTCACCGCGCCACCCGCCGACGTGCCGGGCAGCACGACCACGAATTCCTCGCCGCCGTAGCGCGCCACGATATCGCCCGGACGCTGCGCTGCATGCTGTATGCAATCTGCCACGGCGACGAGCGCATCGTCGCCCATGGCGTGGCCGTACGTATCGTTATAGAGCTTGAAGTGATCGACATCGATGAACAGCGCAGACAGCGGATGATCGCTGCGGCGCGCGCGTCGCCACTCTTCGCCAAGCCGCCGGTCCAGTGCGCGGCGGTTGCTGAGTCCCGTCAGCGAGTCGGTGCCGGCGAGGCGCTGCAGTTTCTCGAGAGCGATGGCGCGGGAGCGCAGGGAAATCGCGAGTAGCCATGAGATGGCGATGAAGCCGCCGCCGAACATCAGCGTAAGGCCGCCGATCACCATGCTGCGCTCGCGCCACCCAGCAAGCACATCGTTCTCGGCCGGCGCGACAGCCGCGATGAGATTCGTCCCCGGCACGTGCATGAAGGTGTACAGCCTGCTTACCCCGTCCAACGCGGAGGTGGTGATGTACGACCCCGAGCGCTGCGCCTTCATCGCAATGAAGGTGGGCGAGCCAGATACGTTACTCGCGCCGTCGCCGGGCAAGCGCGGCTTGCGCGCGAGCATCAGGCCGTCGGTTTGCACAATGAATGCCGAGCCCCAACGCCCGACATTGACACGCGAGAGCAGCGAATCGAAGTAGCTGACGTTCATCGCGATGACGGCGACCCCCGCGAACGAGCCGTCGGGGGCGTTGATGCGCCGGCTCAACGCAAGCGATGTTTCGTCACCGCGCAGGCGAGAACGGTACGGCCCCGAAATGAATAGTCCGGTATCGCGCCGCTGCACATGGACCTTGAAGTAGTCGCGGTCGTTGAAAAGCAGGCCGTCATGCCCGGATGCATCCCGCTCGTCAACAATGCGTCCCTGCGCATCCATCACGAAAACCCCGCCGATATAGCTCACGGCCGTGGCCCCGTCGAACAGAACCAGCTTGCGCACCTCGGGCGACAAGCGCGCCACGACTGGATTTTGCATGCCGCTTACGATCGTGCGCAGCGACAGATCGCTCGATTCGACATTGCGTGCAATATCCGCGCTTAGTGTGGCGACCAGATTCGCCGATGCTTCATGGGCATTCTGTAGCGCCTGTGCGCGTCCTTGCCATAGTGCGGCGAACGACAGCACGGCCATCGACACGGCCACCGCCGTCCCGATGAGGCCGGTCAGCAGCGGGAAGCGCGAGAATACATCCGCTACGCGAACCCACGCATGGTTATTGCGCCGGAACAGCCGCCGCCCGGCGGCGCGGCCGTTCTGCACGGCTTTCAATCTACGGGGCATTCGTCTCTCCGTAACGCGAGCTCGTCGTTCATCGGTCCGCAGCGCTGCCTCGCAGGCTTTCGAAGTTGTCGGAAATTATGGCTTGAATTGCATGCCGGCTTCTCGCATGGCCGGGCGCTTGAGTCCATCGATTGTAGTTCGTACGCAATGTCACTCTACGTGCATCTCGTGTATTGCGTGCAAAGCTGGACGCCTGGGCGTTTTGCCCAGGTTTTGTTCGGTCGACAACGCTATTTCGCGAGACGAAGGTGTTTCGTGACGATTGCACCATTGCTTCGGTCGACGACCCATACCGCGTCGACACGCCCGTGCAACGTCGACGTCCTTCGAGTGATGTCGGTCGGCTCTTCGTCGGTGGGATCGCTGTGTTCGACGCGATCGGAGAGATACGGCGGCTCGAGCGAGCAGACGAGGACGATTGCCAGATCGCCGTTCCCGTGCGGGGGATCGAACGAGGTCAGCATGGCCCGCCCGCGCACGGTCGTCTTCGTGCGATCGCCGGTTTCGAGCTGAATCGTGTCGATGGTCTGGATGAAGCCCTTTGACCTGGCTTCGGGGGCGATGACCAGTTTGCGTCCGCTCTGCCCCTCGACCTTCCGTTTCAGCAGGATCGCGTCCGGTTGTTCGGGTGCGGCAAGCGACACATTCACCGACAGCAGCTTCTTTTTGGATTCGAAACGGACGCCATAGGAAGCGGGAATAACGAATACAAAAGTCCGATCCGCTTGCGGTGCCTCAGCGTGTGCGGCACGGGAACCGCTCGCAGCACCGGTCCCTGCGTGCCCCGACTTGAATAACGAATGCGACAGGAAGTTGCGCACGCGGCTCGTGATCGAAGGATTCGTCGCCGGAGCTTGCGGGCGGGATGAGGTCGCCGCAGCCAGCGCGTCCCGGACATGCTCGGGATCGTCGCCGTTGTAATGGGGCGGCAGCGAGTCTGCGGAAAGAATGTTTGCCGCGGTGGCGCTGGCGGCCGATATGACGCTCGCAGCGCTCGCCGGCGTCGCGCGGTGCGCTTCCCGGGCGTCAACGGCGATCGACAGGCAAAGAATTACGCCAGCGGCGCATGCCGCGGCGCTTCGATTTCTTTTCGGAAAAAACACGAACCTACCCCTGGCAAGAAATGCCGAGTCACTGAGAAGCGGCTATCTTAAAATAAAGCAGGGGATTTGCGTTGCGAGATCGCGTCGTGCTCCGCGCGGCGCGGCGTGGCGTGGGCCGCGTGGCGATGAACCCGCGAGCCCAGGACGCCCAAACTATGACGCATCACATGCGCGCTGTCGCCGCGTGCTCGCGTTCGGCCTTTGCCTTGCGGCTCAGCAACAAGGTGATGACCGCGGACATCGCAAGGGTCGCACCGACTACATACAAGCCCGCCGCGTATCCTCCGGTGACGTTCTTGAGCCAACCGATCGCAAACGGGCCGACGAAGCCGCCCAGATTGCCGATGGAGTTGATCATCGCGATGCCCGCTGCCGCGCCCGCGCCAGAGAGGAACGTGCTCGGCATTGCCCAGAGCGGGGCCTTGGCCGCGCTGATTCCCACGTTCACGACGACGAGCGCAAGCACGACAAAAAGCGCCGTCGTCGCCTGACCTGCGAAGATGAAGCCGGCGCAAGCGAGCGCACACGGAATGACCACGTGCCACGTGCGTTCCTGCGTGCGGTCGGAATGCTTGGCCCAGAGAATCATCGCGACGACGGCAATCACGCTCGGAATCCCGTTGATGAGCCCCGTTTGCAACGCACTGAACCCATACTGTCTGATGATGAGCGGCGCCCACAGCCCCAGTGTGTAAAGCCCCGCCGAGGTCCCGAAGTAGATGAGCGCCAGCGCGAGCACGCGAGGGTCGCGCAGCGCGTTCCATGCGCCCGCCGTGTGGCCGGAGTTAGCTTGCCTCGCATCGGCTTCCGTCTTCAGCTTCGCGATCAGCCATTCGCGTTCGTCGCTGGCGAGCCAGTGCGCCTTGGCGGGCGTATCGGTCAGATAACGGAGCACGACGAAGCCCAGTACGATCGCAGGCAGCGCCTCGATGATGTAGAGCAACTGCCAGTCGGCGAGGCCGAACATCGGCGGAAGCTGCATGATCGCGCCGGAGACCGGCGAGCCGATGGCTGTCGAGATGGGCGCGGCCGCCATGAACCATGCGGCGGCGACGGCGCGTTGCTTCGCGGGAAACCACAGGCTCAGATAAAGAATGACGCCAGGAAAGAAGCCCGCTTCCGCGACGCCGAGCAGAAAACGCAGTGCGTAGAAGCTCGTCGGACCCGAGACGAACGCGGACGCCACGGATACCATGCCCCACGTGACCATCACGCGCGCAATCCAGATACGCGCGCCGACCTTGTGCAGGATAAGGTTCGACGGCACTTCGAACAGGAAATAGCCGATGAAGAACAGCCCGCCGCCGAGACCGAATGCGGTAGGCGAGAGGCCAATGTCCTTGTTCATCGTGATCGCTGCAAAGCCGACGTTCACGCGGTCGAGAAAGCTGATGAAGTAAAGCAGCATCACGAACGGAATGATGCGCCAAGCGAGCTTGCGCGATACGCGCGCTTCGATGGTGGGTTCGATGCCGGTCTGCATGTGTCTCCTCCTTGGGAGGCGAGCGGTGCTCTTTTATGGAAACGAAGCAGCGCAACGCGCGCGCCGTCCTTGCCCGCGATGTGCGATGCATCGCGGGCAGGTGTCTTCGTGAACGACGGAAGGGCTCAGGCCGCGGCGGTTGCGGACGACTCCACGCGCTCGACGAACGCGCACACGGCGGCCGTCACTTGCTCGGTGGTCGCGGTGCCGCCGAGGTCGCCGGTATGCAGCGATTCATCGGCGGTCACGGCTTCGACCGCGGCCATCACGCGCTGAGCGGCCTCGAACTCGCCGAGATGCTCCAGCAGCATCACGACCGACCAGAACGTGCCGATCGGATTGGCGAGGCCCTTGCCCATGATGTCGAAAGCGGAGCCGTGAATCGGCTCGAACATCGACGGAAAGCGGCGCTCCGGATCGATGTTGCCCGTCGGTGCAATGCCGAGACTGCCGGCGAGCGCGGCGGCCAGATCGCTCAGAATGTCCGCATGCAGATTGGTGGCGACGATGGTATCGAGCGTTGCCGGACGGTTCACCATGCGCGCGGTGGCGGCATCGACGAGCTCCTTGTCCCACTTCACGTCCGGGAATTCCTTCGAGATTTGCAGCGCGACTTCGTCCCACATGACCATCGCGTGACGTTGCGCGTTGCTCTTCGTGATGACGGTCAGCAGCTTGCGCGGACGCGACTGCGCGAGTTTGAATGCAAAACGCATAATGCGTTCGACACCGGCGCGCGTGAGGATGGAGACGTCGGTCGCCACTTCGATCGGATGCCCCTGATGCACGCGGCCGCCGACGCCCGAATATTCGCCTTCCGAGTTCTCGCGCACGATCACCCAGTTCAGGTCCTCGGGCTTGCAGCGCTTGAGCGGACCGTCGATCCCCGGCAGGATGCGCGTCGGACGGACGTTCGCGTACTGGTCGAGACCCTGGCAGATCTTGAGGCGAAGACCCCACAGCGTAATGTGGTCGGGAACGTCCGGGTCGCCGGCCGAGCCGAAGAGAATCGCGTCCTTGTCTTTGAGGGCGTCGAGGCCATCGGCGGGCATCATCACGCCGTGCTGGCGGTAGTAGTCTGCGCCCCAGTCGAAATTTTCGAACTGGAATGCAAAATTCCGCGTGTTCCTTGCGAGCGCTTCGAGCACTTGCTGTCCTGCGGGCACGACCTCCTTGCCGATGCCGTCGCCAGGGATCGTTGCGATGCGATAGGTCTTCATGTCTCCGTTCCTCGATGTGTTGAGTGTCTTTGCAGCGTGAGACCACTCTACCCAACTTGAGGGGAGCAAACCGGTGCTAGACTCAAAGCATCTTTAACTTTTATTCACAAGTCATTCATGGCCGATACCGTCCAGCCATCCGATCTCGGGTTCTTCTCGACGCTCGCCGCTTCGGGCAGCCTCAGCGCGGCGGCGCGCGAGCTCGGGCTGACGGCGGCTGCGGTGAGCAAGCGTCTCACGCAGATGGAAGCGCGCGCCGGCGTGCCGCTCGTGAACCGCACGACGCGCCGCATGATGCTCACGCCGGAAGGCGACCTGTATCTGGAGCACGCGCGGCGCATTCTCGATCAGATCGACGAACTGGCCGAACTGCTCGGCAGCGCGAAAAAGAGCCCGAAAGGATTGTTGCGCGTGAATGCGACGCTCGGGTTCGGGCGTAGCCATGTCGCGCCGGCGATATCGCGTTTTGTCGCGCGTCATCCGCAGGTGTCGGTGCAGCTTCAGTTGTCCGTCGCGCCGCCGCCGCTCACCGACGATAAATTCGACGTGTGCATCCGTTTCGGCGAGCCGCCGGACACTCGCGTCATCGCGCGGCGGCTTGCGGCGAACCGCCGGGTGCTGTGCGCGTCGCCGGGGTATATCGCCACGCATGGGACGCCTGCGACGCCGCACGATTTGATGCGGCACAACTGCATCGGCATTCGTCAGGGCGACGAAGCCTACGGCATCTGGCGCCTGTCGACGGGGCGCGGCGCAGCGCACAAGACGGAAGCGGTGCGCATCAAAGGCAATCTCACGACGAACGACGGCGAGATTGCGGTGAAATGGGCGCTTGAAGGACACGGCATTCTGATGCGCGCGCAATGGGATATCGAAGACTATCTCGCGGATGGGCGGCTCGTTCCTGTGCTCCCGGACCACGAGACGCCCAACGCGGATATCTATGCGGTGTACTCGAAGCGGCATCAGATGTCCGCGCGCATTCGGGCGTTCGTGGACTTCATCGCGGTGGATCTCAAGCAGGGACATGGCGAATAAGCCGCGTATGCGCGGCTGTAAGACGCCGTAGAGCCGTCAGGCCGCGGCGCTATACTGAGCATCCCTTCACTGCACACGCGCCGCTTCGCTGCCCTTGGCGGACAACGGCGCCGCACGTCTCCAATTGGCTGAACACGATCTAGAAAAACTCAGGATAGACCGGAGACCTGCATCCGCTGCGGTCGTGCCGCGACGCCGGCGCAACTGGCTGCGCTATGCGGTCATTGCGGTAATCGTCCTCGCGCTAATGGGCGTGGCCTTCAAACTGGCCGGTCCGCAAACGGTGGAAACGGCCACCGTCACGTCGGTGTATCCGTCGCAGCGTTATACGCTTTTGAACGCTACGGGGTATGTCGTGCCGCAGCGTAAGGCGGCGGTGGCGTCGAAGGCCCAGGGGCGCGTCGAATGGCTGGGCGTGCTCGAAGGGACGCCCGTGAAGGAAGGGCAGATCATCGCGCGGCTCGAAAGTGCGGATGTGGCCGCGGCGCTTGAGCAGGCACGGGCGCAGGTGAAGGTCGCGCAGGCGAACCTGCAGTTGCAGCGCGCGGAGCTGGAAAACGCCTCGGCCAATCTCAAGCGCTCGCTCGTGCTCGCTCCGCACGGCGCGATCTCCGCGTTGCAATACGATGCTGACCGCTCGCGCTATGACAAGGCGAAAGCGTCGATCAGCAGCGAGGAAGCCGCAATTCTTTCAGCGCAGGCCAATGCGCGCGCCGCGCAGGTCGCCGTCGATCAGACCGTGATTCGCGCGCCTTTCGATGGCGTCGTGCTCGAAAAGCACGCGAACGTCGGCGACAACATCACGCCGTTTTCGTCCGCTTCCGACAGCAAGGGCGCCGTCGTCACGATTGCGGACATGAAGACGCTCGAAGTCGAGGCCGACGTCTCCGAGTCGAACATCGCGCATATAACGGTCGACGAGCCGTGCGAGATTCTGCTCGATGCGTTGCCGGACACGCGTTTTGCGGGCCGCGTGTCGCGCATCGTGCCGACGGTCGATCGCTCGAAAGCGACGGTGCTGGTGAAGGTGCGCTTTGTCGAGCGCGATGCACGCGTGCTGCCCGATATGAGCGCCAAGATTGCGTTCCTCTCGAAGCCGGTGCCGCCTGAAGAAAAGAACGCCGTGGTGGCAGTGCAACCCACGGCTGTGGTCACGCGCGGCGGCAGGAAGGTGGTCTATGCGGTCGAGAACGACAAGGCGCGGGAAGTGTCGGTGACGACCGGTGAGCGCATCGGCGATCTGTTGGGCGTGTCGGGCGTGAAACCGGGCGATACGCTCGTGCTCGCGCCCGGCGACAAGATCCAGGACGGCGCAAGCGTCACCGTGGCGAAGAAATAACGTGAGCACCGCGCCTTTAGTGCAGATCAGCCATGTCGCGAAGTCGTACCGGCGCGGCGTGCAGACAGTGCCGGTCCTGACCGACATCACGCTTTCCATCGCCGAGGGCGACTTTATCGCATTGATGGGGCCGTCGGGTTCCGGCAAGAGCACTTTGCTCAATCTGATCGCGGGCATCGACCGGCCGGATAGCGGCGAGTTGCTCGTCGGCGGATTCGATATCACGCGCTTGCCGGAAGCGGCCCTGGCGGATTGGCGTGCGTCGCATGTCGGCTTCATCTTCCAGTTCTATAACCTGATGCCTGTGCTTACCGCATTCGAGAACGTCGAGTTGCCGCTGATGCTCACGCGTCTTTCGCGGGCAGAGCGGCGGGAGCGGGTGGCGATGGTGCTCGACATGGTGAATATGACCGAGCGCATGACTCACTATCCGTCGGAACTATCGGGCGGGCAACAGCAGCGCGTCGCGATTGCGCGTGCAGTGGTGACCGATCCGGAGTTGATCGTCGCCGACGAGCCCACCGGCGACCTCGATCGCACGTCCGCCGCCGAAGTGCTCACCATGCTTCAGCGTCTGAACGACCGTCTCGGCAAAACCATCATCATGGTGACGCACGACGCCCATGCAGCGAACGCGGCCAAGGCGCTCGTGCATCTGGAGAAGGGGGAGTTGCTCGATGCCAACGCGCGCTAAGCCATGTAC
>Ga0308173_10000851_pt1 | contig 14158 bp, 13 predicted proteins | sample PhyPR1_FD_203716 | JGI IMG/M metagenome (GOLD analysis project Ga0308173, IMG submission 203716) | Soil microbial communities from UC Gill Tract Community Farm, Albany, California, United States - DLSLS.P.R1 | ecosystem: Environmental > Terrestrial > Soil > Agricultural land | place: USA...
GAACGGGTGTAGACTACTTCGTCACTCAGGCGCTGCGTGATCAATTTTCCAAGGCGCAGAGCCACATCGAGCGCAAGGTCCTTTTCCATCAAGCCATGGTGGCCTATGGTGCCGGTGTCGTGTCCGCCATGGCCGGCATCGATCACGACCTTCCCCATTTTTAAACCGAAGACGCGCACCAGAGAGCGGTCGCCCGTACTGTCAGACTTCGCGGCGATAATGTCGTCCGCATCGCGCTTGGCACTCTTACGAGTGGAGCGGCTGATGGCGCGTGAGGATTCGATTGTGCTGGGGGCACCAGCGACTTCGTGGGCAGGGGTGGGCGCCGGTGCGGTACGGTTATCCTCGAAGTTTGCATTTACGGCAGCGGTAACGCCGGGCGTCGGCGAATCGAGAGTAGAGGCGGCCGGCACAATCCTGGGTGCAGGAGACGTACCGGCATCGGCCATGCTCCTGGTGGCACCACGCTCCGGTGGATCAAGCTGCCTGGATCCAGCCGAGCTGTGAGCGATCGATATGTTGGGCACAGGCTGGTTCTTCGGACGAATCTCGATGATGAGGCGGTCAGGATTGACCAATTGCGAAGAGACCACATTTGCGGGCCCCTCCAGGTCGAAGACGACCCGCGTGACGCCCGGGCTCACTTCGGCGACGCGAATTTGCCGCACGCGATGATCGTTGACCGGAATGGCCTCCGCACCGCGATGGCGCACACTGGGAGGACGCACGCCGGAGAAGTCGAAGTAGAGGCGCGAGGGATTTTCAATTTGATCGGATTTGAGCTTATACTCGCCCCCGGTCTGGATAGCGACACGCGTCACATCGCCAAAGGACCAGAACCGTATCGCCTCAATGCGGGAGGCAGGTTTGTGAGATATCCGGCGGCTTGAACCGCGGGCAGGGCAAACGGTACACCCCACGGTCAGTGCAAGCACCAGCGTTGTGGCGCGCCGACGTAGGTTGTGGGTAACGATGCTGGCCGGACGTTTAATGGCAGTCCCCTCCCCCAATGGACCGGGCGTAAAGCGGCATAATACAAAAACGGCTCAGTATGGTTGTTCGATTATACCCGGAAAATTCGCAACAGAGTGTTACCATTTTGGCATGCGAGCGGCCGGTTTCGTACTCGTAGGGGGGCGCAGCTCGCGAATGGGACAGGATAAAGCGCTGCTACAGGGACGTTCAGGCCTGCTGGTGGAAGAGGTGTCCGAACAAGTTCGGGCTGCTGCCGGAAGCGTGGCTCTGATTGGCGATCCGCAGAGGTACCAGCGTTTAGGTTACGAATGTCTACCGGACCGGCACCCCGGATTGGGTCCGCTGGCTGGAATCGAAGCGGCCTTGTTAAGCGGCAGAGGGGATCGGAACCTGATTGTGGCATGCGATATGCCCGGCCTGCGAAGCGCGTGGCTTCACCGGCTCCTTGCAGAGTCGGCGGAAACAGGTTCACCTTGCACAGTGCTTCTGGATGGCAAGGGAGTGATGCAGCCTTTATGCGCCGTTTATCGAAGCGGCTGCCTTCCGGCGATTCAGAGTGCGGTCCGTGAACGGCGGCTGAAACTGCTGAACGTGGTGGACGAGCTTTCCCCCCGGACCATGGCCATTTCGCAACCTGTTTTCAATGTGAATACACCGGAGGAATGGGCGGCCTGGCAAGACGCAGAGGCCCGGTAGACCGCAGCGCATGGCCACGGAAGGATATCCGCACTACATCGAGTTCCGCCACGTTTATAAGACCTTTGACCGGCCAGTACTAGTCGATATCAACTTCTATGTCGATGCCGGCCAGACCCTGGCCATCATCGGGCGAAGCGGCGTGGGAAAATCAGTCAGCCTCAGCCACATCATGGGCTTCCTTAAACCGGACAAGGGGCAGGTGATCGTGTCTCATACCGACATCACCAACATGAAGGAGAATGAGCTGCGCCAAATACGAAAGAAAGTGACGATGGTGTTTCAGTCCGGTGCGCTCTTCGATTCGCTGACGGTTGGTGAAAACATTCTTTTTTCACTGGAACTGCGTGACGACTACAACGAGCAGAACAAAGAAGATGTAGTGGACGGCCTGCTGAAGATGGTGGATCTGCTGCACGTGAAAGACGCTTATCCCGCCGATCTTTCCACCGGCTACAAACGGGCGGTGGCGATCGCCCGGGCACTAGCCGCGCAACCCGAATGCATCCTGTACGACGAGCCGACGACGATGGTGGACCCCATCATGTCAGACGACCTGGGCAACCTGATGCTGCGTCTGAAACAACAGCTTGGACTGACCTCCATTGTTGTGACGCATGACCTGGACCTGATGCGAAAGGTCGCCGATACGGTTATGTTTCTCTACAAAGGCGAAGCGATTTATTTTGGTCCGGTTGCGGATCTGGACAAGTGCCAGCATCCGCACGTGAAGCAGTTCCTCGCAATGGACAATTTAGAGATCGAGGGAAAAATCGAAGAAGTTTAGTGATGCCCCGGCAGCCTTCGCATCAAGGCGTTCCATGCGCGGCCGAGCCAACCGGTCTGCTTCGTGACAGCTCCTCCACTTACCCCTGTAGGCTTCGTCGCCGATTGATCGTCGGGGTGGTAGTCTTCGGTTGCGTTAAGGTGCACGCGAACCCCGTCGAATAGATACGTTCGGCGTCGCAGCTTTCCGTCCTCGTCCTTGGTAATCAGCTCAAAGGTGCGGCCATAGACGTTCGGCTCAGGCGGGTTTACATGGACCGGGAAATACCCTTCCAGACCGTGCGTGCGATACGAGGTTTCATACCGGTGGCGACGCCGGTTCCAGATGAAGACACGCCAACTGTCGAAATCGTAAGGTTCCGTGCCCGAAAGGGTGGTCCAAAGCCAGTTGTGCCGCACGCCCTTCTCTTCGTCGTTTACGACTCCGAGATCGAAGTAGGATGTGATGTGCTTTCCCTCCGCGTATTGAGCCACGTCGTCGGGAATGGACATGATCAGGTTCCGCGAGAGAACCCAACCGCATTGGTTGTCCTTGGTGCGAATCAACGACCAGGACTCCATGACTGCGGGGGCTGCCGGCTTTTTTGTGTCCGGCTCTTTTTGCGTGGCCTCTGCGTCAATCTCATTCGGCTCGCCTGCAAGCTCGCGCCAATTCTCGGGCGGCTTTGGGGGCGCTGGCTTCGGAGGCAGGCGGAAGCTGTTTCTGGATGCTTTACTCTTCTTCGGCCGCTTGGCCGGCGGCTCCGGGCGGTGAAAGGTTAATCCCGGTCCGTGCGCCGGACCGGTGACTTTGGGAGCGATTTTGCGCGCCAGGACAACCACGGAACCACCTTCCGGTATCTTGGCGAACGCCGGCGATTGGCGACTGGGATCCAGGTGCACATTCAGCGGCTCAAACACGGTAGCGGCGCCTTCAGAGGGTAAGGCGAGCATCTTCTTCCGGCTGGCTCGAATCGCCGCCATTTGCTCCGGACTGAGCAACTCCGCCGAATCGAGCCAGCCCTGTGCGCCTTTATCCGTCCGAACTTTTACAAACCGGCGATGAACATCTAATACGATGACATGATCGCCATGCTTCAAGACCGCGACAGTGCTGTTCTTCTGATGAAGCTCACCACGGAGGTTTAAAGTTGCGGGAGCCACGTAGGCGTCCCCCCAGGAATCGCTCGGCTGTACGCCGCATCCAGCTAGCACCAGAAGAGCAATCAGGAGAGTGCTGGAAGCGGCCAGGCGCAGCAAAATCGAATGCATTTCGCGGGATGGCGTAACGGAGATAGTCTAGCGCGAGCGGAAATCGGATTTGGGCATGAGCTAGGTGAGCAGTCGCGCGATCTCTTTCAGAATGCAGCGGTCCATCACTACCGCCACGCCTGCCGCTTCGGCCTTCTGAGCGGCCTCCTGGTTCACGATTCCTTCCTGCATCCAGATGCAACGAGTTCCCTTCGCCAGGGCGTCGTCCACTACGGGCGGAATGTGCTCGGAGCGGCGAAATACGTCTACAATATCGATGTTTTCCGGGACCTCGCCCAGGGTGGCGTAAGCTCTTTCGCCGAGCACGTCCTTTCCCTGCTCTTTCGGATTCACCGGGATGATGCGATAGCCTTGCCGCTGCAGGAACCGGGCCACGCCAAAGCTTGGCCTGGTTGGATTGTTAGTCAAGCCAACCACGGCAACCGTCTTTGACTCCTGCAAAAGCTTCTTCATGGTCGTGTCATTCATCGTCACTGCCTCCGTGCTGGCCATCTGCTGCCCGGGCTTTCTGCGAGCGAGGATCCTCCATCGCCAAGAGCTTTCGAAGTCGCGCCACTTCCGAGTTTGTAAGAGTGCGATAGGCGCCCGGTTTGAGAGTGCCCAGTTCCAGAAAACCGATCTTCACGCGCTTCAATTTTTCCACCAGAAAACCCAGGTGCTTGAACATGATCCGGATTTGGTTTTGCCGGCCTTCAATCAAGCGTACTTCGTACCAGGGATTCAAGCTTTTGCGAATGAGCTTCAGGCCAGCTGGCGCAGTCTTGCGTCCGTGCATTGGGATGCCTCGCCGGAACTGCTCTTCTTGCTCCGTGGTCAGAATACCGGTCACTTTAGCAAGATAGGTCTTCGGTATGTTGCTGGCCGGCGACATCAGCTTATTTGCAAAATCACCATCGTTGGTCATCAGCAGCAAGCCTTCGCTGGCATAATCCAGGCGTCCAACTGGATAGATACGCTCAGGGAAGTGTTTGAAGAATTTCATTACCGTCTCACGTCCTTGCGGATCGCTAACAGTGGTGACGCAATTCTTTGGCTTGTGGAACGCCAAATATACGTGATGCTTCGGAGCCGTGAGCACACGGCCATCTACCTTTACGCGGTCGGCTTCCACATCAGCCTTTGAGCCCAGTTCCGTGACGGTCTTTCCGTTCACCGAGACTCGGCCGGCCAGGATTAAGTCCTCCGCCTTTCGCCTACTCGCTATGCCGGCATGCGCGAGGATTTTCTGTAGTCGCTCCTCAGCCATTTATGTGCGAATCGTTCGCCCCTTCTGTTTCATTTGCCTCTTTCGTTTGGCTCGCTTCCAGTTGAGGCGGTGTGGGCTCGGCCGCAGGTACCGGCGGAAACTCTTCGCCAGCAACGGCGTTCTCTTCTCCGTCGCTCATAGCAATCCGGCCGAGTTCTTCAAACTCCTTCAAGGTCGGCAGCTCCGCAAGGGAACTTAAACCGAACTGAATGAGAAATTCGCGAGTCGTCTTATATAGAATCGGCTTACCCAGGACGTTTTTTCTGCCCGCCGCCGCGATCAGCTTACGGTCGAGAAGCGTCTTCAGGACTCCAGCACCTTGCACGCCACGAACTTCCATAATTTCAGGCGCGGTAATGGGCTGCTTATACGCGATAACGGCCAACGTTTCCAGGGCGGGAAGAGACAGTTTCAGAGGCGGCTGCAGCTTCTTAACGAAGCTTCGTATGGACTCGTGATATTCAGGCTTGGTGGCCATCTTGTAGCCCCCCGCCAACTCCCGCACAGACAGACCGCGGGATGGCACGGCGTAGTCAGCTACCAGATCGCTCAAAACCTGTTTCACGCGATCGAGCGGCTGTTCGACGGCCGCAGCGATCTGCTCCGGACTTAACGGTTCATCCGTAATGTAGATGGCGGCCTCGATCACGGCTTTCAACGCAGCCGAATCGTCCTCGGCCGAGGGCGGCTGCGTCATCGCTTCCGCAATAAGCACCACCTCTTCCCTGCTGGCAGGCTCCAGCCCCGAGGATGGCTCTACATCGGAGACGATTTCCGGTTCAAGTGGCGTCTCACTTTGCTCTTCCACTTCCTGCATGCTTCCGATTATCGATATTCCTGTTCTACGGTAGCGAGCTCTTCCTGCGATTCAGGCAGGTCTTCAAACTGCGATCCTCGTCGCAAGCCAATTTCGCCAAATGCCTCGCCCTGCATCAGCTCTATCGCTTGCCGTTTCACCAGCTCCAGGATAGCGAGGAATAAACAAATCATGGCACGCGCGCTGCATTGGCGTTCGAATAGTTCCGTCGCCGAAAGCAGCTCCGGGCGTCTTCCCTGCCGAAGTTGATGCTGGATCAGTTGCATCATATCGGGAACGCTAACATCCTCCCGGCCAACTTCATAGATGGGCCGGTTCTTGGCGCGCTCCAGAACAGCTTGTAGCGTCTTCACCAAATCGAACATAGTCACGGCCAGACCCGGTCCTTCGTCTTCGGCCAGATAGTTATCAATCTGGGGGTTGGACCAGATAGCCTCTTCGATCAGGCGTTTTTGCTGCAGCATTTCGGCAGCGTTCTTGAAGCGTTCATGCTCGATCAAACGCTCCACTAGTTCCTGACGCGGATCTTCTTCAGGCGAGATCTTCGCCAATTCGGGATCCTGCGGCAACAACATCTTGCTCTTGATATAAATGAGCGACGCCGCCATGTAGACGAACTCCGAACTCAACTCGATGTCGAGCTCTATGGCCCGTTGCATGTAGTCGAGATACTGAGCCGTAATGCGCGCGATCGGAATGTCGTAGATGTTGATTTGCTGTTTGCGAATCAAGTCCAGCAGGAGGTCGAGTGGACCCTCGTACTGCTCCAGGCTGAACTGCAACTGCATTGACACTAGCTACACCATAGCATGCAAAATAGGGGTTTCGGTCGCGTGAATCACGGCGTGGTGCGTCTCAAAATGCGAGACCGCAGGGTCTTCCGCTTAGCTTTCGGCTTTCCCGCTATTTGCGAACTGTCCCGGGCTCTACGCGGGTTGCAACGTGTTTATCGTTAAGGGCCGTTGTGCTTCGTAAGCCGCGATGGCCGATTCCTGCTTCAAAATGTACCCGAGCTCGTCCACACCTTCCAGCATGCAGTACCTTGCAAAGCTATCAACCGGGAACGATACCGCGGAGCCATCGGGCAGCATTAGGTTCTCATGTTCCAGATCCACCGTTACCGTGACGGCGGGGTCTTTCGCGACTGCTTGAAACAACGCAATGTGGGCGTCGCGCGGCACGATGATCGGCAGCAACGAGTTCTTCACAGCGTTGCCCTTAAAAATATCGGCAAACGAAGTGCTGATCACGGCGCGAAACCCGTACTGCGTCAACGCCCATGGCGCATGTTCTCGCGAACTTCCGCATCCGAAATTATCGCCGGCCAATAACACTCGGGCCGCATGGCCCTCGGGCTTATTCAAGATAAAGTCGGGACGCGGATTCCCCTTTTCGTCGTAGCGCCAGTCACAGAAAAGCGAGTCGCCCAAACCAGCCTTCGAGATCGTCTTCAGGAATCGTGCTGGAATGATCTGGTCGGTATCGATGTTGTCTATCGGCAGCGGTGCAAGGCGGCTGGTGAAAGTTGTGAATTTTTCCATTGATGTGCGCTCTTCTATAACATGGTCCGGACATCGGTGACGACGCCGGTTACGGCACTGGCCGCGGCTGTCAGCGGACTGGCTAAGAACGTACGACCGCCCTTGCCTTGCCGTCCTTCGAAATTGCGGTTGCTGGTGGATACGCTGTATTCGCCAGGCTGTAATTGATCGCCGTTCATTGCGATGCACATCGAACAGCCGGCCTCGCGCCACTCGGCACCGGCTTCCGTGAACACCCTGTCCAGGCCTTCTGCCTGCGCCTGCTCCTTAATTTGCTGCGATCCCGGCACGACCATCACGCGAACCTTCGGATTCACCTTGCGGCCTTTCAGCAATTGCGCGGCAGCTCGCAGATCGGAGATCCGCGAATTAGTGCAGCTTCCAATGAACACCACGTTCACAGGATGGCCCAGCAAGGGCTTGCCAGCGGGCAGATCCATATAGCGCAGGGCCTTCCCCAGGGACTCACGTTCCAGCACATCGCTGATCGACGTGGGATCGGGAACTGCCGCCGTGATCGGTATGCCCATGCCCGGATTGGTTCCAAAGGTAATCATCGGCTCCAGAGCGCTTGCATCAATATCGATTCGCTTATCGAACAGTGCTCCTTCATCGGTCGGCAGTTGCCGCCACAGGCGCAGAGCCTTTTCCCATTCGGCGCCCTTCGGTGCATACGGCCGGCCTGCCAAATACTGGTAGGTCGTATCGTCGGGCGCAACCAGGCCTGCTCTTGCGCCGCCTTCGATGGACATATTGCAGATGGTCATGCGCTCTTCCATCGAAAGCGAACGAATGGCGGGGCCGGCATATTCGAATACCGATTGCGTACCGCCGCCGATACCGATCCGCGAGATCAGATGCAGAATAATGTCCTTCGCACCGACACCCGGCTTCAGCGCGCCGTCTACGCGTACTTCGTAAGTCTTGGAGCGTGTCTGCAGAAGGCACTGCGACGCCAGCACATGCTCCACCTGGCTGGTGCCGATGCCGAACGCCAGCGCGCCGAATGCGCCGTGGGTGGCCGTGTGGCTATCGCCGCAAACAACCGTCATGCCCGGTTGCGTCAATCCCTGCTCGGGACCGATCACGTGAACGATGCCCTGCTTGTTGCTGTGCAGGCCATAATACGGAATACCGAAGTCCCGGCAATTCTTCTCGAACTGCACCAACTGAGCTTCGGCTACTTTGTCGAGAATGGGAAGCGACCGATCATAAGTCGGAATGCTGTGGTCCGTTGTTCCGAATGTCAAATCCGGACGCCGCACTTTCAACCCGCGTTCGCGCAGGCCGGAGAACGCCTGTGGCGATGTGACCTCGTGCACCAGATGCAAATCAATATAGAGAAGCGTCGGCGCGCCTTCGCGCTCCGCTACGATGTGGTTGTCCCACACCTTCTCGATGATCGTTCGCGGCTTCACGGCCGCCCCATTTCCTTGTGACATATTTCTCTTTTCTATGCTGTGACGGTCTTTGCCGAGATCGCCTTGCACACCGCATCTCCTACTTCACTTGTGGTGGCAGGTTTGCCCGCCGGCCTTAGGTCGGCTGTCACGCGCCCGCTGTTGAGAACAGCTTCCGTTGCTTCGTTTACTGCTTTGGCTTCTTCCACGAGGCCAAAACTGTACTCCAACATGGCTGCAACCGATCCGATTGCGCCCAAAGGATTCGCTTTATTCTGGCCCGCAATGTCCGGCGCCGAGCCATGCACGGGTTCATAGAGACCGACCCAAGCACCCGACGGCCGTTGATGGCCGATAGAGGCGGAGGGCAGCATGCCGATGGAGCCGGCCAGCACCGCGCCCTCATCACTCAAAATATCGCCGAACAAATTTTCCGTCAGAACGACATCGAACCGTTTCGGGTTCAGCACGAGTTGCATCGCGCAATTATCGACGAGCAGATGATCCAACGTGACATCGGAATACTGCGCCGCGACTTCCGTCACGACTCGCCGCCACAACTGTGAATTTTCCAGCACGTTCGACTTGTCGACGCTTGTTACTTTCTTGCGCCGCTTCCGGGCAAGCTGGAACGCCATGTGCGTCACGCGCTCAATCTCCGGCCGCGTATACACCATCGTGTTGACGGCCTTCTCTTCGCTGCCTGTTCCTGAGATTCCACGCGGAGTACCGTAATACAATCCGCCCGTCAGCTCACGCACGATAATCATGTCGGCGCCGTCTACGAGTTCGTTTTTTAACGGCGATCCATCGAGCAAAGCCTTATATGAACGCACCGGCCTGAGGTTGGCAAAGACCTCCAGCGCCTTTCGGATTCCAAGCAATCCCCGCTCCGGGCGCTTCTCCGGCGGCGCGTTATCAAACTCGGGCAGACCCACCGCGCCCATCAAAGTGGCGTCGGCCTTCAATGCCAGCTCGCGCGTTTCGTCGGGAAAGGGATTTCCCGTTTTGTGGATCGCGATTCCGCCCAGCAGTCCTTCGCTTAACGCCAACTCGTGGCCGAAGTCACGCGCTACGTGCTTCAGCACTTTCACCGCTTCGCGCGCCACTTCCACGCCGATGCCGTCGCCCGGCAATACAAGAATATTCAGTTTCATGGATCTATTTAACAGTGGCTACCCGCGCGGTCACTTCTTGCACCAGAGTGACAATCTCGTCGTTGCGGACCCCTTTTTTATTATCGGCAAGTTCGGTAAACAGGCGGTACACTTCGTCCAGTTCTTCCCGGGTGAGCTGAAAGCCCAAATCTTCCGCGCGTTTTTTTAACGCATGGCGCCCACTGTGTTTCCCCAGCACCAGACGGCTCTCCGGCACGCCTACGCTGGCCGGGCTCACAATCTCGTAGGTCGACTTTTCTTTCAGGTAGCCGTCCTGGTGAATGCCTGCCTCGTGCGCGAAAGCGTTGTCTCCAACAATCGCTTTGTTCGGCTGCGGCCCGAAGCAGATCATGCTCGTCAATGCCTGGCTCGCCGCGTATAACTTCTCCGTATGAATCTTGGTCTGGAAAGGCAGCCGGTCCTGGCGCGTCTTGATTGCAACCACCACTTCCTCCAGCGCCGCGTTGCCCGCGCGTTCGCCGATGCCGTTGATCGTGCATTCCACCTGTCTTGCACCCGCCTTGACCGCAGCGAGTGAATTTGCCACCGCCAGCCCCAAGTCATCATGGCAGTGGACGCTGACGATGGCGCGGTCTCCCAAGGCTCTCGCGATGCGGCCGATCAACTCCCCGTACTCGTCGGGCACCGAAAATCCGACCGTATCGGGCAGGTTCACCGTCCTCGCGCCCGCCTCCACAACGGCGCGGCTTACCTGCTCCAGATAATCCGGATCGGTCCTGGTCGCGTCTTCAGCCGAAAATTCCACGTCGTCGGTGTAATTTCTTGCTAATGTTACAGCCGCGACAGCATCATTTAATACCTGTTCCCGGGTCTTTTTCAGCTTATACTTAAGATGTATATCGCTTGTCGCTATAAATGTATGAATTCGCGGACGCTTTGCATGCTCCAGTGCTTTTGCCGCACGTTCTACATCGAGTGTGCAAGCGCGAGCCAAAGCTGCTACTTGCACCCACGGAAACTCACGACTCACAGCATCTACAGCTTCAAAATCCCCTTCGGAAGCGATAGGAAAACCAGCCTCTAAGATGTCGACACCTAAATCCACTAAGTACCCGGCCATTTTCAACTTCTCGGGTTTGGTCATGCTGCACCCGGGCGACTGCTCACCGTCGCGTAACGTAGTATCAAAGATGTATACCCGGCTCAATGGTGTGGTTCCTTTCCTATAAACACTCCTATCGTAAAGCCGCCGACTAGATTATGCAAATTTATAGTTTTACGACCTTGCATAAGTTAAAATAATGGCATAAGTGCGACCGGGGCCCCGCAATGGAACTATATCCTCTTAAAGTCTTTCTAACCGTTGCTACGGAACGTAGCTTTTCGCGTGCAGGCGAGAAGCTGCTGCGAACACAACCTGCGATTTCCATTGCTATCCAGCGTCTGGAGAGCGATTTAAAGGAAAAGTTGATTGACCGCTCCGGGCGTGAACTCCTGCTGACCGACGCCGGCCGGCTTGTTCTTGATTACGCAAAACGCTTTCAGAACCTGGAATCTGACCTTGAGAACGCCCTTCGTGAACTGAAGGACAACTACGCCGGGCGCCTTGCCATCGGCGCAAATGAATCGACGACACTGTATCTTATCCAACACATTGAACAGTACCGCCGGATGTTCCCCAAGGTGAAAGTGCAGGTCCGCCGCAGCGAATCGAGCAAGATTCCCTCACATTTGCTGGACGGCGAACTGGAGCTTGGGGTTATCAGCTACGATCCCGGCGACGAGCATCTGGTCTCCCAGGTCATCTATACCGACCGTCTGACCTTTGTCGTATCGCCTGAGCATCGTTTCGCCAACCGCGAGGAGATTTCCATTACCGAACTCGATATGGAGACCTTCATTGCGCACAATGTACTGTCGCCATATCGCGACTTTGTGCTGCGCGAATTCCAGCGCCATAAGGTGCCTCTGAACATGGACGTGGAAATGCCGACGATCGAAACGATCCGGCGCCTGGTGCAGCATAATGAAGGCGTTTCTTTTCTGCCACGTATGTGCGTAGAGCAGGAAATTCAACAGAAATTACTGCACGAAATTCGGGTAAAAGAGCTGAATATCCAGCGCAAGATTCGCCTGGTTTATCCAGCCCGCCGGGCCCTCAGCCATGCCGCGCGCGCATTTCTGGAAGTAGTCAAGAAGGCAAGCCCCGAGCCGGAGTCGACACAGGCGCGGGCGTGAACCGAAAGCAGGTACAGTCTGTCGCCATCGTCGGAGGCGGCATTATCGGCATGTCCATTGCCTGGCGTTTAGCCAAGGCGGGCTTTTCGGTTGCAGTGATCGAGAAGAGTACCGTAGGTGGCGAAGCCAGTTGGGCAGGCGCTGGCATGCTGGCACCCGGCGGCGAAATCGACGAGCCCTCGCCCCTTGCGCCCCTCGCGATCGAGTCTCGTCAGCTTTATCGAGACTTCGTTCGTGAGTTGGAAGACGCATCCGGCCTGTTTATCGACTATCAGGAATGTGGCGGACTCGATTTGGCCTACTCGCAGGAGGAATGGCAGGCGCTTGAGGCGTGCGCAACTCGTCAGCTGGCGCTTGGTATCGAGTCAAAGCCACTCACAGCGAAGCAGGTAGGAAGCTTTTGGCCCCGCATTCGAACCGAAGGCCTGACCGGAGCACGCTTCTATCCGGGCGACGCCATCGTCAATCCGCGCGAAGTAGTGCTGGCTTTAGCAGCAGCCTGCCGCCAGCTGGGCGTAGCGGTAGTGCAGAACTGTGCCGTCGAAAGCCTCGCGGTGACAGATCAGGGTGTCGAATTGCAAACGGGCTGCGGGCGCGAATCTCACAGTTCTGCAGTGATCGCAGCGGGTGCCTGGAGCAGCAGCGTGGGTGTCACGGGCCTGCCCCCGCTACCTGCCGCCGAGCCGATAAAGGGGCATATCATCGGCTATCAGCAACCCGAACAGACCTGCAACACAATCGTGCGTTATGGCGGCAGTTACCTGCTGCAGCGAGCCAGCGGACTTCTCCTTGTGGGAGCTTCAATGGAGCGTGCCGGATTCGACCGCCAGATTCACCCGGACCGCGTCGCGGCTCTTGCATCCCAGGCGGCATTTATATTGCCCCACCTGGGCGAAACCGAGCCCACAGAAACATGGATCGGTTTCCGGCCGGGCAGCGACTCGCTTCATGTCGGACGCTGGCACTCAGACCGCCTCTATCTGGCATACGGCCATTTCCGCAATGGCATCCTGCTTGCGCCGCTGACGGCAGAACAGATCGTTGCCGAGATGAAAAGGTGCTCTAATCCGGCAGGCGACTAACTTGTCTTCGATGACAGCCATGCCGCTGCAATTAAGCACAACGAAATCGTAGCTGAAAAGATAAGCGGGGCCATGAAGAAGTACCTCCAAATAAGGATCGTCACAACCGCAAAACAAATTGCGAGCGCCCACGCCGGCCCGCGCATGAGACCTGCTGTATTTGCCGGAAGGCCTCCCAGATGCCATGCCAGCACCGCAGCGAACACGAGTGTGGCTGCGCCGTGTTTGGGCGACTGGAAATCCTCCCTGATGATCGTCAAACCAGCCGCGGTCATCGCCTGGCATCGGAAACGGTTCGGCTCTTTTGGACTTGGAAAATCCGGCGCGGCAAGCGCGGCCGTCCCGCTGTCCGCAGCAAGTTCGTGATTTGATCCGAACGATTAGTCGTAACAATCCGCTGTGGGGTGCTCCGCATATCCACGGGGAATTGCTGAAACTCGGGATCGAGATTACCGAGCCGACTGTCGCCAAATGTATGCTACGCCGGAGCAAGCCTCCGTCACAGACGTGGCGAACATTCCTGGACAATTAAGTGAAAAGCATGGTCGCCGTGGACTTTTCACTGTGCCGACGCTCCGGTTTCAAGTACTCTAGGCCTTCCCGGTGTTGGCACACGACCGCCGACGCATTCTCCAGTTGGCGTCACCGCTCATCCGACAGCGGAGTGGACCGTACAGCAACTTCGGAATGCCTTTCCGTGGGACAGTGCGCCGCGTTATCTGCTGCACGACCGAGATCGGATCTTTGGTAAGGGCTTTATGGAGCAGGTGAAAGCCATAGGTATCAAGCAAGTGTTGTCAGCACCTCGCTCACCCTGGCAACGTGCTTATGTGGAACGGCTCATCGGCTCGATTCGCGGCGAATGGCTCGACTATGTGGTTGTGTTCAACGAGAGCTCTCTGCGACGCGCCCTATCAGCTTATTGTGCCTATTATCATCATTGGAGAACTCACCTGTCTCTGGACAAGGAAGCCCCGGAAAGGCGAAGAGTACAGCTGCCAATTTACG
>Ga0308173_10000854_pt1 | contig 14141 bp, 9 predicted proteins | sample PhyPR1_FD_203716 | JGI IMG/M metagenome (GOLD analysis project Ga0308173, IMG submission 203716) | Soil microbial communities from UC Gill Tract Community Farm, Albany, California, United States - DLSLS.P.R1 | ecosystem: Environmental > Terrestrial > Soil > Agricultural land | place: USA...
TTCCAACCCCGCGGCTCACCGCGCCAGGGCCGAGCGGCATAATCCCCATTCCATCAGCACCCTCCGGCTCCGTATCGCCCGCCTGCTCATCCCGCAAATGCCCTGTTGTCCCTTTTGTTGCGCGTTACACTTATAACACAGTAGTACTAATGCGTTACGCCAGATCGAACTTCTCGTGGTGGAGCGTGGCATCTCCGGCCACTAATACAGGGCGGTGGAGAATTTCTTCCAGTTCCTCCAGATACTGGTTATTGCTCGCTTTGAGAGCCTTGGCGACATCGGGATGAACCCGCAGGACCACGTCCTTGCCCTCGATCGCTCTCGCGATTTTCTGCGCTTCCACCAGAATCTCGCCGATGATAGTCTGCACGCTTTTGACGTAGCCTGCGCCTTCACAGTACGGGCAGGGCGCGCATAGCGTGCGCTCCAGACTCTGCTTCACACGTTTTCTCGTGATGGCTACTAAGCCGAAGTCATTAAACTGCAGAATTTTGTACGGCGCTTTGTCGGCATGCATCGCCTCTTCCAGAGCCTGCATCACTTTCTGCCGGTTCTTGCGCTCGTCCATGTCAATGAAATCGACGACAATGATTCCCCCCAGATCTCTCAACCGGATCTGGCGCACAATTTCCTTCACTGCCTCAATATTGGTCTTTACGATGGTGTCTTCCAGGCGGTTCGATTTGCCGACGTATTTGCCGGTGTTGATATCAATCGCAACCAGCGCCTCGGTCTGATTGATCACAATGTATCCGCCGGATTTCAACCACACCTTGGGTCGCAGCGCCTTCTCCAACTCTTGCGTGATGTTAAAGGCATCAAAGATCGGTACCTGGCGTGTGTACATTTTCACGCGGTTGACCAAGGCGGGCTGAAAGCGCTGCATAAAGGTCAGGACACTCTCGTACAGATCCTCATTGTCAACCCAGATTGCCTTGAAATCTTCAGTAACCTGATCGCGCAAGATCCGCTCGACTATGTCGAGATCGTGATGCAGGAGCGCAGGCGCGGGCCGCTTTTCGGCTTTTTGGCGGATGTCCAGCCAGAGGCTGTACAGAGCGTTCATGTCCGCCGCGATCTCTTCTTCCGGAACGCCTTCACCAGCAGTGCGAACGATGAAACCGCCGGTGGTGCCCGAGCGATGGGCTTGCAGGATTCGCTTCAGCCGCTGCCGCTCCTGATCGCTTGCAACCTTGCGGGAAACACCTAAATGAGTGACGCTCGGCATGAACACGACGTACCTGCCGGGGAGCGCAATATGCGATGTGATGCGGGCGCCTTTTTGCCCCAGAGGCTCCTTGGCGATTTGCACAATGATTTCCTGCCCGGGCTTGAGCAGGTCCGAAATAGACGGGAGCATCCGTTCCGGTTTTTCGGCCGAGCGCTCTTCGGAAATTTCACGTTGCGTCTCCTGGCGAGTTTCGGAACTGCGTGCATCCGCCACCATCGCGGTAGCCGCCGCCGCACCGCCGCCTGTGGATTCGGAGCTAGCCTCCGGCGTCTGCTGCTGAAAGCGGTTCCCACCGCGCCGCCGGCGCATTCGCCGCGAAACACGGTGCATATAACGGCCACCCTGCTCGCGAACGGAGGCGGTTTGTGATTCGGGACTCGACGTTGCCGTATCGCTGCCGGGGTCCGCAATCGGTAATGCATTGTCCAGGATTGTGTCGTCGACCTCCGGAATTCCTTCCTCGGCGGCACTCTCCAGATCCTCGGCTTCGGCAGCCTCTTCCTCTTGCTCGTCCACAGAATCGGCTGCGTTTCCGCTCGTTTCCAACACGGCGTTAGCGGCTGGCGAGGCATCGTCTGTATCTTCGTGCCGGATGGGAATGACGTTCGGAAAAGTATTTTGTTCCGGAGCCGGCTCCATCGTGTCCTGTGGCCGGTCCTCCTTGACTTGAGCGAGTCTCTTTTCCTCTTGGGCGACCGGCTCATCGTCCCGGTGCGCGAAGACTCTGTCGGTCAGCTCGAGTTCCTCGGCTTCGCTTCTAATCTCTTCTTCTGCAACTGTCGGGTCTTCTCCAACTCCCGGATCGGTCGATGCGGAATCCTCGTAGCCGGACCAGCCGCTGTGCTCCTCTTCAGGAATTTCGGGTTCCCCGGCTCCTCTTTCGCCGGTGATTACGGGCCGATATTTTGCGAGTGATTCACCGGGAAGAACGATCACCTCCGGGGCTTGATCGCTCTGCTCATGTGCTTGGTCAGGCACCCTAGTTTCCGTTGACTCCGACGCCAGGCGCGCAGACGCCGGCTGAGCATACTTGTTCTCCGGAAGTCCGCGCCCGCGCTGTCTTCGGCGGCGGGATCGCCTGCCGCGCCGGTCCGCATGGAAGCCGCGCTCAGCTTGCGCCGGCTGCTCGTTTTCGGGCTCACCACCGGATGGCGGCTCGGCCGCGGTCACGGGGCCTGATTCGGCTTCTCCGAGTTCCGGTTGGGCCTGTATAACTGGCGCAAAACGTGCTTCGGGACGCTGTACTTCGGAGGCCGGTTGTTCGGAGGCACGATTCTGGCCCTGCTCACGCCTTCCCCGCTTCGGCTTCTCTTCTACAACAGTATCGATGTCTTCGTTCTCTTCGAAGAAATCGGACACATAGAGAAACGTGTCGCGCTCCAGGCCAAGGTCTACAAACGCCGACTGCATGCCTGGAAGCACGCGCGTCACCCGGCCTTTATGAATGCTTCCTGCCAGCGAATACTCGCTGCCTCGCTGGAAGAAGACTTCGACGAGCTGGTCGTCTTCAAGAATCGCAGCCCTTGTTTCATGGCGATTGGACCCAATCACCAGTTCCTTACTCATGCATCACCGCCTCTAAAAGGGGCCGATCATGAGCGGACAAAAATCCCGAATTGCACTGCGCCGGCAGCCGCTACCCTAGCGGCGCACAACGCAAAACCTGTTGCCGCCTGACGCGAATGGAGCCTTGCTCTGGAACACGCGCGCCTTGGAATACGCCTACATCGTTCTCACTTCAGCGAAATCTTGCCGGCAATCCGAAACTTTTTTATCCTGCTCAGTCCGACCCGTCTATCCGGCCGGCCTTACTACCAGGCCGAACCCAATCAACTGAATCTAACTAGTTAATTCACAAATCTACGCAACCTGACGCTGTTTACCAAACCCAGCATCAGGAAAATCGACCAAGTGTTGGATCCGCCTGAACTCATAAGCGGCAGCGGAATACCAGTGACCGGCATTCTCCCGATCACCATGCCCACATTGACCAACACGTGAAAAAGCAATAGCGCGGCCACACCCATACAGACATACAAGCCTGCCCGGTCAGTAGCCGTTTGCGCGTTCTGCACGACCTGCATAATCAGCAGGAAATACAGTACAAGTGCGATCACAATTCCAACGAATCCGTGTTCTTCCGCAAAGGAGGAGAAAATAAAATCGGTATGGGGAACAGGCAGGAAGCCCAGGTGCGTCTGGGAGCTCTCTTTCGCTCCGCGACCCCACATGCCTCCGTTGCCAACAGCGATTCTGGACTGGATCACTTGAAAGCCCGTTCCTTTCGGATCGCGGTCAGGGTTAACAAAGCTGACCAGCCTATCCTTCTGATAGGGCTTAAGAAAATGATACCCGATCGGCAAAGCGATTACTAAGATGGCGGTAATTACTAGTAAGTATTTCCAGCGCAGGCCGGCCATCAGAATCCCACATACCAGGATGGGTAAGTACGTCAAGGAAGTCCCCAAGTCCGGCTCCTTCATCACCAAAAGCATGGGAATTCCCACATAAGCGCCCAATTTCAACAGGTCTCTCCATTCGAGCGCCTCGGATTTGAGGCCAGTCAGGTATTTCGCGACCAGCAGAATCAGAACGATTTTCACAAACTCGGACGTCTGCAGCGTGAATCCGGCAACCTTGATCCACCTGGTTGAGCCGAATACCTTGTTCCCTACAACAGCCGTTGTGACCAGAAGCGCTATGCAACCGACATAAAGATAGAGAACACGCCCGAGCAGAGCATGGTAATCCAGCATGGAAGCGAACCACATCATGCCCAGGCCGGTTGCCACAAACAGCACTTGTTTCCACCAGGCATCCTGCCATTTGGTGCCGGCCGTGGCGCTATAGATTTGCAATACGCCGAGCGCGCACAAAGAGAGACTGACTATCAGCAGAGGCCAGTCCAGGTCCCGGATCGGTCGGTAAACGGCCACTATGGGAGCACTCCTCGCTGGGTCGAAACATTCAACATGGCAGGGGCTGGATGGGCCATGAGACTCCGCGGCGCAGTTTCGTACGCAGCCTGTCTTTCCTGCACCGGCTTGCCTTGTCTTGCTTTCTTATCGAAATAAGCCTTCAATACATCGCGCACAATCGGCACCGCATTGTAGCTTTCTTGGCCGTGCTCGAAGAGCGCGACCACCACAATCTCGGGGTTTTCCATTGGCGCAAAGCCGACAAACCAGACGTTGTTCGCCAGCGCGCTTCTCAGCTTTGCCCCTTTTGTAAGGCTCGTTGATGCGACCTGGGCGGTGCCTGTCTTTCCGCAAACTTTCACATCCGGCAAATAAGCCGCGCGGCCGGTGCCGCCTTCATTTACCACGCCGTACATTCCCGAAATCACTTGCTGGAGATTCTCGGGGCGGAAGTTTCCCTGCCTGAGCAAAACAGGATGATCGCCTTTTACAAGATGCGGCTTGTACCATTTCCCGCCGTCGCCCAGCCCGCCCACGGCGGCAGCGAGCTGCAGCGGCGAAACGGTGACCGCGCCCTGACCGATCGCAACGGAGATGGTCTCGCCGGCGTACCACTTTTGCCGGAACATCCGCATTTTCCATCTGGTCGAAGGCATTGTGCCTTGCGTCTCGTTGGGAAGATCAATGCCGGTCTTGTGTCCAATGCCCGCCAGTTCGGCGTACTTGGCAATCCGGTCGATACCCAGACGGTTCCCGACGTTATAAAAGAAGACGTCGCAAGATTGCGCAATCGCCCTGTGCAGTTCGATATCGCCGTGTCCTCGCTTTATGTGGCACGCGAAGTAATGGCCGTAAAATGATGCTCCCCCAGAGCAATGGAAATGTGTCTGGTCGTCGATTACACCCGTCTCCAGGCCTGCTATTGCCATGATCGGTTTGAACGTGGACCCGGGAGCGAGCTGGGCCTGAATGGCGCGATTCATCAGCGGCTTGTACGGATCGTTCGCAAGCACATCCCAATCGGTGCGGCTGATTCGTCCGGTGAACTTGTTCGGATCAAAGGCAGGGCGGCTGACCATAGCCAGCACCTCGCCATCCCTCGGATCGAGGGCAACTACCGAGCCGCGCTTGTCATCCATCGAGAGTTCCGCGACGGATTGCAGATCGAGATCGAGCGTCGTTCGCAGATCCTTGCCGGGAACCGCTTCCTGCGCGTTCTCCATTTGCCGCTCGTGACCCATATTGTCCACCAGGACACGCTGCTGCCCATCGACGCCGCGCAGGGTCTGATCGTATTCCCGCTCCAGGCCGTCTTTGCCAATGATGTCGCCTTGATGGTAGTCGATGAATTGAGGCGAATCGAGTTCCGATTCGCTGATTTCGCCGACGTATCCGACGACGTGCGCGGCGAAACCATCCTGGGGATATTGACGACGCCAGGCTTTTATCAACTGCATTTCGGGATACGTGCTGACATCCTGGTGCGATTCCACCCACGCGATTTCGTCACGCGTGAGCTGGTCTTTGATAATGATCTGCGGCCGGCTGCCCATGCGGTGGATCTTGTTCACAAGGTCCACGTAATTGAGTTGCAGCGCGTCGGCAATTGCCGGCAAATGCTCCGGCTTGATCTGGTCGCGGTTCAAGAGCAGCGAATAGGAAGCTTTGTTATCTACGATCACCCGCCCATCGCGGTCCAGAATCTTTCCGCGGGGCGCCAGAATGGGCGTGCTCTTAATCCGGTTGCGTTCCGCCGCTTCGCTGTACACATCCGGATTTTGCACCTGCAGCTTCCAGAAGCCGGAGATGAGAAACACAAAAACCACAACGGTCAAATATTGAAAGATCGCGATCTTGCCGGACGCCTTCTTCGGGCCTTCCCGCAGGAGATGATCAGGGGTTGCCTCTTCGGTTCGCCTGCGTTCACTCTGAATCAATGCCACTGGGTGTTCCGAAGGGTTCTATGCAGTTCCGGATAGCTTCATTCTATCGAGAATCGCAAATAAAGGAAGTGCGATGACCGCGTTGAGCGCGCCATGCACAAATGTTTCCTGCGGGTCAAAAGGCACAATCTGCCCGAGCAGCGCGCGCCGCATCACCCAGTAAAAAAAGGCGTGAAAGAAGAAGAAGAAAAAGCACAAGACCAGTCGAATAGCCGGACTCTCGACGTTAAAGCGTACGCTGACCGAGGCCGCGAAGTAGCCCACCAGCGTCTTGGTGATGCCGTACATTCCGATAGGAATGGTTGCGGGCGATAGAGAATCCTCCGAAAGTCCAACAAATGCGCCAAACAGGAGGGCGCTGACGGGATTGCGGCGGGTGAGTCCGAAATAGACAGTAAGGAGTAACGGTAACTCCAGCCATTCCGTGTGCGGGATCAGGCGCGGCAGATAAAATTTGCCGATGATGGCGACCACCGTGATCGCCGCCAGTGCAAGCACCTCAAAGCGGCTGAACCAACTATCCCGAAGCGGCGGCCGATTCAGCAGCGTATCGCTAGTCTCGTTGATCATGGCGCGGCAGGTGGAGGCGAGGGTGTTTGCGTCCCAAGCGGGACTGCTGGCGCGGCGGGCTTACGGCGGGGCGTTCCCAGGGGAAGAATCAGTTCAGGAGCGTTAGCAGGCGTGACCGGGGCAGGTTTGGCCTTGGCCGGAGCGATCACCGCTCGCGATCCAAGAATGGACGGCGCTGCAGCGGTCTCCGTGCCGCCAGTCCGGGCCGGGGCGGGTTGCGGCGCATCAGCCGCGGGTTTCAGGTTGAAATTTGGAATGCCGGATCCGACCGCGCCATACACGTGCCCCTCTTCCTTGCCGATCACGCCGTATTTCTGAACAATTTTGTCGGCTTCCGTTTGGGGCTTCGAGGAAGAGGCGACATCGTCCCCGGTTTCGGGAGGCGGAACGGGCAGCATCGCCGCGGTAGTCTCCTCGGGCGGCGCATTCGGTATCGCCTGGTGCACTCCCTTGAGCACCACCAGAACCTGTTCGGCTCCGCCGGGAGCGCCGCTCAGGTTCAGCTTAATATCCTTCATGCCCTGGCCAGGCACGGCTGATACGACCGTTCCAACCGGGAATCCGCGCGGGAAAATGCGGTCCTCGCCCGAGGTGTAAAACTGTTCGCCTACGTCCACTTTGTCTTCGTTCTGGATCTCCTGGACGGTGCACTTCCCGGTACCGCAATCCAATACGCCATGGATGTGGCCCTTCTGCGACTCCACGCCAACTTTAAAGGTGGGGTCGGTCACCAGCAGAACTTGTGAGACCAGGGGATACACCGCAACCACCTTGCCGACAATCCCCTCAGGCGTAACCACAGCCATGCCTTTATCGATGTTGCTGGTACTACCGCGATCGATGAAGACGGCCTTGGCCGTTGCCACCGTGCTGTTACCAATCACCCGAGCGGCAACTGTTTTGGAAGGAGACTGCGCCTGGAAAAGCGTAAGCGCGCGCGCGTGCTCGGCGGTTGAAAGCTGATTCCGGTAATACGTATTTTCCATCCGCAAGTGGTCGTTGTCGGCCTTAAGCTTGCGGTTCTGCTCGCGGACATCAAGAAGGATGAAATAGTCCTCCAGGAACCCGATGGTGTTGTGGCGGACGGCCTCCACAATCCCGGCCATAGGCGTAACCGCGGTTACGGCCCAAACCCGAATCAGACGCTCGTCCCGATTGGTTTTGACCTGATATGCCAGGTACAGCAACTGTGCCACTACCACGACCAGCAGAACCGTCAGGTTCCGGTAGCGGCTCAACAGGGCTTCCATACTTCCTTCTTTAACTGTAAAGGTGTGTTGGCATCCGTGCAAAGAATCTCATTCACTTAGGGTCTATTCAATGGCAATCCGGCGGAGGAGTTTGAAATCGGTCAGCATTTTGCCCGTACCGAGGACCACCGATGCCAGCGGGTCTTCGGCAATGGACACCGGCAGTCCCGTTTCTTCGCGAATACGGCGGTCCAGGTTCTTGATCAACGCGCCGCCGCCGGTCAGAACAATCCCCCGGTCGCTAATGTCGGCGCTGAGTTCGGGGGGCGTTCGCTCGAGTGCAACTCGAATGGCGTTCAGAATGGTCGCGACGCAGTCCGCAAGCGCATCCCGGATCTCGCTATCTTCAATGGTCACCGTCTTGGGCACGCCCTCGATGAGGTTGCGGCCTTTGACCTCCATTTTGATGGGATGATCGAGCTGGTAGGCAGAGCCGATCTGGATTTTGATCTGTTCCGCGGTGCGCTCCCCGATCAGCAAATTGTACTTGCGCTTCAGATAATTCATGATGGCATCGTCCATCTCGTTGCCGGCAACCCGGACCGAGCGCGCATAGACGATTCCCGAAAGCGAAATGACGGCCACGTCGGTAGTGCCGCCCCCAATATCAACCACCATGTTGCCCGAGGGTTCGGTAATGGGCAAGCCCGCGCCAATGGCCGCCACCATGGCCTGCTCCACCAGATGAACTTCGCTGGCTTTGGCCCGATAGGCCGATTCGCTCACCGCGCGCTTTTCTACTTGCGTGATCTCGCTAGGAACCCCGATCACAATGCGCGGATGGACCAGCATCTTTCGGCCGTGTGCCTTCAGGATGAAGTAGTTCAGCATCCGTTCGGTCACTTTGAAATCGGCGATTACTCCGTCCTTCATCGGCCGGATAGCGACGATATTGCCGGGGGTCCTGCCGACCATCTCCTTCGCTTCCTTGCCTACGGCTTCGATTTCGCCATTGTTCTTGTTGATCGCAACGATAGAGGGCTCGTTCACCACAATGCCCTTGCCTTTCGCAAAAACCAACGTATTTGCGGTTCCGAGATCGATAGCTAAATCTGAGGAAATGAGGCTAAAGACGGACCTAAAGTTCATGAATAGAGTACTTATGCGTGTGGGGGAACAAATTCAGAGAGTAACATAGGGATAGCCCTCCCTGCACACTCGGCAAAGTTATTATTTTCAGATGCTTGCGTTTTGGTTTGTATGACACGGCGAGAATGGCTCGCACTGACCGGCATGGCCGTGGCTGGAAGCTGCGGGCGGAAGCGGGGCACGGGATACCGCGGATACGCGCTGATTGCCACCGCCGGCGATAACAGCATTGCGGTTGTGGACCTTTCGGCGTTTCAGTTGGTGAAGACGGTCCGGCTGAACGCACCACCGGCCGCGGTCCTGCCTGGCGCCCTGCCGAACCGGAATTACGTGCTCACCCCGTCCAACGGCAGTGTGCACGTGATAGACGAGAAGCTGAACGTGATTGCATCACAGCGCCTGGCGGATGGGCTTTCGGCAATCCGCCTAACGGCGGATGGCAAACGCCTGATCGCCATCGCCCCGCACACACGCGAACTGATTGAAGCCGATCCGTTGACGCTGGCGGCTCTCCACCGGCACCGGCTGAGCGCGGAGCCGATCGCGTTAGAGATTTCCCCAACAGGATACGCGGCGGTGTCCACAGGCGAGCACGGAACGGTGGAACTGGTGGATTTGACCAGCCGGCGGCGCTTTCAGGTGCAACTGCAGGGACCGCTGGGGCAAATTCGCTTCCGTGCAGACGGGAAACTCCTGCTGGCCGCGAACCTGTCGGATTGCTCGCTAGTTGCCCTCAATGTGCCGGCTTTGCAGGTGATCGCCGAACTGACGCTTGCCATGAAGCCTGAGAATCTGTGTTTCAACTTCGACAACGGGCAGTTATTTGTCTCCGGCGCGGGGATGGACGCGGTCGCGATCGTGTTCCCGTACAGCCCGCTGGAGGTGGACCAGACGATTTTGGCCGGACGGGAACCGGGCGTGATGGCCTGTTCGGAGATGCCGTCGTATTTATTTGTGGGAAGCAACGACGGCTCGGACGTATGTATCTTGAACATCGATTCGCGCAAGGTGATCGGCGTAGCACAAATCGGGCAAAACCCGACCTACATCGCGGTTACGCCCGATAGCCAGTATGCGCTTGTGCTGGATGAGAGCTCGGGCGATATGGCAGTGATCCGGATCGCGGCTGTACGCGCGAAGAGCTCGAATACGGGCGCACTGCCGGCTTGGGCGTCCATTTCAACCTCGCTGTTCACGGTTCTGGAGGTCGGCGACCGGCCGGTCCAGGCGGCCGTAGTTCCCCGCCTCGCTTAACTCGACCAGGCAGCCTGGATAATGGCAATCGCGGCTATTCCAGCCGTCTCGGCGCGCAAGATGGTCGCCCCGAGGCTGCAAGCAAGCCACCCTGCTGCGACTGCTTCTTCCCGCTCTTCATCCGTCCAGCCGCCTTCCGGTCCCAGCAGCAGCGCAACTTTTTGATCTGAGGTGCGTGCTGCGGGAAGGCAACTGAGAATTGGCTGCGCGGCACCGGCGCTTTCGTCGAGCAGCAAGCGAATGTTTGCATCGATTTGGAGCGCTTTTACGAAACGAACTGGCGGCTCGATGCGGGGGAGGCGGGCCCGCCGCGATTGCTGGCTGGCTTCTACGGCGATCCGCTCCCAACGCGCCAGACGCTTGCTGGCAGCCCGAGCCAGCCCGCGCTCGGATCGCGCGGCTTCGAATGGCTGAATTGCGCACACGCCCAGCTCGGTTGCCTTTTCGATTAGCCATTCCAAACGATCGAACTTTATAAGCGCTGCAATAAGAATGATTTGAACCGAGGCTGGGGGAAGGTCGAGCTTCTCGACGATGCGAAAGGTGACCTCGGATTTGCGGGCAGTTTCGATTTCGGCGAGATACACATCATGGTTATCCGAGAGTTCGTAGACCTGGCCCGGTTGGGCGCGCAACACTCGGACCAGGTGTTCGGCATCGGGTCCGGTTAGCTCCGCGACGTCCCGCCGGACCTCGGGAACAAAGAATCGGCGGCGGGCCATGCACGTAGATGTTAGCGCGGTGCTCGTCCGCGCCGGTCGATCTCTAAACTTTTCCTCGCTTCAATGTGCGGCACCAACGGAAGCCGGAGCGTTTGTGAGCTGCTGATGGATTTGACGCTCTTCCTTGGCGCGGTCCGGTTCGCCCAGGCGATCGTAGACGCGGGCGAGGTGATAGTGGGTCATGGCCTGTTTCGGATCAAGCTCGGCGCTGCGCGTGAGTTCCGCAGCCGCTTGCGGGTACCGATGCTTGCTTGCGAGGAGCACACCTAGCTGGTAGTGCGATTCCCAGTCGCCGCCATCGAGCGCGATGGACCGCCGCAGTAAATCCTCGGCCCTGCTATCGTGGACGCCGGCGGCCAGCAGCGCTTCCGCAAAAAGCAAGGGGGCTTTGGCATTCTGCGGATTTTTCGCCGCCCAGGTTTCGTAATCTTTGGTAATCTCCGGCAGGCGTGGGCCGGCCTGATCGAGCATGCGTCCCAGAAACAGGTAGGGCTGCGGGATGGCGGGGTCGATTTGAATGGCCTGGAGAAACTGCACGATGGCGTCGTCAAACCGGCGCTGGCCGTAGCGGGCGACCCCGAGGGCGAGGACGAGCCGGGCATCGCCCGGATCCGTTTTCAGCCCTGTACTGAGGACGTCCGCGGCATGGGTGAAATCTTCTTTGCGAAGGAGCGTCTGAGCATCTTCGAAATAGAACATGCCGAGCGCATGCGCGACAACCGGATTTGCCGCGCCTAATTTGCCGGCCTTGGCCGCGGACGATTCGGCCTTTGTGGCGTCGCCCAGGCGCAAATAAGTTTGAGCGAGAGAAACCCAGACGTACGGGTTGTTCGCGTCGGCGCGGGAAGCCTCTTCTAAAGCCGAACGAGCTTCCTGCAATTGGTTGTGCTGAAGAGCAACGAGGCCCTGCTTAAGCAGAGCCTCGGGGTCGGACGCCAGCAGCAGAAGAAGGAGAAACAGCAACTACCAGCGTAGAACGGTTAAAATTGCAGGCGCAGCGCGAACTGAATATGCCGTTCGGAACCGGCTTGCGTACTGGTTACCTGGCCGAACTGGGCATCGCCCAGGTTGTTATTCGGCGTTCCGAACTGCGGCGTATTCGCGAGGTTGAAGCTCTCCGCGCGGAACTGGAGTTTCCAGCGTTCGGTGAACGGAAAATCCTTGAAGATGGAGAGATCGACCGAGCGGGTCGGCGGCGAAAATTGAGTCTGTAGACCTAGACTGCCTTCCGTAAGCGGAGTAGGAGCGGTGAAGTTCGAGGTATCGAACCACTCCGCCGGCCGACGGCCACCTGCCGGCGCGGCATTCGGGTCTTTTCCAAGGATCACGTCAGGTGAACAGCCCGCCCAGACGCCAATGCAGCCGCTAGCGCGAAGCGTATAGGGCTGGCCGGTGTGGAGCGTCAGGATGCCGTTCAGGTGCCAGTTGCCGGCGATTGCATCGACAACGGGGTTCAGATTGGAGCCGTACTGCTTGCCCCGTCCAAACGGAATGTCGTAATTAAAGCCAGTCGTGAAGTTGTGGCGAATGTCCCAGGAAGCGCTGGCATACGAGGTAGCGTAGTTCGTGTTATCCCTGGTGTACAACCCGTTGGAGCCGCTGAGCGTTGTCCCGCTGTTGGCGAAGGCGTGACCGTAAGTGTAGGCAGCAACGAATTGCAAGCCGGCCGAATAGCGCTTCTCCAACTTAGCCGTCATGCCTTGGTAATTGCCGAATCCAAATGTTGCTGTTCCGGAAATACCCCCAATGTAAGGCACCGGCCGCAGCGTGTTGCAGTTGATGCTCGAATCGAACGTCCCCAGATTCGGGCAGGCGTTGAAATCGGGCTGTAGAAGTTGGTGCGAAGAATGATTGCCCACGTAGCTTAGCTCCAGGGCCATCTGACCGCCAAGTTCCTGCTGAATGGCAAAATTCCACTTCTGGACCATGGGGTTGCGGAAATTTTCCGCCACTTCGCGGAACTGCAGCGAAGAGACCGGAAACCCGTTGAATACGTTGACCGGAAATCCTGTCGAGAGGCCGTTCGTCCAGTTGCCGTTCGCGAAGAACGGATTGGGCTCGAAATCGCCGACGCTGCCCGGCTTGTAAAGAGAGGGCGACAGATTGAACGGGGCCGATTCGCCGCGGTTCGGATTGCCTCCCTGGTTTTCTTCACCGCCGTAGAAGATGCCGTAAGCGGCGCGAATCACAGTCTTCGGAAACATGTTGTAGGCAAAACCGATCCGTGGGCCAATATCGACCTTATCCCACGGAATCAGGTAGGGCCCGATCTGGCCGCGAGAGACCTTGACGTTCGGGAAGAGCGCCGGGAAGGTGATGCCGTTGATCGTCGCCGGCGCGTTAAAGTTGGGTGGCAGGGGTGTGTTCTGGTTCGGCCCTTTGGGGATTTGCAGAGTCAAGGTGTTGTAATCGAAGTTCGATTGACGAGCAAACTGCTCGCCGATGGGCGAGAACAGTTCATACCGGACGCCGTAATCCACGGTCAGCTTAGATGTAGCCTTCCAAGAGTCCTGTGCGTAGAAGGCGTAAGCCTGCTTGGTGGAAGAGATGAAATTCGTGGTCGATATCTGGCCGCCATCGATCGCGCCGAGCAGGAAAGAAGCCATATCGTCGCCCGTATCGGTATTGAACGCCCCGTTCTGGCCGCCGGCATCTTTATTGGTTGACGGGAACGCGGTTTCATTGCGCCCGAACTGCAACTGGCCGTGCGGATAGGGGACCTGGAAGAAGGGGAAATGGAGCGGCCGGAACTCCGCGCCGAACTTCATCGAATGCGAGCCCTTGATGACCGACAAATTCTCGATGAAGTCCCATTCGTTGTTGTATTCCTTGGTGGGAAGCCAGTTATTTGCGCCAATCTGGCTGTAGACGTTGTTGAAGTTAGTCTGGGCGAAACCACCGTTTAGCGGGCCGGTTGGATTGTACCCGCCGACTCCAAGCTCCTTATACACGTCCGTATCCGAGTTGGCCTGCGTACGGGCCGTCACCAAGCGCGTGAAGCCGACGCGGGCCTCATTGACGATAGAAGGTGAAAAGATATGGGTCCAGCTCAGCATCGCGTTGCGGCCGAGGTCCTGTTCGCTGACGCCATAGAAGCTGGCGGCATCGAGCGCGCCGGGCAGCGGCGGAGTTCCAAATTTTGAAGTATCGGACCAACTGATACT
>Ga0308173_10000855_pt1 | contig 14130 bp, 7 predicted proteins | sample PhyPR1_FD_203716 | JGI IMG/M metagenome (GOLD analysis project Ga0308173, IMG submission 203716) | Soil microbial communities from UC Gill Tract Community Farm, Albany, California, United States - DLSLS.P.R1 | ecosystem: Environmental > Terrestrial > Soil > Agricultural land | place: USA...
GAGCGAACGAGTGTTGTAGTTGGAGGCCATCACGAAGCCATAAGCTCCTGCGCTGAGCAACGCCAGGTAATCGCCCTGGCCGATTTTCGGAAGGGGACGATTCTGCGCGAAGAAATCGCCGGATTCACAGATCGGGCCGACGACATCTGAACTGATGAGTCCACCATTATGGCGCGTCACCGGCACGATCTCATGATAGGCCTCGTAGAACGCGGGCCGGATAAGGTCGTTCATGGCGGCATCCACGATGAGAAAGTTTTTCTTTCCGGTGCGCTTGACGTATTCGACGCGCGTGAGCAGGCACCCGGAGTTGCCCGAAATAAAACGGCCAGGCTCCATGAGAATCCGCAGGTTCAGCGGCTTCAAGAGCGGGACGATTCGGGCGGCATACTTTTCGGGTGTTAGAATATTTTTAGCCGGCGCGGAGGTCCACCAGGTGGCTGAACCGCTGGCGAGCGCAGGCTTATAAACAATTCCCAGGCCGCCACCGATGCTCAGGAATTCCAGCCCGTGCTTCTCCTTGAGTTTGGTGACCAGCGGCAAGACTTTCCGCACTGCCTGTTCGAATGGAGTCACTTCGGTGATCTGCGAGCCGATGTGCATTTGCAGGCCACGAACCCGCAGGTTCTTGAGCTTCGCCGCGCGCGCGTAGACCGCCTCGATGTTCTCGAAAGCGATGCCAAATTTATTTTCGTAGGTGCCGGTGGTGATCTTCTTGTGCGTATGGGCTTCGACGTCGGGATTCACCCGCACGGCCACGGGAGCAACTTTCTTGAGCTTGGCGGCAATTTTGTTGATGCGTTCGAGTTCCGGTTCGCTCTCGGCGTTGAAAGTGTACACGCCTTTCAAAAGCGCGAATTTGATCTCAGCTTCGTTCTTGCCGACGCCAGCAAAAGCGCATTTGCGCGGATCGCCTCCTGCCGCCATAACGCGTTCGAGTTCGCCTCCGCTGACAATATCGAATCCGCTGCCTTCTTTCGCCAGCGTCCGGAGGACGGAACGATTGGAGTTGGATTTGACCGCGAAACAGACCAGGTGGGTCACGCCTGACATAGCGCGGTCCAGCTTCCGGAAATGCTCCGTCAGCGTGTGCTGCGAGTAAACGTAGAGAGGGGTCCCGAAATCTTTTGCGAGCTTCTCGAGCGGGACCTGTTCACAACAAAGCCGGTCCCCCACATAACGAAAGTCGTGCATGAATAACCGAGCTGTTCAGGGCTCAGCAAGAATTGCCGCGCGCTGCTGATGGTATTGCTCGGGAGTGATCCGATCGGCCTGGTACTGCCGTAGCAAATCAGCCAGGCGTTGTTGCTTGTCCGCAGAAACGGGAGGCGGTGGCGGTTGCAGCGGCACGCCTCCAGCCATCGGCGCCGCCGCCATTGCAGGTTTTTGAGGCTTCGGCTGCGGCTGAGGAGTGGTTTGTGCGACGGCTTTCTGCTTCTGCTTGTTCTGGTTTTTTACGGGCGGTTGGGCCGTCGGGGCCGGAGCGGGGGTTGGATTGGCAGGGGCTTTCGACACGGCAGGGGTCTGTAAGGCAGGGTTCGGAGAATTTGATTTCGGAAGTTCCGAAAATCCGCTCGAATCTTCCGGCTTGGAAACGGGCTTGGCTTTTTTCGGCTCCGGAGCAGGCTGAGGCGTAGTCTTCGCGGTCGTGGGCGCAGTTTTCTTGGGCTGCGGCTGAGCTGTGGGAGTCGGGGCAAGCGGCGGCGGCGTATTCGCAGGCTGCTGGCTCTGAATTTCATTCATCTTTTCTCTCAACGCTTCGCGAGCCTGTTGGATTTTTTCGGGCTCGGCCTTTTTAGTCGGGGCTGAAGAAGCAGGCGCGGCCTGTGCAACGAGCACGGGCTGGGCCCGCGTTTCGTTTGCCGGCTTGGGTGTGGATGCGGCGGTTGCTTTCGAGGTGCTCACTACGGGCGTAGCAGCAGCGGGTGGAGCCGGTGTTGGGGCAAGGGACGGCGCGGACTGAGCGACAGGATTGCTCTGAGCCACTATGGTGGGGGCCGGTTGAACTTTGGTGCTGGCCGTCCTGGTTGAAGCGGGTGTGGTGTGCTTTCGCCCGAATAATGGCTCTGCATTAGGAACCGCCAACAAGGCTGCCGGAGGAGGATTTCCAGCCGGCACCTGCGATGAAGTTATCGAACCAGCTTTGGCCGGCGGAGTGGCGATTGGTGGCGGAACAGGCTTTGTGGCTGCGACGGACGCCGGTGCCGCCTTGGCTGGGGAGGTTTTGGCTACCGGCTTGGATTTCGGCTTGGGGGCCGGAGCTGCGGCGGGTTGAGATTGGGCTTTGGCCGCTGGAGCAACTGGCGCTTGGGGCGCAGCCTGAGGCTGAGACTGCAGATCTTGAAGCCTCTCGCGCAGGGCCTCGCGGGCTTTTGACTGCGCATCGGTGTCTCCACCGCGGCCCATTGACGTCCAAACACCCACCGCGGTGGCACAGAGGATGAGGAAAGTTTTTCGCGTCTGCATAGGCTCGTTTTACGGGAAAATCAGGGCTGACGCAACACGCATTTAGCCACGCAAGGGGACCATTGATTCCCATCTGTGGCGAAACGGATAATACAGAATCGAGCGGGTTATCAACCCACGCACCTCCGACCGGGTTACTTTTACAACGGCTTTTGCTTCGATCGGATTGCACTGGCCTAAAAGCTTCAGTGTCTCTGCTCCGATCAAGATCGGCCAGGCGCAGGCCAGCCGCACTCGAATCTCGCTCCGGGGTAGGGAATTCGTGTAGGTCCAGCCGGCTGCCAGATGTTTCTCGGCCTTATCCAAGTATGAATCATAGGCCGGCCGAAACCTGTAGGCGGAAGCTGGGTCCAACAAATCACGCGGAGCCAATCCGGCGCTTAGCAGGACATCGTCCGGGAAATAGCAGCGCCCTTGCCGCAAATCCGCCGCTAGGTCGCGTAGGATGTTCACCAACTGCAATCCCTTCCCAAATCGTACGCCATTTGCGATCAGACTCTCGTCATCGAGTTTGGCCTGGGGGAAAAGATGCTGCCGGCACATTTTTGTCCAGAACTCGCCCACGGATCCGGCCACGCGATAGGTGTAATCGTCCAGTTCAGCATCGGTCTTAAGAGCAACGATGTTTTCGGCAGACGCGCTGCTAAACCGTTGCAGGTCGAGTTCCTGTCCGCCGGTAATCGTCTGGAGGACCTCACGAACCAGCTTTTGGTCGGCAACGCTGAACGTTTGCAGGATGCTCAACGCTTCTTCGCATCGGTTCAGCAAAAGCTTCTCCGCTGCAACGCCCTGGTTTTCGGCGAGATCACCGAATTCGAGACGTGACTCTGATGTGTTCTGAATGCGCTTTCTGAGTTCGTTCAAGGCGGCCAGCCTCCGGTCCAACGGCACCAACTCAGTGTCAGCAATGGTATCCGTGGTGCGTGCCAGCAAATACGCCAGGCCAATTTGCGGGCGGATCTTTCGCGGCAGAACGCGCAACGTGAGATAAAACGACCGCGATACATCCTTCAACAGTGGCCCAAGCAGTTTGCGCGCGTTGCTCACGGGGCGAATTAACACTGGCCGGGTGGACGTGTCAGGCTCAAAGAAGGGGTCTTGTGATGGGGAATTCTAACTGCTTCAATCCCGCATGGACCAATTTCTCCAGGCGGCAATCGAGGAAGCGAAAAAGGGACTGGCGGCCGGCGGCATTCCCATCGGTTCGGTTCTGGTCTGTGACGGAAAAATAATCGGGCGCGGCCACAACCAGCGCGTGCAGCATGGGAGCGTGATTCACCATGCGGAAATGAATTGTCTCGAAAACGCCGGCCGGCAAAAGGCGAGCATCTATGCGCGGTGCACGCTTTATTCCACGCTATCTCCCTGTCCCATGTGCAGTGGCGCGGCGCTGCTCTACAAGATTCCGCGGATTGTGATTGGGGAAAATGTCACCTTTCAGGGGCCGGAAGACCACGTCCGTTCACAGGGAGTGAAAATTGATATCCTGCAGGACCCGACGTGCATTCAGCTCATGCGGGAGTTTATTGCGGCTAAGCCGGAGTTGTGGAATGAGGATATTGGCTGCTAGTTCGCCGCGCGGTGGCCGGCGGTGAGCATCGCGTGCTTCTGCAGCATCGAGACGTAGTCCACGAGGATGTGCTCGGTCTCGTTCAGGGTCACATCGAGTGCCGGTGGCTTATCCTCATCGGCCAGTTCATCTTCAAGGCTGGAATCTGCGGCTGGCGCGCTCACTGATGTGGCAGGCGGATTTGTGCCTGCTGCGGAAGCGTAGATCGCGTTTGTCGCCGACATCTTCACGATAACATTGTTCGTCTTCTGGAGAGGAGGAGGAAGGCCGGGCAGATCAGCCTGGCGCAGGCTCAGCTCATATATCTTTTCCTGCGGGTCCTTGCGGGCCATGCGCTCTTTATCGCGAGCTTTTTGGCGGCCTTCGGCTTCTTCCTTTTCCTTCAGTCGATCTTTTTCGTTGAGCGAAATGGTTTTGTCCGCCTGCTGCTTTTTCAGGATACCGATGTCTTCGCGGATATAGCTGAAGTCTTTGTCGGCTCCGATGCGTTGGTCGGAAAGCTTGCGCAGGTCCGGCAGAAAGGGTTCGACCATATTGACGCGCTCGTATTTAGCGCTCGGGATGGTGTCCCACGGAAGTGGATTATCGAGGGCGGCTTCGCCGATTTCTTTCGATTCATTGAAAATCGAGGGCAGGACCATATCCGGCACAACACCCTTCAACTGAGTGGAAGCGCCGCTGGCGCGATAGAATTTCTTAATGGTCAGTTTCAGCGCGCCGGGATCGTTGGTCAAAACGGTCGGCGGCAGATTCATGTAGCTCTTCAAAGGATTCACGCTTTGAACGGTCCCTTTGCCGTGCGTCGAAGAATCGCCAACAATAAGCGCGCGGCCATAATCCTGCAAAGCCCCCGCCAGAATCTCAGAGGCCGAAGCGCTAAAGCGGCTGGTCAGAACAATCAGTGGCCCATCATAGAGCACCGAGGGATCCGTATCGTCCTCTTCTTCGACGTTACCCTGCCAGTTCCTTACCTGCACGACCGGACCGTCTTTGATGAAAAGACCCGTCAATTTTACCGCCTCCTCCAGGGAGCCGCCACCGTTCCGCCGCAAATCAAGCACAACTCCTTGAACGTTCTCTGCCTTAAGCTTCTTGAGCAAACGGGCGACATCAGCGCTGGTGCTGCGACCACCGGCAGCGTCGCCGGCTGTATCCGGATGTCGAGGTCCGCCGAAATCGAATTGGGCGTAGAAGGAGGGAAGGTCAATCACTCCAAGCCGGACATTTTTCTCCGAGCCGTTGGGCAGCTCGATGATGCGAGCTTTGGCCGCGGCGTCCTCGAGCTTAATCTCGTCGCGGGTGAGGCTGATAATCGTGCTGGCGGAACGCGAAGCTCCAGCCGGCAGAAGCGTCAGGCGCACCGGAGTTCCTTTAGGTCCCCGAATCATCTGCACGACCTTGTTCAAGTTCATATCAACCACATCCACGAACTGTTTGTCTCCCTGGGCGACAGAGATGATGCGGTCTTTCTCTTTGATCTTCTTGCTTTTTTCCGCGGGCCCACCAGGCAGCAGCCGGCGAATCGTGCAATAACCATCCTCCGAGGTGAGTTCGGCTCCGATACCGGAGAGCGAGAGGTTCATGCTAATCGAAAACTGGTCCAGGTGTGCGCTGCCCATATAATCCGAATGCGGATCATAAATATGCGCCAGAGCATCCAGATACGCCTGGAGCACATCGTCATTATTCCAGTCCGTAAAATTGCGCAGGCTACGGTGATAGCTATGAGTGAGCGTCTCCACAATTTCCTCGGCCTCGGTCTTTGGTTCGGCCGGCTTGGTCAGCTCTGCTGCGCCCTTTTGGTCTGTCTTGCGGGTGGCCGCTTTTTTCTTGGCGTCAATTTTGCCCAGTTTCTCCTGCAGATATTCGAAGCGCAGCCGCTGTTTCCAAAGGTGTTTGGCTTCGTTGAGGTCGCGGGGATAGGCCGCTTCCTTGCGGCTGATCGGGATCCGTTCATCGGTATCAAACGCGAATTTCTCTGTCTTCAAAAGCTGGTCGACATACGTTACGCGCTGCTGCAGCCGTTCGATAAACCGATTGAAAATCACGCAGGCGGGAGTGACATCGCGCCTTCGGATCGTTAAATCGCCCAGGCTGGCGCGAAAACGGTCGAACTCCGCCAGGTCTGATTGCAGAAAGTGCAGGTGCTGCGGGTCGAGCGATTCCAGGTAACGGTCAAGAAACCTGGCGGACAGCACGGCATCGAGTTGCTGCTTCGAGTAATGCGATTGCTCGAGAAGGCTCGCGGTGACCCATGCAATCCGGCCGTCGAAGGGCCCGGGCATGACCGGCGAAATCTTCTCCGGTTTTTCCGAAGGATTGGTTGCGTCGGCAGTCGGTGTGTTCTCAGCCGGAGCTTGCAAACAGAGGGAGCAAACCGAGGTGAGCAACAGAAATCTCAAAAGAAAACGATCTATCATGTTTTGATTACTCCGAGAATACCACAAGTTCGACCGAATGCACCCCTTAATATTCAAACAGCAGGCGTTTTTTTGGGGAGGGATGGTCCGTACTTGTGCCGCGGGTTTGTCCCGCAAAATTGCGGCGACTATTTCGATTTTAGCGTCCTCTGCTAAGGTGAGCACATGCCGGAATTGCCGGACATAACTGTCTATTTGGAAGCGCTGGAAAGGCGCGTTCTGGGTCAGACCCTCACCCGTGTGCGGTTAGCCAGTCCGTTCGTTTTGCGGACCGCCACACCGCCGATTTCAAGCATCACCGGCCTGCCCGTGAAAGCGTTGCGGCGGTTGGGCAAGCGAATCGCTTTTGGGTTCGACCCTGCTGCCGCCGATCCTGGGAAGGACGCGGCGCAAGCCCGGCTTTGGCTCGTCTTGCACCTTATGATTGCCGGACGGTTGCACTGGCGCGAGCCCGGCACAAAGCCGGCGGGAAAAATCGGTCTTATGGCTCTGGACTTTCCGAACGGGTCGCTTGTCCTGACCGAAGCCGGCACGAAAAAGCGGGCCTCGCTCCACGTGGTGGAGGGCGAGGAGCAGTTACGAACATTCGAGCGCGGCGGACTGGAAGTGCTCGAAGCACCGATCAAAGCATTTTCGGAGGCGCTCACCCGGCGCAATCATACGCTTAAACGCGCGCTCACGGATCCGACCCTGTTCAGCGGGATCGGAAATGCTTATTCGGACGAGATTCTGCATGCAGCGAAACTTTCGCCGGTGGCGCTGACCCAAAAGCTTTCCGCCGAAGATATCCGGCGTTTGCACGTCGCGACCAAGGCAACTCTGGAAAAATGGATCGTATTGTTGCGAGCGCAAACAGGCCGGGAGTTCCCGGAGCGGGTCACCGCGTTCCGACCCGAGATGGCCGTCCACGGAAAATTCGGCAAGCCCTGTCCGGTCTGCGGCGCGACCGTTCAGCGCATCCGCTACGCTGATAACGAGACGAATTATTGTCCCCAATGCCAAACTGGAGGCCGGTTGCTGGCAGATCGGTCGCTATCGTTGCTACTCAAAAAAGACTGGCCGAAGACGGCGGAGGAATTGGAGGAAAGGAGAGAGGGACGATTCTGAGGAAACACAGAAGGCGTGATTGGGCCAGCGCGACTCTTGTGTCAAAAAATACTCTGTTCTTTCGAAAAGGCGGGTGCATCAACGGCACGGCTTTGATCTCCTGGTAGCTCCGGCTGGCTCTGACGACTACGAACGATATGTCCGGTTTTTCCAGCAGATTCGGTTTGAACCAGGTCGCTCAAAGGGCATATTACGGGTCAGGTTATGATCGAAACCGAAAGCCAATTGCAGCAAGCGCTGGAACAAATTGAGAATCTCTGCCGGGCTGTACAATCGCTAAGGATGAGGGTGTTCCCCAGGAATCCGCGGAACTTCGCAATACTGGCAGAAGGACCTGTGGATGAGATTCGCAAGCTTCAAGTGGACGTGGACGATTACCTCACTCGCCTTGAGAGCGTCCCTGCAGGGACATCAGATTGACGCGGCTTGGATGGGAGCGGATTGTCCGAACAGAGGGTTTCGATCAAATGCCAAAGGCAGCCTCACGCCAATAATTGCGGGACGATTTCGCCGGCAACGTCGGTCAACCTGAAGTCGCGTCCCTGAAAACGATAAGTGAGCCTGGTATGGTCGAAGCCGAGCAGGTGCAGCAGCGTGGCGTGAAGATCGTGGACGTGAACTTTGTTGCGCGTGACGTTGAAACCGAACTCGTCGGATTCGCCCAGGGTGATGCCTGGTTTGATGCCGCCTCCGGCCAGCCACATGGTAAAGCAGTTGGGATGATGGTCGCGGCCGTCGTCGCCGCCCTGGACCATGGGCGTGCGTCCGAATTCGCCTCCCCAGATCACAAGCGTGTCGTTTAGCAAACCGCGTTGTTTGAGGTCTTTGATCAGCGCGGCACAGGCCTGGTCGGTGTTATGGCAGTTCTTTTTCAAGTCGTTGACGAGATTACCATGCTGGTCCCAGGCCTCATGGAAAAGCTGCACGAAACGAACCCCGCGCTCCACTAACCGCCGCGCGAGCAAGCAATTGTTCGCGAAAGACGATTTCCCCGGCTCTGCGCCGTACATCTCGAGCGTTTCTTTGGATTCCTTGGAGATGTCCATCAACTCAGGGGCGCTGGTTTGCATGCGATACGCCATTTCGTAGGAACTGATGCGGGTGGCTATCTCGGGATCGCCAACGACATCCAGATGCTTTTGGTTCAGCCGCTTAATCGTGTCGAGTGAATCGCGCTGCATCCGGGAGTCCATGCCTTTGGGATTGGAGAGGAAGAGGACCGGATCGCCAGAACTGCGAAATAAAACGCCTTGATGAACCGAGGGCAAAAACCCGGAGCCCCAATTGGATGCGCCCCCGCTGGTGCCTTTGCTCCCGGAGCTAAATACGACATAGGCTGGCAGGTCCGATGATTCGCTGCCCAAGCCGTACGTCACCCACGCCCCCATGCTGGGCCTGCCGAATTGTTGCGTGCCAGTGTTCATGAAGATCTGGCCCGGCGCATGGTTGAACGCATCGGTGTACATCGACTTCACGATGGCGATATCATCAACGACTTCGGCCAGGTGCGGGAGAAGCTCAGAGAGCTCCGCGCCGGATTGGCCATGTTTGGCGAATTTGAACTTCGGCCCGAGCAGGGTCGAATTAGGATTGATGAACGCCGCTCGATAACCCTTGATCAACTCGGCCGGCGGCAATTTGCCATTCCACTTCGCGAGTTCCGGTTTGTAATCAAAGAGTTCGAGATGGCTGGGCGCGCCGGCCATGAACAGGAAAATGACGCGCTTGGCTTTGGGAGCAAAGTGCGGCTGTTTGGGCGCGAGCGGATTTGCCAGGGCTGACGGCGCGGCCCAGCCGTTTTCCCGAAACAAACTACCGAGAGCAATCGTCCCGAGACCGACGCCGCATTGTTCGAAAAACCAGCGGCGGGTGATGAGCTTGCGGCTTTGGCCGCGATAAAAGTCTGACTGGCAGTTCATAGCACAATCACGAATCTCTGATGATTAACCACAATGTATTCACTTTTGCGGCGATGTTCGAACCAAAAACTCGGTAACAACGGGTTTGAGCAGAACCAGTTCAGGAAGGACCTCTGTTACATTCGTGGGAAGTTTGACCAGGAAAGCGTGAACTCCCTGGGAGGAGCCTTGCTTTTCAGGTTCTGCTGCCCAAAACAGGCCGTTCGTATCTCGGAGTCGCAAGCCGAGACGGAGCGGGGGCTGAAGGTCGGGCGCGTGGATATAAACCGTCGGCAGTGGGGTGTAGTGGCCGGTCTGGACCTTTACCTGCAATGGATTGATGCGCCGGCTCTGTCCGGTCCACCCCGAGGGAGCGCCGCCGGAAACAGGTCCCATGCCTGCGGGAGAGTTTGTATCGTATTTGCCGTCGCAAAACACGTGGACTCCTGGCGTGCAAATGCCCATCGCCATGAATTCGTTCGAGCTCATCTTGCAGGGTTGGTTCCACCAAACGTTTGTTGTCAGAAGTGAAGGAGAAACCTGCGGGAGAGTTGCGACCAGGGAAGCGGACCTGGTATTCGTCGCCTCGGGATAGACGGTTGCAGAAAAGCGCAGCACCGGTTGGTGAACGCCGAGGAATTTGCCACGATTGCCCCAGGCGTCCTCGGCAGTCCATTCGGGGTCTGCCCACCCGGCGGCGGGTTTGCCATCCTGGCGAAACTCCCACGCTGGTTCCCAAAATCGGGTTCGGGTCTGCCAATAACCTTTAGGTCCGCCATTGGTGCGCATGGTCAACGCGGTAAGCACGAATTCGACTGCAGCAGTTTTATTGGTTTGGGGCAGGGGAAGACCGGCCCATTCGCGCGGGCTAAAGCGTTTCGGATTGCGAAATTTGACGGTGCTGGCGCGATTTGTTCGCCAGGGAGTGATCTGGAAAGTGAGTTCCTGCTCGTCCCGGGGGTACGCGTAAAAAATATGGCCCACGCGCCAGAAGTTTTGCCCGCCGAACCAACTCCTCGTCTCTTCACCGAGCAACTCACCATCCTTATCGACGAACTCTGTCCGGATTCCCTGGCAGTCCACGTTTGTGCCGGTCTGGGGGTTGATCGCATTCACCCAGACCACAAGCGCAGGATGATCCAGTTCGAGTTTTGACTCGCGCTGTTTAGGCTCCAGCCATCGATACAGCCTCGACGGCAACCATGGGCCAAGATGCTCTACTACAACTGAACCGCTTCCAATCCGGTGGTTGGTCCCGTAAGTAACGCCTTCGATTTGCAGAATACGGCCATCCGCTAGAAGCACCTGCGGGAGCGGCTCGCGGCGAGCGAGAACAGCGAGCATGCCAACCATTGCGAGACACGCGAGCACCACGACCGCTACCTTGACGAGCCGGCCTTTTGCAGGAACAGTCGCGTCGGATGGTGCCGCAGGTTCGGGCGAACTAGAGGCATCATTCATCGTTCACTCTTTCGTGATCGTCTCGTCCAGGTTGAGCAGAACGCGGGAGAGGACAGTGTAAGCGGCAAGCTCGGTCGGCGTTGCATTCTTGGGCAGATCAGTTGCCACGTCGCTTTTGCCAGTCGCGATTTCGCTGGGATTGACCCAACCTTCGGAAATTCGTTTGGTCTGCCGCTGGAGCAGGTCGAGCAGTTCGGCTCGTTCATCAGGCATGGGGCTCCGGGCAAGCGCGCGGCGGAAAGCATAATCGACCCGTTGCTCGTCGCTCGCGCCGCCGTCTTCAAGCGCTTTGCGCGCGAGGGCCTGGGCGCATTCCACGAATACAATCTCGTTCAAAGATGCCAGCGCCTGAAGCGGTGTATTCGAACGCATCCGCCTGACACATGAGAAATCGCCGTTGGGAGCATCGAATACCTGGAGCACTGGATACGGGGTCGAGCGACGGCGGAAAGTATAGAGTGCGCGCCGGTAACGGTCGGGGCCGGTTTCTTGTTGCCACGGGAACGGTGCGTAGCTTGCAGGCGGCAGGAAGAGGAAATCGGGCGCCGGCGAGAAGATGGATGGTCCGCCCACCTTTTCGTTCAACAGCCCGCTGGCGGAGAGCGCGATGTCGCGGACGAGTTCGGCTTCAACGCGAACGCGGGGACCTCGCGCGAGCAGGCGATTGTAGGGATCACGTGAGTAGAGCTCCTCAGTGACGTGCGAGGATTGGCGGTACGTTGCGGAGTTGACGATGAGGCGGTGGATGTGTTTGAGGCTCCAGGGGGAGGTCGAACCGTCGGAGCGCGCGAGCGTGGAAGCGCCCGGTGTTTGAGACGGGTGCATGAACTCGCAGGCGAGCCAATCGAGCAGTTCGGGGTGGGAGGCTGGTTCGCTCTGCATCCCAAAATCTTCCGGTGTGCTGACGAGGCCGATGCCGAAGTAGGTTTGCCAGAGGCGGTTCACGAGGACGCGGGCAGTCGTGGGGGAGTTTGTCGAGACGAGCCACTTGGCGAAAGCAAGGCGAGAGGAGGGGGGCGGAACGCTGGCCGCGGCCTTCTCCCCATCGGACAGGGTGACTGTAGTGGCTGAAATTTTTCGAAAGTCAGCGGCTGTAGAACCGGTCCGCGTTTTTCTTTCTGTCGCTGCGAGAGGATGCAGGAAAGCCGGGGTGCCGGCGGCAACTGTGTCCGTAGGCTTGAGCCAGTCGCCGCGTTTGAGAATGTGCGTTTCGCGGGAGTTGTCGCGAGCCACGAGCGTCAGAGTGGTCGCGCCTACGGGCCATTCTTTCCAGAGTGCTTCGATTTTTTCGTTCGTCTGCTTGAACTCTGCGACGGTAGTGCGCCAATAGCTGAACACGGTCCCGACTTGTGCGGGGGTTCTGGCCTCACGCGGAATGGCAAAGATGTCGCGCACCCGCTGGGGCAGGGGGTCGGCAATTACCGGAGCGGGATTGGTGGTGGCCGACAACCGGAAGCGGCCCAGGTTGTTGTTCATCAGGTCGTCACTGTTCCAACCACCGTGATTCTGGCTGAGATGGAACTCGAGAATTGTCCCATTGGCGAATCCAACATTCGTAGCACATTGAAACACCGCCTTGCGTTGCTGATTCCGGCGGCCTGGCCCGGCATCGATACCCCACGCCGTTTCATCCTTGCCATCGATTGCAAATTCGATCGGTCCGGTGACGCGTTTTTTGCCGGATTTATCTTCGAAGTTCGGTTCGAGAGGCGTTTCGGGCTCTTCGAAATCGGCAGTCGCTTTGGCGAACTTAACTGAAATCTTGTTTGTGGGATTGGCCTGGTCGAGCGCTTCCACCTTAAATTCTGTCAAAGCACAAGTGCCTTTGAACGAGCGCCCGGGACCGTTGCACGGCAGATTCGAGTCCGTCAGAACCTCGAGCCGGAAGCCGGTAATGCCTTGAAGCTGATTGGTGGCGAAGAGCTTTACGGTGTGTTTCGTCGGCGCATAGCCTTGTGCGATTAGCGAATCATCAGGGCGGGGAAGGTATCTTTGTCCGCCCGTCGAGATGTCATCGACCGCGAGTTTGAGGACCTCCCATTGCGGTTGGTCATTCCTGACCCTCGCTTCCCATTTCTCCATCCGCTGTTCCCAATCCGGAGTCGAATGGCGCAGGCCCTCTTCAAGGTCGCGCATTTCTCGAGAGAGATTCGCAACCTTCATCTGCTCGTCGGGCGTGTAAACCACGCGTTGCGCTTCATTGTCATTATTCAGGAAGGCGAACAGCCGGTAATACTCCGCTTGCTTAAGCGGATCGTATTTGTGGTCGTGGCATTGAGCGCATTGGATAGTGAGTCCCAGGACGCTTTTTCCGATGCAATCCATTCGGTCGAACATCGCGTCCATGCGGAATTGTTCGGGGTCCGCGCCGCCTTCCTCGTTGATCATGGAATTGCGCAAGAACCCTGTCGCGACAATTTGTTCCTGCCTCGCATTTGGCAATTCGTCGCCGGCCACCTGTTCAATGACGAACTGGTCGTAGGGAAGATCGCGGTTGAGCGCGCTCACGACCCAATCGCGGTAGAACCAAACGTAACGGAGCTTGTCTTTCTCGAAGCCGTCGGTATCCGCATATCGAGCGGCGTCGAGCCATTGCCGTCCCCACCGCTCGCCATAATGCGGCGAGGCAAGAAGGCGCTCGACCTGCTTCCCGTACGCCTCCGGGTTTTCGTCTTTCAAAAACGCATCCACCTCCGCGATCGTCGGCGGCAGGCCGACCAGGTCGAGGCTCAGCCGGCGAAGCAGTGTGACCTTGTCGGTTTCGGGAGAGGGTTCAAGCCCTTCTTTTTCAAGGCGCTTGAGAATGAAAGTGTCGATCGGATTGCGGACCCAACCGGTGTTTTTCACTGAAGGCGTTCCGGGCCTGACCGGCGCTTTGAAGGCCCAGTGTTTGGTCCAATCCTTTCGCTTCGGGTCTGCGCTTTCCGGCCAATCCACGCCTTGATCAATCCACGCGCGCAGCAGACCGATCTGTTCATCGGTTAGTGGGTCGCGTTTTTTGGGCATCCGCGCGATGTCCTCCTTCAGTCCGGCAATAACCTGGATCAACAGGCTCTCGGAGCTCTTTCCGGCAACCAGCGCCGGACCGGAGTCGCCGCCTTTCAGCGCGGCCTCCTTGCTGTCCAGCCGGAGGCCCCCCTTTTGTTTGGTGCCGCTGTGACAATCGTAACAGGCATTGGTCAGCAGCGGTTGAACGTCTCTAACGAAA
>Ga0308173_10000856_pt1 | contig 14120 bp, 14 predicted proteins | sample PhyPR1_FD_203716 | JGI IMG/M metagenome (GOLD analysis project Ga0308173, IMG submission 203716) | Soil microbial communities from UC Gill Tract Community Farm, Albany, California, United States - DLSLS.P.R1 | ecosystem: Environmental > Terrestrial > Soil > Agricultural land | place: USA...
CGGCTTCGAGCGGCAGCAGATGCGGGCCAATCGGATGCAGCAGTTCCAGCAGCAGGCGCTTGCCAACCAGCAACTGAACGGCCGCCAGGCTGGCCGCGCGTTCCGCGGCGATCAGGCGCAGATCCTCCGCAATCAGCAGCAGGCCTATTGGCAGCAGCTCAACGGGACCAACTTCGCGGCCCGGAACTATGCCTATCAGGACCGGATACTGGCGCCGAACGTGGTCCAGAACTTCGTCGGCGTGCCGGTGTCCGCTCTGTCGGGCTTCGCGGCGCTCAGCCCGCTGCCGGCCTCGGTCCAGTACCTCTATCCGGCCTCGCCCGATTATTATTATCAGTACGGCGACGGCTATGTGTACCAGATCGATCGCGGTTCGAACCTGGTCGCGGCGCTGATACCCTTGCTTGCCGGCGGATACTTGCCCGGCCAGTACCTGCCGCCCGCGTACATGAGCAGCTATGTTCCGGATGATTACGGCTTCAACAGCTTCTATCCGGACTATGGCGACACGTGTAATCGCTACGGCGACGGCGTCGTCTACGAAGTGGATTGCGAAACCGGGTTCGTCGAGGACGTGATCCCGCTCTATGCGAACGGCTATGGCGTCGGCCAGATCCTGCCGGCGTCCTACGCTTACTACAACGTGCCATACCAGTACCGGTCAATGTACTACGATACACCGGACTATAATTACTGGTACGCCCCGGGCGCGATCTACCAGTACGATCGCCGGTCGAGCATGATCACGTCGGTCGCGGCGCTGCTGTCGCCGGGCTTCACGGTCGGCCAGCCGCTTCCCGTCGGCTATGACGTCTATAACGTCCCTTATGCCTATCGGGCGACCTATTACGACACGCCCAACGCCTGGTACCGTTATAGCAACGGCTACATCTACCAGGTCGACCCGACCACGCAGCTGGTGACGGCAATCGTCGCTTCGCTGCTGACGTAAGGCCGATTGGAACGTGAATGGCCGGGCATGCGTTGCCCGGCCATTTCGCATCAAGAACGAATGGGAGATCCAGCATGAACACTCGTGCACTGGCGCTCGGGCTGGCGAGCGCCGCGCTGCTCGCGACCACGGCCTGCGGCAAGAAGGACAACAACGGCCCTAACGGCACGCCCGCGGCACAAACGCCGAAAGCTCAGAAGGCGGCCGGTTCCAAGACCATCGCCGCCGGCCTTCCTGCGACGGGCCGCTTCATGACGGTGGCCAAGGCTGCGGGCCTCGACCAGACACTCGCCGGCCCGGGCCCCTATACCGTCTTCGTTCCCGACGACGCGGCCTTCGGCAATGCGCCCGGAGGGACGTTCGACATCAGCCCGAAGAACCGTCCGCAGCTGACAGGTGTCCTCACCAACCTCGTGCTTCAGGGCACGGTCATGGTCGCCGACATCGACAAGCTGATCGACAACAGCAACGGCAAGGGCATCCTCGCGACAACTGGCGGCAGCACGGTGACCGCGACGAAGGAGGGCGGGAAGACCGTTCTGACCGACTCGCAAGGTCACAAGGCGACGATCACCAAGGCCGATGAGATGTACACCAATGGCGTGGTGCACCACATCGACGCGGTGCTCATGCCTTCAAAGAAGAGCGCGCCGGTGTCGGTCGGACAGAAAGCCGGCAAGTAGGGCGCTACATCTTGCGCTCGCGCGAAGTCTCATCCCCAAGATGAAGCTTTGCGCATCATTCCACTTCCGCGCCGCAAACGGCTCGCTATAGTCGTCGCCTTGCCAAGCGCATGATGGGGTTGAGCGGCGATGAAAGCGACGATTGAGCGGGCGGTCCTCCTGAAGAGCCTCGGCCACGTCCAGTCGGTCGTGGAGCGCCGGAACACCATTCCGATTCTGTCCAACGTGCTGATCGAAGCGCGGGAGGACGGGTCGATTCGCCTGATGGCCACCGACCTCGACCTGCAGGTCGACGAAAGCATCCAGGCAAACGTCGCTCAGCCGGGCGCCACGACCGTGTCCGCACACACATTGTTCGACATCGTTCGCAAGCTTCCCGAGGGCAGCCAAGTCGAACTCACCGCCGCCGAGGGTAAGATGCAGGTCGTCGCCGGCCGCTCGCGCTTCAACCTCTCGACGCTCCCGCGCGACGATTTCCCGGTGATTGCGGAGGGCGAGCTCCCGACCCGGTTCGAGCTGCCGGCCGCGACACTGCGCCAGATCATCGAGAAGACCCGCTTTGCGATCTCGACCGAGGAGACCCGCTATTATTTGATGGGCATCTTCCTTCACGTCGTGGACGACCAGCTGCGCGCCGCGGCGACCGACGGCCACCGCCTCGCCCGCGTCACGGTTGGCCGGCCGGACGGCGCCGAAGGCATGCCCGACGTGATCGTCCCGCGCAAAGCGGTGAACGAACTCTACCGGCTGCTTGAGGAGCTGGAGGGCACCGTCGAAATCTCGCTGTCGCCGACCAAGGTCCGCTTCGGCCTCGGCAGCGCAGTGCTGACCAGCAAGCTGATCGACGGCACCTTTCCCGACTACAACCGCGTGATCCCGACCGCGAACGACAAGCTGCTGAAGCTCGATCCGAAGAGCTTCTCGGCCGGCGTGGACCGCGTCGCGACCATCGCCAGCGAAAAGACCCGCGCGGTGAAAATGGCCGTCGACCGCGACAAGGTTACGCTGTCGGTGACCAGCCCGGAGAATGGCCTCGCCACCGAGGAGCTGCCCGCCGATTATGGCGCCGACGGGCTCGAGATCGGCTTCAACGCCCGCTACCTGATGGACATCCTCAGCGAGATCGACGGAGACACGGTGGAGGTGCATCTCGCCGACGCCGCCGCGCCGACGCTGCTGCGCGAGAACGACAAGTCGAACGCGCTTTACGTCTTGATGCCGATGCGAGTCTGACAAGGACGCTCCGATGGACGTCGAGATCGAAAAGCCTCACGTCCATCACGCCTCGACCGGACACCGCCGCTTCGACTTCATCCTTCCGGTCGCCGCGCTGTTCGTCTCCTTCGTCTCAATCCTGATTGCCTGGCATCACGGCCAGGTGATGAAGGAGCTGGTGCACGAGAACGAGAAGCTCGTCGAAGCCAATTCCCTGCCCTACCTCGACATCTACACAAGCGATCTCGGGGAGGACCGCCGTTCCCCCGAATTCCGGCTGTCGGTCCAGAATCAGGGCGTCGGGCCCGCGCGGATTGCCGAAGTGGTGATGACCGTGAAGGACCAGCCGGTGCCCGACTTCAAGACACTCGTCGATCGCTGCTGCGCGCCTGGGCTGCTGGACGCGACCGCGCGGGGGAACAAGCGCTTCCACGGAATCCAGAATGGCGACGTGATCATGTCGACCGTGCGCGACCGGATGGTCCGGCCGGGCGAGACCGTCGATGCGGTCGAGTGGCACGTGACGCCCGAAAATCAGGAGATGGTCGATCTGGTGAAGAAGGGATTCGCCTCCAACCTCGTCAACATGTCCGTCTGCTATTGCTCCGTGTTCGACGACTGCTGGATCCGCACGGACGAGAACCGCAGGCCCGTGCCCGTCAAGCAATGCGCGGCGGCCGCGGTGCCCTACCGCCAATGATCTGCCGGCTGTGGCGCGGCTGGACCACGCCGGACAATGCGGGCGCCTATGAACGCATCGTCCGCGGCGAGGTGATCCCGGGCATCGAGGCGCGAAAGATTTCGGGCTTCCGGCACATTGACCTGATGAAGCGCGATCTGGGCCAAGAGGTCGAATTCCAGACCCTGATGTGGTTTGACAGCTTCGACGCGATCGAAGCGTTCATGGGTCAGGACTACACCATCAGTCACGTCCCGACCGCCGCGCGTGAGGTCCTCAAGCGCTTCGACGAACGCGCGATTCATTACGAAGTGATCGACCGCAGGGACCAGTAAAGCCGTCATTGCGAGCACAGCGAAGCAATCCAGCCGACGCTTGCTGGATTGCTTCGTCGCTTCGCTCCTCGCAATGACGTTCGGTGCCCGTAAGCCGCCTCGCCCTCACGGACTTCCGCTCCTACCCATCGGCGCTGATCGAGCCGGGTCCGGGCTTCGTGCTGCTGTATGGCGAGAACGGCGCGGGCAAGACGAACCTGCTCGAAGCGGTGTCGCTGCTCACGCCCGGGCGCGGCCTGCGCGGTGCGGCGTTGGGTGAGATGGCGCGGCAGGGCGGCGACGGCGGCTTCGCGGTCGCGGCTCGCCTCGGCGAAACGGATATCGGCACGGGCACGCAGCCGTCCGCTCTCGAACGGCGGCAGGTGCGGATCAATGGGGCGCCGGCATCGGTGAATAGCCTCTCCGAATGGCTTTCCATCCTGTGGCTGACTCCCGCGATGGATCGTTTGTTCACCGGCAGCGCAGGCGATCGCCGCCGCTTCCTCGACCGCCTCGTGCTCGCGCTGGAGCCGTCGCACGCGCACCATTCCTCGCGCTACGAAGCCGCGATGCGCAGCCGCAACAAGTTGCTCGCCGAGGACAAGTGGGACGAAACCTGGCTCGATTCACTCGAGGCGCAGATGGCGGAACATGGGCACGAGATTACCAGCGCGCGTTTGCAAACCCTGAAGGAGCTCATGCCCGCGATCGCGGCGCTCGCGGGACGGGATTTTCCAACCGCGAAGCTCATGCTCGCCAACACGACGACGTCAAACCTTCAAATACGGCTCCGCGCGAGCCGGAAGGTCCATGCGGCAGCGAAGCGGTCGACACATGGCCCGAACAACGAGGATCTTTCCGTCATTCTGTCGGAGAAGCAGATGCCGGCCGCTCAATCCTCAACGGGCGAACAAAAGGCGCTGCTCCTCGGGATCGTTCTTGCCCATGCCATGCTCGTCAGCACCAAGCGCGGTGCGGCGCCCATTCTCCTTTTGGACGAAATCGCCGCCCACCTTGATCCGAAGCGCAGAGCCACTCTGTTCGGGCGCATGGAAGACCTCGGCCAGGTGTGGATGACCGGCACTGAAGCGGCCCTCTTCGACGGAATCGGCAGTGCCTCCCGGTTCCACGTCCAGCCCGGCGAGGTGCACTCAGCGTGAAAGCTGGACTTTTCCCGGTTTACCTCTATATTGCACTGCAACACGAGGCGCTTTTGCAAGCGGCGTGATCGGCTCAACGCTTCGGCGGTAACCGGCCCGCGTCTCGATTTCGAAGTTCTCCACATCACGCGGGGTTCTTGTTTCCCGCCCGGCGGGCGCTCCTTTGGTGCGTCCGACGGCCAATTTTGTGGAATATTATCAATGTCGTTTCATTCTCTCGGGCTCTCGAAGCCCCTGCTCGACGCACTTGCCGCCAAGGACTATTCGCAGGCGACCCCAATTCAGCTCCAGGCGATCCCGACGGTCCTGACCGGCCGCGATCTGCTTGGCATCGCGCAGACGGGCACCGGCAAGACCGCGGCGTTCATGCTGCCCTCGCTGGATCGCCTCTCGGCCAACCGCCAAATCCCGAAGCCGGGCCAGATCCGCATGCTGGTCCTTGCACCAACGCGTGAGCTGGCCTCGCAGATCGCTGCGAGCGCCGATGCCTATGGCAAGTTCATGCGCCTGTCGGTCGGCGTGATCTTCGGCGGCGTGCCCAATCAGAAGAGCGTGCGCACGGTCGCGCGCGGCCTCGACGTGCTGGTCGCGACGCCGGGCCGTCTGCTCGATCTCATCGACCAGCGCGCCCTGTCACTGCGCGAGCTCGAGATCCTCGTGCTCGACGAGGCCGACCAGATGCTCGACCTCGGCTTCATCCATGCGCTGAAGCGCATTGTCAGCCTTGTCCCAGCGAAGCGGCAGACCCTGTTCTTCTCGGCGACCATGCCGAAGGCGATCAAGGAGCTTGCGGACAAGTATCTGACCAACCCGGCCGAGGTCTCGGTCACGCCCGCGGCGACGACGGTCGAGCGCATCGACCAGAGCGTCACCATGGTCAACCAGGCCGAGAAGGCCGCCTTGCTCGCGATGTACCTGCGGCCTGAGGCGGTTGAGCGCGCGCTCGTGTTCAGTCGCACCAAGCATGGCGCCGACAAGATCGTGCGCCAGCTCGAAGCGGCGGGAATCGCCGCCGCGGCCATTCACGGCAACAAGAGCCAGGCCCAGCGAGAGCGCGCCATTGCGGCGTTCCGTTCGGGCGAAGTTCGAGTGCTCATCGCTACCGATATCGCAGCCCGCGGGATCGATATCCCGGGTGTGAGCCACATCGTGAACTTCGATCTTCCCGATGTGCCGGAGCAATATGTCCACCGCATCGGCCGCACCGCGCGCGCCGGAGCGGAGGGGATTGCGATCGCTTTCTGCGCACCCGAAGAGCGCGGCAATTTGCGCGATATCGAGCGGACCACGCGTCAGCGCATTGCAGTCGCCCCGCTTCCCGCGGATTTCATGGCTGCGGCCGATGCGTTCAAGCGGCTGAAGCCCGCGCCGAAGGCTCAGCCGGAGCGCACCGCGACCAGGGCCGATCGCCGCCAGGACGGTCAGCAGCGTCGCAACCGCAACAACGGTCAGCAGCGTCACCCGCATCGGGGCGAGGGCCATTCGGCGCATCGTTCGGAAGCGCGGGACCGCAATGCCCAGCGGCGCGAAGAGCACGCGCCGCAGCGCCGCGACGGCCAGTCCTCATACCGGCCGGAAGCCTATCGCGAGTCTGGTTCAGAGCGTCGCCCCGAAGGCGGCCAGCGCCAGTCGCAGCCGACCCAAAGCCGCGACGGCTACCGTCCGAACGGCGGCCAGCCGAAGCGCAAGTTCGGTGGCCGCGGGCGCCCCTCCGGCCAGCACCGCGCTCGCGGCTAAGCGCCCCGCCCGTCAGTTGACGGGGCGCCATCCGGGCCAGCGTCCGGCTTCAACCGAAGCCGACGTTACGCCCTGCCGGAGAGCAGCTCGTCGAGCTGATCGAGCTGCTCCGGCAGTCCGGCCGCCGAGCCGGTCATCGCCTCGTCGAGCGCTTCCTTGGACGGATAGAGTTCGTGGAAGGTCAGCAGCGTCTTCCCGCCCTGCTCCTCGAAGGTCACCGTGGTGACGGCGCCTTCTTCGCCTTCGTCGTTGGTCCAGACGATACGCTCGTCCGGAACGACGTCGAGATATTTGCCGTAGAAGGCCATGGTGCCGCCGTCCGCCGAGCCGAACTCCAGGCGATACTTTCCGCCGGTGCGCACGTCCATGTCGCAGCCAACGAGCGACACGCCTTGCAGCGACCTTGGCATCCACCATTTCCGGAACAGGTCGGCCTGGCTCCAGGCCTTGAAGACCATGCTCGGCGGAGCATCGAACGCCCGCGTGACGACCAGCTCCCGGTCGGACTTGCGATCGACGTTCGTGCGGTTCTGCGCGACGGCGTGACTAGTGGTTTGCTGATCCATCTTCTTCCTCCTGTTTCAATTGCAGAATGACTTCATCGAGCGCGTCGAACCGCGCCTCGAAGAGCTTGCGGTGAGCTTCGATCCATTTGGCCTCCGCTTCGAGGCCGCCGTGTCCGAGCTTGCAAGTGCGCACCCGTCCCACCTTCTCCGTTATGACGAGCCCGGCGCGTTCCAGCACGGCGACGTGCTTCTTCATGCCGGTCAGGGTCATGTGAAATTTTTCCGCGAGGTTCGTGATGGACGCATCGGCCCGCCCGAGCTGATCGATGATGCCCCGGCGCGTCCCGTCGGACAGCGCCGCGAACGATAGATCGAGAGAGGGACCCAAACACTGAACCATATAGTTCACTGTTTACGCACTTTCCCAACGAACGCAAGAGCGGATGCTCCAGGCGCCGCAAAGTGCTAAGGGCGACGGCATGCGCATTCCCGACTGGAACCAGAATCGTTCGCGAAAGAGGCGCCTGCCCGGTCGCGACCTGCTGGCATGGCTCAACGCCCGACGCGGGCGAGGCAACACCGGGCTTTCCGGAGGGTTCGTGCCCGTCGAGCCGGACAGCCCAAAAGGCCTTTCGGGCGGTGCCGTCGTGGACCCGTATAGCGACGCAAGCTGAGCGCCGCAGTCGCTGCTCTGCTTGATTCTGCGCGAACGGTCCGGACGGGAATAGTCGCTTGGCAAAGTCAAAGGCGAGGATTGCTGCGCTTGCCCCCCCGGTTCTGATCATCGCGGCTGGTGTGACCTGGTATCTGGCGTCTCCGGGTTGGACGCTCCACCAGATGAAGGCGGCCGCCGATGCGAATGACCCCGACGCGCTCGATTCTTACATCGACTATCCGGCGCTCCGCGAGGACCTCAAGGCTGAGATAGCCGGCCAGATGATGGCGGAAGCGAGAAAGGACAAATCTGACCTCGGCAGTCTCGCTCTCGCGATCGGTAACGCGCTCGCCGGCCCTCTCGTCGACCGCTTGGTCACTCCAGCCGGGATGCGCGCGGCTCTCATGGCCAAGCGCGATCAGGCACAGATCAAAGCGGCGCCGCAGGCCACCTCGGCGCTCCACATCCCTGACGATCCGGTGATCGTGCGCCACGGCTTCTCCGAGTTCCTCGTCGCCAGCAAGCAGCATCCGAACGGCGGGCTCGTGTTCAAACGCCATGGCCTTTCATGGAAGCTGAGCGGCGTGGATCTTTCGCCGGAGAGGTGATGCCAGCCGCCGCCTAAACTAACGTCGTTTTCGACTCGGAGCGGACACTTCGCGCATCACCGTCCTACGTAGCATTGCGTATCAACAGTTGCCCCTGACGCTGTCACAGGGGAGTACGGCGGCACCCGAGCCGCGACTCTGCCAGTCCAGCGTGTCCGTCCAACTCGCAGCGCGGCCAGTGTCCCGATGAGGAGACACCCTATGAAACCACTTTCTCAGAAGCTCTCAGAGCTGTCGGTCCAAGCGAAGAGCACCGAAGACCGGGTCGCGGAGGCGCAGTTGCAAGCACGTGAACGAGTCGAACAGCAGCGGGACCAGGCGCGTCGGGATGCGGAACAGGCCCTCGGCAAGGTCAGGCAGCGGTTCGAGGAAGCCAAAGGCGAAACCCGCACCCGCCTCGAGGCACTGCACGCGAAGGTCAACTACGACTTCCAGCAGATCAAGAAGGACGCCGACGAGAAGAAGCGCAAGTTCGAAGCCTGGCAGGCTGAGAACTATGCCAGCGACAAGGAGGCCGATGCGTTGGCCGCCATCGACTATGCGGTTGCCGCGACGAAGATCGCTGAGCTTCAGACACTGGACGCGATCGCTGCACGTGGGGAGGCAGAAGGCAGGATCGAGCAGATTCAGCCCACGCCAACGATGGCCTGATTCCGCCTCGCTAGGCGGCCCGACGGGGCTGGTTCTCCGGTCCCCGCCGCGGCTTCTTCCAAGGAGAAAAATCATGGCACATAAAATTGAAAGGCAGAGCGTCGGCCACTGGTCCGGATGGGACTATCTTCCGGGCATCGCCTTCATTGTGACCGGCGTTCTCGCGTTGATGATGGCGCCGCTGGCGAGCCTCGCAACGGGAATCTACGTTGGAGCGATGCTCTCTGTCGCCGGCGCGTTCGCGCTGATCGGCGGCTTGTCCCATATTAAGCGGGGAGGCGCCTGGCTGGCGGCGTTGCTCGGTCTGCTGAGCCTGCTCGTCGGCCTGGCGTTCCTGTACAATCCGGCAGCGGGCGCCGTGACGCTCGTGTGGATGATTGGAGCATGGCTCCTCGTTGGTGGGCTGTTCGAGTTCGCGACCGCCTTCACAACAACGTTCGGCAAAGGCTGGCTAGTGGTGGTGGGCCTGGTCGATCTCGCACTCGGCGCGATCGTGCTATTCATGAATCCGAAACAGGCGTTCGCCTTCCTCGGTTACTATGTCGGCATCAGCTTCATCTTCCGCGGCCTGTGGACCGTCGTGTTCGTCGGCGAGGCCCGCGAGTTCGGACACGTCGTTCGTGAAGCCGTCGCGTAGGCGTAATAGCGACTAGGAGCAGAGTGCGGAGCGGTTACCCTCGCGGAGGCTGGGCCGCTCCCGCTCTCTGCCATCCACCCAAAGCTGACATAACCGCTGCGATAAAAATCCTGTCCTACAGCCATCACATCATGCCACCTCGCAATGATGGTTCGTAACGCTACGCCTCCCCGGAAAGCCGCTTCTCGTTACCCTCGCTGTACGCCACGGCAGCGGCCAATCGTCACCGTCGGCCGGCACCTTGGGACTGCGCTGTTCGCGCAATCGAGGGTGACAAAGTGGACGAAGTGGAAGGACCCCCGAATCCAAGCAGTGAGGGCAACAGATCGCGGAAGATTTCTCCGCCAAATCGTCCGCGCCGACTCACGCGTGCGCACACGCGCACGCGCGTGACTTCTGCGCCGCAATCCCTATATCTGGACTATGGCAACCGACCCCAATCAGAACTCCCCAAATTCGAACAGTTACGGCGCCGACAGCATCAAGGTGCTCAAGGGCCTCGACGCCGTGCGCAAGCGGCCCGGCATGTACATCGGCGATACCGACGACGGATCGGGCCTCCACCACATGGTGTTCGAGGTCAGCGACAATGCGATCGACGAGGCGCTCGCCGGCCACTGCGACCGCATCCTCATCCAGCTGAACCCGGACGGGTCGGTCACGGTTGAGGATAACGGCCGCGGGATTCCCACCGGCATCCATGCCGAGGAAGGCGTGTCGGCGGCCGAGGTCATCATGACCCAGCTTCACGCCGGCGGTAAGTTCGAGAACACGTCGGACGACAATGCCTACAAGGTCTCCGGCGGCCTGCACGGGGTCGGCGTCTCGGTCGTGAATGCGCTGAGCGAATGGCTCGACCTCACGATCTGGCGCGACGAGGAGGAGCATTTCATGCGCTTCCGCCACGGCGACGCGGAAGCGCCGCTGAAGGTCGTCGGTCCGGCCCCCGCCGGCAAGAAGGGCACGCGCGTGACCTTCCTGCCCAGCCCCGAGACGTTCAAGATCACCGAGTTCGACTTCGAACGGCTCGAGCACCGCTACCGCGAGCTCGCCTTCCTCAACTCGGGGGTCCGGATGATCCTCGCCGATGCCCGGCATGAGGAGCGGGTCGAGCATGAGCTTTATTACGAAGGCGGCATCGCGGCCTTCGTGAAATATCTCGACCGCGCCAAGACGCCTCTGTTCCCCGAGCCGATCGCCATCTCGGCGGTGCGCGACGGTATCGGCATCGACGTCGCTCTCGAATGGAATGATTCCTATTACGAGAATGTCCTGCCGTTCACGAACAACATCCCGCAGCGGGACGGCGGCACGCACATGGCAGCGTTCCGCGCGGCGCTGACGCGGACGATCAACAACTACGCCGAAAAGTCCGGCATGCTGAAAAAGGAAAAGGTGACGCTCGCCGGCGAAGACATGCGCGAAGGCCTGACCGCCATCGTCTCGGTCAAGCTGCCCGACCCCAAGTTCAGCTCGCAGACCAAGGACAAATTGGTCAGCTCCGAAGTCCGTCAGCCGCTCGAGGCGCTGATGAGCGACAAGATGACCGAATGGCTGGAGGAAAATCCAGGCAACGCCCGGTCTATCATCCAGAAGGTGATCGATGCCGCCGCGGCCCGCGAAGCCGCACGCAAGGCGCGTGAAGCGAGCCGCAAGTCGGTGCTGGGAATCGCGTCATTGCCGGGCAAGCTCGCCGACTGCCAGGAGCGCGATCCAGCGCTTAGCGAGCTGTTCCTGGTCGAGGGTGACTCGGCCGGCGGCTCGGCCAAGCAGGGCCGTAACCGGCACAATCAGGCGATCCTCCCGCTCAAGGGCAAGATCCTGAACGTGGAGCGCGCGCGGTTCGACCGCATGCTCGGTTCGAAGGAAATCGGGACGCTCATCCAGGCGCTCGGCACGTCGATCGGCCGCGAGGAATTCAACGTCGAGAAGCTCCGCTATCACAAGATCGTGATCATGACGGACGCCGACGTCGACGGCGCCCACATCCGTACGTTGCTGCTCACCTTCTTCTATCGGCAGATGCCGGAGCTGATCGAGAAGGGGCATCTCTTCATCGCCCAGCCGCCGCTCTACAAGGTCAGCCGCGGCCGGTCGGAAGTCTATCTCAAGGACGATGCCGCGCTCGACGATTATCTCGAGGAAGCCGGGCTGGAAGGGTTGGTTCTCGACACGGCCGAAGGGCAACGCTCCGGCAACGACCTCAAGGCCCTCGTCGATCACGCCCGGAGGCTGCGCACCCTGATGCGCTACGCGCCGCGCAAATATGACCCCGCCCTGATCGAAGCGCTGGCGATCAACGGCGCGCTGCATCCTGATCTCGATCGGGCTTCAAAGACCAAGGTCATCGCTAAGGTCGCGGAATGGCTTGGCGCAGGCGATCTCGAAGCCACGTGGTCGGGCGAAGTGGCGGAGGAAGGTGGCTATCTTCTTCGTCGGCTGTGGCGCGGCGTGACCGACGCGCACATCATCGAGCCGGCCTTTCTCGTATCCGCCGAAGCGCGAAAGCTCCACACTCTCGCCAAGGAGCAGGCCGCGACCTACGCCAGGCCCTCGACCGTCCGCACGCTCAAGAAGGGTGCGGAACAGGAGCCGACGCTCGGAAGCGGCGAGGGCGAAGAGGCAGCCGAGCAGGTCGCCGCAGATACAAAGGGCAAGCCGGTTCCCGTCACACGGCCGTCCGAACTGCTCGACGCCGTTCTCGCCGCGGGGCGCAAGGGCCTGTCGATCCAGCGCTATAAGGGTCTGGGTGAAATGAACGCCGAGCAGCTGTGGGAGACGACCCTAGACCCGGCCAATCGCTCGCTGCTCCGTGTCGAAGTGGCGCAGGCCGATGTCGCCGACGAGATCTTCACGAGGCTGATGGGCGACGTCGTCGAACCGAGGCGCGAGTTCATCCAGGACAATGCGCTGAGCGTCGCCAACCTGGACGTCTAGGAACCATTCGGCGGTAACGGCTATTGGCGACGGCATGAGCAGCAGCGCCTGCATCACGCTTGCGTCCTACAACATGCACAAGGCCGTCGGCCTTGACGGCAAGCGCGATCCGCACCGCGTGCTGAAGGTGCTTCAGGAGATCGACGCGGACGTCGTCGCTCTCCAGGAAGCCGACAAGCGCGTCGGCGGGCGCGGCGCCACGGTGCCGCATGAGCTGATCGACAGCCACGGCATGTACAAGCCGGTGCACCTCGGCGTCCGCCACAAGCGGGTGTTCGACAAAGCCCGCCAGCACACCGACCGCATCCTCAAAGTGAACACCCGCAACATGGGCTGGCACGGCAACGCCATCCTGGTGAAGCGGCACATCGGGGTGCTGGCCTGCGCAGCGCTCGAGCTCCCGACCCTGGAACCGCGCGGCGCAGTCATCGCCGAGCTCCTGATCGACGAGAAGCCGCTGCGGGTCGTCGGGATGCACCTCGATCTCTCCGGCCTGTGGCGCCGCCGCCAGATGCGAGCGATCCTCGAAGCGATTGCCCGACGGCCGCACAAGATGCCGACGGTGCTGATGGGCGACACCAACGAATGGCGCACCGAAGCCGGATGCCTGCGCGACCTCAACGGCGAGTTCCAGATTGCCCCGACGGGCCCCAGCTTCCACGCCCGGCATCCCGTCGCAACGCTCGACCGAATCATCGTCGCGAAAGAGCTGAACATCGAAGCCGCCGGCGTCCACATGAGCCCGACAGCACGCAAGGCGTCCGATCACCTGCCGATCTGGGCGCGGCTGACTGCCTAGCCAGCGATCTTCCGCATCCGCCGCCGCTGGATCGAGGAGCCGATTCCCATTGCCTCCCGATACTTCACCACGGTCCGCCGAGCGCAATCGAAGCCGCGCTGCTTGAGGACGGCGGCGATGGCGTCGTCGCTGAGAATCTCCGTCTCGGCGTCGATCACCTCCTTGATGGCCGCCTTCACGGCTTCGGCCGCCGCTCCGTCGCCTTCTGACGACTGAACGCCCGAGCCGAAGAAGTATTTCAGCTCGAACAAGCCGCGGTCGCACAGCAGATATTTGTTGGAGGTGACGCGGCTGACCGTCGACTCGTGCATGCCGATCGCCTCCGCAACCTCACGCAGCGTCATGGGCTTCATCGCCGCGACGCCTCGATCGAAGAAGCCCTGCTGCCGCTTCACGATCTCCGACACGACCTTGACGATCGTGCGGGCGCGCTGGTCGAGCGCCTTCACCAGCCAGCTCGCGCTCTGCAGGCATTCGCTGAGCCACGCCCGCGACGCCTTGTCTTGAGGCCCCGACTTGAGCTCCTGATAATAGCGGCGGTTCACGAGCAGCCGCGGCAGCGTCGCGTGGTTGAGCTCGACCGCATA
>Ga0308173_10000857_pt1 | contig 14116 bp, 15 predicted proteins | sample PhyPR1_FD_203716 | JGI IMG/M metagenome (GOLD analysis project Ga0308173, IMG submission 203716) | Soil microbial communities from UC Gill Tract Community Farm, Albany, California, United States - DLSLS.P.R1 | ecosystem: Environmental > Terrestrial > Soil > Agricultural land | place: USA...
AGGCTCGCGCCGGCACCGATCACGCCGGGAACCACGACGCCAGCCGACGTCCCGAGTGGTCCGGCTGGACAGTCACCGCGCGCCTCGATCTGGTCGTCCATCCATCCGCGGCTCCTCGAGTTGATTCGCAGCCATCAATCGACGCTCCTCTTCGTGAACAGCCGGCGGCTCGCGGAGCGGCTGGCCGGCGCGCTCAACGAACTGGCAGGCGAACCGCTCGTGCGATCGCATCACGGATCACTGGCGCGTGCCGCGCGCAGCGAAGTCGAGGATCTGCTGAAGGCGGGGCGTATCAAGGCGCTCGTCGCAACCTCTTCGCTGGAGCTCGGTATCGACATGGGCGCCATCGATCTGGTCGTCCAGATCGAAGCCCCACCCTCCGTGGCGAGCGGCCTGCAGCGCATCGGCCGCGCCGGTCACCAGGCCGGAGCGGTCAGCGAAGGCATCATTTTTCCCAAATTCCGCGGCGACCTCGTGGCCTGCGCGGCGGTGTCGCGCGCCATGCACGACGGCAAGGTCGAATCCACCCGCTATCCGCGCAACCCGCTCGACGTGCTGGCGCAACAGATCGTGGCGATGGCCGGCATGGATACATGGCCGGTGGACGAGTTGTTTGCGGTGATCCGCCGCGCCGCCCCGTTCGCCGATCTGAGCCGACGGATCTTCGAGGGCGTCCTCGACATGCTCTCGGGCCGCTATCCCTCTGACGAGTTCGCCGAACTGCGACCGCGCGTCACCTGGGATCGCGTCCAGGGCACGCTGACCGGCCGCGAAGGGGCCAAGCGCGTCGCGATTGCCAATGCGGGCACGATTCCCGACCGGGGCTTGTACGGAGTGTTTCTCGCAGGCGCCGACCGGCCGGTGCGAGTCGGCGAACTGGACGAGGAAATGGTGTTCGAGACGCAAGTCGGCGAAACCTTCACCCTCGGCGCATCGACCTGGCGAATCGAGGAGATCACGCACGACCGCGTGCTGGTCACGCCAGCCCCGGGCGAGCCGGGCAAGATGCCGTTCTGGCACGGCGATCAGGCCGGACGGCCGATTGAGTTGGGGTACGCGATTGGCGCGCTGGTCCGTGAACTCCGCGCCGTGCCGCGCGCGGCGGCGATCGATCGGCTGATTCGGCAGCATGATCTGGATCCCGCCGCTGCCGAGAATGTCCTGCGCTACCTGGACGATCAGGCTGCTGCCGGCGGTGTCCCTGACGATCGCACGCTGGTCATCGAACGATGCCTCGATGAACTGGGCGACTGGCGCGTGTGCCTGCTGTCGCCACTCGGCAGCCGGATTCACGCGCCATGGGCAATGGCTGCGACCGCGTGGATTCGTCAGCGCACCGGTCTCGACGTCGAGGTGATGTGGGGTGACGAGGGGTTCGTGGTGCGCTTTCCGGATGTCGAGAGCGCGCCGGACCCGACGCTGCTGCTGCCTGACGCCGACGAGGTCGAAGCGCTCGTGCTGCGTCAGCTGGGTGGTACGTCGCTCTTTGCCGCGCGCTTTCGCGAGACGGCGGCGCGAGCGCTGCTGCTGCCGCGACGACGGCCCGGCGCGCGAACACCGCTCTGGCAGCAGCGGAAGCGCGCGTCGGATCTGCTCGCGGTGGCATCGCGATTCGGATCGTTCCCGGCACTGCTCGAGACCTACCGAGAAGTGCTGCGGGATCACTTCGACATGCCGGCGCTCGTGGAGACGCTGCGGAAGGTGGCATCCCGCTCACTGCGGCTCTCGACGATTGACTCGCGCGTGCCGTCCCCGTTTGCCGCCTCGCTGCTCTTCAGCTACGTCGCCAATTACATCTACGACGGCGATGCCCCACTCGCCGAGCGGCGCGCTCAGGCACTCTCGGTTGATCAGGCCCAGCTGCGCGAACTGCTCGGCGACGCGGAGCTTCGCGAACTTCTCGATCCCGACGCGATCGCCGGGCTTGAACGTCAACTGCAGCACCTTGACGAGAAGTACCGCGTCAGGACGATCGACGGGCTGCACGATCTGTTGATCCGCATTGGCGACCTGTCGGTCGAGGAGATTGCGGCCCGCAGCACATTGGCGGATACGGCGGGCGCCGTCGCGCAACTCGAACGGGCGCGCCGAATCCTGCCGCTGCCGATCGCCGGCGCGCGCCGGTATGTCGCGGTCGAAGACGCCGCGCGCTTTCGCGACGCCCTCGGCGTACCGCTGCCGCCGGGCCTTCCCGAATCGCTGCTCGAGCCGGTACGCGATCCTGGCGGCGATCTGGCCCTGCGGTACGCCCGTTCGCATGCGCCGTTCCCGGCGCGCCAGTTCGCGGCGCGTTACGGGCTGGGCGTCGCCATCGGCGAATCCATTCTGTTTCGCCTGACCGAAGCCGGCCGCCTGATCGAAGGTGAATTCTGTCCCGGCGGCAATGAGCGCGAGTGGGTGGACGCCGACGTGCTGCGGAGCCTGCGCCGCCGTTCACTCGCAACGCTCCGCCACGAAATCGAGCCGGTCGGAACCGATGCACTCGGGCGCTTCCTCGTGTCCTGGCACGGGTTGGGCTCCGGCCGCCTCGGCCTCGAGCCCCTGCTCGATGCCATCGAACAGTTGCAGGGCGCATCGATTCCTGCTTCGGTGCTCGAACGTGAAGTGCTGCCAGCGCGCCTCCGCGACTACGAACCATCGATGCTGGATACCCTGATGGCCGCCGGCGAAGTGATCTGGGTCGGCGTCGAGCCGCTCGGCGAGCGTGATGGACGCATCGCGTTGTACCTGACCGACCACCTCGCACGGTTGCGTCCACCCGCGGCCGTCGCAGCCGTCGTGGAGGGACGCGCCGCGGAAGCCCTCGACTATCTGCGGCAGCATGGCGCCTCGTTTTTCGCCGCGATTCATGCCGGCACCGGCGGCGGGTTTCCGCAGGAGACGGTTGACGCGATCTGGGAACTGGTCTGGAAAGGGCTCGTCACGAACGACACGCTGCATCCACTCCGCGCCTACTCGCGCAGTGAGGACAAGCGCGCGGCGCGAAAACACCGGGCGCAGCCGTTCAAGTCGCGCCGGCTGATTCCGCCGGCAGCCGAAGGTCGATGGTCGCTTGTGGCCACCACGAAGATGACGAAAGCGGCCGGCACCGACTGGGCCGCCGCGATGGCGCAGCAACTCCTGACGCGCCACGGCATCGTGACCCGTGAAACCGTCGCCGCCGAGGCTGTGGCCGGCGGCTTCACCGCCGTGTACGACGTCCTGAAAGCGATGGAGGACACCGGCCGCGTACGTCGCGGCTACTTCGTTGCCGGTCTCGGCGCGGCGCAATTCGCGATGCCCGCGGCGCTCGACCTCCTGCGATCGATGCGCGACGCGCCCGAGGAACCGCGTACGGTGATCCTGGCGGCCACGGACCCGGCAAACCCCTACGGCGGCATCGTGAAATGGCCCGAGACGCCGTCGAGCGGCATGTCCGGCAACGACGCTGACGGCGGGCGCGGGCCGACCCGCAGCGTCGGTGCGCTGGTCATTCTCGTGGACGGCGCCGCAGCCGGATACCTGCGACGTGGCGAGCGGGAACTGCTGCTGTTCCTGGCCGACGCCGAGCCGCAGCGCTCGCGCACCGGCCGCGCCGTGGCGCGAGCCCTCATCGACCTCTCGCGCGGTCGCGAGCCGGGGCGCCGGGGTCTCCTGATCGCGGAGATCAATGGCGTCACGGCAACGACGCATCCGGCGGCGCGCCTGTTCGTCGACGAGGGATTCGCGATCGGTGCCGCAGGACTCCAAGTGCGACCCTGATTGCTGGCACACGCGTTGCGGCTCGGTGTGCCGGAGGATCACATGGCCGACACCCAGCGCGACCGGATGGACGAGTCGTCCCCACGCCACGACGACGATCTTGATCGCGGATTGCCAGAGCTGGACCGTAGCAGGGAAGGTGACATGAATCGTGGCATCCCCGAACTCGACCGCGAGGACGACCAGCTGCCGCCGCGACCAGACACGGTTCGTGGCAAGGACGAGGGCCCGACTGACCCGGACAGCGCCGAGTCGGACATCGATCGCGACGATACGATGACGGACTGAACCCGTGCCTGAGGGCGATTCGATTTTCCGTGCCGCCAGGGCGCTTCATCGCGCCCTGGCGGGGCGTCCCGTCGCGCGATTCGAATCAGTGTTTGCGCATCTCACCAATGCCACCGAGCACCAGCCGCTCGTCGGACAGACCGTTGACCGGGTTGAGGCGCGGGGCAAGCATCTGTTGATGTGGTTTTCGGCCGGTCTCGTGCTGCGCACGCACATGCGCATGCACGGGTCATGGCACATCTACCGGCCGGGCGAACGCTGGCAGCGCTCCCGCCACGACATGCGGATCGTCATCGAAACGCCGGACATGCTCGCGGTGGCGTTCATGGTGCCCGTGGCCGAGTTCATCCACGCCAGCGCCATTGATCGCGCTGAATCCCTGCGGGATCTCGGCCCCGATCTGCTGAGTGCGGACTTCGACGCGGCGGCGGCTGTCGCCCGCCTCCAGAAGGCGGGGGACACGGCGATCGCGGATGCGCTGCTCGATCAGCGCGCGATTGCCGGGATCGGCAACGTCTACAAATCCGAAACACTCTTCGCGACGCGCATCAACCCGTTCACGCCGGTGTCGCGCGTGCCGAGCGATCAGCTGGAGGCGGTGGTTGCGCGGGCAGCGACGTTCATGCGAGCCAATGTCGCCGATGACAGCACTCGAATGACGACCTACCGTGGGCCCCGGCGGACCACCGGGCGCTTCGATCCGGGTGCACGATTCTGGGTCTATGGCCGCGCCGGCAGGCCGTGCCGGCGCTGCGGGACCCCGATCCAACGTGCGAAACAGGGTTCGCATGCGCGCTCGACGTACTGGTGTCCTCGGTGCCAGCCGCAATGAGGGAGCTGCCAGCGCCTCACATCAATTTCCCGATCGGCCCGAGGTCAAGATTGAGATCCTCGGCAGGGATGCCGAATTTCGCCGCGATATCTCGCACCGTTTCTTCGAGCTTCATCAGCGCCGTCCCGACCTCCTCGGTCTGCTGCTCGCTGAGCGAACCCGCCTGCATCCGTCGAATCGCCTGACGTTCGAGCAGCTTTCGTATGAACTCGACGATCGTCAACACCAGGTGGGCGACCGAACGCTGCACGTCATCCGGATCAGCGTTCCATCGCAGCGGTGACCCGGACGCGGTCCGCTCCAGTTCCTTCCGCAGTTCTTCGAGCTCGGCCACCTCCGTGACAGTGAGGCTGCCGCTCTTCGCGACGACTCTGGACGGACGTACCCGTCGCACCCGTGGCGTCGACGGCACGCGGGCGCGCACTCGCGGTGCGGCTCTCTTCGCGCGGGCTTGCTTCTTCACGGCGTGTTCTTCACTGCGCCTTCACCACGACGTAAACGCGTAGGGCGGAAATGGGCCCGACACGACCGCGCGCAGGCCGGCATCTTGAAGCGCCGCAACCACGGCCTGACGATACGGGCCGGCAGCGCGCCTCGGAACGAGGTGATAGATGCTGGTGACGCCGCTAGTCCGCTCCACCCGCTCCTCTTTTATCCAGCGCTCGAGTATCGTGCGGACCGAGGCGAAGCCGGGAATCTTCCGGCTGCTCGCGGCGGCGGCTCGCGCGGTCAGATAATCCCGCCCCGATCGCGACCCCCGCGTCCCGGCCGTCTCGTCTGGCGGCGACGCTGGCGTGATCAGCCGCACGGTCATCTGCACATGGCCTCGCACCTGTCGCAACGCCGCGGCGAGAGCCATTCGTCGCGACCGCAAGATGGCCAGCAATTCCGTCTCCTCCATCACCGTGCCGAACCGCACCGGCAGGAGCGCCGGCGAGCTGTCGGCTATCGCGGAGATGGTGCGCTCGTAACGTCGCAGGCTGGCGGACGTCAGCGCCGGAGGCCGTCGGACGGGAGCAGCTGTGGCCCATACGTGGCCGCTCCCCACGGAATGGAGCCGCACGCCGCTGACGACCAGCGCGCATGGTGTCGCGGTAATCGCATAGACGCAGAGCGTCACGTCTTGCCGCCCCGAGCTCGTAGCGGCCGGCGCGCGTCCTCCTCGGCCCGGTCCGGCAGAATGCGATCGGCCGCACACAGCAGCAGGGACAGACGGGCGTAGATGAGATCGACGTTGGCCAGGCCGATGGTGATGTCGCCAGTGAGCACGACGCCCTTGTTCAGGACGTTATCGACGATGTCCAGCAGCGATGCGTCATCGGACCCGAGAACGAGGTCGACGTCAGTGTGCGCTCTTGCCACGACTACTCTGCGCGCTTCCGACTGACGGCGCGGGCCGCGCCGCAGGAGAGATGAAGTTATACGGAGGCCACGGACCCGTCAGGGACACCACGACCCCGGCCGCGGCAATCTTCCGCGCCTGCCGGCCGACGGTGGCACGAAACGACTGCGCGCGAGTCGAAGAGACGAGGAATGCGGCATCGAGCAGCAACCGCGAGCCCGGAGCGGCCTGCTCAGTAGCGGTGCGCCGGCGCGCGTCGTCCACGTCCCTGGTCAGCGCCGCAAACAGGCGGTCGGCCTCCACTCGCGCTTCCTTGAGCTGGACGCGTTGGACGTCGAGCAGATCGCGCTTCCGCGCGAGATACGCGGTGCCTGCCTGCGGCGTCGTGGGACCGGGCACACGCGTGGCGTTCGCCGCCTCACCAGCGGCCCGGGCAGTGATGGCATCACGGAGGGCCTGTTCGTCGAAGGTCAGCCGCAGCCCGAATTCGAGACGTCCTTCGATGCGCTTCAGCACGGCCCGAATCTCACGCCGCTGCCGATCGACGTGGTGAATCGCCCGCTCATCAGAGTTGAAGAGCGTGAACAGCTGCATCGGCAGGACGGCGCGAGCCGAGAGAAACTGCTCCACCACCGCCTCGTGAGCCATTGCCCGCTGACCTACCCATTGGAGGTCCTGCAGGCCGCGTGTGATCGCCTCTTCGCCGTAGTCCCGTGCGGAAACGCTCGCCACAATCAACCAGAGCCCATCGCCTGCAGCCACAGCCCGTGTGTCGCGCGCGCCCGGCACACCGCGCATCGTCAGCCGTCGTGACACGATCGGCCGCCGGCTGCTGAGGACCAGGCAATAGACGTAGGTGAGGGTGTCGTTCACTTGCGCCGCGGTAAACGGTTCGAACGACCCGAACGATTCGAACGACTCGAACGACCCGAACGACCCGAACGGTTCGACGGGTTCACCACCTGCGGGGCTTGTTCCTGATGAAAGTCGCCGGTGATTTCCGCCTCGATCGCGAACCGCGTGTCGTTGCCGGTCTCGATCGGCTGTCCGCCGAAGCCCAGTGCGGCGCCGCCGTCGCGCCGCTCCTTGATCTCGCGGATCGCCCGCAGCAGGTCGGCTTCGACCGCGGCGAACTCGTCGTCGGTCATCTCGCCCATCTCGCGCTGCAGCTCGGCCTCGAGCAGGCGATCGCGCAGAGCGGAATCGTCGTTCAGTTCCGCCTCGGCGGCGGTCACGACCGTCTCCAGAGTCCAGCGGATGCCGGCGATCATGAGCGAGTCGAGCAGGAACATCGCCGGATCAGTGCTGCCCGGCCCGTTCGAGCTTGAGCCGGATGTTGACGAAGTTGTACGGCGGCCACGGACCGGTGTACTTGAAGGTCAGTTTGTCGAAATGCGAAGCGATCTCCTTGATGCGGCGATCGAATGCCTGCTCCTGATCGCGCTGGACGAGGAAGGCGGCGTTCATGATCATCTTGTCGCCGATAGCGCGATTCACGCGCGATGCGACGGATACGTCGCGCAGGCGCTGGAGAAACTCGGCGACGTACCGCTCCGATCGCGCCTGCAGTGCCGTATCGATCAGGCGTCCGTACTGCATCCGCGCGAAATAGGTCGAGCCCTTCTGCGACGAGATTTCCGACTTCAGCCGATGGATGTCCTCGTCTTCTCCTTCGATCGCCCTGACGATCTCGTCACGCTCCCACAGCACCTTCAGGCCGAATTCGAGCTTGTCCTGCATCTTGTTGAGGACGTCCGCGAACGCGTCGTAGGCCGACCGCATCAGTTCCAGAATGTCATCGCGGGTCTTGAAGATCGTGCCGAACGACATTGGAATGACCGTGTGATCGCGCATCACCGTTTCATTGACCCGCTCGTGCGCCAGCACGTTTTCCCGCGTGGAGTCGAGCAGCGCGATCGGCACGTCCGAGACAACGGCGGCCATGTCCTTGAAGTTAATCGTATAGACGTCCGGCCATTGCTCGTCCATCCCGATCGCGCCGAAGCGCAGCGGCTGGCTCGCGCGGATGATGCAGTAGACGTAGCGGCCTCGTGACGCGCTGGCGCGGTCCACGTCCGGAAGGTTCGGCTTCGGCGCCCGTTCGACGACGCGCTCGATACGGGTTTCAGTGCCGCGGACCTCCGTTTCGTGCGTCACGCGAGTCAGCCCCTGGTCGAGCGGCGTCCGCTTCGGCGCGGGCCGGCTCGCCTTCGGCGCCTGGACAGCCTTGCGACTGTCGCCCGCGCCGCGGTTCTGCATGCTGCGCGGCATTGCCTGCGCCTGCGAACGTGACGCGCGCTTGGGGGCCGCCTTGCGCGCCGGAATCTTTGCCTTCGCCATGCTTCGGCTCTCCAGATGTCGCTATGCGTGCCGCGCGGCGCCGAGCATTCGGCGCACCTCGACCACGAGATCGTCGGGCAGGCATGGTTTGGTGACGAAGGAGTCACAGCCGGCCTTCTTGGCCCCCTCCGACGCCCCGGCAAGGGCGTGTCCTGTCAACGCCACGATTGGAATATGTTTGGTGCGGTCGTCCGCCTTCAGGCGCCGCGTCGCCTCCCATCCGTCCATGCCCGGCAGCGACAGGTCCATGAGAATCAGATCGGGCTTGAGCGCGAATGCCTGCTCCACCGCCTCGTTGCCGTTCCTGGCCTCCGCCACGCGGAATCCCGAGAACTGCAGGTACTCCGCATACATCTCGCGGGCGTCCTGATAATCATCGACCACAAGGATTAACGGCGGCTGCTGCTCGGTCATGTGAGTACGTCCACTGGAATAGTCAGGGTGAAGGTCGACCCTTCGCCGATCTGGCTGCGCAGGGCGATCCGGCCGCCGAGGGCGTTCGCGAGACGGCGGCAGATGGCGAGGCCGAGACCGGTGCCACCGTACTGGCGTGACGGGGAGTCGTCAACCTGCCGGAAGTCCTCGAAAATCCGCTCGTGATGCTCGCGGGCGATGCCGATGCCGGTATCGCTGACCGCAATGGTGGCGACGCGTTCGTCCTCCTGCAGCGTGACCGCGATCTCGATGCTGCCCTGGTGCGTGAACTTCAGCGCGTTGCTCAACAGGTTGACGACGATTTGTTTCACCTTCTGGCGATCGGTCTGCACGATCGGCGGCGGCTCGGATAGACGCGGTGTCACCGAGAGCCGGGACCGCGAGATGACCGGGTCCAGCTCCGCCATCACCTCCGGCACGAGCTCGTTGAGGTCGAACTCGGTGATCTGCATCGGCATCTTGCCCGCCTCGATGCGGGTGATGTCGAGAATCTCGTTGATGATCGTCAGCAGGTGGCGGCCGTTCGAGTCGATCCGCGTCAATTGACGCTTGATGTTGGGCAGCAGTTCGCCGGCGACACCCTGCAGCAGCATGTGCGTGTAACCCAGGATGGCGTTCAACGGCGTCCGGAACTCGTGCGACATGTTGGCGAGGAACTGCGACTTCAGCCGCGACGCCTGTTCCAGCTCGATGGCCTGCCGCCGCAGCAGCTCGTTCTGCGTCGCCAGTTCCGCCGTCGCCGCCTGCACGCGCATGTGCAATTCGTCGGACGCGCTCTTCAGCTGCTCGAACAGGTGGGCGCGCTCGAGCGCCTCGCGCCGGTCGTGCAGGATCGTCACCACCGCGGTGAGCTCGCCGGCTTCCGTCATCACCTTCCCGGCGATCGCCTCGACGGGAATCGGCTCCCCGCTCGTCGGGTTCGTCAGCCCGATCTCGCCGCGGCGGATCGCACCAGGCCCGCTCTCGCCGAGCAGCAGACCGGAAATGAACGACGAGAAATGCGCGTCATTGGACTGCACGTTGCGCTGCGCCGTGCCGAGCGCGTCCGCCCCCACCGTGAACAGCTCTTCGGCTGGCGCATTCATCAGTACGGTGGATCCGCCCGAATCCGTGACGATGATGGGATCCGCGACGGAGTCGATGATCAGGTTCAACCGATCCCGTTCGGCCCGGGCCGCGGCTTCGGCCATCCGCAGCTTCTGGTAGTTCTCCTCGATCTGCTCGGTGGCCCGGCGCAGATCCGTGATGTTCCGCAGCACGGAGACGATGCCGGTGCCCTCGCGCGGGTCCTCGACGGTGCTGCTCAGCACCTCGAACAACAGATCGGAGCCGTCGCTGGGATCGACGAGCAGGAGTTCGCGCGCCTCCGACGGCGCTTCGACCACCGACCGGGAGAGCGCCGCCGAGAACAGCATGTTGTTCAACTCGACGGCACGGCGCCGCCCTTCGCTCTCCTCTTCAGTCGCGGCGAAGAGGCGCTCGGCACGCGCATTGGCCACAATCAGCCGGCCTTCGGTGTCGGTCAGCAGAATCGGGTCGGTCACCGAATTGATGATCGTGTAGAAGAGCGCCCGTTCACGGCGCAGCCGCCGCAGTTCCTCCGCCAGCGAGCCGCGGCCACGGATCTGCTCCATCTTCTGGCCGAGGACGCTGAGCAACCAGGCGAGATCCGGCGAGTGATCGATTCCGCCGCGCAGGAGCAGCAGGCCGACCGCCTGCTCGTCCGTCCGCGTGCCGCGCAGCGGATACGCGACGAAGGGTCCGGCGCCGAGGGGCGACTGCGCGAGGCCGCGCGTGCCGTGGCCATTCGCGCGACCGCCACGGAACGGCGACGGATGCCGGCGCGACAGCGCCGACGCGACCGCATCGTCTCGGCCTTCGCTGATCGGCCAGGAGAACAGTTCGACGTCCTCGCTGCGGACACCGTAACCGGCAAGTCCGACCAGCATGCTGGATTCAGTATCAACGGCCAGGCAGACCGATCGCCGGATTGCGCAGTGGCGTGCCAGCCAGTCCAGGGCGGCCTGCGCACAGCGGGCAAGGTCCTCATGATGGACGAGGAAGTACTCGAGCAGTTCGAGCCGCGCCGGCGCCTTGACCGTGGTGACGGGTGCGCGTGACGACGCCGTTCGCACCTGAACTGAGCTCATTCGAGTCGCTGCCACTGGTTCCCCGGGACCCTTACACGCCGCGCCTCACGTCGGGCCGACGTTCACGCCTGCTATTGTCGGTTGCGTCGCCGCGGCGTGCGTACCGGCGTGGACGGTGCGCTCGCCAGCTGCGCGCGCAATGCCTCGTTCTCCGCCGCCAGTTCGTCGTACTGCCGCTGCACGTCAATCGCCGGACGCGAGGCTGATGCCGCCGCGCCAACGGCCTCTGAGTACTTGAGGTAGGTGTCGATCGACGCCACGACCACGCGCGCCTCGACCGTGATCAGATCGATGCCGACGAGCGACACGCGTACCCACGCATCAATCACGATGCCTTTGTCCAGTACGCGGTCAAGGACGTCGATAAGACTCGTCCCGCCGGCAGCACGTTCGACGGCCATATTCGAAAGCTCCTTGTCGTCAGTCCCGGGATGTGGTCGCCTTGCGGCGGCGACCGCCGGTTGCGGCGGTCAGCGCCGCCACCTGGCCTTCGAGCAGGCGCAGTTGTTCGCGCAGCTCGAGATTCTCCTGCATCACCTCCGCACGTCCTGGCGACAGGTGGCGGTCGTACTTCCACCAGTCCAAGCCGATTTCCTCCGCCTTGTCGATCGAACAGATCATCAGGCGGATGCGGATCGTCAGCAGTTCGACTTCCGCCAGCGACACCTTGATGTCGCCGGCCACCACCAGCCCCTTGTCGAGAACCCGGTCCAGCACGTCGACGAGTCCCGCGCTGCGGGTCGGATTCCCTGAGAGGTCGCTGGGCATGTGGAAGAGGTGTGCGTGCGCTGTCAGGCACGCCTGAGCGTGCAGCATGCGAGCGGATGCAAAGCTCGCGCGAACTCGCGAAGTATAGATCGACTGGGAGACGCACACGAACTTCCATGGTCGGCAAACTCATCCGTGACCCGGGCGCAATCTGCCGTAAAGAAACCATTTTGCGGGCTCCACGTCGCGGCGCCGGCCAGCCCCGCATTCGGCCAGCACCCGTGTCGAACACGACTCACGCCGCGCACGAAAAGAGACGGTTCGCTTCGAACGGCGGCGGGACGATCCCCTGACGTTCGGGACACGGCAAAGACGTGGCGGTCGAAAGCACCGGCGACGTGGTCCACGAAATCGAGCGGCGCATGTCCGACGAGTTGTCGATCGGCATACCGAACAGAATCGCTACTTGCGGATCCGCGACGTGGCCCCTGTCAGGCTCACGTCGCGAAGCCGTTCGAGAATGCCGACCTCGTATCGCTCGTCGATCACCTCACGGGACGCACGAATCGCGAATCAGGAATCGCGAATCACGATTAAAATCGTGTGGTGGCCACGCCGTGTTCCTTTGACATCACCTCCACCGTCGATCTCCAGGAAGTTGACAACGCGCTGAACCAGGCACGCAAGGAGGTTGCGCAGCGCTACGACTTCAAGGGTGCCAAAGCGTCGATTGACTTCGATCCGAAGGAATCAAAGCTGGTGCTCGCCGCCGACGACGAGTTCAAGGTCAACGCACTCTGGGAGATCGTGCAGACCCGGCTGGTGCGCCGGAACGTGCCGGTCAAGAACCTCACGCGCGGGCCGGCGACGCCGGCGGCCAACAGCACGGTCCGGCAGGACATCACGCTGCAACAGGGCATCCCTGGCGAAAAGGCCAAGGACATTGTCAAATTCCTGAAGGACTCGAAGCTGAAGAAGGTCGAGGCCTCGATTCAGGGTGACCAACTGCGGGTGACCTCGGGCTCGAAGGACGACCTGCAGGAAGCGATGCGTCTGCTGCGCGACCAGGACTTCGGGGTCGCGCTGCAGTTCGGCAACTATCGCGGCTGATTCCTGATTCCCGATTCCGTCTATTTTTTCTTCTTCTCATCCCAGACCACTTCGGTTTCGCGGCGGGCGTCGAGCTGCAGGATGGCATTCGACACGCGATCGGTCCGGGTCGTGATCGGCATTTCCATCTCGTAGACGAGATCTTTCGTCCCGGCGGTCCGCAATTCATAGGTGATGTGATACCGCCGAAGAATGGCTTCGAGATCGCTGCGCAAGGCGGCGGGTTCGCCCGTGGTGACCTTCAACTCGAACGTCTTCGTCTGCTCCGGCTCGAGCGACTCCACCACCCACAGCACACCGAGAAGAAACAGCGCGGCGAAGGCCGCCAGCCCGTACAGCTCGACGCCGCATGCCAGCCCGAGGCTGAGCGTGGCCAGCATCACGACCGCGTCTTTCGGGTCGTCGATCTTGGCGCGGTAGCGAATCAGGTTGGCGGCACCGACTATGCCGAAGGCACGGGCCAGGCTGGCGCCGACGATCAACATCACCACGGCGCCGACGACGGCGAGAATGATCTGCGTCTGGATGACCGGCGCCGAGCGTGGCGGCGTGCCGCTGCGGCGCGGACGGAAAGCGAGGAGCGCGCCCATCGCGGTGGCCACCGGCAGCGCCAGCAGGGCGCGCAGGATCATTTCCGCGTGCGACTCGAGGATGTCCGGGATATAGCGCGTTAGGGCCGAAGGCAATTCGTCCATCAGTCGGTCGCAACGCGACGATCGACCCGCAGGGCCAGACCGTCGGCGATCTTCTCCTTGATACGCGCGATGTAGCGGCCGGCATCGGCGTCGTTGTAGTTGGCGGCGCGGAACGCATCGCGCCACTGCTGGTCGGTGAGCCGGTCCATCCGCCGGGCCGCCCATTGGATGTCGCCTGGCTCAATCATCGTGAGCAGTTCCGGATGACGGCCCTCATAGTCGAACCGAATGTGATGGTCTGACACGTCCTTCAGGAAGGCATGCCTTTCGAACCCGTCGAGCCAGTTCCGACGTGGATAGAGCTTGCCCGTCTCCCCGAGTGCCGCACCGACGTCGCGCACCAGAAACCAGCGGGTGGCGCCGTCCCACGGTTGCGACAACTCGTAAATGCTGTTGTTGTCGTCCTTCAGGTCGGTGCTGTTGAGCATCAGCAGGGTCACTAGCAGGCCGCGGAGTTCGCGGGCCCCGAGAAACT
>Ga0308173_10000858_pt1 | contig 14111 bp, 8 predicted proteins | sample PhyPR1_FD_203716 | JGI IMG/M metagenome (GOLD analysis project Ga0308173, IMG submission 203716) | Soil microbial communities from UC Gill Tract Community Farm, Albany, California, United States - DLSLS.P.R1 | ecosystem: Environmental > Terrestrial > Soil > Agricultural land | place: USA...
CGACCCCGGCGAGCTCGCTCTCCTACACGGCTCCGGCCGGCTCGCTCCACGTCGTGGTCGACGCCCCGGTCGACGCGAACGGCAAGAGCTCTGTCACCGCGACGCAGGACGGCTCGAACTGTCGCGTGCAAGTCACGCCGCACGCCGGCAGCGCGGGCGGCTACGACGGCGCGCCGCTCATCGTGCAGCTCAGCTCGACCTGCGCCGTGCAGGATGACGGCGTGCAGGCAGCGTCGAGCGGCAGCGGCTCCTCGTTCGGCAGCGGAAGCTCGGCTGGCACGGGCGGCACCTCCACGAGCTCCGGCACGGCGCCGGGAACCGGCGGGACTTCGACGAGCAGCGGCGGAAGCTCCACTGACACGGGCAGCGGCGGCACCTCGTCCGACGACGCCGGAACACCGCCCGCAACCGGCGGAACCTCCACCGACACGGGCACCGGCGGCAGCAGCGGCTCGAGCGCTCAGGGCGGCTCGACGAGCGCGGGCACGGGCGGCACGGCAGGCACGGGCGGACGGCACCATCGCCGCTTCACCTGGCAGCAGGCCTCCTCGGCCCTCGGCGTGAAGCTCTCCACCCAGACCGTCAATCCGGGCGAGGCTCAGGCGAACGACCTCTCGAACGTCTCGTCGGAGGACGCAGGCGGCGGCTGCAGCGTGGCATCCACATCGAGCGGCAGCCCCGGCAGCACCCTCGCCGGGCTCGTGCTCGGCGCGCTCGCGGTACTCAGGCAGCGCCGGCGGCGGATCGCGCTGAACTGACGCCCTCCACAACGCGCGAGCCCCACGTTGCCACTCTCGCGAGTCGGCGGCGTGGGGCTTTCGTTTGCAACGCCGATGGGCTCGAGAGCTCGGCCGTGGGGATCGCCGGTTGCGTGCGCTCGCGCACAAAACTGCAGCGATTTCGTACCCGCTCGGCCAAGCCGTCTATGAATCAGCGCCTGCTCGAAAGGTCCGTCGAGCGTCGTTGATAAGCCGACGTCTCCGCGCTCTCCCTCGCTCGTCCCTTCAGTGACGTCCACGTCGACCACCGTTGCGCAATAGACCTCTCATCGAGTCGAGGACAAGCACGCGAGGCACGCTTCTGGCGCACCCGGCCGCGACGAGCGCGGGCAGTGTGAGTCGTTTCTGATCGCGGATTTGCCTCGACACGATTCGTTGCACTCGCGTCGCGAGCTTGCCCACGATTTCGAAAATCTAGCGCGCGCGGCACGCAGCGGGCGCACTGCGAGCTCTTGCTCACTTCGACGATTTGCGTCGCGTTTCGATCCTCGATACCCCGCGAGAGCGCCTATCAGGAGCGTCGGAAACGCGCGCTTATCATGCCATGCATGCAGACGCACACACCTCTCGACGCGTCCGTTGCTGCTCCGAGACGCATCACCTCGAGTTTCACCACCTGAAAGCCTTTGCGCAGGGCGGCGATCACCGCGCGTCGAATCTCACGCTGCGCTGCGCGGCACATAACGCCCTCGCCGCCGAAGAAGACTTCGGGCGCAGGGCGGGCCCCGTGGCCGGCGATATTCTGACCGGCAGGGCTGACCTTCTTCAGAAAACGTCCGTTCCCAAGGTTGGACCCGGGAAACGTCCGATTTTGCCGAGATGCATTCCGTCTTCGACGCAGCCACGAAGCAGATCGGCGTCGAGCCGATAACACCGCCGGAATCCGGTTCGGGCGATCGCTGGATTGGGCGCCGTATCGGAAACTACGTGGTGGACCGCCCGCTCGCGCGAGGTGGGATGGGGTCGGTGTATGTCGCGAGACATCCGCACCTCGGGCGTGAAGTGGCGGTGAAGTTTCTCGCGCAAGAGGTGAGCGCCGAGCCGGAGCTCGCGGCGCGCTTCCTCGCCGAGGCGCGCGTGACGGCGAGCTTGAATCACCCGAACATCGTCGAGATCTTGGATTTCGGCGAGGTCGACGGCGAGCTCTATTACGCCATGGAGCTTTTGCGCGGAAAGAGCCTGCGCGCGGTCATGCGCGAAAAGGGGCGCCTTTCGGGCGCCGCCATGAAGCCGTACGTCGAGCAGATCTGCTGGGCGCTCGACGCGGCGCATCGCGCGGGCATCGTGCATCGCGATCTGAAGCCCGCGAACGTGCTCGTGCTCGAGGGCGAGCCGCTGCGGCTCAAGCTCCTCGATTTCGGCGTCGCGAAGACGATGTCGAGTGGACCCGCGCAGACGCGCGCGGGGCAAGTGCTCGGCACGGCGACGCACATGGCGCCCGAGCAGGCGCTCGGCGATCCGGGACGGGTGACGCCCCAGAGCGACCTGTATTCGCTCGGCGCGATCGCTTACGAGATGTTGACGGGGCTGCCCGTTTTTCACCACGAGTCGGACATGATGCTGATGGTGATGCACGTGCGCGACGCCGTGCGTCCCATCCGCGAGCACGTGCCCGAGGTGCCGTCTGCCGTCGCGCGCCTGATCGAAGCCTGTCTCGCCAAGGATCCCGCGGCCCGGCCCGCCGGTGCACGTGCGGTCGCCGAAGCGCTCGCTCGAGCGCTCGCCAACGCGGACGCCGTGCACGCCACGACGGAGCTTCAAGCGCCCGAACAGCTCGTTTCCATTGCGGACCGACCGACGCGCCTGGCGTCGACGGTGCCGCCCACGCCCGTCGCGGGTGCGCCCCAACCAACAAAACCTGCACGGCATGTGACGGCGCCGGACACCACGGCGGCCGCGCCGACCGTCCGTGCAGCAGAACCCGCCGCGATGGCGCCACCCGCCGCCGTCGCGCCAGAACCCGCCGCCGCGCCCGTTCCGTTCGCACCGCGACCGCAACCGGCCGTCACGCTCGCTTCGCCGCGCGCACCTGACGCACCCGCCGCCCCCGCCAAAGCTGCCGCGCGTGCACCCGCCGCGCCCGCCGTGGCCGAAGACACGCCCCCCGAGGCCGAAGCGACCATTCAAACGCTGCTTTCACGCCTGCAGCGCCGCGGCGATTTCCCGGCCTTCGCGCGCACCGTGGGCGAGGTCAGCCACAAAGCGGACGCGAACGGCACCTTCTCGGCAGGCCAGCTCGGTGAGTCGATCCTCAAGGACTACGCGCTCACCGCCAAGCTCCTGCGCATCGTCAACGCCAACTATGCGCGGCGCTTCGGCGGCCGGATCTACAGCATTCAACACGCGATCGTGATCCTCGGCTTCGACCGCGTCCGCTCGCTCGCCCTCACGATCACGCTCTTCAAGACTGCCGGCACGGGCAAAGGCCCCGAACGCGTCTCGGAATCGGCGATCAGCGCGCTCGTGAGCAGCGAAATCGCGCGTAACCTCGCCGGCGAGGCGCGCGTCAGCGACGACGAAGCCACCGTGTGCGCGATGTTCAAGAACCTCGGCCGCCACCTCGTGCTCGTGTACTTGCCCGAGCTCTACGATCGCGTTCAAAGCGCCGTCGAGACCGAAGACATAACGGTCGCCGCGGCCGCCAAAAACGTGCTCGGCATCACCTTCGAGGATCTCGGCACCGCGATCGCCAAGAGCTGGCAGCTGCCGCAGCACGTGGTCGCCGCCATGTCCGCGACCGAACCCGCCGAAGGCAAGCTCCAGCGCAACGAAGACCGCTTGAACGCGCTCGCCGTCTTTGCCAACGCCGTGTGCGACGTCGTCACGCGCGAAACGGCCGAGACTCGCGACGTAGCGGTGCGTCAGCTGCTCGCCAAGCACAAGCATCTGGTCGAGCTCGACACGCCGGCGCTCGAAGAGATCCTAAAGCGCGTCGAGGGCTCGCTCAACGAACGCTACGCGACGCTACTCGGCAGCGACATCCAGTCGAGTCGCTTCGTCACGAACGTCGCCGCCGCCGCCCACCACGAACCCCAAAAGCGCGCCGCGAACGCGCCGTCCGACCCGCCCGTGCTCGTCCAGCCCAAGCGGCAGAAAGCGCGCATCAAACTGGCGCACGCCGCCGTCGACCCGTCGAGCCCGCGACAATCCCAGGGTCCCACGCCCGACGCGGACACGCGGCCCCTCGACGAACGCATCGCCGAAGTTCGGGCGAGCCTGGAACGCGGCTACCCGTCGGACGGCGTGCTCGGCATGGCCCTCGCGATCGTCGCCGCCGAGCTCGGCGCGCGCTCGCCGCTCGTCCTCACGGCTGCGCCGAATCGGCAGCACCTCGTGCTCCGCTTCGGCCTGCGCGACGACCTCGAGGGGCTCCGCCGCGAGCTCAAGTTCCCGCTGCGCGCGCCCGGTCCACGCACCCAAATCTTCGCCTCGGCGTACCACTCCGGCAAAGACACGTGCGTCAAAGACTGCTTCGACGAGGAAACGGCCGAGGCGCTGCCGCCCTCGTATTTCGAGCTCCTCGGCTCGCAAGCCCTCGGGATTTACGCGTGTCTCGGTAAGGCGGTGTTCCCCGCCTTGCTCGTGATCGAGGCGGACTCCGCGGGGGGACTCCCCGATCCGGCTCGCGTCGCCGAAATCGCCGAGCTCCGTCCGCTCATTGCTCGCGCCGCGGCACGCTAGCTGCTCGGCCGAGCCTCAGCGCGGCCCCGTGAGCTTGCGACAGCCTGCACACTCGGGGCTACCGAGCGGACCGCGGTCGCAGGCCTCGGGCCCGTTGATGATGTTGTCGCCGCAGAAGGGTCCGAGCTTGCAGCCAACGTCGCACTCGCCGTACCCGCCGTCATTGACGCCGTCGTCGCACTCTTCACCGAAGCTCACGACGCCGTCGCCGCAAACCGCGCTGCAGTCGCTCGGGGTCGCCTGGAAGCCGGAAAGCGTGAGGCGGAAGGACGAGCCGTAGCGCTTACGCTCGGCTTGGAAGACGACGATCTTGTACACGCTGCCTGGCGAGAGACCGAACTTCGTCGCGGACTGCGCGTTGATGGTGACCGAGCCGTCCATCGGCACGTGAATGCCGCCGAGATCTACCGCGAGGTGCCCGTTGACGAACACGAAAACGTCGTCGTCACCCGTGAAGTCGAGGCGCGCGTTGGTCGCTTGGTCGTAGCGGAACCAATACTGGACCTCGCTCGTGAAGGAGAAGTTGTGCTTCTTCGCGCCGGGGAAGATCTTGTCCTCCGAGGGCCAGCCCGTGTAGCCGTATTGCAGGGGAAGCTCGGCGTAGTCCTCGTCCCGTGTCGGGCCCATCACGCTATCGACGGGGAAGAACAGGGGCGTGCCGTCGAATGTCTCCACGACGCCGCCCGTGCACCAGGTGGTCGCATCGGCACTGCAGGGCTTGCAGTCGGCGACGCACGCGGCAACCTGCCCGTCGAAGTTCGTCGTGCAGTCGGTGTCGCACTTGTCGGCGGCCGCGGTCAGCGTGTCGATCTGCGTTTGTAGGTCGGTGATCTGCCCTTCGACGTCGGAAATCTGAGTCTCGAGCTGGGCGATGGCGTTCGCGTCCGGATTCGGATCGGCCTGCCGCTGCGTGAGCTGAGCATTGAGATTCGTCAGCTGGTCCTGCCGCTGCTTGAGCGTGTCACTCTGCGAACGAACTTGGTCGTGCTGCGGCCGGCAAACGTTGTCGCACTGAAGCGAGCTTCGCACGCGCTGCGTGCAGCCCGGCTCACAGGTCGCCTGACTGGTCGCGCCCGGAACCTGCTGCTCCTGGGGTTGACCCTTGGGCGGGGCCGCGGTGACGACGAGCTGCTCACCGTTCGCACCGAAGCGGTTCACGTAGCCGCCCTTGCCGTTGTCGAAGAGCACGATGTCGCCGATGACGCGGACGGGATCCGCCGCGGTCTTGCCGTCGCGGAACCATTGCGCAAACGTGGCGGCGGACTGGATGCACGCATTGGCGGGCGCCTTGCCGAACACCGGGCGCCCGTCGGCATCGAGCCGGTCCTGCGCGATGCCTGGAACGATCGGATCGCCCTCGGGGATGCCGCACGTCGTGTCGGGATAGACGGGCCAGCCGAAGTCCGGATCGTTGTCGGAGAAGTCACGGAAGATAGCCGGCACCCGGAGGACGCACGCCCCGTTGACCATCTGGCACGAGGTCGCTTGCGTGCACGTGAAGCCCTGCTCGATCTTGCAGGTGGAGGAGCAGCCGTCGCCGTCCACGGTATTGCCGTCGTCGCAGTCCTCGTTGATGACGAGGCCGTCACCGCAGCCGGACGTGCAGGACTCCCCCGAGCAATCCGGCTCACGCAGACAATCCGAGGAACAGCCGTCGAAGGGCACGTTGTTGCCGTCGTCGCAGCTCTCGGCCCCTTCGACGGCGCCGTTGCCGCACACGGCGTCCGTGCACACACTCGGCTGCCCTTCACACTTCTTGCCGAGCTCGATTTTGCAGCGCTCCGAGCAGCCATCGCCCGGGGTGAGGTTACCGTCGTCGCAGCGCTCGCTGGCGGCGACGATGCCGTCTCCGCAGCGCGCGATCTCGCGACATAGTTCACCCGCGGTGGGACAGCTGAAGCCGGGCTCGACCTGCAGGCAGTTCGCCGCGCAGCCGTCACCGGAGCTGGTGTTGCCGTCGTCGCACGCCTCGTCGGACGTGAGAGCTCCGTCGCCGCAACCGGGCGGCGTCTGCGCCGGCGGAGGATCGATCTGGATGCCGGTGCCTCCGCTCCCGCTGCTGCCGCCGGAACCCGTGCCCGGACCGCCACCGGTGATGATGGCGGGACTGTTGCCGGAACCGCCCGTATCGGGCAGTGCCTGCGTCAGGCCGGCGCCGGCGCTGCAGGCGCCCACCCAGAGCCCGAGGAAGAGTCCCGACAGGAGGCGAAAGGAAGTAAGGCTAAAGTTCGACATGGCCGTATCGATCGTAGAATTTCCTTTTTGACACGGGGACAGTCGGAAGGCCACGAACGGGGTCGGCCCGGCGGAATTCCCGCCCGTTCGCTACTTCTTCGTGTCGCCCGTGCGCGCGTAGGCGAGCCACGCGAGCCGCGCCGTCGCGAGGGTCGCCGCCGTGGCTTCTTTCGTCTTTAGATACGTCTGCAGCGCATCCAGACTCGCTATGTCCTCCGGAAACTTGTCGTCGCGGAGCGCCTCACGCGCCCAGGAGCCGAGCGGCGAATGCAGGTTCTTCTGCTTGCCGAGCCAAACGTAAAACGTGGTGAACTTGCTCATCGGGTGACTCTCGCTGCGTCCATCGGCGCGCGAGGATGTCAGATTTGCCCGCGGCCAGCGAGCGGGAAGCAAGCGCGCGCTCGGCGCCGCCTGCGGAGCACCAGACCGAGGTTCGCGAGAAACAGCGCCCACGGACCAACGGCCGCTGCTGCACCGGGCTGCGACGGGATCCGGCAGCCGCAGCCGCTGCTTTGCGAGTTCTTGTCAGGCGTGTGACCACTCGCTGCGCCAGTGGCACCTGCGCCAGCGGTGGCTGTTCCTCCGCCGGCTCCCTGCGGAGCACCGCCGCCAGCGGACTCTGACCCGCCCGAGCCGGGCGTGCCCCCGGTGGCGACCTGAGCGCCGTGGCCCCCGTCGGATCCGCCCGTGGCCGTCGCACCAGCCGTGGTCGTACCGCCCTGTGCACCGGTGCCCAGCATGCCGCCATTGCCGCCAGCTCCACCGGTCGCAGCCGTCGCGGACATGCCTGCCCCGCTATGGGCGCCTCCCGTGCCGGCGCCTCCCGCCGCGGCACCGCCCGCACCCGATTGGCCTCCGCCCGCGGACTCGAACTTCAGCCAATTGAGGTGGATGGGTCCATTCGGCACGACGTACAGGTCGTGAACACCGGTCGTCTGCGTCAGATCACACGTGACGGTCGCCCAGGCGCTCGAGGCGGGCACGCTGCAGCTACCCACGCCGGGACCGGTCGCCGTGTCCGCGTGCAGCGCCAAGGTGATTGCGCTCTCGGCCTTCACGCGCAAATCGACGGCCTTCACACCTGCGTCGCTGAAGTCCACCTTGTAATAGAACGCGCTGCCGCCACTCGCTATCGACAGCGACTGTCCGAGCGTCGTGTCGTTGCTGTCCTCTTTGCTAGCGGACGTTTGCCCGTCGTAGTCCTCGCCCTCGATTTCGACGAGCGCGTTACGCCCCGTGACGGGACGATTCAAGCTGACGAGGAGCAGCGTGCCGGCTTGGCGCGCCAAACTGAAGGTCGCGCTAAATGACGTGGTGACCTGCTGCGTGCTCACCGGCTCGGGCAGCGCAAGATGCTGCGCCGCGCGCAGCTCCTCCCACTGCGCCTCGGTCGGGCTTGCCGGCTTGCCTTGGGTCGTCCAAACGTCATACGGATTGCTGTGCTTCTCGTCGACGAGAAATCGCGTGACGTAGACTTGCTTGTTCGCGAGCGTTGCCGGCAGGTTAGCCACACTCAGGGTCACGTTGTCGCCCGAGCCGCTCGCCGTGTTCAGCGTCTTGTAATAATTGAAGACGAGGATCTGGAGCTCGTCGCCGCTGGCGGAGGCTGTGACCATGGCGTCGACGCCGTCGGCCGTACCGGTGCCGCCCGTGACCGACAGGCGTTTGGCGCCCGTGTAGTTGAGCAACTTGAATGCGTTGAAGGCGGCCTTGCGCACGCCCTGAAACGTCATGAGCCCGAACACGCCGTCGAAGGGCGTGTTTCCGTTGCTCTTCGTCGTCATGTGGATGCCGTCGGTGCCGCCGTCCTCGTCGAAGACGTCGGTCAGCACCCAATACGAGAACATGTCGATGGCCGGCGTATCGCCCGAGTCCTTGTCGGCCAATAGCTTGGCCGCCTTGAGGATGAAGCCGACGTTCCAATGGTTGTCCATGCTCAGGACGGCGTTGCCCATGTTGCCGCCCTGACCGGAGTACGACGAATTCCACTCGGTGTTGAACGACTTCACGTCGGTGCTCGTGTACCCCGCGCTCGTGATCGCACTCAGCCGGGCGTTGTTGTCGGTGACGAGCGCGTTCGGATCGCACGAGGTCCCCGTGGAGGAGCCGCCCGGGTAGTGGTGATTCGAGACGAAGGCGACGCGCGCACCCGAGCTCTTCGTGTGAGTGAGAAACGCCTTCACCGGGCCGTTGCCGGTCGTGGCGGGCCCCCCCACCAGCGCGTTCGGAAGCACCGACGTGATGGCGGCGGCCGTGTTGTCGTAGAGCGTGTAGTACGCGTTGATGTCCGTGTTGAGCCAGAACCCGGAGTAATCGGGCTCGTTCCACACCTCGAAATACCAAGTCGCCACGTCGGCCGCGCCGTACTTGTCGATACAGTGCTGGACGAGCGCGGCGATGAAGTCCTTCCACGCTGCGTAATCTTTGGGAGGGCTCTTGTCGCCGCTCGTGCCGAGGGCGGTCGGCATGAAGTCGAGCTCGATGACCGGCCGCATCCCGGCGCTCGTGATGGCGGTCAGGTAGGTGTCGAGATTCGTCCAACTGTAGGAGCCGGCGCCCTTGTACAGGCCCATCTCGTCGTTCAAAATGCCGTGGCCCCGCACGCGCTGCGCGCCAAGCTCCCTATTTCCAAGCTTGTAGTGCGTCTGCCAGTCGGACCGGAGCGCCAGCTTGGCCTTGCCGGTACCAAAGGCAGCAGACCAAAAGTGGGGATTGCCGGAGACCTCCTTGCCTGCGTCGACCGTCAGCGTGTAGTCGGTGGCGCTCGCGGCTCGCGCGCCGGTGAGAAGCGCCAGTACGACGGCTGAGCCCGCGAGTAGCGGTGCCCGGGTAGACCGGCGGGCAAGCGGGCTCGGCGCGGGGACAGAACGGGTCGTTCGATATTGCATGAAACTTCTGCTCCTAGCGGGGCGTCCGCAGCGCGGTCGGGAGTTACCCGACGCGCAGAGCCATCCGCCCGTCGCTGACCTTCAATGCTGCGGTGGCCTTGGGCACGAAATTCCGTCACCGGCGAGCACCGAGCCGGCACGCGACGATTTCGTTGCACAACTCGAACGCTCGTAACAGTGCGCGAGCTCGCGCCGCGTCCCCCAACCGAGCAGTATTCAGCGCCCGCGCCGAGCCCGCACCGATTCCGGATCGAACCGTGACGTGGGCGGGGGCGGCGCTTCGGTGCCGAAGTAGGCGGCGAGCGATTCGGCCGCTTCGCGGCCCGAGAGGTTTTGCGGTTTGTAAACGTCGGGCTCGCGCTTGAGCGGCAGCTCCGCGATGTCGTCGCCTGCGGCGTGGCGTGCCAGATCGTCGAGCACGGCCTGCATCGACGGATAGCGATTCTCGGGGTGCTTGCGCACGCAGCGGAGGACGATCTGTTCGAGCTCCGGATCGATGTGCTCGGCGAGCCACGACGGCGGAGGCATCGGCGAAAACAGCTGGTGGCTGAAGAGGTCGACGCCAGGGTCGAGATCGAACGGCAAGTGCCCGGTGAGCAGCCGGAACAGCACCATGCCGAAGCCGTAGATGTCGGTGCGTGCGTCGACCGGATCGGCGAGCACCTGCTCGGGCGCCATGTATTGCGCGGTGCCGACGACCAGGTTCGTGCTGTTCGGGCCGGCGTCGGGATCGCGCGTGTCCTTGGCGAAACCGAAGTCGATGATGCGAATGCGCGGCGCTCCGCTCGACTCGAGCACGAACAGGTTACCGGGCTTGATGTCGCGATGAATGATGCCGGCCTCGTGCGCGGCCACGAGTCCCGCCGCGATCTCGCGCGCCATCATGAGCACGACGGGCTCGGGGATGGGGCCATGGCGCTCGAGGTAGTCGGAGAGTGGCTCGCCGTGCAGCGCCTCCATCACGATGTACGGCGGCTCGCCCTCCGGCTCCTCCACGGCGAGCACGCGCGCCACGGCGTTGTGCTCGACGGCCATGGCCGCGCGCGCGCCGAAGACGAAGCGCTCCCGAACCTGCGGGTCGCGCGCCGCGCGCGGGAAGAGCCACTTGATGACGACGGGCCGCGCGTCCACCGTGTCCTCCGCGAGGTACGCGATGGACGTGGCGCCGCGCCCGAGCTCCCCGTGCACGCGGTAGCGCGCGGCGAGCAGGAGGCCGTCCATATCGCTCGGCCTTGGCCTGAACTCTTCGAGCGCCGGTGCGGACGCCCGAGCGTTGGGCTGGCTCGTGTCGTCGGAGCTCATCTTGAGGCGTACACCTAAGGCGTAGACGATGACCTCCGCGGGAGCAACCCCGCCCCCGGTTGCGGGTTCAGCGCGGGCGGCGTACTCATGACGACGTGCTGAAGCCCGGCGAGTACGTGCGTGACCTCCTGAGCTCGGAACCCGGACGCCGTGTGACGGCGCGCGGCTGGATCAAGACGCGCCGCGACAGCAAAGGTGTTCACTTTTTGCAGCTCAGCGACGGCAGTTGTTTCCGCGACTTACAGGTGGTGATTGCGAGCGGCAGCGTCGCCGAAGAACCGCTCGCCGCCGCGACGACGGGCGCGTCGATCGTGGTCGAGGGCGAGCTCGTGCCGTCGCCGGCTGCGGGCCAGCGCGTCGAGCTCCACGCCGAGTCCCTTCGCATCCTCGGTCCCGCCGATCCGAAGACGTACCCACTCCAAAAGAAGGGCCACTCGTTCGAGTTCTTGCGCGAGATTGCGCACCTTCGGCCGCGCACCAACACGTTTGGCGCCGTGTTTCGCGTGCGGAGCGCGCTTTCGTTCGCGATTCATTCGTTTTTCAAGGAGCGCGGGTTCGTCTACGTGCACACACCGATCATCACCGCTTCCGACGCGGAGGGCGCGGGCGCCATGTTCGGCGTCACGACGCTCGACCTCATGAATCTGCCGCGCGCGCCGGACGGTCGCGTCGATTTTCAGCAAGATTTCTTCGGCAAGCCCGCTTATCTCACCGTGAGCGGCCAGCTCGAAGGCGAGATCTTCGCGCTCGCGCTGAGCAACGTCTACACGTTCGGGCCGACGTTCCGGGCCGAAAACTCGAATACACCGCGCCACCTCGCGGAATTCTGGATGGTCGAGCCCGAAATGGCGTTTTGCGACCTGGCGGACGACATGCAGCTCGCCGAGGATTTTCTGAAGTACGTCATCAACTACGTGCTCGACAACTGCCAGCACGATCTCGAGTTTTTCAACGAGCGCATCGACAATACCGTGCTCGGAACCCTCGAGCACGTGGCGACTTCGGAGTTCGAACGCGTCACCTATACCGAGGCGATTCGCCTGCTCGAGGCGGCGGGCAAGAGCTGGGAGTTCCCCGTGCACTGGGGCGCCGACCTCCAGAGTGAGCACGAGCGCTACCTCACCGAGGAAAAATTCAAACGGCCCGTGATCGTGACCGACTACCCGCGCGAGATCAAAGCGTTCTACATGCGGGCGAACGACGACGGGAAAACGGTGCGCGCGATGGACGTGCTTGCGCCGCGCATCGGCGAAATCATCGGCGGCAGTCAGCGCGAGGAGCGCACCGACGTGCTCCGCGAGCGCATCGCGGCGCAGAAGCTCGATGAAAAAGCCTACTGGTGGTACCTCGAGCTCCGCAAATACGGCTCGGTGCCGCACGCCGGCTTCGGGCTCGGGCTCGAACGTATGCTCATGTACCTCACGGGCATGAAGAACATTCGCGACGTGGTTCCGTTCGCGCGCACGCCGGGTTCAGCAGAGTTTTGACGCCGGTTCGCTCACGCAGCACGGTCCTCTTCTGGCTCGCGGCGCTCGTCGCCGTCGCGGCCGCGGCGTTCATGTTCTATCGCTCGCGGCAGCGGCCCGCGCCGCCACCTCCCGCGCCGCCACCGCCTCGCGCAGCAGCCCCTTCGAACCAAGTGGACGATCCGCTCGCGCCGGGTCGTCCCGCGACGCTCGACCCCACGCGTCCAGCCGCGAGCGGCGACTGGGTCAGCGCGCATCCCGGGTTTCAATATTCACGGCCGAGCAGCGAACGCGGCGGCGCGAACCCCTGCGCGCTGCCCCTGGGCGACACGAGCGCGTTCGCGCCTTGGACGAACCTCAGCAAGGGTCGCGTCACCCTGCCCGTCGCAGGCGGCGTGGACGACCAGGGCGGCTTCGACCTCGTGCTGCACTTCCACGGCGACGAGCTCGCGCGCCGAGAGCTCGCGGCGAGCGGCCAAAGATTCGTACTCTACGGCCTCACGCTCGACGCGAGCCAAAGCTACGCGGGGCTCTTCGCCGGTTCGAAATTTTTCGCCGCGATCGTGCATGAGGTCGAGCAAGTGGTCGGCCGCACGCACGGCGGGAACGCGCACGTGCGTCACCTCGGCGTGAGCGCGTGGAGCGCCGGCTACATGGCCGTGCTCTCGATTCTCGCGCAGCCCGAGGCCAAGGCTACGGACGCCGTGATCCTGATCGACGGCCTGCACGGCCCGCGCGGACACCTCGAACAACCACTCGCGACCTTCGTCGATTTCGCCAAGCGCGCCGAAGCGGGCGAGCGGCTGATGATCATCACGCACTCGTCGATCGATCCGCCGGATTTCGCTTCGACCACGGAGGCGGCGCACTACATGCTCTCGGCGCTCGGCGAAAAGCCCATCGCCGTCCGGCGTGAGGACCGCTACGGACTCGAGCTCATCGAGTATTTCTCGAAGGGCGACTTTCACGTGCGTGGCTATGCCGGCAACGACAAGGCCGATCACTGCGCGCAGGTCACGCTCTTGCGCGACGCCTACGCGGCCGTCGGGCGTCGTTGGCAGCGCTGACGCACGCGTCGTTCAGCAAGAACTAGCGTGCAGGCCGGCCTCACGTTAGGTTCCGAGCGATGACTCCGCCCGAAATCGAGGCCATTCTCGAGCGAGAGCTCTTGCGACGGGTTCCGGGGCTCTCCGCGGCATACCTCTTTGGAAGTTTTGGCCGCGGCGAAGCGCGCCCCGACAGTGACGTGGACCTAGCCTTGCTCTACGCCCGGCCGCCTGCCTCCACCCTGCGGGACCAGCCCTTCCTGCTCGCCGCGGAGCTCGAATCCCTGTTCGGCCGCTCTGTCGACGTCATCGTACTCAACACGGCTCCCGCCGACCTCGTCCATCGGATCCTGCGGGACGGCCGGCTGATCGTTCAGACGAACCCGTCCGCTCGCATCGCGTTCGAGGTCCGTGCACGGAACGAGTACTTCGATCTGTTGCCTTTGCTGCGCCGATATCGCCGCGCACCAGACGTCGCATGACCGACGCCGATCTCGTCCTGAAGAAGCTCGCGCTCATCGAAACCTACGTGCGCGAGCTCAGCACCCTTGCGGACGCTTCACGGATCGAGAGCGACCTGCGGGAGGAGCGTTTCGTCGAGCACACGCTACAGATCGCCGTGCAAGCGGCGCTCGATGTCGCATCGCATATTGCTTCCGACGAACGCTGGGGCGAACCTCGGACGAATCAAGAGCTCTTCGAACTCTTCGCTCG
>Ga0308173_10000859_pt1 | contig 14102 bp, 12 predicted proteins | sample PhyPR1_FD_203716 | JGI IMG/M metagenome (GOLD analysis project Ga0308173, IMG submission 203716) | Soil microbial communities from UC Gill Tract Community Farm, Albany, California, United States - DLSLS.P.R1 | ecosystem: Environmental > Terrestrial > Soil > Agricultural land | place: USA...
CACCCTGGCCGGCGCGCTCGCGCTGGCGCCATTGATGGCAACCCTGCGCGCCCGCGCCGCTCCGTCCCTGGCCAGCCTGCTCACGCGTCCGATCCCGGCGAGCGGCGAAGCGCTGCCGATGGTCGGCCTCGGCACCTGGCAAGCGTTCGATGTGGCCAATGACGCAACCGGAAAGCGCGAGGCCGCTGAAACCCTGCGCACGTTCATGGCGGCGCACTTGCGAGTGATCGACACCTCGCCGATGTACGGCAGCGCCGAAGCGGTTGCCGGCGAACTGCTGGAACAGGCCGATCCGGGAAAAACCGCGTTCGTCGCCACCAAGGTCTGGACCTCGGGCGCCGACGCCGGCCGTCGCCAGATCGAAAACTCGTTCCGGCTGCTACGGCGCGAGCACATCGATCTGATCCAGGTGCATAACCTGGTCGATGCCGATACGCAATTGTCCACATTGCAGCAATTGAAGAAGCAAGGCCGCATCCGCTACATCGGCATCACGCACTACAACGCGTCGGCGCACGCGGCGCTGGTCCGCTACCTCGAAGGCGGCGGCATCGACTTCGTCCAGGTCAACTATTCGCTCGCCGAGCGCGAGGCGGATACGCGCGTGTTGCCCGCCGCGGCGGCGCACAAGGTTGCCGTACTGATCAACCGCCCCTTGGGCGAAGGCTCGGTGCTGCAACGCCTGCGCAACCGCGAGCTGTCGCCCTTGGCGCAGGAACTGGGTTGCACCTCATGGGCGCAGTTCGCGCTGAAGTACATCATTTCGCATCCCGCGGTCACTTGCGTGATTCCCGGTACGCGCAATCCTCGCCATATGCTGGACAACGCCACGGCCATGTCCGGCGCAATGCCCGATCCGGCGACACGCGCGAAGATGGCGGCTGAATTTGACCGGACGTAGCGCGGAAGCCTCTGCGCGCTCCTGAATGGCCCTTTAGGGGTTTCGCGAGGCGTGCAAAACGTTGCGCGCGCACTACTGCACGCATTTAGGCGCATACTCGCCAGCCAAGCATCGTTGGCTCCGTCATGTCCCAGCACATCCCCCTGTTTCGTTTCTGGTTGCGCAACGGCCAGAGCATTGGACCAGCGGCGCTGCGACGCCTCTGGGCCTCCGCCTGCGGCACCGACGACGTTACCGTGACGCGCGAAGAGCGCGCCGCAGCATTCGGCCCCCAGACGCACACCTATTCGCTGTGCGGCTCGCCGAAAACCGCCAACCTGGCAAATGTCGAATCGCGCCTGCGCAAAATGCTGAGCGAGATGGCGCTGGCCGCGACCATCGTGCACACGCATCTGAACTGAGCTCGAAGTTGCTGGCCCGAGGCTCGCGTTCTGGTGCCGGCTGTGGTTTTGCGCCGAAGCCCGGTTGAGATTCTTGCGCCCACCTGCTGACGCAACGTCGCAGGTACACACAGCAAGCCCGGAAGCACGCGTGACAAATATCAATAATGCGACTACTTCGCGCCAGCCTGCCTGCGCAAGTACTTTCGGGCTATGACAGCGGCGCGCGCGCTTGCGCACACTGCTGCACGCGAATGATTTCCCGCTTGCGCCGACATTCCACAAATAAGGGCACGAACATGCTCAAGTTAGTTCTGGCAAGTTTCTGTCTCGCGAGCTCCACGCTGGCCTTGGCGGCAGGCGACGCTGCCGGCCGCTGGGAGGGACTGGTCCCGGTCGCGAATTTGCCGCTGCATGTCACGGTCGATATCGCACCCGCAAGCGCGGGCGTCTGGATTGGATCGATCACGGTGCCGGAATTGAACATGTCGGGCGCTGCCCTGGCCGAGGTCTCGCTGCGTGACAAGGCCGTAGCGCTCACGGTCAAGGACGTCCTGGTCGACGCCACTGCGGGACCAGCCAAGTTCCAGGGCCAACTGGACTCGGCAAACACATTGAGCGGCACCTTTAGCCAAGGCGGCAACGCAGTCCCGTTTACCTTCAAGAAGACCGGCGCCGCACAGGTGCAGGTACCGCCGCACAGCACCGCAGTCGGCAAGGACCTCGAGGGCAAGTGGATAGGCGACTACGTATTCGACGGCAATACACGGCACGTCACCTTGCGCTTTGCCAATCACGCGGGCGCAGCGGCTACGGCCGACTTCGTCATTGTCGGAAAGAAAGAGAACGTACTGCCGGTGGATTTCATCGTGGAGGAGGAAGGACTGTTGCAGGTCGAATCGCACCAGACCGGCTTCAGCTTCGAAGGCCGCGTGCGCAAGGACAGCGGCGAATTGGCTGGCATCTGCAAACAAGGTCCCTACGAGGTGTCTCTGGTCCTCCATCGTGCGAGCGAGAAATAATTGATGAACACTCTCAAGCTGACTCTTGCCATCGCCGCAGCTTGCGCCGCCGCGACCTGCCCGGCCCAGTCCATGTTTCGTGGCGACGCCGCGCATACGGGCGTCTACGCCGGCGAAGGGCCACGCCAGTTCCATGGCGTGAAATGGAAATTCGCGACCGGCGGCCGCGTGGTCGGGTCGCCCGTCATCGATGCCGGAGTCGTTTATTTCGGCAGCGAAGATGGCAACGTCTACGCGGTCGACGCCGCGACCGGCGCGCAGCGCTGGCGGCGTGCGACGGGCGGGCCGGTTGGCGCAACGCCCGCTATCGGCCACGGCCTGGTCTACACGGGCAGCAGTGACGGCAAGTTTTATGCGCTCAGCGCGCGCACCGGCGCGCCGAAGTGGAAGTTTGCGACGTCCGGTGAGCGCCACTTCGAAGCCAAGGGCCTGCACGGCTGGCAGCCGAAGACGCAGACGATTGCGGACCCTTTCGACATGTACCTGTCGAGTCCAGTCGTTGCCAACGACAGCGTCTACTTCGGTAGTGGCGACGGCAACATTTACGCGCTCAACGCAATCACCGGCGAATTGCGCTGGAAATTTCCGGCCGGCGACGTCGTGCACGCGTCCCCTGCCCTGGTCGACGGCGTCGTTTACGTCGGCAGCTGGGACAGCTGGTTCTACGCGCTCGATGCCGCAAACGGCCAGCAGAAATGGCGCTTTCATGGGGGCGAAGATCCACTGGTGCACAACCAGGTCGGTTTCCAGTCGTCGGCAGCGGTAGTGAACGGCACCGTCTACGTCGGTTGCCGCGACTCGAATCTGTACGCGATCGATGCGGCGAGCGGCACGGAGAAATGGCACGTCAATAACGAGGGCAGTTGGGTCATCACATCGCCGGCGGTGAGCGACGGAAAAATATATTTTGCAACATCGGACTCGAGCCTGTACCGGGTGGTCGATGCGATCACCGGCGAGCCGGCCCAGAAGCAGCAGGCCAAGGCGTTCATGTTTTCATCGCCGGCGATCGCCGGCAGCGTCGTCGTCACCGGAATCACCAACGGCACGCTGGAAGCGCGCGACCGCACGAGTGGTGAGTTGCTGTGGAGTTTCCAGACCGACTTGTCGAAGGCGAATCCGGGCTGGACTCTGACTTCGGACGGCAGGTTCAACACCGGATTGCTGTATCGCTCGGGCTGGCAGGAATCATCGATCGCGACGGCCTATCGCATGATGTCGGTGGGCTCGTTTTATTCCTCGCCGCTCATTGCCGGTGGCACGGTTTATATCGGCAGCAATGACGGCAATTTGTACGCGATCGACTGACACCGCAGGATCGGTTTCGTTTTTCTTAGCTCGTCATTCCGGCGGCTCTCAAGAGCGGAGCTGGTCACGCCGGAATCCAGCGACTTTGATTTACTACTTCATGCGAACTGCAGAGCTTCGACTCGCCTAAGGCGAGCCGCCTACTTTTTGGCATCGCCCAAAAAGTAGGCAAAAAGGCTAGGCACCGGACGCGGTGGTCCGATTCGCATCGTGCGAATCGGACTGCCCTGTGCTTCTCGCTCGCGCCGGCCCTCGCGACAGTACGTCCCTGTACTGCGCTCGGCGATCGCGATCCATCGCGATCGCTCTACGAGTGTTCCCGGCACGAGCTGCGATGCTCGGCACCGCGAACGGCGCCGCTTGTTGCCCGGTTGCCGTCCATCCATGGACTGCGTCGGACTAATTTCCTAATTAAATTGAGCTGTGGCTGTATAGAAATCAACTGGGCTGTGGCTGGACAGACCCAATACCTGGCGACGGCTCAAGCTTGCGATGCCGCAACTTGCGCACGATCAAATAGAAGACCGGTGTCAGCAACAACCCGAAAAACGTGACACCGAGCATTCCGGAGAACACCGCAACGCCCATCGCGCGCCGCATCTCCGCACCGGCGCCAGTTGAGGTGACGAGCGGCACCACGCCCATGACGAATGCGAGTGAGGTCATCAGGATCGGGCGCAGGCGCAAGCGGCAAGCATCGAGCACGGCTTGCCACACCGATTCGCCGTGCGCCTCGCGGTCCTTGGCGAACTCCACTATCAAAATCGCGTTCTTGCAGGCAAGACCGATCAGCACGATCAAGCCGATCTGGGTGAAGATGTTGTTGTCGCCCCCGGTGGCGAACACGCCGAGGATCGCGCACAGCAACGTCATCGGCACGATCAGGATGACGACCAATGGTAGCGACAGGCTTTCGTACAACGCGGCCAGTACCAGGAACACCAGCAGCACGACCAGCGGAAAGATATAGACCATCGTGTTGCCGGCGAGGATCTGCTGGTAGGTAAGGTCGGTCCATTCGTACGTCGTGCCATTCGGCAATTCCTGCGCAAGCACCTCCTCGATCGCCGCCTGCGCCTGGCCGGAACTGTAGCCTGGCGCCGGCGCGCCGTTGAGCTCCGCCGCGAGGTAGCCGTTGTAGTGCGGCACGCGGTCCGGACCCGATGTTTCGTGCACGTTGACGAAGCTTGCGAGCGCGATCATGTCGCCGCGCGCGTTGCGCGTCTTCAGGCGACCGATGTTCTCGGCGCTCAGGCGGAAGCCCGGCTCGGCTTGCGCGTTGACCTGGTAGGTGCGGCCGAAGCGGTTGAAGTCGTTGATGTACAGCGCGCCGAGATACATCTGCATCGTGTCGTAGATGTTCTGCAGCGGCACGCCGGCGGACTTCGCCTTTTCGCGGTCGACATCGACTTCGATCTGCGGCACGTTGACCTGAAATCCGGAGAACACGCCCCCGAGTTCCGGCCGCTTGCTCGCCTTGGCGATCACGTTCTGCAACTGTTTGTAGAGTTCGTCCGCGCCGAAGTTACCGCGATCCTCGATCTGCAACTTGAAGCCGCCGATCGTGCCGAGACCCTGCACCGGCGGCGGCGGGAAGATTGCGATGAACGCGTCCTGGATCTGCCAGAACTGCTGGTTCATCGCCATTGCAATCGCGCCGGCGGACTTCGAGGCCTCGCGCCGCTCCTCAAACGGCTTGAGCGGTGTGAACGCAATCCCGGAGTTCGGCGCGTTGGTGAAGCCATTGATCGACAACCCCGGAAACGCCGGCACGGATTCGACGCCCGGCGTCTTGAGTGCGATGTCGGTCATGCGCTTGATCACTGCAGTCGTGCGGTCGAGCGTCGCGGCATCGGGCAGTTGCGCAAAGCCAACGAGATACTGTTTGTCCTGCGCCGGCACGAAGCCGGTCGGTGTGCGCGCGAAACCGAAAGCAGCCAGTGCGATCAGGCCGACGTAGATGAAAATGGCGATGCCGCTACGGCGCAGCACGCGCCCGACGCTGCCGACATAGCCGTTCGATGCGCGCGCGAAGAAGCGATTGAACGGCCGGAAAAACCAGCCGAGTGCCGAGTTGAGTATGCGCGTGAAACGATCCGGCGGCGCGTCGTGTGCCTTGAGCAGCACAGCGGACAGTGCCGGCGACAACGTCAGCGAGTTGAACGCCGAGATCACGGTGGAAATGGCGATCGTCAACGCGAACTGCTTGAAGAACTGGCCGGACAGGCCGCTGATGAATGCCGTCGGCAGAAACACCGCGCACAGGACGAGTGCGGTCGCCACGATCGGACCGGTCACTTCGCGCATCGCCTGCTTGGTCGCGTCCATCGGCGACAAACCGTCGGTGATGTTGCGTTCAACGTTCTCGACCACCACGATCGCGTCGTCGACGACAATGCCGATCGCGAGCACGAGACCAAACAGCGACAAGGTGTTGAGGCCAAAGCCGAACAGGTGCATGACGCCGAGTGTGCCGATCAGCGACACCGGTACGGCGAGCAGCGGAATGATCGACGCGCGCCAGGTCTGCAGGAACACGATCACGACGATGACTACGAGCGCAATCGCTTCGAGCAAGGTGTGCAGCACGGCCTCGATCGAGCCGCGCACGAACACGGTCGGATCGTAGGCGACGTTGTAGTCGACGCCTTCCGGAAAACTCTTCTTCAACTCGGCCATTTTCGCGCGCACCGCATCGGAAATCGCGATCGCGTTACTGCCGGGCCGCTGGAAAATCGGGATCGCGACCGCGGTCTTGTTGTCGAGCATCGAGCGCAATGCGTAGTTGTCCGAGCCAAGCTCGACGCGCGCGACATCGCGCAGGCGCGTGATCTGGCCGGACTCGCCGGTACGAATGATGATGTTGGCGAAGTCCTCTTCGTCGACCAGACGGCCTTTTGTGTTCACGGCGATCTGGAAATTCGGTCGCGCGGCGTTGTCGTTCGGCACCGCGGGCGAGCCGAGCTGGCCTGCGGCAACCTGGACGTTCTGCTCGCGAATCGCACTGGCGACGTCGCCGGCGGTAAGTCCGCGCGCGGCGACCTTCTCGGGATCCAGCCACACGCGCATCGAATAGTTGCCGCCGCCGAACTGCTGCACGTCGCCGACTCCGGGCAGTCGCGCCAGTTCATCCTTGATGTGCAGGGTCGAGAAGTTCGACAGATACGTCTGATCGTAGCGGCCGTCCGGGGAGGTGATGAACACCGCCATCGTGATGTCCGGCGATGCCTTCGCCGTGGTCACGCCGAGGCGTTGCACATCTTGCGGCAATTTCGGCGTGGCTTGGGCGACGCGGTTCTGCACCAGCACCTGTGCCTTGTCGACATCGGTGCCGAGCTTGAACGTTACGGTCAACGTCATCGCCCCGTCCGAAGTCGCCTGTGAGAACTGGTAGAGCATGTCCTCGACGCCGGTGATCGCCTGCTCGAGAGGACCGGCCACCGTGTCGGCGATCACCTTCGGATTCGCGCCCGGATAATTCGCGCGCACCACGACGGTGGGCGGCACGACCTCCGGATATTCCGAGATCGGCAGGTTCGGGAGCGAGATCAATCCGGCGATCAGGATCAGCGCGGACAAAACGCCGGCGAACACCGGACGGGAGATGAAGAACTGCGAGAGATTCATGGGTGAGCTCCTGCTCTTGGGCCCCTCTTCCGGGGAGAAACCTTCAAGCCCCTCTCCCATCGCGAGAGGGGTTGGGGTGAGGGTCCGGTGCTTTTTTTCGACGGCGATAGAGTGCCGGACCCTCATCCGCCCTTCGGGGCACCTTCTCCCGACGGGAGAAGGAAAGACGAGAACTTTATTAGTTCAATGCTGCGCCGCCCTTGTTTGCGGCCGTTGTTGATGCAGTCGCCCGCGCCGGCGATAACTGCGCGACACCCGCGCTATTTGCCTCCATCGTCACGCGCGTCGGGTTCACCGTCGCACCGGGACGAACATGCTGCAGTCCATTGACGACGATCACGTCGCCCGCGGCCAGTCCCTGGCTCACGACGCGTAAGCCATCGATCGTTGCGCCGAGCGCCACGGGCCGGTATTCGAGCGTGTTGTCCTTCTTCAGCGCGAGCACGAACTTCTTGCCAAGGTCCGTGCCGACGGCGCGTTCGTCGATCAAAACGGTGTCGTGCGCATCGCCGCTGACGAGCTTGATGCGGACGAACAATCCCGGCGTGTAGCGCCCGTCCTTGTTGGCGAACACGGCGCGCGCATGGATCGTGCCGCTCTTGGGGTCGACTTGATTATCGAGAAAATCCAGCACGCCCTCGTGCGGATAGCCCTGCTCGTCGGTCAGACCCATGTACACCGGGCTGGCGCTGCCGGCGGTGCGGTGCGCGAAACGAAGGTAAGTCTGCTCATCGGCGTCAAAATAGGCATAAACCGGATCATCCGAGACGACCGTGGTCAGCACGCTCGTGGTTGCGACCAGATTGCCCGGCGTGATCAGCATGCGCGAGATGCGGCCGTTGATCGGCGAGCGCACCTGCGTGAACTCCAGGCTGAGGCGCGCGGCCTCGAGCGCCGCCTGGGCGGCACCGATGTCGTCCTTGCTGCTGGCGGCGGCGGTTTCGAGCTGGTCGAAATCCTGCTGCGCAATCACGTGCTTGGCGAGCAGTTGCTTGCCGCGCTCGTGACTGGTCGACGCCAATCCCGCCTGTGAATGGGCACGCTGCAGCTGGGCGGCAAGACGATTGACTTCGGCCTGGAACGGCCGCGGATCGATGCGAAACAGCAATTGGCCCTTGTTCACATGCGCGCCTTCTATGAACTGCGCCGACTCGATGAAGCCGCTGACGCGCGGCTGGATCGATACGGTCGTGACCGGTTCCAGCCGACCCGTGAACTCCTCGAAGTCGCGCAACGGTCGCGCCAGGACTTCGGCGACGCTCACCGATGGTGCCGGGGCGGCGGCCGGGGCGCCTGCCTGAGTTCGCGAGCACCCCGTGATCACAGCGGCGGCGAGCGCGCCGATGAACAAGGCTGTTGCTGCTATTCTGCTGGATGCCATGACCAATCTCCTTTCCAGGTCTGCTGCCGTTCCATTCGCCGATGCCGCATGGCGACTTGACTTGGAACTTGCATTGCGTGATGCTGTCAAAAGTGTGTTACCGGTAAGTAACAGTTATGATGTTAGTGACTGGTAACTAACATGTCAAGAGGTAAGCAGATGAACGTCAGGGCAAGGGTGGAAGTCGAGAAAGCCGAGACCGGCAGGCCTCGCGTGCGCGACCGCATCTTCCAGACCGCTTGCGACCTGTTCTACCGGCATGGCATACGCGCCGTCGGCGTGGACGCGATCGCGACCGAAGCCGGCACCAACAAAATGAGTTTCTACCGGGCCTTTCCGTCGAAGGACGATCTGGTCGCCGAATACCTGCAGGATCAGCAGCGCGGATATTTCGCCTGGTGGGACCAGGCCATCGCGCCGCACGCCGGGAATGCACGCCGCCAGATCGAGGTGTTGTTCGACTCGTATCTCGACTTGGCCCGGGTGAAGCCAAAGGGCGACTGCGGTGGCGGCTGCAAGACCAGCCGCGGCTGTGCCTTGGGCAACGCGGCCGTTGAAATTCCCGAAGGTGATGCGGCGCTCGGCAAGATCGTGCACGACTACAAGACCGAGATCCGCAAGCGCTTGCGCAAACTGGCACGCGAGGCAGGAGCACGCGAGGCCGATATGCTCGGGGATGCGCTGATGCTGCTGATGGAAGGCGGCTACTACACCCGCCTTACGTTCCCGAACAACTCAGGGCCGGTGTCCGCGATTCCCAAAGTCGTGCGTACGTTGCTCGACTGCGCTATCGAGAGCGAACTGAAAACGCACAAATCGCGCTAAATCGACTCCCGACCGGCCGCAGGATTTCGTGACGACGAAGGCGCCTGCTCGACACACTGGACAGCATGTTCCCTTCGCCCTGAGATAGGAGTCCGAATGCCTACGCATGAAAAAGCCCTCTTTCGAGGGCTTTTTTCTGACCCGCGGCGAGCCCTCAGAAAGGGATCTCATCATCCTCGAAGTTGTCGCTGCCTGCTGGCGCCGGGGCAGCGGGCGCGCTGCGTTGCGGCGCCGCCTGCGGACCACGGGCCGGGCCTCGTTCACGCTGCGCGCCGCCGCCGCCGCTGAACCCGCCACCGCCCTCGCCACCGCCGCGACTGCCGAGCATCTGCATTTCATCCGCGATGACTTTGGTGCTGTAGCGCTTGATGCCGTCTTTTTCGTATTCGTCCGTGCGCAGCTTGCCTTCGATGTAAACCTGGCTGCCTTTCTTCAGGTACTCGCCGGCGATCTCGGCCAGGCGCCCGAAGAATTCGATGCGGTGCCACTCCGTGCGTTCTTGCTGCTCGCCGGTCTGTTTGTCCTTCCATGACTCGGAGGTCGCAATCCGGATCGAAGTGATCGCGGTGCCGCTGGGCGTATAGCGCGTTTCCGGATCAGCGCCGAGGTTGCCTACGAGAATGACTTTGTTGATGCCGCGTGCCATGAGGTTTTCCTCTGCGAACGAGTGATGTTGAGGTGGCGAGACGTTACATTATGCCCTCACCCGCCGGCTATCAGCCAAGTGCTTGCGACTGTGTAGGAAATTGCCGCTTGAACCACGCCAGGGGCAGCCCGATTCGTTGCCCGCTATAATTGGCTCCTGTCCCGCTCCGATGACGCCGATGTCCACCGCTCCCGCGGATTTGCACCGCTCCCAGTCCCGCTTCGCCGATGCGCGCGCTCTCGCCGCGCCTGACATGGCGGCGGTGGATCGGCTGATTCGCGCGCGCCTCGCCTCGGACGTCGTGCTGATCAACCAGGTGGCGGAGCACATCATCGGCGGCGGCGGCAAGCGCCTGCGCCCCATGCTGGTGCTGCTGGCCGCCCGGGCCTGCGATTATCAGGGCAGCGATCACGTGCTTCTGGCGGCCGTGGTCGAGTTCATCCATACCGCGACGCTGCTGCACGACGACGTGGTGGACGAATCGGACTTGCGCCGCGGCCGGTCGACCGCCAATGCGCTGTGGGGCAATGCCGCCAGCGTGCTGGTCGGCGACTTTCTCTACTCGCGCGCGTTCCAGATGATGGTCGAGGCTGATGACATGCGCGTGATGCGCATCCTGGCCGATACCACCAACCAGATCGCGGAGGGCGAGGTGCTGCAACTGCTCAGCATCCACAATCCGGATACCGACGAAGGCGCCTACCTGCGCGTAATCGAGCGCAAGACCGCAGTGCTGTTCGAGGCCGCAACGCGCCTCGGTGGCCTGATCGCGGGCGTGTCGACCGCGCAGGAAGAGGCGCTTGCGTGCTACGGCCTGAACCTCGGGTTCGCCTTCCAGATTGCCGATGATGTGCTCGATTATGTTTCCGACGCGGGCACGCTGGGCAAGAACATCGGCGACGACCTGGCCGAGGGCAAAGCCACGCTGCCGCTGATTTACGCTATCGAGCGCGCACCGGCCGAACAGTCCGCAAGCCTGCGGCGCGCAATCGAAACCGGGGGGCTGGATTCGCTCGACAACATCATCGCGGCGATCCGCGACACCGGCGCGATCGAGCGCACCCGCCAGCGCGCGCAGGAATACGCCAACGCTGCCAAGTTAGCATTGTCCACGTTGCCGCATTCCGAGGCACGTGGCGCCTTGTCCGTACTGGCCGACTACGCGCTCCAGCGCAATAGCTGAATCAGCCGTGCAGCCGGTCGCCGGCTCGCATCCCTATCAGCGCGAGCGATCGGCCGAGCGCACTCTGGAGCGGCGCGCCTTCGGCTTTTGCGCGTCCTTGTCGTTCGGATCGGCGTCCAGATTCTCGCCTTCCAGCACCGGCCGGCCGCCTTCGACACGTGCTTTCGCCGCGAGCTTGCCGTAGCGATCGCGCATTTTCACCAGCATCTCCTCGTCCACTTCCTCGAGGTCGAGCAGCGAATTGTGCGCCTGCTTGTTGACCCGGATGAGCTCGTCGAGCTTGAGGTGGATCGCCGCGCTGTCGCGGTTCTGCGTGTTCTGGATAAGAAACACCATCAGGAACGTGATGATCGTGGTTCCGGTGTTGATGACCAGCTGCCAGGTGTCGCTGTATTTGAACAGCGGCCCGGTAATCGCCCACACCGCGACCACGGTGACGGCGATGAAGAAAGCTGCCGGGTGACCGGTGTTGTGCGCGGCGCGGCCGGAAAAGCGCGTGAACCAGCCAGGCGATTTCATGGTTCGCTTCCATTGGGCTGCGCGCGCCGGCGGCGGCGGCGCGCACCGATCCGTACGGCCTTACTTCGCCGCGAATGCCTCATCGAAAAAACTGTGCATCAAAGCGTAACCGCGCCGGGCGGCGCGCTCGTTGTACTCGCAGCCGGGAACTTCGCCCTTGGCCGTCGGGATGGCGAAGCAATGCACGGCACCGCCGAAACTGACGAATTGCCAATCGACGTTCGCGTCACGCATTTCCTTCTTGAACGCGACGATCGAATCGTCCGAGACGAACTTGTCGTCTCCGCCGTTGAGCGCCAGCACCTTGGCCTTGATGTTTTTGGCCATGCCGGGATCGTCCGTGGCGAGATTGCCGTGGAACGACACGATACCCTGGATGTCGGCGCCGCTGCGCGCGAGGTCCAGAGTCGTGGCGCCGCCGAAACAATAGCCGAAGGCGCCCCAATGCTTGCCGTCGAGCGGCGCCTTGCCGGCCTGAGCCTTCAATTGCGCCAGTGCGGCATTGATCCGGGCGCGCAAGTCGCCGCGATTCGCATACATGTTCTTGGCGGCGGCGCCGGCTTCATCCGCATTCTTCGGGCGCACGTCCGCCCCGTAGACATCCGCGACGAAAACCACGTAGTCCTTCCCGGCTACCTGCTTGGCAAGCGCCACCTGGTTATCGTTCATGCCTAGCCAGTCGGGCGTCATGACCAGACCCGGACGCGGCGATTTGACCGCATCGTCATAGACCAGCACGCTCTGCATCTTCTTGCCGCCGACTTCGTAGTCGACGTTCTTGGCAACCATGGCCGCGTGTGCCGGGCCAATGCACAAGCCGCAGATCACTGCGAGCGCCGTCACTGTCTTCATTACGCGTCTCCTGGTCGGGGAAACCCCAATGATATCGCGCTGCGTTGACGGGTTGATGCTGGCCTCGACGCGTTTGCTAGACTACCCGCCCGTTCCTGAACCGAACCACCGGAGTCCTACATGAGCCTACGGATCGCGCTACTGGTATCCCTGACCCTCGGCCTGATTGCCACTGCGGCCGCGCAGAGGAAGCCCGACGAGGTGATCGCGTACCGGCGCAGTGTCATGACCCTGGTCGGCTGGAACTTCGGCCCGATGAGCGCGATGAACAAGGGCAAGATCCCGTTCGACGCCAAGGAATTCGCCAGCCACGCCGAGCGCATCGCATCCCTCGCTCCGCAGGCGCTTGAAGGATTCGCGAAAGGTTCCGACAAGGGCGCCGAAACGGATGCCAAACCGGAAATCTGGCAGAACTTTGAGGACTTCAAGTCCAAGCTCAACGATCTGGTTACCGAATCCAAGGCAATGAGTGAGGTCGCCAAGGCAGGTGACGAAGCCAAGTCAAAGGAGCAGTTCAAGAAGCTCGGCGGCACTTGCAAGGCGTGCCACGACAAGTACAAGCAGGACTAGCGCCAGCACCGTGCCGTCAAGGCAGCGTCAGTCAAAACGGCGGGCCAAGACCCACCCGTCGAGTCGGTCAAACCGCGTATACGACCAATGCGGCAACGATCGCCGCAGTCGCCAGCAATAGCGCCAGGGCGAGCCACGGACTCGCGAACCGCAGCGACACCGAGTGCCCGAGCGGCTTGCGCCCGGTGATCATCGGCACGACGAGGTTGTCGTGCTTGACCAGCAGGTAAAACAGAATCGCGCCGACGTGCAGCGCAATCAGCAGCAGCAGCAGGTTCTGGTTCCAGTGGTGAACGCGCGTCATCAGCCGCACCGTGTAATTGGACACGCGCGCCACGAGCGGCCCATCGGTTTCGATCTCGTCGCTCGTGAACAGGCCGCTGATCGACTGCACGATCACGCACAGCAGCAGCGCGATCACCGACCAGCCGCCGAGTGGATTGTGCCCTATCACGCCGTGATTGGCATTCGCGTAGGACTCGCGCACATACATCACGACCGCGCGGGGGCCGCGCACGAATCCGGCGAAGCGACTGGTCTGGGAACCGAGAAAACCCCAGAGCACGCGAAACATCAGCAACGCGAACGTCGCATAGCCGAACCAGAAGTGCCAATCCATGTCGAGCAGGCCATATTCGCCGGTTGCATAGAGCAACAAGATCAATAAGACCAGCAGCCAATGAAACAGGCGGGTCGGCAGATCCCAGATTTGCACGCCGGCTGAGCGCACCGCCGGCACGCTCACGCGACGCCCAGGCCCGCGATCGTGCCGATCGCCACTGGATCGAACCCCGCCAAGCGTGCGAACTCGCGGCCGCGCTCGGCATAATCGTGGAACTGATCGAAGCTCGGTGCTCCTGGCGACATCAGGATAGTGCCTGCGCGTGG
>Ga0308173_10000860_pt1 | contig 14102 bp, 12 predicted proteins | sample PhyPR1_FD_203716 | JGI IMG/M metagenome (GOLD analysis project Ga0308173, IMG submission 203716) | Soil microbial communities from UC Gill Tract Community Farm, Albany, California, United States - DLSLS.P.R1 | ecosystem: Environmental > Terrestrial > Soil > Agricultural land | place: USA...
ATCGTGCAACTCGGTTCTAGTAGATACTGACCATCCCGAGCGGCCGAGAGACCTGGATCGATGAAGCCGCAGCAACCCCGGTGACGTGGGACGACCATTCCCGCTGAACTGTTCCCGTGGAGAACACGCGAACACGAGGTGCTACTGCCAGGACCGATGGAGTGCTGCGATGACCCCTGAGATTTCTTCCGCCCTGCCCACCCTTGCCCGGATTCCGTCCGAGGCAACCCCACAAACCTCTTCGGACGCGACGGCGAACGAAGCAGGGCTGCGTGACGCGCCCGGCTCCTCTCGCGGCTCTTCGGGATGGTCCCTGACAGAGCCCACGGACGGCGCAGTGCACGGCGTCCCCACTGACGGACCGGCGCGTCACCGCAGCACCACCCCCAATGCCATCCCCGACAATGTGGCGTTCTGGGAGGAACAGGCCCTCCGCCTCGACTGGGCTGAAACCGCGGAAACCCCGGGCAGCCCGACGACGGGTTCCGGGAAGCCCTGGCACACCGCCCACCGGCGCGTCCCGGCGGATGCTGAAGCCGGCGTCGGACCGGCCATCACCTGGTTTGAGGGCGGCAAACTGAACGTCGCCCATAACTGCGTGGACCGCCACGTCGAGGCAGGCCGCGGCGACAAGGTGGCGCTCCACTTCGAGGGCGAGCCCGGCGACCGCCGCAGCATCACGTACGCCGAGCTCCAGCGCGAAGTAGCCAAGGCCGCGAACGCCCTCCTGGACCTGGGGATCACCAAGGGTGACCGGGTGGTCATCTACCTGCCCGTCATCCCCGAAACGGTGTTCATCACCCTCGCCGTGGCCCGGATCGGCGCGGTCCATTCCCTGGTGTTTGGCGGCTTCTCCGCCGAGGCACTCCGGTTCCGCGTCGAGAACACCGGCGCCAAGCTGCTGGTCACCACCGACGGCCAGTTCCGCCGCGGCGTGGCCGTGCCGGTCAAGGACAACGCGGACGCCGCTGTCTCCGGCGCCAACGCGATCGAGCACGTCCTGGTGGTCAACCGCACCACCGCACCGGAACTGCTGGATGCCGTTCCGATGACCGCCGGGCGCGACGTCTGGTGGCACGACGTCGTCGGCACGGCCTCCGACGTGCACGCCGCGGAGGCATTCGACGCCGAGACGCCGTTGTTCATCATGTACACCTCCGGCACCACCGGCAAGCCCAAGGGACTGGTGCACACCTCCGGCGGCTACCTGACCCAGGCTTCCTGGAGTTTCGAGCACCTGTTCAGCAACCCGGACCCCGCGCTGCGGGACCAGGATGTCCACTGGTGCACGGCGGACCTCGCCTGGGTCACGGCCCACACCTACGAGATCTACGGCCCGCTCTCGAACGGCGTCACGCAGGTGATCTTCGAGGGCACGCCGAACACCCCGCATCCCGGCAGGCATTTCGAGATCATCGAACGCTACCGGGTCACGCAGTATTACACGGCACCAACGCTGGTCCGGTCCCTGATGGGTTGGTTCCCCGACGGGGTCCCCGACATCTACGACCTTTCCTCCATCCGGATGCTCGGCACGGTGGGCGAGGCCGTCAACCCCGAGGCCTGGCGCTGGCTGCGGCATAACGTCGGCGCCGGCACCGCACCCGTGGTGGACACCTGGTGGCAGTCCGAGACCGGCGCCACCATCCTCTCTCCGTCGCCCACGGACACCGAGTTCAAACCGGGCTGCGCGGCCCGGCCGCTGCCCGGCGTCAGCACCCGGATCGTGGACGAGGCCGGCAACACCGTGCCGCCCGGCGTCCAGGGCTTCATTGTCGTGGACACCCCCGGGCCCGCGATCGCCCGGACGGTGTGGGGCAACCCGCAACGGTACTTCGATTCGTACTGGCGCCAGTATGCGGCGAAGGGCTGGTTCCTCGCCGGTGACGGCGCCAAGTATGACGACGACGGCGACATCTGGATCCTTGGGCGGGTGGATGACACCCTCAACGTCTCCGGACACCTGCTCTCCACGATCGAAATCGAATCGGCCCTCGTCTCGCACCCGGACGTGGTGGAGGCCGGTGTCTGCCCCGTTGCGGATCCCAAGACCGGGCACGCAATCGTCGCTTTTGTAGTCCTCAGCCGCCCCCTCCCCTCGCAAGTCCCCACCGGCTCCCAGCCTTCGCAAGCTCAGGCAGGGTCCCTCGCCAGTGTGGCCCCACGGGCAGGCAACCCTGCGGCCGTGGGCCCAGACCCGCTTGTTGAGGAGCTCCGAAACCACGTCGCGAAGGCGATCGGGCCGATCGCCAAGCCACGCGACGTCGTCGTCGTTCCCGATGTTCCGAAGACCCGCAGCGGCAAGATCATGCGCAGGCTGCTGACGCAGTTGTTCGAAGGAACCGCGCTCGGGGACACTACCTCGCTCCAGAACGAACCATCCATCGCGGACATCCAGGATGTCCTGCGCACCCGAAACACCCGGAAGTAAAGGAAACCCATGACTGACATCAGCAGTGTTGCACGTCTCTCCGAACCCCTGAAGTTCGCCTACTGGGTCCCGAACGTCTCAGGCGGCCTGGTGGTCTCCACGATCGAACAGCGCACCGGCTGGGACTTCGAGTACAACAAGAAGCTGGCCCGGATCGCCGAGAACTCCGGCTTCGAATACGCCCTGACCCAGACCCGGTACGCCGCCTCCTACGGCGCCGACAAGCAGCACGAGGCGACGTCCTTCAGCCTGGCGCTCCTTGCTGCCACGGAGCGGCTCAAGGTGATCGCCGCGGTCCACCCCGGCATGTGGCACCCCGGCGTGCTCGCCAAATACCTCATCACGGCGGACCACATCTCGAACGGGCGCGCCGCCGTGAACATCGTCTCCGGCTGGCTCAAGGCGGAGTTTGAGAACTTTGGCCTCGAATGGCTCGAGCACGACGAACGTTACGTCCGCACCGAGGAGTTCATCCGGATCCTCCGCGGCCTGCTGACCGAAAAGAACTTCAGCCAGTCCGGCAAGTACTACAACATCACCGATTTCACCCTGCAGCCCGCCCCGGTGGACGTGCCCGGCCGGCCCCACCCCGAGATCTTCTTCGGCGGGAACTCCACGGCCGCGCAGACCACCGCCGGCCGGGTGGCTGACTGGTACTTCTCCAACGGCAAGGACCTGGAGGGGTTCAAGGACAACATCGCCGGCGTCGTTGCTGCCTCCGGGGAGACGAAGCGCGGCACCGCCGGGGCACTGGCCGCACGGAACTCCTCCCACCTCCCCGCCCCGAGGTTTGGCCTCAATGGCTTCGTCATCGCCCGCGACTCGGAAAAGGAGGCCCGGGACACGCTCCGCGAGATCGTGGCGAAGGCGCACAAGCCCGCCGTCGAAGGTTTCCGCGCCGCCGTGCAGGAAGCCGGGCCGTCCACCAAGGACGGCAAGGGCATGTGGGCCGACTCAAGCTTCGAGGACCTGGTCCAGTACAACGACGGCTTCAAGTCCCAGCTGATAGGCACCCCCGAGCAAATCGCCGAGCGGATCGTGGAGTACAAGAAGATTGGCGTGAACCTGCTCCTTACCGGCTACCTGCACTTCCAGGAGGAAGTCGCCTCATTCGGCCGGAACGTCCTGCCGATCGTCCGCGAACTCGAAGCGGACCTGGCACGCCAGAACGGGATCGAACTGGACTTGTCCCAGACCCCGGTTGCGTCCGCGGAGGTGGCTGCGTAATGGCCGAGCGCACATTCGGGTTCCGCACCCGCGCCCTGCACGCCGGTGGCACCCCCGACGCCGAGCACGGCGCCCGCGCGGTGCCGATCTACCAGACCACGTCCTTCGTGTTTAAGGACACCCAGGACGCCGCGAACCTCTTCGCCCTGCAGAAGTACGGCAACATCTACTCCCGGATCGGCAACCCCACGGTGGCCGCGTTCGAGGAGCGCATCGCCTCGCTGGAGGGCGGGATCGGCGCCGTCGCGACGTCCTCCGGTATGGCGGCGGAGTTCATCACTTTTGCCGCTCTGACCCAGGCCGGGGACCACATCGTGGCCGCCTCCCAGCTCTATGGCGGCACGGTGACCCAGCTGGACGTCACCCTGCGCCGTTTCGGCGTGGACACCACGTTCGTTCCCGGCACGGACCCGGCGAATTACGCGGCAGCCGTGCAGGATAACACCAAGGCGATCTTCGTCGAGGTGGTGGCCAACCCGTCGTCAGAGGTCCAGGACCTGGAAGGGCTCGCCAAAGTGGCGCACGACGCCGGCATCCCGCTCGTCGTCGACGCCACCTTGAGCACCCCATACCTCGTGCGGCCGATCGAGCACGGGGCGGACATCGTGATCCACTCCGCCACCAAGTTCCTCGGCGGCCACGGCACCACCCTGGGCGGCGTCATTGTGGAGAGCGGCCGCTTCAACTGGGGCAACGGCAAGTTCCCCACCATGACCGAGCCCGTGGCCTCCTACGGCAACGTCTCCTGGTGGGGAAACTTCGGCGAGTACGGCTTCCTGACCAAGCTACGCTGCGAGCAGTTGCGCGACATCGGCCCGGCGCTGTCCCCGCAGTCGGCATTCCAGCTGCTGCAGGGCGTGGAGACGCTTGCCCAGCGCCTCGACGAGCACCTCAGCAACGCCCAGGCCGTGGCTGAATGGCTTGAGGCGGACGAGCGCGTGGCCTACGTGAACTTCTCCGGCCTGCCCTCCCACCCGCATTTCGAGCGGGCCAAGAAGTATCTGCCGCTGGGCCCCGGCTCGGTCTTCTCCTTCGGTGTGAAGGGCGGCCGGCCCGCCGGGCAGAAGTTCATCGAATCCCTGCAGCTCGCCTCACACCTGGCCAATGTGGGCGACGCCCGGACGCTCGTCATCCACCCGGGCTCGACCACGCACCAACAGCTCAGCCCGGAACAGCTGGAATCCGCCGGGGTTCCGGAAGACCTGGTCCGCATCTCCGTGGGCCTCGAGGACATTGACGATATCCTGTGGGACCTGGACCAGGCCCTGGACGCGGCATCGCTGAACGCCGATTCCCCGGAGTCCGGGACGCAGCGGCCCGCGGCGGATGCGGCTGACTCTTGCACGATTGGAATGAACGCATGAGCACTGAAGAGCGAACCTGGACCGGGCCCTCGGCCCCCGAACGCCTAAACCTGCTGCGGCAGGCCAAGTCGATCGCGATCGTCGGGGCCTCGGACAAGCCGTCGCGCGCGAGCTACTTCGTCGCGACGTACCTGCAGTCCTCCACGCGCTACAAGGTCTATTTCGTCAACCCCGTGGTGAAGGAAATCCTGGGCGAACCGACATACGCCTCGTTGGCTGACCTGCCGGAAAGCCCCGACATTGTGGACGTGTTCCGCAAGCACGAGGACCTGCCGGGCGTTCTGGACGAGGCCGTGGTTGCCGGAGCCAAGACGCTGTGGCTGCAGCTCGGGTCCTGGCACGAGGACGTCGCCAAGGAAGCGGAAGCCGCCGGGCTCGACGTCGTCATGGACCGCTGCGTGAAGATCGAGCACGCCCGCTTCCACGGCGGCCTGCACCTGGCCGGCTTCGACACCGGCGTCATCTCCTCCAAGCGCCAGGTCCTGGCCTAAGACGCCGAATTCGCGGGAAACGTGCCCGGTCGCCCCTGGCCACCACGTTGCGCTATCACTTGTGGTCGTTCTCAGCCGTCAGAACGACCATACGTGATAGCGCATCGGCTTTTAACGGTCGGGGAAGTTTGGCACGACGCCCGGCAGGCTGGGCGTGACGTTGCCGGGAGTGCGGGGCAGGTCCTTGCCGTTGCCGTTGCCGTTGCCCTGGCCCGGCGCTCCGGGAATCCCGGGTGTCACCGGCCGCTGGCTGGGCGTCGGCAGTATGCCGTCCCTGCCGACGGCGGGCGGGCCGGTAGGCGCCGTGGTCGCCCGCGTCTTTCCGTCGGACGAAGCGTCCCGGCTGGCCGTGCTTGACGTGGCCGTCCCGGCCGGCGGAACACTCGGGGTCCCGTTCGGCGCGGGAGTGGCACCCGGCGCCGGAATGGCCGGAACATCGGTGGGTGACGGCTGGACATGCTCAGTGGCGGGACCGGCATGCCCCGCGGGCTGGAACATGACGCCGACCGTCCGGCTGACGCTGTGCCGGAAATCCTCGCTGGACGCCGCCACCGCCCCTGCGCCCAGGCTCATCGCCCCGATCACGGCGCCGCCGACAATCGCGAGGCGGCGCTTCCGGCCTCTCCGCCGATCTTCAAGGCTGACGACGGCGTTCGGCTCGGCTTCGCCTGTGCCCGGTTCGACATCCTCGGCTACACCGGACGGCGCGCCGGAGTCGACGGTTTGCGGAGCAACCCGCGCTGGGGCCGTGGCGCCAGGCATGGTGGAAGCAGCCACACCTCCGGCGAGCAGTGCCGCGAGGTCGGCGCGGGGAGCCGGCGCCTGATCGGGGACCACGGCGCCGAGCTGTTCCAGCGCGCTGCGAAGCTCGGCCGCGGATTCGAGGCCGGAGTCACTCAGCATCGCCTGGATGCTGCCATGCTGCTGAGGGTCGCGGGTGCCCGTCATGATGCTGCGTGGTCCTTTTCGGTAACGAGTTCGCGCAGGGCACTGAGCCCGCGGCGCTGGAGTTGTTTGATGGCACCCGGCGTCTTGTCCATGATGCCGGCCACCTGTTCGATGGATAGGTCCGCGACGATGCGCAGGACCAGGACTTCCCTTTGCTCCTCATTGAGCCCCGCGAGAGTGTCGGAGATTCCGCCCAGAGAGCCGAGCACCTCGTCTTCAGCGGATGCCGAGGACCGCGCGTCATTCAGGGGGTCGTACTCGGCCAGATACGGTGTGCGTTCGGCCCGCCGCCGATAGTCGACCAGCCGGGCGTGGGCGACGGAGAAAATAAACGTCCGCAGGCCTGCATGTCCACCGGTGACGCTGGCCAGTTTCGGCAGGACGTCCACGAAAACGTCCTGGGTCAGGGCCTCGGCGTCGTCCACGCCCCGGGCCCGGAAGTAGCCTAGGACCGCGGGAGAAATGGCCGCGTAGACGGCGCTGAATCCTGATGGGTCACCAGCTAAAGCGGCTGACAATTCGTCGTCGCTTAGCTGCTGTGCCAAGAGGCTGTCCTTCCGTTACTGCTGGGGTGCGGCCCACGCAAGCCTAGCGGCCGCACCCCCGGGACCTCCAAAATGAAGTCCCTACTTGCAGACCCTTGCCGGGTCACTGCTCAGTAGCCGGGTGCTACTTGTCGTGCCGGGGCAGATCGACAGCCGGCGCGGCGGGAACCGCCGGGGTTGCCGGAACCGCGCGGGTTGCCGGTTCGCCGTTGGTGCCCGGGACGGCCGGGGTAGCCGGAACAGCCGGAACAGCGGCGTGCACGTTGGCGTTGACGTTGGCGTGTGCCGATCCGGCAGCGCTGTTGACGCTGGCGTCGCCCTTGGCAGCGGCGCCCTCCTTTGAGTCAACGGCTCCGTCGACGGAGCCGTCGGTGGCACCCTCGGTGCCGTCGACGTCGGCGTCGCCCTTGGCTGATCCGTCGGAGTCTCCCTTGACGGAGTCCTTGCCCGAATTATCAGTCGACGGGGACGCCGGAACGGCGGGAACGGCGGGCTTGGCCGGGAGTGTCGGGGTTGCCGGGACCGCGGGGATGGCCGGCGTAGCGTGGTTTACTTCAAGCTGCTGGGTGCTGGACGTTTGCGCCGCGTTGGCCAGTCCGATGCCGGAGAATCCTCCGACTGCCAGGATGGCGGCGCCGACGGCAATCTTGGTGGTCTTGCTAACACTCTTCATAACAGACATACATCCTTTGTTTTTTGTTGGAGGGCTGACTGGAGCCTGATGGGGCAGTCAACAGACCGCTCTCGCCTTGGAAGGCAGACCGGCGCCCGATGGGGGCAGGCGCCGGCCGGCGCTTACAGCGGAAGGCCGGCCGGGAGCCTGATGGGGGGTCCGGGTCCGGGCGGCGCTTACAAAGGAGTAATCGTTAGGGCAGGGCGAAAGGTTACGCCCCGATTGAAATTTCTTTTTTCTTTTTTCCCGGCCGGCGCTGCTGGGCTTAAACGACGACGGCGGCGGCGCCCCTCGGTGGAGACCCGCCGCCGTCGTAGCCCAGCCGTGCCAAAACGGGATCCCCGTCAGGACAGGCGCCGCGTCAGGACCGGAAGAGCCCACTGTAGGCGTTGAGGGCGACCTGGCCGCCCAGATGCGCGTAGAGGACGTTGCTGCCGGCCGGAATGTCCCGGCTTTTCACGAGGTCGATCAGTCCGGCAAGGGATTTGCCCTCGTAGACGGGGTCGGTGATCATCGCTTCGAGCGAGGCGCCAAGGCGGATGGCTTCGAGGGTGGAATCGACGGGTATGCCGTACAGGTCGCCGGCCCAGCCCGCCATAACGGTGATTTCGTCGTCGCGGAGCTCCCGGCCCAGACCGATGAGTTCAGCGGTGTTCCGGGCAATGCGTTCCACCTGCTCGCGCGTCTTCTGCAGGGTGGCCGAGGCATCGATCCCAATCACTCGGCGCGGCTTGTCCTGGCCGGCAAAGCCCGCGATCATCCCCGCGTGCGTGGAGCCCGTGACGGTGCAGACCACGATGGTGTCGAAGAAAACGCCGAGCTCCCGCTCCTGCTGTTCCACTTCATACGCCCAGTTGGCGAAGCCCAGACCGCCCAGCCTGTGGTCGGACCCGCCGGCCGGAATCGCGTACGGCTTGCCTCCGGCGGCCTTGACCTCTTCGATTGCGTTTTCCCAGCTGCTGCGGATGCCGATGTCGAAGCCGGCGCTGTCCAGCCGGACGTCGGCGCCCATGATGCGTGAGAGCAGAATGTTGCCGACGCGGTCGGAGAGCGGGTCCGGCCAGTCGACCCAGTTCTCCTGGACCAGCCGGGCCTTGAGTCCGAGTTTCGCGGCCACGGCCGCGACCTGGCGGGTGTGGTTGGACTGGTAGCCGCCGATGGAGACGAGGGTGTCGGCGCCCTGCGCCAGGGCATCTGGGATAAAGTACTCCAGCTTGCGGGTCTTGTTGCCGCCAAACGCGAGGCCGCTGTTGACGTCCTCCCGCTTGGCCCAGATCTGGGCCCCGCCGAGGTGGGCGCTGAGCCGCGGCAGCGGATGGATGGGGCTTGGCCCGAACATCAGGGGGTAGCGCTCAAAGTCGGTGATAGCCATGGATGGGTCCTCCGGTAGCGGTCTGGCGCGGCGGCGGTGCAAAGTGGAGCGCCGCTAGGGGTGGACAAAATGCAATATATTGCATTTGTTGATGCCAGCCATTGTCCGGCAGGAGACTGCCCCTCGGCAAGAGCGATATACGATATGTTGCATGCCCGTACCAGCCCCCCAGGGAGTCCATAAAAGGACCCTGCTCCGGGATAACGTCTTTGACTCGATCCGGAACGCGATAGTCGACGGCACCTTGGCGCCCGGGGAACGGCTGAAGGACACGGAGCTGGAAGCGTGGCTCGGCGTCAGCCGGACGCCCATCCGGGAGGCGCTGCTTCGGCTGGAACGCGCCGGGCTGGTGATCGCGCTGCCTGGGAAGGCCACCATCGTCGCCCCCTACGACCAGGCATCGACCGTCAGCGCACAGCAGGTGGTCGCGGGATTGCACGAACTGGCCGCACGCCTGGCCGTCCCGCTCCTGACCGAGGACCATATTTCCGTTATGGACGAGGCCAATTCTCGCTTCGAACGGGCCCTGAAAGACGCCGACGTCGAGTCGGCGCTGCGCGCCGATGACGATTTCCACGCCGTCTTTGTAACGGTCAGCGCCAACCCGGTGCTCCACGAGTTGTTGGAGCAAACCACGCCCGTCCTGCGCCGGGTGGAGCGGATGCGCTTCGGATCCTTCGCCGCCCGGGAATCGGTGGCCCAGCATGCCGAGATCATCAGGCTCGCCCGCCTCGGCGACGCCGAAGCTGCCGGCAGGGCGTGCCGGGAGAACTGGCTCTCGCTGGGCCTCGCGGCCGGTCAGTAAGCCGGGTCGGTAGCACGGCGCAGCTTAACGACGACGGCGGCGGGCCGCCCTTCCCAGGGTGACCCGCCGCCGTCGTACTTGCGCCGTGTGCGTTAGCCAGTTTCAGTCAAGGATCAAGTCGTTAACCACGATTGTCTGGTCGCGGTCCGGTCCGACGCCGATCGCGGAGAACCGCGTGCCGGAGAGCTTCTCCAGGGCAAGGACGTAGTTCCTGGCGTTTTCCGGCAGGTCTTCCAGGGTGCGGGCGCCGGTGATGTCCTCGGTCCAGCCCTCGAAGTACTCGAAGATCGGCTTGGCGTGGTGGAACTCGGTCTGGGTCATCGGCATTTCGTCGTGCCGCACGCCGTCGACGTCGTAGGCCACGCAGACGGGGATCTGCTCGATGCCCGTGAGCACGTCCAGCTTGGTGACGAAGTAGTCCGTGAAGCCGTTGACACGGGAGGCGTGGCGCGCCAGGACGGCGTCGTACCAGCCGCAGCGGCGCGGCCGGCCGGTGTTGACGCCGAACTCGCCGCCGGTCTTCTGCAGGTACATGCCCATCTCATCGAACAGTTCGGTGGGGAACGGACCGGCGCCCACGCGGGTGGTGTACGCCTTGATAATGCCGATGGAGCGCGAGATGCGGGTGGGGCCGATGCCCGAGCCGACGGAGGCCCCGCCGGCCGTCGGGTTCGACGAGGTGACGAAGGGGTAGGTGCCGTGGTCGACGTCGAGGAACGTGGCCTGGCCACCCTCCATGAGGACCACCTTGCCCTCATCCAGGGCCGTGTTCAGGACGTAGGTGCTGTCGATGACCAGCGGGCGGAGGCGCTCGGCGAAGGACAGGAAGTACTCCACGATCTCATCCACCTCGATGTCGCGGCGGTTGTAGACCTTGACCAGGAGCTCGTTCTTCTGCCGCAGCGAGCCTTCGACCTTCTGCCGCAGGATGGAGGCGTCGAAGACGTCCTGGACGCGGATGCCGAGGCGGGCCACCTTGTCCATGTAGGCCGGGCCGATGCCGCGGCCGGTGGTGCCGATGGCGCGGCTACCGAGGAAACGCTCGGTGACCTTGTCGAGGACCTGGTGGTAGGGCGCCACGAGGTGTGCGTTGGCGGACACGCGCAGCTTGGAGGTGTCGGCGCCGCGGGCCTCGAGGCCGTCGATCTCCTCGAACAGGGCTTCCAGGTTCACCACACAGCCGTTGCCGATGATCGGAACCGCGTTCGGGCTCAGGATGCCGGCAGGAAGGAGCTTGAGCTCATACTTCTCACCGCCTACGACGACGGTGTGCCCGGCGTTGTTGCCGCCGTTGGGCTTGACGACATAGTCGACGCGGCCACCAAGCAGGTCAGTGGCCTTGCCTTTGCCTTCGTCGCCCCACTGGGCTCCGACGATCACGATTGCTGGCATGGGATCCTCCCCCATTCGTTCGGGCCGAATTCCGCGTGATTCACCGAGGTGCTCACCGGAGCTCAGCGCCGTTCATGAGAATGCCCCGAATCTACCGCTGTGCTCGTACCCAACGCCAGAGTTCCGGGGCTCTTACCACCCAAGTTTAGCCGAAAACGGTTCCCGGCATCGGTTTGGGTCCTTGCGTGGACCCGGCATCACCGATCGGCACATCTTCGACACATAGCGGGCTCGACTTGCGGGAGGTCCCGGGGTGGAATTAAGTGAGAGTGACCATCCCGAGCGGCCGAGGGACCTGGACCGTTGACGCCGCAGCAACCCTGCCGGCCACGGCCTGCCCACCAGCGGGCAGCGTGACCGGCACCGGTGCTACCGCCAGGACCGATGGAAAGGAAACTCCATGTCGCAGAACACAACATCCGGGCTCACCACGTCCCAGAACACCGACCACATCCGTGTCACCCACGCCGGCTCCCTGCCGCGCACACCCGAGCTGATCGCCGCGAACGAGGCCAAGGAAGCCGACGGCCTGACGCCCGAGTTCCTGGACCTGCTGAAAACCTCGGTGGGGGACGTCGTCCAGCTCCAGAAGGATCTTGGCATCGACATCCCCAACGACGGCGAGTATGGGCACACGATGTCCAGCTCCGTGGACTACGGCGCCTGGTGGAATTACTCCTTCTCCCGGCTCGGCGGCCTGGCGCCGACCGATGTGGACCGCTGGGCCGACGCCAAGGTGCACCGTTCCTCCCCGGGCCACATTGTCCTGACGTCCTTCCCCGACCGCCGGGACCGGCAGAAGTTCAATGACGCCTACAACGACCCCTCCTCGGGGATCCTGACCCACCGCCGTGCCGTCACGCAGCCCAAGATCGCGGGACCCCTGACGTACACGGGCCAGGACCTGGTGAACTCGGACATTGCCAACCTCAAGGCGGGCATGGCCGCAGCGGGCCTCACTGAAGGGTTCGTCGCCTCCCTCTCCCCCGGCTCGTGCGCGCGTGTGGCCAACGAGTACTACAAGAGCGACGAAGAACTCCTCTATGCCTGCGCCGACGCGATGCGGGAGGAATACAAAGCCATCATCGACGCCGGCCTGACGGTCCAGCTCGACGACCCGTCCCTGGCCGAGAGCTGGGACCAGATCAACCCCGAGCCGAGCCTCGAGGACTACTTGAAGTTCATCCAGCTCCGGGTCGAGGCCACGAACTGGGCGCTGCGGGACCTGCCGCAGGACAAGATCCGGCTCCACGTGTGTTGGGGTTCCTGGCACGGCCCGCACACTACGGACATTCCCTTCGCAGACATCCTCGGATCAGTCCTCCAGATCAACGCCGGCGGCTACTCCTTCGAAGCGGCAAACGTCCGGCACGAACACGAATGGCGGGTCTGGGAGGACACCAAGCTCCCCGAGGGCAAGGTGATCATCCCCGGCGTCGTGTCTCATGCCACGAATGTGGTGGAGCACCCGGACCTCGTGGCCGACCGGATCGTGCGCTTCGCTGACCTGGTGGGCCGTGAAAACGTGATCGCGTCCACCGACTGCGGACTGGGCGGCAGGGTGCATCCGCAAATTGCCTTTGCCAAGCTGGAGGCCCTCGGCGAAGGGGCGCGCCGCGCCACCAAGCGCCTCTGGTCGCGGACGGCGGCGCCGCAAGGGCAGGCCGCCGTCGCAAGGGCAGTCCGCGGGGCTTGATAGACTGGTAAGGATCGATCCGGAATCGGTCCACACCACATTTTCAAACCACACCAACGCTCCGCACGCCCGGTATTCGGCGTGCCCGCAACCGGTGTGGCAGCTTTGCCAATCCCGCAGGAGACCCCGCAACATATGACAGCCCTGGCCACTGAAAATTTCCGCGAAGAGCTCCTGAGCCGCCGGTACGAACCCAACGTCGCCCCGGTCAACGAGCTCTGTGACGCTCTCCAGGTAACCAAGGCTGGCACCGTTGTCCCCTTCGTGGACCCCATGCACGACGTCGATGAGTGCCGCATCATCAGCCTGTACTCCAACATCGGCACCGCGGACGCGTCAGGCTTCATCACCGCCGGCGACGACGAGGCGGCCACCCGCATGCTCGGCATCCAGTGGAAGCTGGGGCTGCGTCCCGAATTCGTCATGCCGTGGAACGTCCACCCGTGGCACGTCCCCGGCGAGCCCAACGGCAAGTTCACGCCGGACCAGATCTCCGCCGGCCTCAAGCCGCTGCTGAAGTTCCTGGCCCTCGTGCCCCGCGCCTCCGTGATCGTGGCGCACGGCACCGAGGCCAACCGCCTGGCCAACCTGCTGCTCAAAACCGAGGTCCCGCTGCTGTGGCGCCGCGGCCTGAAAACCTACAAGGTCCGCTCGCTCAGCGGCCGGGCGTTCGCCGGCACACCGGCCCGCCAGGAGGAGTACCTGGCGGACATGCGCACCGCCTACGCCGACGCCATGGCCCGCACCGGCCTGGCAAAGGCCAGCTAGTCCCCACCCGCCCCCCGCTTTAAACACCAACGCGGGGTCACTTCGCGCCCAATCCATGGTCTGGAATGGGCCGGAAGTGACCCCGCGTTGCTTTTAATGCGGTGCCGGGTCTAATGCGGTGCCGGGTCTAATGCGGTGCTGCGTCAGTCCTGGGCTTCGATGGCCGCCCGGGCGGCGGGATCGGAGTCGTTGAGGAACTTGTCGATCCGGTCCGGCTCTTCGGCCTCGCCGATCGCCGCGGATGCACGGCCCAGCGAATAAAGGGCGCGCAGGAAGCCGCGGTTGGGTTCGTGCTCCCACGGGATCGGCCCGACGCCGCGCCAGCCGTTGCGGCGCAGCGAATCCAGGCCGCGGTGGTAACCCACCCGAGAGTACGCGTAGGAATCGATG
>Ga0308173_10000861_pt1 | contig 14099 bp, 19 predicted proteins | sample PhyPR1_FD_203716 | JGI IMG/M metagenome (GOLD analysis project Ga0308173, IMG submission 203716) | Soil microbial communities from UC Gill Tract Community Farm, Albany, California, United States - DLSLS.P.R1 | ecosystem: Environmental > Terrestrial > Soil > Agricultural land | place: USA...
GACGCTGCTACTCGAATCTCGAGTTCGAGCTCGCATCCGGTTCGCGCGGCTCGCGCCAGGATCACGTCGCGGCGATCCTGCGGCGGCTCACGGGCGCGGAGGCGGCGCTCGTCGTCAACAACAACGCAGGCGCGATGCTGCTCGCGCTTGCCGCCCTCGCCGAGGGCTGCGAGGTGATCGTCTCCCGCGGCGAGCTGATCGAGATCGGCGACGGCTTCCGCATCCCCGACGTCCTCGCGCGGTCGGGCGCGCGGCTCGTCGAGGTGGGCACGACGAACCGCACGCGCGCCGCCGACTATGAGCGCGCGATCGGACCCGACACGGCCCTCCTCCTGCGCGTGCACCCCTCGAACTTCCGCGTCGTCGGCTTCGCCGAGCGGCCGAGTTTGAAGGAGCTCGCCGCGCTCGGGCGCCGCGCCGGCGTACCGGTGCTCGACGACCTCGGCTCCGGCGCGCTCGTCGAGCTCGCCGACGAACCTCAGGCGCACGACGCGCTCGCCGCCGGTGCCGACCTCGTGTGCTTCAGCGGCGACAAGCTTCTCGGCGGGCCGCAGGCCGGAATCGTGGCGGGCCGCGCGGATCTCGTCGAGAAGCTGCGGCGTCACCCGCTGCATCGCGCATTGCGGATCGACAAGCTGAGCCTCGCGGCGCTCGAGGGGACGCTGCTCCTTTACCTGGAGCCGGAGCGCGCACTCGCCGAGGTGCCCGTGCTGCGGATGCTGCACGAGGATGCGACGGCCGTGCGCGCCCGTGCGCAGCGCCTCGCGGCCGCGACCGGCGGCGAGGTCGAGCAGACCGTGGCACGCGTCGGCGGCGGCGCGCTCCCGCTGGTCGAGCTGCCGTCGTTCGCGTGCGCGCTCGACGAGTCCCTCGCAGCGCCGCTTCGCGACCGCGAGCCACCGGTCGTCGGGATCGTCCGCGACGGACGCCTGCTCCTCGACTGCCGCACGCTCGCCGACGACGAGGTCGACGAGGTCGCAACGGCCGTGCGCGCGTGCCGCTGACAGTCGGGACCGCGGGACACATCGACCACGGCAAGACGTGGCTCGTGCGCGCGCTGACCGGCAAGGACACCGACCGGCTGCCGGAGGAGCGAGCTCGCGGCATCTCGATCGACCTCGGCTACGCGCCGCTCGAGCTTCCCGACGGCCGGCGCATGTCGCTCGTCGACGTCCCGGGACACGAACGGTTCGTGCGCACGATGATCGCCGGAGCCACCGGGATCGACGTCTACCTGCTCGTGATCGACGCGCAGGAGGGTGCGCGTCCGCAAACGCTCGAGCATCTCGCCGTGCTGCGCCTGCTCGACGTCGAGCACGGAGTCGTCGCGGTGACGAAGTCCGATGCCGTCGACGCGGAGACGCTCGAGCTCGCGGTCGAGGAGGCACGCGAGCTCGCACCGACTGCCGAGGTGGTCGCCGTGTCGGCGAAGACGGGCGCCGGCCTCGACGAACTACGCGCCGCGCTTGCCCGATTGCCCGTCGAGGAACGACAGGCCGACGCGCCGACGCGCCTCTACGTCGACCGCGTGTTCACGCTGCAGGGTGTCGGCACCGTCGCGACCGGCACGCTCTGGTCTGGCTCGATCGGCGCGGGCGACACGCTGCGCGCCGAGCCGCGCGGGCTCGAGCTGCGCGTGCGCTCGGTACAGGTGCACGACGTCGCCGTCGAGCGCGCCGAGGCGGGACAACGCGTCGCGGTCAACCTGCCGCAAGTCGGGCGGCGCGAGCTCGCGCGCGGCGACGTCCTCGTCGCTCCGGGCGCGTATCCGTTGTCGTACCGGCTCGACGTGCGCTTGACGGAGCTCGGCGAGATTCCGGCAGCGGTCACCGTCCATCTCGGCACGCTCGCCGTTCCCGCGCGCGTCGTGCGCGACGGCGAGTACGCACAGCTGAGGCTCGAGCGGCAGGTCGTCGCCGCGCGCGGCGACCGCGTCGTGCTGCGAACTGCCACCACGGTCGGCGGTGGGATCGTCGTGGACGCCGCCCCGCCGCGGACGCTTTCCAGCGCACGGCTCGAGGCGATCGAGAGCGGTGACGCCGCCGCGTTCGTGCATGCCCCGGTCGAGCGCGCGAAACTACTCGATCTCTTCCCGCCCGAGACGATCGCGGGGCTGCCGTCCGCCGGCGGCTACGTCTTCTCGGAGGCGTGGCTCGGGGAGGAGCGTGCACGTGTCGACGCGCGCTTCGCACGAACGACGACGGTCGACCCGGGCGTCCCCCTCGCGGAGCTCGGCCCGCCGTGGCTCGTCGACCTGCTCGGGCTCGAACGCCGGGGCGCGAAGGCATACCGGCCGGGTGCTGCGGCCGAGCTCGGCGAACGCGCGGAAGCTGCCTCGGCGCTCGAGGCGCAGCTCGCCGAGAACGAGGTCGTGCGCGTCGAGGACCGCAGCCTGGCGGCGTTCCTCGAGGAGCAAGGCCGGCTGCGCCGCGTCGGCGACGGCTTCGCCGTCTCGCCCGCGCTCTACGACCGCGGGGTGGAGCTGCTCGGGAAACTCGACCCGATCACGATCGCCTCGTTCCGGGACGCCCTCGGCATCGGCCGCCGCACCGCACAGCTCCTCCTCGAGCGCTTCGACGCGGACGGCCTGACTCTGCGCCGCGGGGACGTGCGCGTTCTGCGGCGCGCGCGGCGCTGACCTCTACGATCGAGCCTGGAGCGGCGGGGGCCGGTGCCCCAGCGGGTCTTCAAAACCCGTCAGGCGTGGCAGCCCCACGCTGGCTCGGTTCGACTCCGGGGCCGCTCCGTCCGAGGTTCCGCCGCCCGCACGGCCGGGCAAGAGTCGAACGATGGCGGGTGATGACCGACGCAGTGAGGGATGCCGGATCACCGACGGGATGATCGCGAGGCGCGCCTTCGAGATCTCGCTCACCGACGACAAGGGAACACCCGAGGAGAACTGGGCGCGGGCGGAGAAGGAGCTGCGCGAGGAGGCGGCGCGCGAGCGGCGAGGCTAGGCGAGCGCGTCCGCGAGCGCCTGCTCCATGCCGGCGCCCTTGCGAACGACATGGACGTCGCCGGGGATGTCCCCGAGCTCGTCCGGCTCGAGTCCCGAGAGGATGACGATCCGCGTGCCGGGGAGCGCCTGCCGGATCACCGACGCGGCGTGTCCGCCGTTCGGGCCGGGCATCGCGTAGTCGATCAGCACCACGGCCGGCGAATGCTTCATCGCGGCGGCGACCGCGGCGTGGCCGTCGGCGACCGCCGCAACGATCTCGCCGTCCGGAACGAGGTCGTGAAGGAGCGCAGCGAGCTGCTCGCGGAACGCGTCGTTGTCGTCGGCGAGCAGCAGGCGCGTCGTCATCCCTCTGCGGCGTACCGACTACGGCCGCATGCAAACACTCAGCCCTCTCGTTCCTGACGCAATCGCGACGCCCACTCGGGATGGTTCGCGAGCGCCCAGTCGGCGTCCACCCAGCCGTGCGTCATCCCGTTCAGCGAATGGCGGGTCTTCGGATAGATCACGGCGAGGAACAGGTGACCGATGAAGAGCGCGAACGAGACGTACATCAGCCAGTCGTGCACGAGCAGTGCCTGCGGCAGCCGGAAGCGTGTGTCGCGCTCGCCGTACCAGAGGAAGAAGCCGGTGACCGCAAAGAGGATCGCAAACGCGGCGCTCGCGATCGCGTTCAGCTTCTGCCCGCGGTTCAGCCTCGTGTCGTCGAGGCGGTCGAGCTCGCGCACCGCGGCTGCGAGCGAGCGGCGGTCGCCGACCGCGAACACGTAGAGCAGCGCGACGATCCAGCCGACCGCGGTGTAGAGGTGGATGTCCTTCAGGAGCGGCCGGCGGCCGACGAGCTCCGCGAGGCTCGGCAGATAGAGGCACAGCCCCGTCCCGAGCAGGATCAGGAACGCGGTCGCATGCACCCAGTGGATCGCGCGCTCCGTGCCCGAGAACCGCGGCAGCCGGCTAGGACGAGTAGCCGTTCGACCTCCCCACCCACGCGTCCTGGTCGTAGCCGAGGTTCTCCCAGTAGCCGCTCGGCTGCGACGCGACGAGCTCCATCCGCGCGAGCCACTTGACGCCCTTGTACCCGTACATCTCCGGAATGACGACGCGCGCCGGCGCACCGTGCGGACGCGAGAGCGGCGCGCCGTCCATGTCGTAGGCGAGCATCACGTTCGGGAGGAGCGCCTGGTCGAGCGTCAGCGAGTCGACGTACGGCTCCTCGGCGGAGACGAACCGGATCGCCTTCGCGTGCGGCAGCGGGTCTGCGAGGGCGAGCAGGTCATGGAAACGAACGCCCTCCCAGTGGACATGCGGCACCGACCAGCCGGTCACGCAGTGGAAGTCGGACACCTGGCGCGCGCGCGGGAGCGCACGCAGCTCGTTGTAGGACAGCGTGACGGGCTTGCGGACGAGCCCCGTGATCTCGAGTTGCGAGGTGCGCGGGTCGAAGATCGGCATCGTCCCGGAGATCGTGTAGATGCGCCAGCCGCCGACCGGAAGCAGGTCGGCGGCGAGCTGCGAGAACTGGGAGGAGAGCGGTGCGAGGACTCGGTTCGCGCCGCTCGCCCACCACAGCGCGGAGAGACCGCCGCCGAGCAGGCCGAGGAAGGTCGCCCTGCCGTAGCGGGGTGCTGCGTCTTCTGCCATGTCAATAGGACATTCGTCGGGCGAGCCCGTTACGGATCTCGCCGGGCGGCAACGTCCCGAAGGCGCCGAACGGCTCGCGGGCACGGAACGCTGCCGCAACCGCCTCGTCGTGCTCGTCGAGGAGCGTCCCCTGCAGCGCCACGGCCATCCTCTCGACGAGCCGGCGTGCGTCTCCCTCGTCGGCGCCCGCGAGGGCGCGCTCGACCGCGGGGCGGTCGCGGTCGGAGAGCTCCGCAAGGAACGCCTCCGCGAGATCGGGCTCGCGGCGCAGCGTGCGCAGCACGTCGAGGCACTGGACGTTGGAGCTCCCCTCCCAGATCGCGTTCAGCGGGCTCTCGCGGTAGAGGCGGGGCAGGTCGGACGCGTCCTCGACGTAGCCGTTCCCGCCGATGCACTCCAGGGCCTCCGCGACGACGGCCGGTGTGCGCTTGCACACCCAGTACTTGAGCACCGCGGTCAGCAGCCGGCGCACGGCATCGTCCTCGTCGAACGCGCGCGCGAGCCGGAACGCCGAGACCGTGGACGCCTCAACCTCGACACGCAGATCAGTGAGCACGTTCTGCATCAGCGGCTGGTCGACGAGGAGCTTCCCGAAAACGGAGCGCCCACGACACCAGTGGTGTGCCTGCGCGACCGCCTCGCGCTGCAGCGCGGCCGACCCGAGCACGCAGTCGAGCCGAGTGTGCACGACCATCTCGATGATCGCCTGCACGCCGCGGCCCTCTTCGCCGACGAGCGTGCCGGGCGCACGCTCGAGGCGGATCTCCGCCGACGCGTTGCTGCGGTTCCCGAGCTTCGGCTTCAACCGCTCGACGAAGAAGCCGTCCCTCCGCTCGACGAGGTAGCAGGAGAGACCCGCCGGCGCCTGTGCGAGCACGAGGAACGCGTCGCTCATCGGCGCCGAGCAGAACCACTTCTCGCCCTGCAGCGTCGCGAGCCCGTCGCCGGACGGCCGCGCCTCCATCGTGTTCGCACGCACGTCGGAGCCGCCTTGCCGCTCGGTCATCGACATGCCCACGAGCCACCCGTCCGGGACGTCGCCGAGGACGAAGTGCGCCGCGTGCGTCATCGAGAGCGGGCAGCCGACGCCCTGCTCGACCTGGGCGAGCGCGACGAACTTCGCGGCCCGCTCGACGTACGACGACGCCGGCCGGTGCAGTTGCTCGCGGCGGCCGAGCGCGAGCAACGCATCCCACGCCGGATGGAACTCGACCGTCTGCCCGTGCAGCAGCGGCGGATGCTCGTTCGCGAGGCGCGCCCACTCGCGCGGCTCCCCGGCGAGCTCCTGCGCGAACGCGTCGAGCCCCTCGACGGGCGGCAGGCCCCGCACGTCGACCTCGCGGAGCGGCTGCGGCTGGTTGGCGACGGTTGCCACGCTCCGATCGTCGTCTAGCATCGCCGCCATGTCCAGGGCGATCGCCGCCGCGCTCACGCCGCTCCGGGACGGAGGCTCGAGCCTCGACCTCGAGGCGTTCGAGCCGTACGTCGCGTTCCTGGAAGCGGGCGGGATCGACGGCATCCTCGCGCTCGGGACGACCGGCGAGGGGATCAACCTGACCCCGCTCGAGCGGATGACCGCGCTCGAGCGGTTCGTCGCCGGCCCGCTGCCCGTGATCGCGCACTGCGGCGCACAGACGACCGCCGCGACCGCCGAGCTCGCGATGCATGCGGCGGAGCAGGGCGTCGAGGGCGTCGCGGTCATCGCTCCTCCGTATTTCGCGCTCGACGAGGAGGCGCTCCTCGCGCACTTCGTCGTCGCGGCGCGCGCGTGTGCGCCGACGCCGTTCTATGCGTACGAGTTGCAGGCCGCATCCGGCTATGCGATCCCGCCGCGCGTCGTCGAGCGGCTACGGGAGTCGGTCGACAACCTGGCCGGGATGAAGGTGAGCGACGCGCCGTTCGAGAAAGTGCGGCCGTACCTCTTCGAGGGCCTCGAGGTGTTCGTCGGGGCAGAGGCGCTGATCGGCGAAGGGCTCGCCGCCGGTGCGGCAGGCGCAGTCTCCGGCCTCGCCGCCGCCTTCCCCGATGTGGTCGTCGAAGCGGTGCGCTCGGGCGACTCGACCGCCGCGGGCGAGCTCCGCGCGCAGGTCGAGCGTTTCCCGCGGCACGCTGCGCTGAAGGAGGTGGCGCGCGCGAAGGGCGTCCCGATGCGCGCCGACGTGCGTCTCCCCCTTCGCGCCCTCACGGACGCCGAGCGGGACTCACTCCTTCAGATCGTCTAGGGCCTTGCGCGCCCGGGCGTGGACGTCGGCGCGGCGGGCGTCGACGCCCTCGGCCTCCGGCTCCGGCTCGGGCTCGGGGCCCTTGGTGGCGTCGAGCCTCGCGCGAAGCTCGTCGGCGGGCGACGGGCCGATCGCGGCAGGCGTGCGGCGCCGCAGGAGCGCCCGCAAACCCAGTCCGCCGAGCACCAGCGCGAGGAGGCGCTTCACGCGTCCGATGCTACACTCCCGCCGCTTCTCGTCCCGTCCGTCGCGCCGTCCACCCCGAAGCGGCGTCCAGGAGACGGGGCCGCCTTTGTCCATGGGAAGGAGAATTCGGGAGCTGTGAACGACTACGAGATCATGCTGCTGCTGGACCCGGAGCTCGCCGAGGAGCGGGCGAACGAGGTCATTCAGCGCATCCGCGACTCCGTCGAGGGCGCGAAGGGCACCTGGGACGGCCACGAGCCTTGGGGCCGCCGCCGCCTGGCCTACGAGATCGGGCACAAGGGCGAGGCGGTCTACCACCTGCTGCTCTTCACGTGCCCCGTCGAGACGCTCGACGAGATCACCCGCGTGCTCAAGATCACCGACGGCGTGCTCCGGCACGGCGCCTACCGCCGCGTCAAGGGCTCGACGCACCAGAAGGCGCCGGCGCAGGCCCCGGTGGCCACGCCCGCCGCGGCCGGGCCCGGAAGCGCCGATGACAGCGACGAGGCGTCGGAGTAGCCTGGGTCGTCCCGTAGGAGAGGAGCGAGAAACCATGGCTGCAAACATCAACCGCGTCGTGCTCGTCGGAAACCTGACCAAGGATCCCGAGCTGCGCCAGACCGGCGGCGGCACCCCGGTGTGCTCGCTGCGCATCGCCGTCAACACCCGGCGGCGCGACGAGTCCGGGCAGTGGGGCGACAAGCCGAACTACTTCACCGTCTCGGTCTTCGGCAACCAGGCCGAGAGCTGCTCGCAGTACCTGACGAAGGGCCGCCCGGTCGCGATCGACGGCCGCCTCGAGTGGCGTGAGTGGCAGGGCCAGGACGGGGCGAAGCGCGAGTCCGTCGAGATCGTCGCGGACTCCGTCCAGTTCCTCGGCAGCCGCGACGGCGGCGAGGGCGGCGGCAACCAGTTCGTCCCCGCCGGCGCGTCGCAGGGGTCGGATGCCGACTTCAAGGGCGCCGACGACGACATCCCGTTCTGATCCGCCTCGAGTTCGAAGGAGACTGATTTGGCAGCACCGAAGACCGATCGCTCGAGCTCGCGCAAGCGCACCGCCCCGACGGGCGGCGGCCGGCGCAAGTCGTGCTTCTTCTGCAAGTCGAAGGTCGACGAAGTCGACTACAAGAACGTCGCCGAGCTTCGCCGGTACGTGTCGGAGAAGGGGAAGATCCGCTCTCGCCGCATCAGCGGCGCGTGCCGCCGCCACCAGCGGCAGGTCGCCGTCGCCGTCAAGCGGGCGCGCGAGCTCGCCCTCCTGCCGTACGTGGGCGACAAGTAGGCCATGGACGTCGTTCTCACCCAGGACGTCGACAAGCTCGGCCTTCGCGGCGAGGTCGTGAACGTCGCGCGCGGCTACGCGCGGAACTTCCTGCTCCCGCGCGGGCTCGCGGAGGTTGCGACGCCCGGGCTCGTCAAGGAGCTCGAAAAGCGCGAGGCGCAGCGGGCGCGGCACGAGGCGAAGACGGTCGACGAAGCCCAGGCGATCGCGCAGCGGCTCGAGAAGCTCGAGCTTCGCTTCGACGTGAACGCCGGCCCGACCGGCGCGCTCTTCGGCTCGGTCACGGCGACGAACGTCGCCGACCGGCTGTGGGACGCCGAGAAGGTCCGCGTCGACCGCCGCAAGCTGCAGATGGACACGATCAAGCGGATCGGCCGCTACACGGTGCCGTTCGAGGTGTTCCCGGACGTCGTCGCCGGCCTGAAGGTCGTCGTCGCGCCGGAGGGGCAGGAGCTCCCGCCGGAGGAGGAGCTCGCGGCGATGGAGGCCGCAGAGCAGGCCGAGGCCACGGCCGCCGTCGAGGCCGCCGCCGATGCACCGCCCGCCCCGGTCGAGGACGTGTCTGACACCGAGGTGTCGGACACGGTGTCAGACACCCCGCCGCAGCCCGAGTAATTCGTCCACAGGTCCTTCCACGGACCTGTGGACGACTTCCCACCGTCTTTCCACAGGCGGTGCACACCTGTGGAACTTGTTTCGAAGTTGGCGCAAAGAGCGCACGTTTCGTCCACTACACTAGGGCGAACACACGTTCTCTTTCCCCTGCATGCGCCGTTACTCCGACACTCATCCAGAGGCTTTCCACACCCTTTCCGCGAGGGCCGATGCCCGGTCTAATCCGTCCCGCATGGCCATGCCCGCCCAGGCTCTCGCGACCGCCCCGGTTCCGCCACAGAATCTCGATGCCGAGGAATCCGTCCTCGGCGCGATGATGATCTCCCCCCTGGCGATCGGGGCGGTTACGGAGTCCACGAACCTGAACGCCGCCGACTTCTACCGGGAGAGCCACGGCCATATCTTCCGCGCGATCCTGGCGCTGTACGCGAAGGGAGAGCCGGTCGACGCGATCACCGTCGTCGACGAGCTCGACCGCACGAGCACGCTCGAGGCGGCGCAGGGAGCCGAGCGCGTGCACGAGCTCGCGGCGCTCGTCCCGGCGGCGTCGAATGCCGCCCACTATGCGCGCATCGTCAGCGAGATGTCGACGCTCCGGGGCCTGATCAGGGCGGGGAACGACATCGCGCGGCTCGGATTCGACCGGCCGGGCGAGACGATCGAGCTCGTCGACCGGGCCGAGCAGATCGTCTTCGACCTCTCGCAGCAGCGCGTCTCCACGGAGTTCGCGCACATCGACGAGCTGCTCAAGGACTCCTTCGAGACGATCACGAAGCTGATGGAGGCCGGTAGCGATATCACCGGCACGCCGTCGGGCTTCCGCGACCTCGACCGCCTCACCTCCGGCTTCCAGCCGGGCAACCTCGTGATCATCGCGGCGCGCCCGTCGATGGGGAAGTCGGCGCTCGCGCTCTGCATGGCCGCGAACGTCGCCGTGCGGCACGAGACGCCCGTCGCGCTCTTCACGCTCGAGATGTCGAAGGCCGAGGTGACGCAGCGCCTCATGTGCGCGGAGGGCAAGGTCGAGTCGGGAAAGCTGCGGACCGGCCGGCTCGCGCCCGACGATTGGCCGCGGCTCACCGCCGCCTGCTCGAAGCTGACGAAAGCGCCGATCTACGTCGACGACACCGGGTCGATCACGATGATGGAGATCCGGTCGAAGCTGCGGCGATTGAAGATGCGCGAGCAGAAGCTCGGGCTCGTGATCGTCGACTACCTGCAGCTGATGACGAGCGGCACCTCGGTCGAGAACCGCGTCCAGGAGGTGTCCCAGATCTCGCGGTCGCTGAAAGTCCTCGCGCGCGATCTCGAGGTGCCGATCGTCGCGCTGTCGCAGCTCTCGCGCGCGGTCGAGCAGCGGCACGACAAGCGGCCGATCCTCTCCGATCTCCGCGAGTCGGGCTCGATCGAGCAGGACGCCGACCTCGTCATGTTTGTGTATCGCGACGAGTACTACAACGACGAGACCGACTCCGCCGGCGTCGCCGAGCTGATCGTCGCGAAGCACCGCAACGGCGCCACCGACAACACGAAGCTCGCGTTCCAGAAGCGCTACGCGAAGTTCGCCGACCTGGCGGCGTCGGCATGACAACCGTCTGGATTTCGCCCTCGGCGACGTCGTTCTCGTGCCTCTGCGAGCCGTGCCTGGAGCAGGCGCGCGCCGCGGGCGTGCTGTTCTCGGAGGCGCTGATGGGAGCAAGCGTGCGCGGCGAGCTCGCCGCAGACGTCGAGGTCGCGTCGCGTCGCTGCGCGGCCGGGCACGAGATCGTGCTGCGGCGTGTGGCACGGCCGCCGTCGCTCCGGCACCGCGACGAAAGGCAAATGGCGCTCCAATGAAGGAACGCCAGCACCTCTGGCTCGGCCCCGAGGCGACCGCCTTCGAGGAGCCGTGCGAGGCGTGCCTGGCTGCGCACGAATCGCTCGCCGCGGAGCTCTGCGTCGTCGCGGGGACGCTCCGGCGCGATGCGGACGTCGGCTTCACGACGTGCCGGCGCGGGCACCGCGTCGTCGTGCACCGGATCGCGCGCTCGCTCGCCCGCGCTGCCGTCTAACATCCGGGAAGTGCCCTCGACCGTCGTGGTCGGTGCGCAGTGGGGCGACGAAGGCAAAGGGAAGATCGTCGACCTGCTCGCCCAAGAGTCGGATGTCGTGTGCCGCTACCAAGGCGGCCCGAATGCCGGGCACACGATCGTCGCGGACGGCGAGACGTGGAAGCTCCGGCAGATGCCGAGCGGCGTCGTCTCGGGCACAACCTCGGTGATCGGAGCGGGCTGCGTCGTCGACGCACAGGTGTTCCTCGACGAGATCGACCTGCTGCGCGGGCGCGGGATCGACCCGTCGATCGTCGTCCTCTCGGGAAACGCGCACCTGATCATGCCGTGGCACGTGACGATCGACCGGGCATCCGAGCGGAGGCTCGGCTCGCTGCAGATCGGAACGACGCGCCGGGGGATCGGTCCGACGTACGCCGACAAGGCATCGCGCATCGGCATCCGCGTGCAGGACGTGCTCGACGCGAAGATCCTGCGCCAGAAGATCGAGGTCGCGCTCGCCGAGAAGAATCTCTGGCTCGAGAAGATCTACGACGTGGAGCCGTTCGATCTCGAGGTGGTGTGGGCGCAGTACGCAGGCTTCGCCGAGCGCATCGCGCCCTTCGTCGGCGACGTCTCGCTGCTCGTCGACGACGCGCTCCGCGCAGGCAAGCGCGTCCTGTTCGAGGGCGCTCAGGCGACGATGCTTGATCTCGATCACGGCAGCTATCCGTTCGTCACCTCGTCGAACCCGATCGCCTCGGGCGCGGCGACAGGCATCGGTATCGGGCCGACGCGCATCGACCGCGTGCTCGGCGTGTCGAAGGCGTACGTGACGCGCGTCGGCGAAGGCCCGTTCCCGTCGGAGATCGAAGGCTCCGACCAGGCGCGGCTGCGCGAGCTCGGCGGCGAGTACGGGACGGTGACCGGCCGCGAGCGACGGTGCGGCTGGCTCGATCTCGTCGCGCTCCGCTACGCGGTGCGCGTGAACGGGTTGACCTCGCTCGCGTTGACGAAGCTCGACGTGCTGTCGACCTTCGAGGAGCTGCCGGTGTGCGTCCGCTACACCCTGCGTGACGGCTCGGAGACCGAGCACTTCCCGGCGCACCAGTCGGACTTTCATCACGCACGCCCGGTGTTCGAGACGCTGCCCGGCTGGGCGCAGCCGCTCGACGACGCGTCCACGGTCGACGAGCTCCCGCCGGAGGCTCGCGCCTACGTCGAGTTCGTCTCGCGCGCGCTCGACGTTCCGATCGAGCTCGTCGGCGTCGGTGCAGCACGCGACCGCGTGCTCGCCTGACGTGCTCGCCTACACGGCATCGACGTGGACGGCAGTCATCGTCGCCTGCTCGATCTTCGTCCCGCTCGGAATCGCAATCGTCCTCTACGTCCTCTACCTGACCCGCTGGAAGGACGACGAGGAGGCCGACCGGCTGCGCCGCCAGCAAACCGACTACGAAGCGTCCAAAAGGGACGAGCCCCGTCGCCAAACCAACGCGACAAGAATGTGACGTCTCGTCCACAGGGTCCCCGCAAATCCCGGCCGGGACACGAATGTCCTCGCGCTCTTCGGGGCCTGTCCCTTCGCCAAACGACGGGGTCGAAGTGCGACGCGCTACCGGAGACGGAGACGCGAGAGATCTTCCGGGGTGTCGACGTCGGCGACGAGCGCCGGATCGACCTGAACCGTGACAACGTCGAGCTCGCCGTAGAGCCGGTAGAGCGCGAGCGGCCCGCCGGCCGCGATTCGCGCCTCGAGGACCGGCAGCGCGGACTTCGCCCAGGCGCCCGGTAGCGGCCCGGTCTGGGGGACCGCCGCGTCCCGGCACGCGACACCGAGCTCGAGCAGTACCTCGGACGTGATGCGTGGGCAGTCGACAGGCAGCACGACCGTGACGTCGTGCTGCGCGGCGCGGAGGCCCGCGACGACGCCCGCGATCGGCGCACGGACGTCTGCTCCGTCGTCGATCACGTCGAACGGCAGCTCGCCCTGCTTCCCGACGACCAGCACCTCGTCGCAGACCTCCCCGAGCACGCGGCGGCCGCGGTCGGCGAGCGTCTCGCCGTCGATCTCTACGAGCGCCTTCGGCGCGCCGTAGCGCAGGCTCGCGCCGCCGACGAGCAAGACGCCCGTCAGCTTGCGAGTACGCGCCACGCCTCGGAATACACGTTCATGCGCCCGCCTCGGACGAAGCCGCAGAGCGTGACGCCGCGGTCGGCGGCGAGCTCGACCGCGAGCGACGAAGGCGCGCCCACCGCGACGAGAACCGGGCAGCCGGCGACGGCCGCCTTCTGCACGAGCTCGAAGGAAAGCCGGCCGCTCACGCACAGGACGCTCGACGCGAGCGGCAGCAGGTCTTTCCCGAACGCCCAGCCGATCACCTTGTCCATCGCGTTGTGGCGCCCGACGTCCTCGCGCACGCAGAGAAGCTCTCCGCCGGCGTCGAAGAGCCCCGTCGCGTGCAGGCCGCCCGTCAGCTCGAACGCGGCCTGCGCAGCCTGCAGGCGGTCCGGAAGCCCGGCGAGCGCCGCCGCACCAAAACGGACGTCGCTCTCGACGCGCGGCGCCTCGACGGCAATCGCTTCGAGCGCGCCCTTGCCGCAGACGCCGCACGAGCTCGTCGTGTAGAAGCTGCGGGCAAGACGCGACGGATCGAAACCGGGCGCGTCGAGCTCGACGGTGTTCGCAGCGAGATCGTCGGGGAGCCGCGCTCCCGCGGGTCGCAGTCCTTCCGAAAGCGCGAAGCCGAGCGCCAGCTCCTCGTCGTGGCCGGGGGTGCGCATCGTCACCGCGACCGGTTCGCCGGCGATCCGGATCTCGAGCGGCTCCTCGACCGCGACCACGTCGGTCGCCGCGCCGTCCGGAATCCGGATGACCTCCAACTTCTTCGTCGAGTACGGCGGCGCGGTCACCGCCCCAGTATTTCTCAGGCGGACGCGCCGGCGGTGGGGCCGAGGCCGAGCAGGTGGTCGTAGAGGCTGCGGTACCCGTCGACCGCGTTCGCCACGTCGCCGGGGTCGTACGGATCGCCGGTCTCGATCTGGCGCGCCACACGGCGCGCCTCTTCGAACTGGCGCACCGTCTCCGGCTCGGTCGTGTCCTCGCCGTCGCGCTCCTGCAGGGGAAGACCGCGAGCCTCCATCATCTCGGCCACGAGCTCGTCGAG
>Ga0308173_10000862_pt1 | contig 14098 bp, 11 predicted proteins | sample PhyPR1_FD_203716 | JGI IMG/M metagenome (GOLD analysis project Ga0308173, IMG submission 203716) | Soil microbial communities from UC Gill Tract Community Farm, Albany, California, United States - DLSLS.P.R1 | ecosystem: Environmental > Terrestrial > Soil > Agricultural land | place: USA...
ACACTAATACCTCAGCCTACACGAGCGGCGACATCCTGCTGGGCTACAATGATGCGTTCGCCTCGATCGGCGGCGCGGACAATTTCGCGATCTTCGACAATATCCGCGTCGAGACCGTTCCGGATCTCGACGCCAATGGACTGGCGGATGCATGGGAACTGCAATACTTCGGGCATACCGGCGTTGACCCCTACACCGATGCGGATGGGGACGGCGTTTCGAATCTGCAGGAGTTTCAGGCGGGCACAAACCCGACGAACGCAACATCCACGTTCCGCATTGTGAGTGTGACGAGGACGAACAACAACGTGCGGCTTGATTGGACAACGGTTGGCGGGCACACCTACTCAGTCCAATTCGCCTCGAACAGCGTGTCTGGCATTTTTGCGGACCTGGCGACCGTCAGCGTGCCGGGTTCAAACGAAAGCACGACGAACTACGTCCATAACGGCGCGGCGACTGGCCAGGCCGGTTTTTATCGGGTGCGGTTGGCACCGTGAGAATCAGCCTCGCGTTTCACGCTTCAGGCCTGATGAAAACCCTGGCCAGCCCGACTTAAGACGGAAGATTTTGATATTGACATTCGTCTTTAGCCACCTTCACCATCGCTTCTGTTTCCAGGACTTTATTCGGACGCAGGATTCGACTCAGCAAGGTTACTTATTTAAGACAATTATGAAAACGTATCGCGGGGGTGTTTTCTGTTCTTCTCCACTCGGGTTGGCGGCATCGAGCCTCAGCATCATGCTGGGAAGCACGGCTTTTGGGACGATGGTTGTTACCCCAACGTTCACGGCCAACTTCAACGCGAACTTTGGGGCAAACGCGGCGGCGGCCCAGGCTTCATGGATTTCGGCGGCAACGGCGTTTACATCGAAGTTCAACGACAACATTCACGTGAATATAACGGTGGATGCGGTGGCGGGAACTTCAGTTTTTGGCCAAAGCCAGTTTACGTTGTTTTCAACGAGTTACAGCAACTTGCGTTCGAAAATGGCTGCGGATGCGAAGAGCGCGGATGACACGCTTTCTCTCAGCGCCGGGGGCTCGATAACTGCAGCGGATCCCACGGGGGGAGCGGGTACGTGGTGGGCCACTCGAGCGGAATCAAAAGCCATTGGACTCATTGGCGATGATTTGTCGAATGATGGAACCACAACATTCGGAGCGGGCAATGCATTTACCTTTTCAGGCCTTATTGCCGCCGGCACGTATGACTTCGCGGGCATCGCGGACCATGAAATTTCCGAAGTGTTGGGCCGATGGGGACGGTCGGGTGGAACTATTGGGAGTACTGCAAATTCCTACACCCTTATAGATGACTTTTCATATACCGGCCCAGGCACGAAAGGTCTTGGGAATGGCGCGGGGAATAATTTTTCGATCAATAATGGCACCACGTTATTGAAGCTGTACAACAATCAGGCCTTGAGCGGTTTCGATTCTCGCGATTGGGCGTCCGGCGGCGGCAATGATTCATTCAACCAGTTCAGCAGTTCGGGAGTGGTGAATCCAGTTTCGGCTGTGGACATTCGACTAATGGATGTGCTGGGGTATGATTTGGTTCCGGAGCCGTCCGTTGGTGCGTTGATTGGTGTCGGCCTGGCAGGGGGCGTGATTTCACGACGTAACAAGAAGCGGCGGGGTGACCGAGCCGCAGGTTCGACGTCAAGGTGAGAGGTCCGAGGTGAGAGCGGAGGGGGGAGAGGGTGGCAACGGGGGCCATCGCAATGAAGAGTCTTGAGGCTTATGTCCAGCAACGACTGAGCCCGGGCGTTCACCTCGCCCAGCGAGCAGAAGGTTTTAGAAGCCGAGCAGAAGGAGATTACCCCACTGACATCAGCTGACCTATGGTCGGTGCGCGAGCTTATTCGCAACAGTGCGCCACGAGCTTCTTAAGAGCGTCCGGTTCCTGGATGATTACCGTCCTCGTCATTTCGTTTCGCTCGTCTCACGTTTCGGGATGGATTGGACAGGGCGAGGTGTAGACGGAGGCGATTGGCGGACTTCAAAAGAATTTGGGTAGGTCCCGCGAACAACCCCGCGAGTCAGGTAATCGCTCAGACTGAGATCGACGAGGATGAGGAACCAAATAAAACCGGCGGCCACAAAAACCCAGGTGAGGCGGGTGTTGTAGCGGACGTGCATGAAGAACAAAATCACCAGGAGCATTTTGGTGACTGCAATCGCAAGGGCCGCAACAACGTTATAGCGGCCGAGGTCAATTTGCGCGAGACCCCAGGTGAGCAAAAGCAGACCCATCAGCGCTGCCCAGATGCGCAGAGAGATTTTCGGCGGTATGACTGTGGAATTCATGAGTACCGGTTGATGAGGTAAAGCAGCGGGTACAGGTAAATCCAAACGATATCGACGAAGTGCCAGTATAATCCTGAGATTTCGATCGGGGTGTGATAATGGGTCGAGAAGAGGCCACGCGCCGCCATCCGGGCCATCATCGATAATACGACGACGCCGACGGTGACGTGGATGGCGTGCAGGCCGGTCATCGACCAGTAGAGGAACCAGAAGATTTGCGACTGAGGCGGGAGGTCGGCCCGAAAGTGAGCGCCGGGCCAAAGGTGTTCGTCGAGGTCTTCGTGATACTCGAGGCCTTTCACACCCAGAAAGCAGAGGCCGAGAAAGACTGTGACCAGCAGCCATCGGAAAAGAGCGCGTTGCCGGCTTTCCTGGGCGGCATGAACCGCCAGGGCCATAGTCAAACTGCTCGTAAGAAGGATGGCGGTGTTGATTGTGCCGTACAGGACGATCGTATGCTTGCTAGCCGCGCCGAAAGCCTCGGGATAGATGTGCCGATAAATAATGTACCCCATGAACATTCCTCCGAAGAACAACACTTCGGTTGCGAGAAAGGTCCACATTCCCTGGCGTGAAGCCTCGAGCTGTTGAGGCATGTCCTCAAATTGCTCAGCAAGGGCGGTTCGAGCTTCAGCCATGAACCATTTCCTCCTCGGCTTCGGGTGAATATTGGTAAGGCTCGCCGGTGACGACCGGTGTTTCCTCGAAGTTATGTTTCGGCGGCGGTGAGGTGGTCTGCCACTCCAGGCCAGTGGCGTTCCAGGGATTGGCCGGCGCGCGTTTGCCGTATTTCAGCGACCAAAGAAAGTAGAGCAGCGGCAATACATAACCGACGGCGAGAATGGAGGCGCCTGCGCTGGAAAGAATGTGATAGATCTGGAACTCGCCCGGATACGCATGGTAACGGCGCGGCATGCCGAGGTAGCCCATGACGAACTGTGGGAAGAAGGTCAGATTGAATCCAATATAAGTGATGAGCGCGGCGATTTGGCCCAGGCGCTCGGGGTAGAGCCGGCCTGAAATCTTCGGCCACCAGTAATGAAGCCCGCCCATAAAGGCGGTCACCATCCCTCCCACCATGATGTAGTGAAAATGCGCGACGATGAAATAAGTGTCCGAGAGATGCACATCCACCGCCAGGGAGGCAAGGAAAAGGCCGGTAAGCCCGCCGACCACGAAAAGCCCGATGAATCCGAGCGCATAAAGCATGGGCGTTTGAAAGGAGATCGACCCGCGAAAGAGTGTCATGGTCCAGTTGAAGACTTTCACTCCAGAAGGGACCGCCACCATGAAGCTCAGGAATGAAAACGCAAACCCCGCATAAACAGATTGGCTGGTGACGAACATGTGATGGCCCCAGACGAGAAATCCAAGAATGGCAATCGCGACGCTGGAGTAAGCGACGTAGTGGTAGCCGAAGATTTGTTTTCGGGCGAAGCAGGTGATGAGTTCGCTGACCACTCCCATGCCGGGCAGAATCATGATGTAAACGGCTGGGTGCGAATAAAACCAGAAGAGGTGCTGGAACAACACCGGGTCGCCGCCGAGCTTGGGATCGAACAAGCCGAGCCCCCAAATGCGCTCCAACGCCATCAGCGCAAGGGTCATTGCAAGAACAGGCGTGGCCAGGACCATGATGACACTGGTGGAATATAAGGACCACAGAAACAGCGGCATTCGATGCCACCTCAGCCCAGGCGCGCGCATCCGATGAATCGTGATAATAAAATTCAGTCCCGTGAGGATCGTACCGAAGCCGGCGACAAAAATGCCGGCAGCCATGGTGACCACGTGCCAATTTGAGAAGGAACTGCTGTAGGGCGTGTAGAAAGTCCAACCGGTATCGACTCCGCCGACGATAATCGAGTACAGCGCGAGCAGGCCGCCGGCGTTAAAGAGGTACCAACTCAACAGGTTCAGTTTGGGGAAAGCGACGTCGCGCGCGCCGATCATCATGGGGATCACAAAATTGCCAAGCACGGCGGGAATCGAGGGGATAAGGAAGAACCAGACCATGAGCACGCCGTGCAAGGTGAAAAGCTTGTTGTAGGTCTCGGAAGTCACCATGTCGCCCTGCGGGGTGAGCAGTTCAAGGCGGATGAGCGCGGCGGCGACAGCAGCGATGAAAAAATAAACAATGATCGAATAGAGATACAGAATACCGATGCGTTTATGGTCGGTGGTCAGGAGCCAGGACGAGAGCGTGCGCCCACCCTCGGTCAGATAAGTCTTCGGCTTCCGTTGGGCCACCGGTCGAAAAGATTCAACAGTCATTGTGCTCATGGTTGCGACTCCGTGGTTGCGTCTGGAGGAGGCGAGGGGTTCGAGCCGAGACTCTTTATATAGGCGATTAATTCGAGCAGTTCTTCCTCCGTCACATGGCCCTGAAAGGTTGGCATCACAGGCTGGTAACCGGCCACAATCTGTGAGTTGGGGAAGATGATTGAATCGCGGATGTAGCCTTCGTCCGCCGTCACCACCTGGCCGGTTTGCAGCGGGACTGGTTTCCCGAAGAGTCCCTCGAGCGGTGGGGCGCGCACGACCGAACTGCCCATGTGACAACCGCTGCAGCCCAGTTCACGAAATCGCTTGGCCCCTTCGTCCACGAGTGTGCTCTGCGGATGGCCCGCCGCGAGCCAGGCCTGGTAATCGGCTGGGTTCATCACGACTACTCTCCCGACCATTCCCGAATGTTGCGTGCCGCAATACTCAGCGCAGAAAAGATGATAGGTCCCCAGCCGCGTGGGTTGGAACCATTCGGTCGTATAATAACCCGGGATCACATCTTTCTTGATTCGGAACGCCGGGAGAAAAAAACTGTGGATGACGTCTTGCGAGGCGAGTGTCATTTTAATGATTCGACCCGCAGGAACGTGAAGCTCATTGATCTCACGATTCCCTTCGGGGTGCTGAATCTTCCACATCCATTGCTTGCCGATCGCATTGATTTCCATCGCGCCGCTCGGGACACGTTGTTGCTTGAAGTAAAGGTCCGCCGCCCAACCGAACAATCCCATCATTAAAATTACCGGGATCCCTATCCAGGTGATTTCGATCGTGTTTGCAGGCAGATGCGGCCAACGGCGATTTGCGGGTTTACCTCGGCGATACTTGAACAGGAACACAATCATCGGCCCGCCGACGACAATTATCATCAGCAAACTGAACGCCAGCAAAGCGAAGTAGAGATAATCGACCTCTTTGGAGAACTCCGAGCCTTGCGGTGGAAAGATCGGGAATTTCATAACGATGATTCCCTGGGAGCGCTGGCGTCCCCACCGGCAAGTTCCGCGCAAGGAGACTGACTCGCCGACGGGGACGCCAGCGCTCCCAGGCCGAGGGTCTTCTCCCGTCGCGCCATTCCGATGATCAGCCACGCAAGGGTGAGAACAGTTGCGACTGCCAGGACTCGAACAGTTCCCATTATCAGCGCCCCGTACTTGCTGGTGATCGGCCGGTAATGGAAGCAAAGCAGAACGAGTTGTTCGATGCGCGAACCGATCGAGCGGGTAGAAGCGGCTTGCAGAGCTGCATACAAATCCCGCGCCGGGAACTGTAGACCAAAGAAATAACGGCTGATGCGACCGTCAGGCGTCAGTACGACGAACCCGCTGGGATGCGCGTATTGTTTCGAGATGGGATCGTACACATAATGGAACCCCACCTCTGCCGAGATCTTTCGGATGTTCTCTTCCGAGCCGGTGAGGAAATGCCAGCCAGCCGCCGCCCCATCCCGCCCATAGCGTTTCAGGCACGAGCGTTTTTTAGCTGCGGCGAGACTGGGCGTCTCGCGAGGATCGATGCTGATATCAACAACCTCGAAATCTTTTCCGACGTTCGAGCGAATATCCTGCAGACTCTCGATCAGACCGTTGAGGACCATCGCGCAAAGCATTGGGCATTCGTAATAGCCGAGCAGCAGAATGGTAGGTTTGGTGCCAAAGTATTTGTTTAATTGGACAGCCTGGCCTTCTTCGTCGGTGAACGTGAGGTCGGGACTGATTTGGGTGCCGGGTCTTTGGTCAAATTCGATCTGAGCGAGGGTGGAGTCCGGCAACGGGGCGGTGGGTTTGGAGAGAGCCACCGCACTAAGCATGACGCAACAAAGGCCGGTGAGGAATGGCCGAGCGGCACCGGGAACCCGTTTCGCACTTCTGAGGCGTATTGAACGTTCTGAAAGCGGCAGAGGACTGCCGCACTCCAAGACCTCGCGGAAGTTCGAGGAACGCTTGCAGTCGCGCCAGCGTCTTAGACTGCGGCAGTCCTCTGCCGCTTTTCCCCACGCTCCACGGTCCGACGCTCCAACGCTCATTTCCCTTCCCCTTTCTTCGGCCCTTCCTGGTTTGGCCGCTCCTGTTGCAGTTGCAATACAGAAGGCCCGGTCGCATTCGTTCCATCTCGCACCGGAAATCCTTTTTTCAGCGCCAGTTCCATCGCGCGGTCGATGGGAACGCGCGCAATTCCTGCTTTGCGATCGACCCACCCGTAACCGTTCAGCTTCGATTCCTCGCGCGAACGGAAAGTCTGGAGATCAAAGGTAGGCGCGATCTGGAGCTTAGGCCCTACGCCCGCGCTTGCCGGAACACCGGGCTTTTGGACAGGGCGCCAGGCGTCCGACGGCCCCGGCTTTTTCTCCAGGCTCCCCAGGTATCCAGCCAACCCGGCGTGCGCAATGACCCCGAGCACGACCAACAGGGCTACCGCCCAGAATATCCAACCCGCACTGGCATCCCTCGGTTCGTAGCCATTCGAGCCGGCGGCGGGCCGCCGCCGGAAAGCACCCTGAGGTCGTGCGCTACGCTCAGTGCCCATAAACAAAGGCAAACTGCATTCCAGGATCGTGCTGCGGCAGCAGAGCCGCCGCTTTCAGCCGCCAGAAAAAGAAAGCGAACCAAACCCCGCCGATGCCAATGACACATGTAAAATCGAGCCAACTCACAGCGATTCCGTGCTGATGCAGTGACGGCATCACGAGCCAATAGGCGTCGAACATGTGCATGATGAAAAGGATCACCGCCAGGGTGGTCAGCGAACTCGCGCGCGTCTTCACGGCACGAAACAGCAGCAAAAAGAATGGCAGGAAGAAGTGGAACAACGCCAGCGCGGCAAGCACCCATTTCCACGAACCGGCGATTCGATGCAAATACCATTCGATTTCGGGCGGCAGATCTCCGGAAAACACGATGAGCAGTTGCCCAAAGGAAACGTAGGTCCAAAACAAAACGAATGTGAGGAGCAGATTTCCGAGATGATGATAGTGCGTGGTGCTGACGACTGCAGCCAGCGGTTCATGCCCGCGGAAAGCCGTGAGCATGATAATCGAGAACGCATAGGCGAGCAGGATTTGACCGGCCAGAATGATGATTGGGAAAATGGTCGAGTACCACCGCTTCTCGAGCGACATTATCCAATCGACGTAGGCCATCGTCGCGAGCAGAACAAAGAGGACCACCCCGGGACCGCTCAGTGTGCGCGCCTTGCGGGTCGGAGTGGCGTCCGGCGTGGTATCCTGGTCGAGCGACCAGCGACGAAGGCAACCGGCCATCCAGAGCACGATGAGGAAGAAAAACGCCGCGCGGATTATAAAGGCCCAGCCGTTGAGATAGGCGTGCCGTTGCTGCAACACCGTGTTCGCGGCAACTTCATGGGGCTGCGCCCAGGGATAGAGATGATGAAATCCGAACAACACCGGCACGAACAGAACAAGCATCAACGGCAACGACATGAAACCGGCTTCCAGAAAACGGCGGGTGGGATAGCCCCAACGGCCGCCAGTGAGTTGATGAATCATCGTGACCAAGAAACAGCCGAGGGACAGACCGACCCAAAAAAGACAAGCGAACAGGTAAGAGAAAAAGAATTGAGTCGGCTCGTGAAAAGCGCCGAACGCCGAGAGGGCGAGTGCGATGATCCCAACAACCAGGGCGATTGTTTGAATGCGGTTGATTTGCGCTCGCAGACTTTCGCTCATCGTTGCTCCTCCAGTTTCTTGCGTTCGGACGGCGTCAGGTCGGTGACTCGCGTGTCTCTGCTCGCCTGCAGCACGCGAATATAGGCAGCGATCGCCCAACGGTCATCCGGCTCAACGCGCTGAGCATAAGAATACATGATGCCGTAGCCGCTGGTGATCACATCGTAGAAGTGGCCGACCGGCGCCTGGCGCAAACGGTCGATGTGGTAAGAGGGCGGACGCGGAAAACCGCGTTGCACAATGACGCCATTGCCGTCTCCGGTGCGGTCGTGGCAGACGGCGCAATAGATTTCGAAACGCTCGCGTCCACGCTCGAGCACTTCGCGAGTGATCGGGAACGGGAACGCGTTGACGAGATTGGTACCGATTTTACCACGGTAATAGGCGTCATCTTCGTGAAGCTGGCCGCGAGCAACTGTATTCGCGACCAGTGGCCGCGAAGCCATGAAGTTGTCCTGAAAGAAATCGCTGCGCTCCAACGGCTTGCTCGATGGCTGCTCGAACATTTCTTTGCGACAACCGGTGACAAGCAACACTACGCATAAAAGGTGCGATGTCAGAAGGCCGAGGTGTGAGCGGCCTTCGCTCCTTTTCGTCCTCGTCCTCGTTCTCGTCCTCGTAATCGATCCCTCTTGTGTCCCCTCCCGACCCGCTCTCACCCTCCCAGACTCCCACGCCTTATTCATCGAGCACCTCACTGATTCTGACGGGCTTAAGGTTTTGCAAAAACCTCCACGTCTGTTCCCGTTGAAACTTCGGGTCCTCTACTTCGATGCAAAGAAAGAACCGATCAATTGAGGCCCGCTGAAACTCGGGCACGTTGAAGACCGGATGATTCAGTCGCGGCAGCCGATTCAGGGCCAGCATGCTGAGCAGCGCCGAGAAAGCCGCGATCAAGATCGTCAGCTCGAACGTAATCGGGATAAAGCTAGGCCAACTGTTGAGCGGACGTCCTCCTACATTGAGTGGGTACAGCGGCCCCATCGAGTACCACTCCATGAAGTACCCTCCGAGTCCCCCGGCCATGCCACCGACTAAAGTGCAAAGTGGCACCAGCTTGCAGTGCCGGCCCAGCGCTTCGGCGAGGCCGTCTATTGGGAAGGGCGAAAACGCATCCATGCGGCGATAACCAGCGGCGTAGGCATGCTCCGCGGCTTTGAGCAAGTGGTCGTGCTCTTCAAACTCAGCGAGCAAGCCGTAAAGCACCTTTTCTTCCTCGCGCGTGTGCGTGGGGTGCTCCAGCACTGTGCTCGACGCGAAACTCACAGCAGTCCTTCCTTCCGTTGGGCGATAAGTTCCCGCGATTCAGAAATGGAGATCATCGGCAGATAACGGATGAACAACAGCAGCAACGTCAGAAACAGCCCTACGCTGCCGGCCAGCGTCGCCCAATCCCAAATCGTGGGGATGTACATCGCCCAGTTTGCCGGCACGAAATCGCGATGCAGACTCGTCACCACGATCACGAATCGCTCCACCCACATGCCGATATTCACTGAGAGCGCCACTAGAAACAGAGTGATTGTGTTCGTGCGGATTTTTCGCGACCAAAGAAGCTGCGGAATAACGCAATTGAGCGCGATCAGGCACCAGAACACCCATCCATAAGGTCCAAAAGCGCGGTTCTTCATCATGTATTGGTCAAAGGATTCCCCGCTGTACCATGCCATGAACGCCTCCATGATGTAGCCGTAAGTGACCATCCAACCGGTCGCGAACATCACGTTAGCCATGTTATTGAGCGTGCGAGTCGTGATCAGATTTTGCAGCCCGAACAGCCGGCGAATCGGAATGATCAGGTTCAGCACCATCGCGAACCCGGAGTAGATTGCCCCGGCAACGAAATAGGGCGGGAAAATTGTCGAATGCCAACCGGGAAGCTGCGCGACCGAGAAATCAAAACTCACTACGCTATGCACCGAAAGCACGAGCGGCGTCGCCAACCCGCCCAGCAGGAGATAGGCATATTGATGCCGCTGCCAATGCATCGCCGAGCCGCGCCACCCAAGCGCGAAAAAACCATAAAGAATGCGCTTCCATTTGGTGCTGGCTTTATCGCGTAGCGTGGCAAGGTCCGGTAGCAGGCCCACATACCAATAGATCAACGAAACGGTGAAGTAGGTGCTCACGGCGAACACATCCCAAACGAGCGGGCTGCGGAATTGCGGCCAAAGGCTCATCGTGTCCGGATAAGGAATGAGCCAATAGAAAAGCCACGGCCGCCCAAGATGCAGCAGCGGAAACATACCAGCGCAAATCACTGCAAAGAGCGTCATGGCTTCGGTGAGCCGATTGATGGTCGTGCGCCATTTCTGAAAGAGAAGCAACAAAATGGCTGAAATAAATGTGCCCGCGTGGCCGATCCCGATCCACCAGACGAAATTCACAATCGCGAACCCCCAGGCGATCGGAATGTTGATGCCCCAAATCCCGACCCCGCGATAAAACAGGTAACTGACCGCGACGAAGAACAGGATGAAGAACGTGAAGGCCACGGAAAACGCGGCAAACCAAACGCCCTTGCGCGGATGCGCCAGCGCGATGCCACCAACCTGCTCACTGACGCCTGCGTAAGTGAGTTTTGGATCGATCAGCGTCGCCGGGTACCCAAGGGCCGTGACTGCATACGGCGTGCCCGGCAGGCGAAACTGCGGTTCAGAGCCCTGAATGGTTTCCATAGCTTAGATTTTCTCCGTGGCAGGATTCTCGACCTTCGCCAGATACGTCGTGCGCGGCCGGGTATTCAGTTGCCCAAGCATCGAGTAGTCGAGCGACGAACGTTTAAGCCGTGAAACTTTGCTTTTCGGATCAGCCAGATTTCCAAAAATGATTGCCTCCGTCGGGCATGCCTGTTGGCACGCGGTGACTACTTCACCATCTCGAATCGGCCGGTTCTCCTTTTCCGCTCCGATGCGGGCCCGGGCAATGCGTTGAATGCAATAAGTGCATTTCTCCATCACCCCCCGCCACCTAACCGTCACATCCGGGTTGAACATGGGCTCGTAGTTTGGCGTGTGATACGCGGCGTAACGGAAAAAATTGAAGCGCCGCACTTTGTAAGGGCAATTGTTGCTGCAGAACCGGGTGCCAACGCACCGATTGTACACCTGCAAGTTCAATCCCTCGTGGTCGTGTACCGTCGCCTCCACCGGACAAACCAACTCGCAGGGCGCATGCTCGCAATGCATGCAGGGCACTGGCATATGATTGAACCCGGGATTATCCAGGCTGCCCTGGTAATACGTATCGACTCGCAACCAGAGCATCTCGCGATTGCGCGATACCTGCTCTTTGCCGACAACCGGGATGTTGTTCTCCACTTCGCACGCGACGACGCACGCGTTGCAACCGATGCAGGTGGTGAGATCGATAGACATCGCCCACTCATGGCGAGTGGCTGGATACTCGTCGGGATCATAAAGTGTCTCGTCTCTCTCCGGGGACTCGACATGCTGTTGAACGATTCTGGAATCGCGCAGCAGGTCAGATAACGTTGCCGACCGATAAATCTGCCGCTCAGGACTTTCCAAATTGTGATGCGTCTGACTGGCGACGAGTTGATGGCGCGCGCCGGTTTTCGCAAGTTTGATCCCCTGCCCATGCCAGAGCACATTCGATATGCGTAACGCGTACGCATTGTAGCCCACCCCAGCGGCAACGCGTCCAGCGCGTGTCCGACCAAAACCGAGTTGCAAACCGATTGAATTCCGCGCCTGCCCTGGAGTCACCCATACGGGCGCGCGCAAAGTGCGACCAGCGAAACTCAGTTCCACGATATCATTCGTGGTGAGCTTAAGCTTTTCCGCCAGCGCAGGACTCACCAGAGCCGCATTGTCCCACGTCAGCTTGGTGATTGGCTTCGGACATTCCTGCAGCCAACCGTTATTGGCGAACCGGCCATCCCAAATCGATGGATCGGGCCGAAAGGTGACTTCCAAAGCATCCCTGTCCGTCCCTTGATTCGGAGGGTGGGGCGCGCCTGTCCTCACCGCACCGCCGCTTGCCATGGACTCAGCCCTAAGGCTCTCCAATCGCTGCGCCGCGTCCGCCACCGGACGCAACTGTTTGAGCGGTAATCCGCTCCCCCCAATAAATCCATCATGCAGCGCTTTGCGCCATCCCTTTTCAAAATCCGGCCAAACCCGCTGGCCTTGCCAGTACGACCGCACAATTTCGTAATCACTGCGGACGGGCTGTTGCTGAAGCATCGCCCCAAGCAACTCATGCACAGACTTGCCCTTGTAAAGCGGCGCAATCAGCGGCTGGATCAGTGAAACGGTTCCGTCGAAAGACCGCGCATCGCTCCATGATTCCAGGTAATGAGTTGCCGGAATGTGCCACGTGCAAAGAGCAGCCGTCTCATCCAGGTGCAAACCGGAATGGATGCTGTGTTTAACCTTTTGCAGCTTCTGCTCAAATTCCAGGTCGGCGGGAACCTCATACACCGGGTTGCACCCGAGAATGAACAGCGTATCGACCTTGCCGGCTGCCATATCCTCGCTTAACTCGCGCAGCGACGCCAGTTGGTTCACCGGATGAGCCGCCGCCGGTTCGCGGTAGACTACCGTCGAGCCCTGGTTTTCCAGTGAGTCGTTCAGGATATACGCCAGCGCATGGACCGCGGGCGGTTGCCCTTCACCGGCAATAACGATGCTTGCGCCGCGATGCTTTTTAAGATCAGCGGCCGCACGAGTAACCCATTGTTTCTCGTCGCCGGACAAGCTGTTCGTGTCCGCTCCCCCGATGGCTTGCAAGCCAACGACTCTCGCGAGTTCACGCGCCAACGCTTCGATGGGCCCACTCTCGATCGGCAATCGCTCCTCCGCCATGCTGCCAGTGACGGTCGGTGTGCTCTCGGCAACATAGAGCCGATTCATCGTGGTCGCTCCAGCGCTGATACGGCGGCCATTCGCGAAATGGCGAGCATACCGGAGCCGAGCCGGCTGCGTGTAAAGGAAATCGGAATCGAGCGACACGATCACTGCCGCTTTGTCGAAGTGATAATCAGGTTCCGCGATTTGGCCGAATGCAAGGCCCGCGCCTTCCTGAACATTATCGCGATTGATCGGCTCGAACTGATGCCATTTGGCTTCCGGAAATTTTTGCAACAGTTCACGAACCTGACCCGCAAGCGTGGGCGAAGTGATCGTGCCGGAAAGAAAGCGCAGCCCTGCGCCTTTCGTCTTTAAGTTCTCGATGACCCGTTCGTTCAGGTCGGCAAGAAACAAATTCCAATGGCTGATCTCGCCGCGATACGCAACCGATTGCGAACGGTCCGGATCGTAAAGGTCCAGGATCGATGCCTGCATCCAGACGCTCGAACCACCAAGCGTATCCGGATGGTCGGGGTTGCCTTCGAGTTTGACCGGATGCCCCTCCCGGCTCTTGGCCAGCACTCCGGTTGCGAAGCCGTTAAGCACCATTGAGGTTGCGTAATAGAGCGGTTCGCCGGGCACGAGCGCTTCCGGTTGTTTGACGTATGGAAGAATTGCTTGGGGGGGCCGTTTTGTGCAGGCCGTGACGCCCGCCAGCGCCAGCGACGCTGCCGCCAGTTTCAAAAAGCTGCGCCGGCTCACGCCATCCCACCATTCCGATGCACCCGCAGGAAACTCGCGCTGCAGCATTGCTTTGAACTCGGGCGTTTGCGCGACTTCCTCCAGACTGCGCCAATACTGTTGTCCCCCCGCGCCATCCAGTTTCTTGCGGATGGCAGCGAGGTCTGGCTCTGGGTCCGGGGCGCGGTTCATTAGCGGTGGCACATGCTGCAATCCTTGAGTTGGTCCAATCGTTCCCGGCTGAGATGGTATTGCT
>Ga0308173_10000863_pt1 | contig 14094 bp, 10 predicted proteins | sample PhyPR1_FD_203716 | JGI IMG/M metagenome (GOLD analysis project Ga0308173, IMG submission 203716) | Soil microbial communities from UC Gill Tract Community Farm, Albany, California, United States - DLSLS.P.R1 | ecosystem: Environmental > Terrestrial > Soil > Agricultural land | place: USA...
GCCACATCTGGGGCCGTGCCGGACAGCTCGCCTGACCAGGCGGCCGACCGGCCGGGTGAGGGGCCGGGTCACCCCGCCGCCGACGAGCGGGTCCACGCCAGCCTGGCCGAGATCAGCGCCACCCTCGGCGACGTCGCCGCCCAGGTGGGCACCCTCGAGCGGCTGCACGCCCAGGTCGCCGAGCTGGGCCGACTGCGGACCCGGGACGCCGAGATCATCGAGCGCCTCCACGCCGACAACACCCGGCTGCGTGGCGGGGAGATCGCCGCGGCCACCGCGCCGCTGTTCGCCGGCCTACTGCGCCTGCACGACCAGATGACCTCCCTCGCAGGCGGCGACCAGCACTCGGTCGCCGGGATGCTGCGCACCCAGCTGCTGCAGCTGCTCGAGGTGGCCGGCGGCGTCACCGCCTTCGAGCCCGAGCCGGGCACCAGCTTCGACGGCCGCCGCCACATGGGCGCCGGGCGGGCCGTCACCGACGACCCGGACCGCGACAACACCGTGGCCCGCACGGTGCGGCCCGGATTCTCCCGCACCGACGGCACGGTGGTGCGCGTCGCCGAGGTCGAGGTGTACCGCCTGACCCGTCCCGCCACCCCTTCTACCGCACCCGCGTCCAGCCCGGCGACCGCCGGCACCGAGCAGTAAGGAACCGCCATGAGCAAGGTCTTCGGCATCGACCTGGGCACGACGTACTCGTGCATCGCCTGCATCGACGAGGTCGGGCGGCCCACGGTCCTGCGGAACCTGGAGGGCACCGACACCACGCCCTCGGTCGTCTACTTCGAGTCGGGCGACAACGTCGTGGTCGGCGCGACCGCGAAGGACACCGCGGTGCTCGATCCGGACAACGTCGTGAGCCTCGTCAAACGCGACATGGGCCGGGACGTGACCCGGCCGATCCACGGCTTCGAGTACACCCCCGAGGAGCTGTCCTCGTTCATCCTGCTCAAGCTGGCCAGCGACGCGCGCACCACCAACGGCGAGGAAGCCCGCGACGTGGTCATCACCGTGCCCGCCTACTTCGGCGCGGCCGAGCGCGACGCGACCCGCAAGGCGGGCCGGATCGCCGGGCTGAACGTCATCGACATCATCTCCGAGCCGATCGCCGCCGCCATCACCTACGGCGTGCTCAACCCGCTGCGCGGCGACCGGACGATCCTGGTGTACGACCTGGGCGGCGGCACGTTCGACACCACGGTGATCGCGCTCAAGGGCGGCCACATCGAGGTCATCTGCACCGACGGCGACCACGAGCTGGGCGGTGCCGACTGGGACGCCCGGGTGGTCGAGTACCTCGCCGAGCAGTTCCGCGAGGAGCATCCCGACGCCTCCGACCCGCTGGACGACAAGCAGACCGAGCAGCAGCTCCGCCGGGACGCGGAGGAGGCCAAGAAGGCGCTGACCCTGCGCACCACGCAGACCATCAGGGTCATGCACGACGGGCGGGTCGCCGCGGTCGAGCTGTCCAGGGAGAAGTTCGAGGAGATCACCAAGGACCTCCTCGACCGCACCATCGAGATCACCGGCCGTACCCTGGCCACCGCCGCCGACAAGGGCGTGCACGACTACGACGACCTGGTGCTGGTCGGCGGGTCGACCAAGATGCCGGCGGTCGCCGCCCGGCTCACCAACGAGCTCGGCCTCACCCCCAAGCTCGCCGATCCCGACCTCGCCGTCGCCAAGGGCGCGGCGCTCTACGCCTTCGAGGAGACCTTCCGGCGGCTGCTGCAGTCCGGCGCGACCGAGCGGGCCGAGGAGATGGCCGCCAAGGCGGGCCTGTCCGCCGAGCAGCAGAACCAGATCGCGGCCCGCACCATCAAGACCGTCGCCTCGCGCGCCTTCGGGATCGTGGTCCTGGACCGCGAGAGCGGAGCCGAGGAGGTCGCGCACCTCGTCCGCGCCAACGACGAACTGCCGGCCAGCCGCAGCGAGGACTTCTTCACCGTGCACGACGACCAGACCGCCGCCGACGTCCGGGTGATGGAGCAGGCGGGCAGCGTCGCATCCACCGACCCGGCCGACAACAACGAGATCGCCACCGGCGTCATCGCCATCCCGCCCGGCAAGCGGCAGGGCTGGCCCATCCAGGTAACCTTCACCCTGGACTCGTCCGGGCTGCTGCACGTCACGGCCCTGGAGAAGGAGACCGGCGAGACCCTCGAGCTTCAGGTCGACGTCGGCGGCATGTCCGAGGACGACGTCGAACGCTCCCGGGCCGCGCTCTCCCGGGTCCAGGTGTCGTGAGTGCGCCTCGCGCGTGAAGGGCGCCCAGGGGTACGCGAACGAAGCGAGCGCAATTGAGCTTCGACGACGACTACAAGCGGGAGGTCCTGGACCCGGCGAAGGCGGCCGGCGACCAGCCGCCCGAGGATCTGCGCGTCCGCTACCGGCTCAGTGAGCCGCTGAAGCCCGCCGAGGTCGCGGCGGCGGTGAAGCAGGTCAGGCAGTGCTGGCGGCGGGCCCGCGGCCAGCTCAAGTACCGCAAGCTGATCGACCGGCTGGAGGCCGAGCACCGCGACCTGGTCCCGGTCTTCAGCGCCGCCGAGCGCGGCGAACTGGGCCCGCTGACCGAACGGCTGCGCGGCGCGGTGGCCCGGTCGGCCAAACGCTTCGCCGACGTACGGGCCCGGCTGCTCGACGCGGCGGGAGCGGTACGCATGCTCGCCCCGGCCGACCTCACCGCGATCGCCAAGTCCGGCGGCGTCGCGCCAGCCGACCTGGCCAGGCTCGCGCAGGGCGAGGGCATCGAGATCCGCGAACCCGATCCGCTGCCACCGGCGCCGCCGTACGCCGGGTACGCCCGGGCCCGCGAGGCCCTGGACGTATTGGGCCACCGGCATCTGGCCGACTTCGTGCTCGACCTGCCCGAAGGCGGCGGGGCCCCTCCGCTGCGGGTGCTGGACGGCGGGCCGCCGGGCCCGCGCATCGACCCCGCCTCCGTCGCCCGCACCGCCGCCGAATGGGCCCGGAGAGCCCGCGACACCAGCTCCACCAACGCCGAGACCGTGCTCATCGCGTTGAAGAGCACCGACCCGGCCGAGCTGCTGCGCTACGACGTGGTGGACCGGCTGCGCCAGTGGCATCGCCAGCGCGCCTCCGAATCGGCCCTGCTGCACTTCGCCACCCAGGGTCTGGGCCTGCATCCTGGCGACGCGCGCCGCCTGGTCTTCGCGGTACGCCGGGAGGACGGCCCGGCCGGCGGCGCTGCGGGCCGGCTGCGCGAACTGCTGGACGCCGGCAACGTGCACGCCGCCGCCGAACTCGCCGACGCCCTCGACGCCGAGGGCGCCCGCGGCGACGCGGAGATCCTGGCCGCCGAGGCGCGCCAGCGCGTCAGCCGGGCCCAGGAACTGCGGGACCAGGCCCGCGCCGAGGCCGACCCGGACAACGCCTGGCAGTTGCTCGCCGATGCCCTGCACCTGGTACCGGACCTGCCCGGCGCCGACGAGCACCGCCGCCGCCTGCCGCCCGCCCCGGTCCCGACGCTGCGCGCCGAGCCGCAGGCCGCCTCGCCACTCGGCGGCCAGGTCCTGCTGAGCTGGGAGCCGAGCCCGTCCACCGCCGGAGAGATCGGCTACCGACTGGTCCGCCGGGTGGGCGGGCCGCCCACGGCCGGCGACGAACCCATCGCCACCGGCCCGGATCTGAACGCCGTGGATCCCGCGCCGCCGATCAACGTCCCCCTCTACTACGCCGTGGCCGCCTGGCGCGGCGAGGCGTCCGCCGACCTCACGGTGACCGGGCCGCTGCTCATCCGCCCGGAACCCGCCGACGTCGAGGTCATCGCCGGCGACCACGCCGTCACCGGCCGCTGGCAGCTCCCGGCCGAGGCCGACGGAGTCCGCGTCACCCGCACCGCGCTCCCCGGACCAGGCGAGGCGACCACGCCGGCCGCGCCGGCCGGAGATTCGGCGGCCGGACGCGGGGGACGGCATCGCGCACCGGAGCGGACGACGGTGGCTGCGGATCGTCTGGGCTTCACCGATCGGGAGGTGCACAACGAGACGGCGTACCAATATCGGGTCGCCGCCGTCTATCTGGACGAGGAAGGCCACGAGCACGTCACCCGGGGCGTCGTGGCCACCGCCGCCCCCACCGCGCCGCCGACGCCGATCACCGCGCTCACCCTCGAACCCGATCCGATAGACCCCAACCGCCTCGTCGCGGCCTTCGACCCGCCGTCGCACGGCACCCCCGAGCTGATCCTGCTGCCCGGCCCGCCGCCCTGGCCGTACGGAGCGGTCGTACCGGTCGCCGAAGTGCACCGCACCGGGCGGCGGCTCGCGGCGGCCCCGGGCGCGCAGGGGCTGAGCGTACGGGCACGCGGCACCGGGGTGGTGCTGGCGATCACCGTGACCGGGGCGGCCGCCGCGATCGGACCGCACACCCGGTACGTCAGCCTTCCTGCTCCGACCGGGCTGACCGCTCAGCGGCGCGGCGACACCGTCCTCATCGCCTTCGACTGGCCGCCGGAGATCGCCGAGGTGCAGGTGACCTGCTGGATCGGCGGACACGGCGGTGGCGACGGCGCGTGGACCCGGGGCGGCCGCCCGCATCGGGTGCGGCTCACCAGAGCGGGGTACGAGGCGGACGGCGGGCTGCGCGTTCCGGTGCCGGACGGCGAGCCGGTCGACGTCGCGGTGGCGGCCCGCTCGGGAGAGCTCATCGGCACGCCCGCCACGCTGACGGTCGGCGAACGGCAGCTCATCGGCTACGACGTGGAACGGACCGGGCCGCGCTGGCGGCGTTCGCTCGTGATCACGCTCTCCGCGGACAAGCCGGTGAAGGTGGCCGAGCTGAAGCTGGTGGTCCGGGACGGCAAGATCATGCCGACCCGCCCCGACGACGGCGAGACGCTGGCCTCCTGGACCGACGTGGACATTGTGGGCAGCGTGAAATTGACCGTTCCAGAGCCCCGACGGACCAGACCGTACTGGCTGCGTTGTTTCGCCAACGATGAGACCCTCGACCTGGCGGATCCCCCCGTACGAAGACTGCAGGTGAGCTGAAGTGGCCAACGTTCTGTCCCAGGTGCTGGGCGGGCGGCCCGCCGCCGGCCGCTCGAAGTCCGCTTTGACCTGTCCATACTGCTTCGAGGACGTGCCCCGGGCGGAGATCGCCTTCCGCTGTCTGGGCCGGGCCGGCCGCGGCCCGGGCTGCGCCCCGATCCTGGACGAGAAGCTGGCCGACTACACCGGATCGACCGCAGGCGCCTCGCTCCCACCGGTCTTCGCCGCGCCGGGCAACCGCGGCCGGGCCGACTGCCCGGCATGCGGCCGGCCGACCGGCCGCCGCGTCTGCCCGGAGTGCCACAACGCGCTCCCGTCGGCGTACTGCGACAGCCCGGGCCGCATCGTCGCCCTGGTCGGTGCGAAGAACGCGGGCAAGAGCACCTACATCGCGGTCCTGCTGCACGAGCTGATGAACCGGGTCGGCGGTGAACTCGACGCCTCGCTCGTGGCCTGCGACGACCGGACGATCGACCGCTACCGCCGCGACTTCGCCGCGCCGCTGTACGACCAGCGCCGGCTCCTGCCGACGACGCCCAGCGCCGCGACCGCCCCTCGCGAGCCGATGGTCTTCCTGCTCTCCCGTACCAAGGAGGCCAAGCGGTGGCGTCCGGCGAAGACCGAAGGGCTCGCGCTGGTCCTGTTCGACACCGCAGGCGAGGACCTGCGGAGCAGGGACATCCGCGACCTGCATCTGCGTTATCTGGAGGCCGCCGACGCGATCGTCTTCCTGGTGGACCCGCTGGAGCTGGCCGGGGCCCGTGGCTCGGTCGTCGCCCCGGTCGAACCGGACGGCAGCGGCGAGCCCATCGACATCATCGCCCGGGTCACCGAGTCGCTCCGCCAGAAGCACGGCCTGCGCACCGGCGACCACCTTCCGATCCCGGTCGCGGTGGCGCTGACCAAGATCGACGCCCTGACCAGTTCGATGGAACGCCAGTCCGCCCTGCACCGCACCCGCGCACACCCCGGCATGCTCGACCTCGACGACAGGGAGTCGGTGCACGAGCAGGTACGAGCTCTGCTGCACGACTGGCAGGCCGCCCCGCTGGATCGCTACCTGGCCCAGCAGTACGACTCGTACGCCCTCTTCGGGGTGTCGGCGCTGGGCGCGATGCCGCACGACGGCCAGGTGGGCGCGGGCGGCATCCGGCCGCACCGCGTCGAGGACCCGCTGCTCTGGCTGCTGCACCGCTTCGGCATGCTCGACGGGGCCCGGGGCTGAGGATGGCCTGGCGGCTGCACTACACCTCGGTCCGCAGCGGCCCGACCGGCCGCTCCGGATTCCAGTACGTCGCGGCCACCCCGGGTGTCCCGCCGTCCTGGGAGTCGGCCGCCGCGCCCTACCTGGTTTACCGCCCGCCGCCCGACGTGCCCGCCGACTCCGCGGACGGCTTCCCCGAGGCCTTCGGCTACGACCTGGTGGACGGGCACGCTCTGCTCGTCCACTGCCACTACACCGGCCGCGACTACTCGGGCCGGCACGGCAACTTCCTCGGCCAGGCCATCGTCGCCGACCCCGCCGAACTCGAGGGCCTGCGCCCCATCGAGCTGTGGCGTTCGGCGCTGTGGACACAAGATGCCGAGGAGCCGCTCGACGACCTGTTCCCCGGCGACGCGTTCACCCCCGAGTCCCTGGGCGCCTGGCTCGCCGGCCGGGACGCCTATCCCCTGCTGGCGACGCTGCTGGATGCCGTGGTCGACCTGCTGTGCCGGGGCCATGGCCGGATCGTCGTCGTCGGCGCCGACACCGCCGAGATCGCCCGGTGGATCGCCGTCGTGTCGTACTCACTGCCCATCGCCGCGACCGCAGGGCTGTCCTTCCTCACCTACAGCGCCGACCCGGAGGCCGCCCCGTACGGCCTGGTCGGCACCACTCCCGGCGTCTGGGAGGCCACCGCGGGAACCGGCACCGCGTTCCTCCTGGACCGGCCCCGCCCCCCGCGTGGCCTGCGCGAGGGCCGCTTCGGCCGCATCGCCGCCGCCTGCTGGCGCGACCTCGACTTCGACGGCCTCGACTCCATCGGCGAGTTCGCCGTCGCCTACGCCGAGACCGCGGCCGCTCCCATCGCCGAGGGCCTCGACACCGCCGCCGCGCTCCATTCCCTGCGCGACCTGACGGCCCCCGCCGCACGCGGCACCGCCGCACGCGACGCCACCCGCACCCTCGACTGGGCCGGTCAGGCACCGCGGCTGGACACCTCCGCACGCGTGGGAACGGAATCAGCCCGCACGCCGGCGGCGGAGGCCGGGGGCGGCTTTCTTGAGGGACTGCGGCTGGCCGAGATCTCGGCCGCGGTACGCCTCGGCGTGCAGGTCGGGGCGGCGAACCCGGCCTGGGACGCCAAGGTCAGGGCGGCGGTGGCGGAGTGCGTGCGGCGCGGCGAAGGGGAGGTCGCGGCGGCCCTGCGCACTCCCGGCGGCGGACGGGTCATGGCCGAGGGCGTGCTGCTCGGGCTGGAGGGCGCGGACGATCCGGTGCGCGAAGCGGCGCTCGGCGACGAGGTGTGCGATCTGCTGTTCGAGTTCCTGCGCGACGAGGCGGCCCGCGAGCCGGGGTTCGACCGGCGCGACCTGCTCCGAGAACCCGGAGCGGATCGCCGGGCCGAGCCGGACTGGCCCCGGAACCGCCCGCAGACCAGCCTGCTGGTGCTGACCTCCATCGGGCGGCGTGAACCCGGCCTTCGGTTCGCGGTCACCGCGCTGCTCCTCGACCTCGCCGCCATGGGGCTGGCGGCCGCGGCCGAGGTCGCACTCCACCAGGTGTGGGGCGAGCGGCCGGCCAAGCAGGACCGCAGACGGCCCGGGGTCTGGGCCCGGGAGTGGGTGGGGATCCTGCGCGACACCGTGGATCCCGACCGACGCGGCGAGGCGGAGGGCTGAGCCGTGCAGATCCTGGTCTTCGTGGTGTTCGCGGCGCTGTGGGCCGGGGTGATGTGGGTCGGGTTCGTGTTCCTGTTCCCGGTCCTGTTTCCGCTGACGCTGGTGGGCACCGTGGCGGCGGTGGTGGGCGAGTACTACCTGCATGCGTGCCGGGTGCTGGTGCCGGGACGGGCGGCGGGACCCTCGCCGGTCCGGGCGCCGGAGGCCGTGGACGGGGCCGACCCGGCCTATCGGCACTATCTGCTGGGGCAGGTCTGGCTGGACTGGCGGGCCATCTTCGGTGCGACGGTGCCCCGGGCGACGGGGATCGCCCGGAACTTCATCGTCGGTCTCACCAAGCGGCTCATGGGCGGCTGGTGGGGCTTCTTCGCACTGCCGCTGTGGCTGGCGGTGTGCGGCGGGATCGTGCTGGCCTCGGTGCCGCTGGCCGTGCTCGGGGTCCTGTTCACGCTGCTCTACGGAGTGCTCGTGGTCGTCGGGCTGGCCGGATGGCTCGTGTGCGTCCTGCTGCTGGGCGCGATCGAGCGGGGGTTCATGGCGTACGGGCGGATCCTGCAGACCTGCCCGCACCCCTCGTGCTACGCCAAGATCGCCCTGCCCGTCTACGAATGTCCTTCGTGTGGCCGCAAACACCGCAGGCTGACGCCGAACTCGTGCGGGGCCTTCAGGCACGTGTGCCGGTGCGGGGCCCGGCTGCCCACCACGATTCCGTTGGGACGCTACCGGCTGACCGCGTACTGCCCGCACTGCGAGCGGCGGCTGCCCGCCCGGATCGGCCGGGTGCGGGTGGAGCCGCTGCCGTTCATCGGCGGCCCGGCGGCCGGCAAGACGACCTTCATGTTCCTGGCGATCAGGGCGCTGCACGCGCGGGCGCAGGGCATGGGCGGGCGGCTGGCGTTCGTCGAGCAGCGCCACCAGCAGGCGTACGCCGGGGCGGTCGCGGAGTTCCGGCGCGGCGGGCAGCTCGCCAAGACCGGACCCGAGCTGCCCCTGGCCACCATGGTGGACGTGGATCTGCCCGGGTCGAACCGGCGGCTGCTGTACCTGTTCGATCCGGCCGGGGAGCACTTCACCGGGGCGGCGCAGGTCGAGTCGCTGCGGTATCTGGACCATGGCGAGGCGTTGCTGTTCATCGTCGATCCGTTCGCGCTGCCGGCCGTACGGCGGTCGCTGAGCCCGGACGACGAGCTGGCCGCCATGTCGTCCGACGAGGATCCGGCCGACACCCTGCAGCGGGTGCTGAACGAGCTGCGCTCGCGGCCCGACCGGGGCCGGCAGAAGCGGGTCGCGGTGGTGGTGACCAAGGCCGACCTGCTGGCCCGTACCGACGTGGGCGGCACGCCCGAGGCGCAGGAGGAGGACACCGTACGGGACTGGCTGGAGCGGCTGGGTCTGGGCAACACGACCCGGACCCTCGACCAGCTCGCCGTGCAGGTCCGCTACTTCCGGTCCGGGCTGGACACCGAGCCGTCGGCCGTCTCCGATCTGCTCGGCTGGGTCACCGGACTGTCGCTCAACGGTGACACCTCGGTGGCCGTCACCGACATGCCGGAGACCACCCCGCTGCGCGCCCCCTGGCGGCCCGGCGGGCGCGGGGAACAGCTCGTACCACGCGGCTACCAGCTGGGGCGCTGGGCGATCTTGGCCGGGCTGGTGCTGCTGACGGTAGCGGCGGTCGGGCTGGCCGGGTGGTACGCGATGCGCTGGTGGCCCTGACGGCTCGAACTCCGGGCGCCGCCGGGGCATCCAACCCACTGGCGGCGTGATGGGGCGCCCGTACGGAAGGGGCCATACGATGCCCGAACCTCCTGAGCGGTCGGAGCTGAGCGTCCGGACGATGCTGCTGCTGGGCGGGGGTGGGGCCCTGCTGGTCGCGGTGGTGCTGGGCCTGTCGCTGATCCTGCGGGGCGGCGGGGGCGGCGGGACTCCGGCCTCCAGCGCGCCGGTCTCGGTGGCCACGGCCAGTGCGGTCGAGGTGCCGCAGCTCGCGGGCCTGGACGCGGCCGACGCCGCCTCGATGCTCAACCAGCGGCACCTGGCGGTGGCCGCCAGGATCCAGGTTCCCTCGGCTCTGCACGCGGGCCGGGTCGTCCGGACCTACCCCACGGCGGGCACTCTGGTCCCGCTGAACAGCGGCGTCACCCTCTACATCAGCCCCCGCTGATGTGACACAGGCAACTACCTGATGGGGCAGATATTGAAGCTTCATCTTGTTGGACGAGGTGCAAGCACTCATCCGACGAGAAAGCCGCACCATGACCGTTGCCATCGAGCGCGACCTGCTCCTCCTCGACGCCGCGACCCAGGACCTGCTGTTCCGTGAGGCCCGCACGGCCAATACCTTCACCGACGAACCGGTGACCGAGGACCAGGTCCAAGCGATCTACGACCTGGTGAAGTGGGCGCCGACGGCGATGAACTCCCAGCCGCTGCGGATCACCTTCGTCCGCTCCGCCGCGGCCCGCGAGCGGCTCGTCGCGCACATGAACGAGGGCAACAAGGCCAAGACCGCCGCCGCCCCGCTGACCGCGATCGTCGAGGTCGACACCGACTTCCACGAGCACCTGCCGACCACCTTCCCGCACGCCCCGAACGCCAAGGACGGACTCAGCGGCAACGACACGGGCCGGATCGCCATGGCCCGGTTCAACGGCGCCATCCAGCTCGGCTACCTCATCGTCGGCATCAGGGCCGCGGGCCTGGCCGCCGGGCCGATGGCCGGCTTCGACGCCGAGGCGATCAACAAGGAGTTCTTCGGCGACGGCAAGCACCAGGTCCTCGCCGTGGTCAACATCGGCAAGCCCGGTCCGGACGCCTGGTTCCCGCGCAACCCGCGCCTCGACTTCGACCAGGTCGTCACGACGATCTAAGGGGCGGCCACCGACATGGGGGCCAGTGCGGCCAGCACGAAGGACGCCACCTCCTCGGCGATCTGCGCCGGGGTCTTGCGGCCGCCCGCCCGGTACCACGTCGGGATCTCGTTGACCATGCCGAGCAGGATGAAGGTCACGGTGTCGGCCGAGGCCACCTGCGTGAACACCCCCGTGCGCTGCGCCCCCTCGATGAAGTCGCGGAACGTCATGTGATAGCGGCGGCGCTGCGCTCTGATCGCGTGCAGATGGGCGCGGTCGAGCCGGTGCATCTCCCGCACGTACACCTTGACCTCGTCGATCGAGCCGGTCGTCGTCTCGACCAGCTCGGCGATGAGGGACCGGATCGTCTCGTCCGGCGGCTGCCCGTCGCCGATGATCCGGTCGAGATCGGCGAGCTGCCGGGACAGCAGCGAGTGGTAGATCTCGTAGAGCAGCTCGTTCTTGGACGCGAAGTAGTGGTAGAGCGCGCCCTTGGTGACCGCGGCCTCGGCGACGATCTCCTGTACGGACGTGGCGTCGAACCCCTGCGCCGCGAACAGCCGGACCGCCGCCGCGATGATCCGTGTCTCCACGGCGCTGTCCCTGGCACGATCAGCCATCGTTCCTCCACGAACCGTTGACGCTGCCCCGACCCGAGCTTATCTTGCCTAAAAACCGACCGGTCGGTATGTCCCGCGGCTTCCGAACGTTGCACGAGAGGAGCACCCCCCGTGCCCACCGTAGAAACCGTCCGCGGCCCCGTCGATCCCGACGAGCTGGGCCGTACGATGATGCACGAGCACGTCTTCGTCCTCTCGTCCGAATACGTGGCCAACCACGGGACCGGCGCCTGGTGGGACGAGGAGGAGCGGGTCGCCGACGCCGTGGCCAAGCTCACCAAGCTGGCCGCCAAAGGCTTCACCACCTTCGTCGACCCGACCGTGTGGGGTCTGGGCCGCTACATCCCGCGTATCCAGCGCATCGCCGCACAGGTTCCGGCGCTCAACATCATCGTCGCCACCGGGATCTACACCTACAACGACATCCCTTTCCAGTACGAGTACCGCGGTCCCGGTCTGACCTTCGACTGCCCGGAGCCGATGGTCGCGGACTTCACCAGGGACATCACCGAGGGCATCGCCGACACCGGGGTCATGGCGGCCTTCCTCAAGTGCGCGATCGAGGCGGCCGGGCTGACCCCGGGCGTGGAGCGGGTCGCCAGGGCCGTGGCGCAGACGCACCGCGAGACCGGCGCGCCGATCACCGTGCACACCTCGGCTCCGGCACAGACCGGCAACCTGGCCATCGACCTGTTCGCCAAGGAGGGCGTCGATCTGTCCAAGGTGGTCATCGGTCATGCCGGCGACAGCAACGACCTCGGCTACCTGATGAGGCTGGCCGACACCGGGGCGATCCTCGGCATGGACCGCTTCGGCCTCGACCTGTTCAACCCCACGGCGAGCCGGGTGGCGACCATCGCGGCGCTGGCCGAACGCGGCTACGCGGACCGGATCGTGCTCAGCCACGACGCGAGCTGCTTCATGGACTGGTTCGCCCCTGACCCGGTCACCTCGATCCAGCAGGCCCAGCCGAACTGGAACTACGACCACATCCCCGACGACGTCCTGCCCGCCCTGCGTGCCGCCGGAGTGTCGGAGGCGCAGCTCGACCAGATGCTGGTCGGCAACCCGAAGCGGTACTTCTCATGATCTTCGACGACAGCGGGGTGGTCCGCGGCACGGACGGGATCGCCCGGTACGAAGGGCTGCCGGAGACCCTGGTCGCGATGTTGCGCGGCACCGCCGAGGCGCAGTCCGACCGCGAGGCGCTGGTGGAGACCGGGGGCGGCCCCCGGCTCACCTACCGCTATCTGTGGGACCGGGCGGCCACGGTCGCCGGCGGCCTGCGCGCCGCCGGGGTGGGCACCGGCGACCGGGTGGCGATCAGGCTCGGCAACGGCGTCGACTGGGCGCTGGCCTTCTGGGGCATCCAGCTCGCCGGGGCCGTCGCGGTACCGGTCAACACCCGCTTCACCGAGCAGGAGGCCCGGTACGTCATCGACGACAGCGGCGCGGCCTACGTCGTGGACGGCGCGCTGCCGACCGGCCCGCCGTACGTGCACACCGAGGCGGCCGCCGACGACCCCGCCGGGATCTTCTACACCAGCGGCACCACCGGGTTCCCCAAGGGCGCGATCCTGACGCACGGCAACTTCCTGGCCAACTGCGAGAACTGCCGCCGTGCGATCGGCGTCTCGTTCGGTGACGCCACCAAGACGCTGGTGTCGGTGCCGCTGTTCCATGTGACGGGCTGCAACAGCCAGTTGCTGGTCGCCTGCTACCTCGGCGGCACGACGGTGATCATGCCGCAGTTCGAGGTGAACGCCTTCCTGCACGCGATCGAGGACGAGCACATCGACGTCCTGACCACGGTTCCGGCGATCTACTGGCTGGCCATCAACACACCGCGCTTCGCCGACACCGACGTCTCCGCGGTGCGTTACCTCTCCTACGGCGGCGCCCCGATCGCCCCGGAGCTGGTGCATCGGATCATGGGCGCCTTTCCCGGCGCCCGGCTGGGCAACGGCTTCGGGCTCACCGAGACCTCCAGCCTGACCACCTATCTGCCGCACGAGTACGCCGCCGAGCACGCCGACTCGGTGGGCTTTCCGATGCCGGTGTGCGACCTGCGGATCGACGACATCTTCGGCGAGAAGAACTACGGCGAGCTGCTGATCCGCGGCCCCAACGTCGTCAAGGGCTACTGGAACAAGGAGCCGTTCGCCGACGCGTGGCTGCGCACCGGCGACATCGCCCGCATCGACGACGACGGCCTGGTCTACATCGTCGACCGGGCCAAGGACATGATCAACCGAGGCGGGGAGAACGTCTACTGCGTCGAGGTCGAGAACGCGCTGGCCGGAGCGCCGGGCGTCTTCGAGGCCGCCGTGGTCGGGGTCGCCGACCCGGTGATGGGCGAGAAGGTCGGGGCGATTCTGGTGCCGCAGCCGGGATCCGGCATCGATCCCCCGGCCGTACGGGCATATCTGGCCGAGCATCTGGCCGACTTCAAAGTGCCGGAGTTCATCTCCGTACGAGCGGAACCGCTCCCCCGCAATCCCGGCGGCAAGATCCTCAAACGCCGGCTGCGCGACGAGACCGACTGGCACGCCTGAAAGGCACCCGCATGCAGCCTCCGCTTCTGGAGCTCTCCGGGGTCACGGTCGCGTTCGGCGGGCTCCAGGCCCTCGACCAGGTGTCCCTGAGCGTCCCGCCCGGCCATGTCACCGGAGTCATCGGCCCGAACGGCGCGGGCAAGACCACGCTGTTCAACGTCATCTGCGGCTT
>Ga0308173_10000864_pt1 | contig 14090 bp, 10 predicted proteins | sample PhyPR1_FD_203716 | JGI IMG/M metagenome (GOLD analysis project Ga0308173, IMG submission 203716) | Soil microbial communities from UC Gill Tract Community Farm, Albany, California, United States - DLSLS.P.R1 | ecosystem: Environmental > Terrestrial > Soil > Agricultural land | place: USA...
GCACCGTCCGCGGCACCGAGAGCGTGAACTGCGGAATGGCCGCGTCAAAGGCAGTGCCGTCGTCGGCCAGCATGTGATAGCTGCCGCGCATCGTGCCGACCGGGGTTTCGAGGACCGCACCCGAGGTGTAATGAAAATCCTGCCCGGGCCGCAGCCAGGGCTGCTCGCCGACCACGCCATCGCCGCGGACTTCCTCAACTTTGCCGTTCGCATCGGTGATGATCCAGTGGCGCGACACCAGGCGCGCGGCGACGGTGCCCTCGTTGGCAATGCGTATCGTGTAGGAAAAAACGTAGCGGTCCGACTCGGGCGCCGACTGCTCGATCAGAAACCGCGTCTGCACCTGGATAACGATCTCGTACGGGTTCTTGTCGGCCATGCCCGATTTTCAGGCACGCGCGCGGTTCGAGCAAGCGTTGCAGCCATTTTGGCCTGAGCCGGCGTTCGCGCGACACCGTGGGTTCAGGCCGCTGCGCCGACCGCTCCGCCGCTATTCATTGCGCCACGCCGATGTTCACGCTGTCGAAATCACCCTCGACCAGGGCGCCGTCGGCAGACCAGCCGGACAGCAGGACATACCAAGTGGCTGCGGACGTTGCGCCCGCGAACGGCAACTCACCCAACGCTTGTCCGTCGTTGCTGAAAAGCATTCGCTCGGCCCCGCCGTCGATGCTTAGTTCGAGGTCGTGCCAGCTGCCGAGCGCCGCCGGAGCTCCGCTGCGAAATTCGCTACGCCGCTGATCGGTGCAGGCCGGCGTTGCCGCATCCGCGCCGCGTTCCGCATACAGGTAGCAGGATATCCAGCGGCCGGGCTGATCGCCACGGGAAAGGGTGATGCCCAGGCCGGCCTGCGAGGCAAGCACTGGCGCAGTCATGCGCACGCGCGCGTGCACTGCCAGGATTCGGGAGCCAACCAACTCGGCGTAGATTCCCTGATCGTGTTCCTGCGATTGAACGTGCAGTATCCCGGCACGCTGCTCGAAGCGCACGCGCGTGCCGCCATGCGTCAATTGCCAGCGCGTCGGATCGAATCGCCCTTCGAAACGCGCATCGTCAAACGTATCGAAGCTGGTAGCGCTCGCCTCTGACGCCGGCCTTGAAGACGACGCAGACTCCGCTTTGGCAGACACTGCCGGCTGCTGCTTTGCAAGCTCTTGAGCGGGTTGCGCGATGTTAGTGCGCGCGTCGGCAACGATCGGCGTTCGCTCGGATGCGCGGAATATACCGAGCAGAACGAGCCATGCGAGCACCAATGCGATTGCCGCAGCTGCCAAACGTTTGCTGTTGCGGTCTATGTTGCGCGGCCGCTTCAACGCCAGCGTAGGCGCTGAAGTTGCGCCAACAATATTTTCTGGCAGCGCTTCGCGCAGGGCGCCGGCAAATTCGGCCGCACTGCCGTAGCGCTCCGACGGCAACTTCGCCATCGTCTTGCGCAGCACGACATCGAGGGCCAGTGGCAGAGCGGGGTTCAGCGCGTGCGCCGAAGGCACCGGTGTTTCACGATGCGCCGCCAGCCACTCGCCGGCAGAGCGTGCCGTGAACGGCATGCGGCCGGTCATCATCTGGAACACGATTACGCCGAGTGCGTAAACGTCGCTGCGCGCATCGGCGAATCCCGCGGCCTGTTCCGGCGCGAGATATTCCGGCGTGCCGACCGCCTGGCCGGCGAGGGTCAGGCGTTCGGCGCCATCGGCGAGCGCGATCCCGAAATCGGTCAGCAGGCAATTGTCGCGTTCGTCCAGCAATACGTTCGCCGGTTTAAGGTCGCGATGCACGATGCCCTGCGAGTGCGCGTACTCGAGCGCATCGCACAGTTGCAGCGCGATGCGCCGCGCCATCGTGAGCGGCAGCGGCCCATCTTGGCGCGCGATCCGGTCAGCGAGGTCGCCGTCGCGCACCAGCGGCAACACCAGGTAGTGCCAGTGCCCTTGGTGTCCGGCATCGATCAATCCGAGGATATGCGGATGCTGAAGGCCGGCGACGACGCGGATCTCGCGCTCGAAACGCGACAGCGTCGCCGCATCGGCGTTGCGCGCCGGCAGAACCTTGATCGCAACCTCGCGCCCGGTACTGGGCTGCAACGCGCGGTACACCTTGGCCATGCCGCCGCTGACGAGGCGTTCTTCGATCCGGTACGATCCGAGCGGCTGGCCCGGCTTGAGATCCATCGCTGCGCTCCGCTAGACCGCGCACGCATTGAAGCATGTTTCGGGCGATGAGGTCAGGTTGCGGTGGTTCGAAGCGAATAAACTTTGGCGATCAGCCGCCGCGCGTCGCCGTTGCGTCGGCATGCGCCGCGATCGAGTTTGCGAGGGCGACGAACGCCGCCGGCGCGAGTTGCTCGGCGCGCGCGCGCGGGTCGATGCCGGCGGCTTCGATCTGGCTCGGCGTGGCAACGTCGCGCAACGCGTTGCTCAAGGTCTTGCGGCGCTGGCCGAACGCGGCACGCACGATCCGGCCGATCAGGTTCATGTCGACGCCGGGCAGTTCGTGCGCGGGCAGTGGCGTCAGCCGCACGATCGCCGAATCGACTTTCGGCGGCGGACGAAACGCCGTGGGCGGTACTTCGAACAGCGGATCGACCGTGCAGCGCAGCTGCAGCATGACGCTCAGCCGGCCGTAAACCTTGCTGCCCGGCGGCGCGGCCATGCGCTCGACCACTTCCTTCTGCAGCATGAAATGCATGTCTTGAACCACGGCCGCATGCTCAAGACAGTGGAAAAGTATAGGAGTGGAAATATTGTACGGCAGGTTGCCAGCGATGCGCAGGGGCGAACCGGCGCTCGCGAGTTTGGTAAAATCGACGGTCAGCACGTCGGCGCTGATGATATGCAGTTCGCCGATACTCGCGGCCCGGGCCGCGAGTGACTCGATCAGGTCACGATCGAGTTCGATTGCAGTCAACCGCCCGCACGCGCGCAGCAGCGGCAAGGTCAAGGCTCCTTGGCCGGGGCCGATTTCGACCAGGCGATCGCCGGACTTGGGTGCGATCGCTTCGACCAGCCGCCGCAGCACGTTTTGATCGTGCAGAAAATGCTGGCCGAAGCGCTTGCGCGCGACGTGCGCACTCGCTGCAGGGAATTCCTCGCGACTCATTTGGCGCCGTCCCCGTAGGCCGGCGGCGCGGCGCGCAGTTCGTCGAGCAACCAGTCGCGGAACAGCTGCACGGCAGGACGATTCGCATGTTGCGGCGGATAGACCAGATAACAGGTCTGTGGCGAGGCGATGCGCTGCTTGAACGGCGCGACCAGCACGCCGGCGCGCAACTTGCCCGCGGCCAGCGAACCGCGTGCGAGTACGACGCCCTGGCCTTGCATCGCCGCTTGCAGCGCCAGTTCGGAATCGTTGAACACCGAACCCTTGCGTGGTTCGGGCAGGTTGACACCCGCCGCCGCGAACCATGGCGCCCAGCCATGGGTGCGGATGCGCAGCAGCGGCACGCGCGCGAGGTCCGCCGGCACGCGCACCTTCGCGTTGCGACGCAAGGCCGGGCTCATCGTCGGGAACAGTTCATCATCGAACAGCTTGATCGTTTCGAAGCCCTCGTAGTTGCCGCTGCCGTAGCGGATTGCGACGTCGACGCCGTCATTGCGGAAATCGGCGAGCGCGGTGGTGCTCTCCAGCCGCAGTTCGATATTCGGATGTTGCTCGAGAAAGCCGCCAAGGCGCGCGACGAGCCAGGCTGCGGCGAACGACGGCAGCACGCTGACGGTGAGCGCGTTGCCGCTGTCGCCGCCGCGCACGCGCTCCACAGCAACAGCGAGCGAATCGAGCGTTGCGCGCACATCCTGCGCGAGTTGCCGGCCGGAATCCGTCGCGCGCATCTGCCGTCCGGCGCGCTCGAACAGGCGCACGCCCAGGCTCGCCTCGAGCGCATGGATCTGGTGGCTGACGGCGCTGTGCGTCAGATGCAACTCATCGGCCGCGCGCGTGTAATTCTGGTGCCGCACCGCCGCTTCGAGCACGCGAAACGAGCGCAGGGGCGGCAGACGCTGCCAGGGGTTCATTGGTGCCGTCGCTTCATTGAAATACGCCTCGGAAGATCAAAAGACTGAACCACGAAGAACACGAAGAACACGAAGAGCACGAAGAACACGAAGGAGAGCCAAAGGGATGAGCCTTTTCAGCAACGCGTATTTTCTTGCATTCTTCGTGTTCTTCGTGTTCTCCGTGGTTCAATCTCTTCTCTTGACTTGCTGCCCAGCGTGCAAATCGAAAACCGCAGGGCGTCGCTTCATTGAAATACGCATTGCCGATCAGGCTCGGAAGATCAAAAGACTGAATCACGAAGAACACGAAGAACACGAAGGAGAGCCAAAGGGATGAGCCTTTTCAGCAATGCGCATTTTCTTGCTTTCTTCGTGTTCTTCGTGTTCTTCGTGGTTCAATCTCTTCTCTTGCTCTCACCGTCAAGCGCGCGAAGTTAGGAAGCCGCAGTGCGCACAGGTCGTCAACTGTGAATTGCGCTCACACCAGCGGCGAGAAAATAGCGATTTTTCCGCGCGCGCGCCAGCACTATGATGGCGTTCGGGCAATTTCCGCTGACAGGAGCGCCTGGCGCGCCGATCCGGCGCATCGGAGAACACCATGAATTTCACTACGCTTGCACAACTGCTGCTGCTCGGCATGATCTGGGGCAGCTCATTTCTTTTCCAGCGCATCACGGTGCCCGTGGTCGGGGTGGCCGTGACTGCAGTCGGCCGCATCGTGCTCGCGGCCATTATTCTCGTTGCGGTGGTCGCCGCGACGCGACGGTCATTGCAGTGGCGCGCGCGCTGGCGCGACTACTTGCTGGTCGGCCTCATCGGCGCCGGCTTTCCGTTCCTGCTGTTTGCGTTTGCGGCACATTCGCTGCCGGCCGGTTATTCGGCCGTGCTCAATGCGACCGTACCGCTGTTTACGGTTCTGATCGTGTGGGCGAGCGGCACGCGCCCGTCGCTGTCCAAGCTCGTTGGCGTGGTCGTCGGCATCTTCGGCGTCGTGACACTCGCGCGCTTCGGCACCCTGGAAATGAACTGGCCGACGATCGGCGGCTTCGTTGCCACGTTGCTTGCCTCGGTGCTGTATGCGTTCAATGCGCGCACGGTCAAGGCGCGGTTTTCCGATGTCGATCCGCTGGTCGTGGCAGCTGGCAGCATGCTCGGTGCATCGCTGCCGCTGCTGCCGCTGATTGCGATTGAGCCACCGACCCAACTGCCCACGTCCGGTGCGCTATGGTCGCTGGTCGCCCTCGGCGTGGTCTGCACCGGATTTGCCTACGCGCTGTTCTATCGGCTGATCCAGAATGCCGGCAGCGAGCGCGCGGTAACGGTCACATTCATCGTCCCGGTGTTTGCGCAGGTCTGGGGTGCGATGTTCCTGCACGAACCGATCACCTGGGCCAGTGCCATCGGCTGCGGCCTGGTACTGCTTGCCGTCGCGCTTATTTTCGAGAAGATTCCAGGCTTCGCGCGTCCGCAGTTAGTGGTGCCGCCGCCGAAGCTCTGCCGCGATGCATCCTAGATGGCCTTGAGCACATCTTCAAAAGACTTGGCGAGATAGAAAAGGGGCAGCGTATTGCCATCCGTTCGCCCTGAGGTATCGAAGGGTGAACGGATGCCGAGTGTGGGTGTTCGTGGTTCGATACCTCACCACGAACGTCACGAGGCGTTCTGAGGGAGTAAGCGCTAAGTCATCAGCCAGGCGAAGCGTCCAAGAAGTTGAATCAACGCTCTGTTTTACTTCTGACGTCAATTCCTGCGCGCCGCGAGTTCCAGTGCCAACTGCGCCGCTGCAATCAGGCTCGACGCATCGGCTTTTCCGCTTCCCGCGAGATCGAGCGCGGTGCCGTGATCGACCGACGTGCGCACGTAGGGCAGGCCGAGCGTCACATTGACCGCGTGGCCGAAGCCGGCGTGCTTGAGAACCGGCAAGCCTTGGTCGTGGTACATCGCGAGCACCGCGTCGAAGCGCACGAGTTGCGTCGGCAGGAACGCGGTATCGGCCGGAAGCGGACCCACCAGGTCGAATCCCGCCGCGCGCATTTGCATGATGGCCGGAATGATCGTATCGATTTCCTCGTGACCCAGATGGCCGCCTTCGCCGGCGTGCGGATTCAAGCCGAGCACCGCGATGCGAGGCGTTGCGATCCCGAAGCGGTTGACCAGATCGTCGTGCAGGATCCGCAACGTGCGCACCAGCATCGCTTGCGTGATTGCGGAGGATACCGCCGATAGTGGCAGGTGCGTGGTGGCCAGCGCGACGCGCAGGTCGCCCCCGAAACGGCCGGTGCCCGAAGCATCGCCGCGCGGCCCATCAGCGGTGCCGTCTGCGGCAGATGCTTTGCCGGTTGACGCCGTCGGCGGCGCAACACTGCGTTCATGGCGCGTGGTCAGCAGCATGACCACGTCGCAACCTGCGCGTTGCGCAAAAAATTCAGTGTGGCCCGTGAACGCAAAACCGGCATCGGCAATGATGCCCTTCTGCACCGGCGCGGTGACCAGTGCGGCGAATTCCCCGCGCTCGCAGCCGTCTGCGGCGCGCGCCAGCGTGTCGAGCACGTAGCGGCTGTTGCGCACGTCCAGTACGCCCGGCGTCACTGGTGCAGCGAGCGCGGTATCGACACAGCGCACCGTGCCGGGCGCCCGCACGAAACGCGGGCTGTCGTCGTAGGCTTCAATGTTCAGCGCAATGCCGCGCTGTGCCGCAGCGCGCGCGAGCAGGCCGGCATCGGCGATGCAGACGATATCCGCGCGCAGATCGGTCGCGGCGAGCGCCGGGACGAGTTCCGGACCGATGCCGGCGGGTTCGCCGGCAGTCAGTGCAATCCGTGGCAGCGCCGCGGCGCTCACGATTGCTGGCGTGGGCTATGGAGCAGCGGTTTTGTCCGAGTTGTCCGCTCCGCACTGATGCAGCGCCGGACTGACGTACGCCGGGTTGCTGGCGCAGGTGTAGGCTTCCGAGCGCAGTTGGCGCTGGAAGTTCTCGTACTCTTCCTCGGCCTTGCGGTTGCGCAGCACTTCGCGCGCGTGTTCGCGTTGCGCATCGTCGGTGCGATCCTGCTGGCGCGTGCCGAGCATCTGGATGATGTGCCAGCCAAGGTCCGTCTGGAACGGCTGCGAGATTTCGTTTTCCTTCATCGTTGCCAGGGTTTCGGCAACCTTGGTGCCGTACTGGTCGATCGGGAACCAGCCCATGTCGCCGCCGCCATTGGCCGAGTTCGGATCCTGCGAGTATTGCTTGGCGAGCTTGGCAAAATCCTCGTTGCCGTCGGTGATGCGGCGGCGGATGTCGCGCACGGTCTTGAGCGCATCTTCGCTCGACACGACTTCGGTGACGTTCACCTCGATGTGGCGCGCGTGGTATTCGGTGACGAGCTGGCGCCCGTTGGCGCGCTTGTCCACCAGCTTGACGATGTGGAAACCGCTCGGTCCGCGCACGACCTGCGACACCTGCCCGGACTGCATGCCTTCGGCCAGATTTGAGAAAGCCTCCGGCACTTCGTCGTAACGGCGCCAGCCGAGATCGCCGCCTTCGAGGGCATCCTGTGCGTTGGAATAGCGGATTGCCGCGGCCGAAAAATCCATGCCGTTGTCGAGCTGCTTCTTCACCTCGTCGGCTTTTTCTCGCGCGACCTTGATCTGGTCGGCACTGGCGCCATCGGGCACCGTGACCAGGATGTGGGCCAGATGCACTTCGCCGGCCTTCAGGCTGTTGCTCGCGAGCAGGATATCGACTTCCGAATCGGTCACGTTGACCTGGTTCTGCACGACGCGCTGACGCAGCCGCTGAACCAGCAGCTGGTCCTTCAGGCTTTTGCGATACTCGTCGTAGCTGATGCCCTCGTGCTCGATCGAGGCGCGCAGTTGGCGCACGTCGATCTTGTTGAGTTCGGCAACACGCTGCGCGGCCTGGTCCAGGTCAGCGTCGGTGACGCGGATACCGGTGCTCTCGGCGCGCTGCACTTGCAGGCGCAGCGAGATCAGGCGATCGAGCACCTGGCGCTCGAGTTCGGCGCGCGGCGGCAGTTGCTGCGGATTGTTGCGGTATTGCCCGAGCACATTCGCGACCGCGCGATCGAGTTCGCTCTGCAGGATGACGTCCTCTTCGACCACGGCGACGATGCGGTCGAGCGGGTCGACCGGGAGTGCCTGCGCCCGCGCGCCTGAGGCGGCGCAGAGTGCCAGAACGGATACGCAGAGGAGGGCGACGAGTTTGTTCATCGGTAGATGTTGTTCCGGAAACTGGAGGTGAGCTTCGCCAAAGCGGCTTGGACTTCGGCACCTTGACGCGCCGAAGAACCGCAAATAATAGGCCTTTTGTGTAATAAATCCGTTATTTACGTGCGCCGTGGTCCACGCACCCCGAACGCAAACCCTCGCCGGGGATTGGCAGAAAGGGACTGTGCGGGCTACTGGCTTGGCGCGAGGAGCGGCAGCGGCATTTTACATGAACCCCTCGACCCGGCCTAAAAAGCGTCAGGGATACCCGATCATCGCCCGGCGCAGGTAGTTTTCCGTGCGCGAACCCGTGCTGCCTACGCCCTTGAACTCAAGTTCGAAGTACAACGCGGTGTCTGCCGTGCTGGCGCCGACGACATTGACGTAATGGCGCACCAGCATGCGCAGCGCGACGCAGCAGCTGTCGTACTCGACGCCGCCGAACGCCTCGAGGAGTTGCCGGTCCATCAGCGAATAATAATAGCGACCGACCAGGCTCCAGCGCTCGTTGAGCGGGATGAAGGCGGTCGAGTCCACCTGCTCGAGGAAGTTGCGCCGGAAGCGATAGGAGACATTCAGCACGCCTTCGGCGCCGAAACGATACTGCACGCCGACGCCGGACAGATCGGTCCGGTGCGTATTCGGATTCCACTGCTGGTCCCAACGCAAATCCCAGCGATCATTCAGCCGCAGGTCGAGTTCGGCGACGTAGTCGGAGCCCGAATAGTCGAGCTCCGGATACCCGGGCAGCTGTACCTTCTGCGTATCGAAATAGTGGATTTCGCCGATGCTCGCGCTCAGCAGTTGATCGCCGGTGGCGCTGTTGATCAGGCGCGTCGTGAGCGCGCCCGTCAGGTTGTTCGCGTTGGTCTGGCGGTCGGCGCCGACGAACGTGTTGGTCCGGAACAGGGTCGGGAAATCGAATGTCGGCAGCTGCGTGTCAAGGATCGGCAGGTCGCTCTGGTTGCGATACGGAACGCGCAAATAGAACAGGCGCGGCTCGAGCGTCTGCGTGTATTCCTTCCCGAACAGGTCAGTCAGGCGCTCGAACGTGAGGCCCGCGTCGATATCGAAAATCGGCGTCGTGCGCGAAGGCGACGAGTTGGTCAGCGGCTGTGCTGCTGGCTGCGTGTAGTGATACAGCTCCAGATGACTGAGGTCGTACGCCGTGTAGCGCACGCCCAGTTCCGGGCGCACGAAGTACGCTGCGGTTTCGACCGGGAACGCAAGATAAGGATAGATGTCGACGCGGCCGGCGGTCAGTGCGTGGTCTTTGTCGAAGTAGGCGTACTCGGCATTCATGCCGGCGGAAAGATCGCCGACCAGTGCGTGCTCGCCAAGGAAAGTTGCGCGCGGCAGGCGCCGGTACGGCTCGTAGATCGGCGACAGCGAGGGATCGGTGATCTGCCACGAATCGGCGCCGAAGCTTGCGCTCCACCAGTCGCCGTGGCCATTGAGGTAAGCGCTCGAGGGCAGCAGGCTCGTCGCGGTGGTGATAAAGCTGTTGCCGTAATCGCGCAGATAGTTCTGGTCCGAAACGTGATTGATATTGATCGACGCGCCCCAGTTTCCCGAGAACGCGGTGGTATCGGCCAGGTGCAGGAAATCGCGCTGGTCCGGGATGGTCGGCACGACGGTGCCGGGCGGCTGCGCGGCAACGTAGTCGTTGTATTCGTTCTGCGCCTGCCGGTCATGCGGCACGTAGTTGAAATCGAACTCGAGCTTGCTCGACGAGGACAAATAACGGAATTGGCCAGTGAGCATCGCGCCGCGCTCGGTCATTACGCGTGGTTCGAGTGTGGCGTCGTAGTTCGGCGCGAGATTGAAATAGTACGGCAGGCCGACGATCAGGCCACGGCGCTGGCTATAGCCCAGGTGCGGCAACAGGAACCCGGACGAGCGTTCGCTCTCGAGCGGAAACCGGAAGTACGGCAGCCAGAAGATCGGCACGCCGTTGTACACGAGCGTTGCGTCGTGCGCGTAACCTTCTTTCTCGATCTGGTCCATGTCGATTTCTCGCGCACGGATTTCCCATTGCCGATCAGTCGGATCGCAAGTCGAGTAGGTGGCATCGAACGCCTGCGAGTGATCCGGATCGGTCTGGTTCGCCTTGGCGGCGACGCCATTGCCGCGCTCCTCGAGCAGTTGATAGCGCACGTTGTCCAGGTAGGTCGAACTCGGCGTGCTGGTGCCATGGGCGCTGTCCGCTGCCAGCAGGGTCGCGTGGTCCTGGTAACGAACGTTGCCTTTGGCGGTGTAGTCGGTGGTTTCGGTCGCGTAGGTCAGGTAGTCGGCCTTGAGCAGCATGTCCAGCCGGCGCAGCTCGACGTCACCCTCGAGTTCCTCGTGCGTGCGGTCTGGCTGTTTGACGCGGCGCGCGATGAGGTCGGTCGGCGCTTGCGAGCGGTCGCCCGCGGGCGGCAAGCCCGGTGTGTAGAAATCCAGCAGATCGTTGCGCTTGCACGCAACGTACGGGTTTTTTGGTTTGGGACAGACCAGCACGCCAACCGGGCACATGGGCGCGACTTCCGCAACCGGTTCCAGACCCGCCGTCGGTAGCGGGTCTTGCGCGCGCGCGCCAGCCAGCGGCACAAGCGTCAGGATCAGCGCAAACAGGCGGATCGGCGTCAGCAGGCGAAGAACGTGCACGTCGGGTCGCGCCTTGGGAGAGTGTGCGTAAGGCCGCACAGCTTGCCCGAAAGGCGCAAAACCGGCAATGCACGACTGCTGCAACGTGCCGGAACGCAAGTGCGGCCGAACGGGCCGAGCATCAGTCAGGTTTTGCGCGTCGGGACTATGTAACGCGCCGCGATGTATCCCGCGGAGCTAGGTGTATGAAACCATGGCGAGGGCTTGTCGTCCCGCAGTTCATAATCGGGCAAGGACCAGGAATGTCAACGCCCGTGCATGCCCATGTCCATCCGGGAATAGCCAGGCGGCGTGACGAACCATTCCGCCGGCGCGGCCTGCTGGCGCACGCGCAGCGTAACCTCGCCGATCGGTTTGCCTTGCTCGAAGCAGCGGCGTTCGATCAGCAGATGCTGCGGGTCGGCGTGGTCGCGGTTCATGCCCCGGGCCAGGCGCAGATTGTCGGTAATGGCGCTGGCGAATTTTTGCATGCGCGCAATCGCGCGCTGCAGGCGCTTGAGGTCGGCGGCCTCGAGACCGAGTGCATCCAGCGTTGTACGGCAATCTTCGCGCACCAACGCGCCGTCTTGGGTTACGCGTTCGAGCGCGCAGGAAAGTGCGTTGACCTCGCGCTTTTCGCCAGTGACTTCGATCACCGGTTCGGTCTGGGACCCAAACCCGGGATATCCCGATGTGCGCAGGTTTTTCATGGCGGCTTCCATTTGCGCGCGCTGTTCCTTGGGCATGCTCTGCAGACTCTGCTGCATCATCTGCTCCATCGCCTTCGGATCGATCTGCGGCAGGTTGTTCGCGCCCTGCTGCTTCATGCTGCTGCGTACCTCGGGCGGTAATTGCGCCACCATCTGTTCGGTCTTTCTGTCGACCATGTTCGACGTGCTCTTCATGACGTCGCTCTGAAAATCGATCGCATCGTCGTCGTACTCCATTTCGAAGAACTGCCTGCGCTTGTGATCGAGCGCGACGCCGACTTTCTCCGCAGCGTCGTAGACCAAGCTGATGTCCTGCGACGGCGGCGCACTGTCGATTCGCAACGACAGGCCCTGGATTGCGACGCGCGCGAAATCGGCGTGGCAATCGACAGTGCTGTCGGAATATTCGAGCACCGCATCGGCGTGAGCGGCGGCAGCGCAGACCAGCAGCAGCGCACAGGAGATGGCGCCGCCTAAATGATGTTTTCTGGAGATTGTGCGTCGATCGTTCGCGTGCGCTTGCAAACCGTTTGCTTCAAGCGTGTCCCGGGACTTGACGCAAGGCGCTGGGCGGTATGCGAGCGTCGCTCTATCATCCTCCCGGTCAATCCTTTGCTGAGTCCTCGCCAAAGAGAGTAGTTCGAGCGACCAAACGCCTCGAGAGCCCAAGCCACGCATCATCGGTGCTGCCCATCCATCTTGATCGCCTGCTTCGTGCTGTTCTGGCGCCTGAGGTCGGCCTCGGCAAAACGCTGCAGGCAAGCGTCTTTGTGCACCATCGCGCACTCCAGGTAATCGATGATCTCGAGCGCCGCGGCACGCACGGCGCGCGCCTCGCCGGGTTTTTCCATCATCGCCAGCCCGCTGGAACCGTTCGTGATGTCGGTGCGGTAACCGTCGGTGCGGCCTTCGACCGTGCGTGCAAACGCCACTTCACCGGTCGTGGTATCGACCACGCGCAGGTCCACCGCCAAATAAGCGCCGGTCGAAACATTCTCTACCTTGGTGCGCTTGAACACACCGCCGCTGACTTGCGTCTTTTCGTTCTCCTCGAACGCAGTGATCGTGCCCATCACCAGATACTGCGCTCCGGTCAGCTGGCCGATGCGCGCACCTTCACCGGGCCTGAGGCGGCCGCTTTGCGCGAGGTCCTGCTCTTCGAGCACCGCGGCGAGTTTGCGCCGCTCGACCACCGTGAAGGCATCGCGCGCGGCCAGTTCGGTGCCGATGATATTGGTCAGCACGCGTCCGACCCCGCCTTGCAGCGGCATCACGCCGCTTTCATCCTGGAATTTAAGCACGGCGAGGACCGGGCGCGGCGCTTCGGCGGCTTGCGCCATGCTCCACGCGAAAAATGCCAGGATCACCCCAAACAGAATGCGCAGCCCGGATGCAGCGAAGAGAACTCCAGGGCATTTCAACGCGCGACCTGCGCGCGAGCTCCCGATCATCCGCCCTATGCTCCGCTCGCGTCTTCTGGCAACAGGCGATCGTCTGTAGTGCACCATTTGAATCATGTTATCCCGGATTCCGCTTCGCTTCATCCAGGCTACGAAGCTGCAATTGGTTCGATACCAGCAGGCTACCAACAGTGGGAGAAGACACGAACGCAAGTCGAACGTGACATGGACATACTCCCTTTTCGTTTGACTCAGGGTGCCGTGCTGGTATCGAACCCATGGCGGAAAATCGTGTCCGGCAGCCCGAATTCGATCGCGAGAAAGTCCTGGCTGTCCAGGATCGAAGGGTGCGCCGTACCCACTGCCCAGAAGTGCGCGCGCCCGACGTCGCTGGCCAGGCCATAAACGATGGAATCCAGGTCCGACACGTTCAACATGCGCTTGCCAGCGGTACCAAAATACCCGTCGAGGGTCCCGTTGGCGTTGTATGCGACGATCGCCAGGTCGGTGCCGGTTCCGCCAGTGCTCACTCGCGCCGAGCCGGCGGCGACCAGGCGCCCCCATGGCATCAGGAGCAGCGCATTGGCGTCGTCCTCGCCAGGTCCTACGGGCGTGGTTACCTTTCCGCCGCTGAAGTTCGGATCGAGCACACCGGCTGACGTATAGCGGGCCAGCGCGAAATCGTTATGCCCGCCGATGTAAGCCGAACCGGCGAGCACGACGTAGCCGTTCGGCTGCAGCACCATGGCGTTGGCGATGTCTTCGCCAAGACCTATCGGCGTGCGCGTGATGCCTCCGGTGCCGAAATCCGGATCCGGTGTGCCATCCACCAGCAGCCGCATGATGAGGAATTCATAATTCCCGGCACCGGCTGCGTAGCCAGCGATCAGCAATTTTCCGTCCGGTTGTATCAGCAGGGCGCGCGCTTCGGAATCGCCGTTCGGATTTTGCGATGCGTCGATCGCGAGCTTGCCTGCGCTGCCGAAGTTGTTGTCCGGTTGGCCCTGAGCGGTGTGTCGCGTGAGCGCGACATGCGGGTGGCCGGTTTGGTTGGTCACGCCTGCCGAGACAATCATGCCGTCGCTCTGCAGCGCGACCGCGTTGCATTGATCGACCAGAGCAGCCCCGGATCCGGATTGCAGGAAAGACGTCAC
>Ga0308173_10000868_pt1 | contig 14082 bp, 16 predicted proteins | sample PhyPR1_FD_203716 | JGI IMG/M metagenome (GOLD analysis project Ga0308173, IMG submission 203716) | Soil microbial communities from UC Gill Tract Community Farm, Albany, California, United States - DLSLS.P.R1 | ecosystem: Environmental > Terrestrial > Soil > Agricultural land | place: USA...
GGCCTTCCACCACAAGTTCGGGAAGATCTGGGCCGACCGGACCATCCCGCACCTGTCGGCGGCCGAGCACGAGATCATCGAGAACTGGGCGGCGCACTGCTTCCAGACGCTGCTCTTCAACCTCGTGGCGCCGAACCAGAACATGAGCCTCTACGCCGAATTCGGCCTCGATCCGCAGCGTGTGGTCGCCGAGATGGCCGAGATCGTCACCGACGAGACCCGCCGCGAGAACATGAAGGAGGCCACCAACATCTTCCGGGTGCTGGTGAAGACCCTGGTCAACGCCGGCATCATCACCGAGCGGACCAAGGCCTTCTACGCCACCTACGTCGACATCGAGGAGCTGAAGGGCGAGGGCGAGGCGATGGTCGGCGACGAGATCGCCGAGCAGGGCATCCAGTACCTGCAGGCGATCAACTTCAAGGACCGCGCCCGCCAGGTGCTGATCGCGGCCGAATAGACCACCGCGGGGATTGGACCCGTCGATCGCAATTCGAACCACGGATTGCACGGATTCCACGGATGCTCTTGTCCGTGCCGATCCGTGAAATCCGTGGTTCCTCATTTTCGGCTCAGGCCGCCACGGGCGCGGGCGAGAGCGGCCGCTCGGCGCGAGGGTCGCGGAGCGCCTTCGACGCCCGGGCGAGCCTGCGGAAGGCGAGGATCGCGAGCGGCGCGAAGATCGCGATCGCCGCCAGAGCCGGGGCGAACAGCGCATCGCCGAAGCCCATGGCGTGCGCCTGCTGGTCGTGCGGCCATAGCAGGGTGAAGCCGATCACGTCGCCCAGGCCGTGCACCACCATGGCGGCGTAGAGCGAGTTGGTCAGGTAGGCGATGGCGGCGAACAGCAGGCCGGCCGTGAAATAGAGGCCGAGCTTGGCCGCATCGAGCCCCTGTGGGAAATGCGCGGCGGCGAACAGCAGCGAGGAGCCGACGATCGCCGCCGGCGCCGAGCCCCAGGCCTTTTCGAGCAGGCCCATGGCGTAGCCGCGGAAGGCGGCCTCCTCCGAGAGCGGCGCGGCCAGCGAGCTCATCAGCAAGATCGGGATGGCCGTGGCGAGCGGAATGCCGGCCGCGCTCGGCTGCACGCCGGGCGGGATGTGGACGAGGTCCGAGACCGCGATCCAGAGGCCGGCGAAGGCGACCAGCGCCAGGAGGCCCGAGCCGACGGCGAGCGCGAAGGTCGACAGCGGCATCGGATTCCAGCGCAGCAGCCGCCGGCGCGCCGTCGAGGTGGAGGCGGGCCAGCCGCGGCCGGAGAGATAGAGCAGCAGGCCGGCCAGCAGCAGCGCCATCAGCGGCGGCGCCCAGGGGACGGCCGGGCTGAGGCGCAGGTTGGCGAGCACCAGCGGGCCCCAGAGCCCCTGGCCATAGGCGGTGATGGCGAAGCTGACGACGGCGGCGAGGCCGAATGCGCCGGCCCCCCTGGCGATCCTGGACATGGGAACCTCCCGGTTTGCGAGGCCCGCATGATCGGAGGCGGCGCGCAGGAAGTGTTTGCGCAAGCCTTGCGGCGGGCTTGCGAATTCCTTGCGGATCAGCGCGCCAGCCGCACCCGGCCGACCAGCCGCCCGAACCGCGGGTCGCCTCGCAGCGGGTCGAAATGCGGCAGCCACGGAAGCAGCATCAGGAGGGGATCGTCGCGCCGCAGCGCCGTCTCGAGCGCGGCGAAGGCTCGGTCGGCCTGGCGGGCGCCGGTCCACAGGATCGCGAGGTCGGTCACCTTCGGGCGGAACAGCACCTGCTGGCCCTCGAACACGGCGGCGGTGGCGGCGCACAGGCCCGCAAACCCCTGCGTCTGGTAGGCCCTCCGCAGGCGCGCGACCGTGGCTGCGTCCAGGCTCCAGAGCTCGAGGCCGCGCAGCAGCGCCTCGACGCCCGCCGAGGTCTCGCCGGCCAGCACCTGCGCCCAGCCCTTGGCGTACCAGGCCTCGCTGGCGGCCGGGGCGAGCGCCAGGGCGGCGTTGGCGGCCGCCACGGCCGCGCCGAACCGGCGCGCGGCGATCAGGATCTGCAGGAGCGCGCCGTGGGCGGCCAGCGACACGGACTCCAGTTCGACGCCCAGGCGGGCCTCGCGCTCGGCCTCGGCGAAGCGCCCCATGGCGGCGTAGGCAAAGGCGCGGTGGCGGTGCGGCGCGCCGAGCGCGGGGTCCAGCGCCATGGCCCGGCGAAGCGCCTCGTCCGCCCCGGCGAAGTCGCGGCCGGCGACCAGGATGGCCAGGCCCAGCGTCGCCCAGGCCTCTGCGAGCCCGGGATCGAGGCCCACGGCGGCCTGCGCCGCGCCCCTGGCGGCCGCCATCAGGCCCTCGCCCTCGCCGGCCAGGTGCTGGGCCGCAAGCGCCTCGGCCAGGCCGACATGGCCCGGGGCATAGGCCGGCGCCTCGGCGACGGCCGCTTCGAAGTAGAGCCGCGCCTGAGCGAGGCTGGCGGCGAAGGGCGCCTGCAGGGCCGCCCGGCCCTGGGCGATGAGCGCCGAGGCCCTGGCCGGAGCCTCCCGCGGCGCAGCCGGTCCCGGCGCATCCGCCGGCGCGGGCTCGGTTGCGGCGAGCAGGAGCCGATAGCCGCGCTTGGGCAGGGTCTCGATGTAGCGCCGCTCGCCGGTCCCGCCGAGCGCCCGGCGCAGCCGGCTGATGGTGGCCGCGAGCGTGTCGTCGCCGATCGCGCGCCCGTCCCACACCGCCTGGACGATGTCGTCCTTTGACAGCACCCGGCCGCCCGAGCCCGCGAACAGCAGGAGCAGGTCCATGAGCCTGGGCTCCAGCCGGACTTCGCGCCCGCCGGCCAGCGGGACCATGGCGCCGCGCGACGGCTCGATCCGCCAGTCGCCGAACTCGAACGCTCGCTCGCCCACGCCCGCCCGCGGCATCGCCGGCCCCCCGATCGCGGTCGATTGTGCCCCACCGCGCGGGCGCGCGCCATGCGCCGGTCCGAACCTGACGCCCGCGCCATTTTCTTTGACGTGAGGCCGGGCGCGCGCGAACATCGCCCATTGTTCTGGCATCGGGCCCGCGGCGTGCGGGTCAATTCCGGCGGAGGACCCCATGGCCGACGGCAACATCACCAAGGACGCCATGTACGGGGCGGTCGCGCCCGACGACTTCGAGGCCATGCTGACGCTGGACCGCTACGGGCAGCGTTCGACGGCGTTCGACAAGATCATCTCGGCCACCCACGACCACTTCTGGGATCCGCTCGATCCCAAGTACATCGACTTCTCCGAGCCCTGGGACATGGAGAACGAGCCGCTGGTGCCCGAGGACCAGATGCCGCTGTTCCGGCTGCCCTACATCGACGGCACGCTGAAGGACCCCAAGGAGCGCATCCGCTTCATCAACTACATGCAGCTGCGCAGCTTCTCCTCGATCCTGCATGGCGAGCAGGGCGCGCTGAACCTCTCGGCCAGCCTCTGCCACGTGCTCTACGACCAGGGCGCGCAGGAGTACGCCGCCAACCAGACCCGGGAGGAGGCGCGCCACGTCACCGCCTTCGCCCGCTACATCAAGGCCCGCTGGGGCCGGCCGGTCGAGTGCGGCGCGGCGCTCAAGGCGCTGCTCATCGAGATCATCGAGGCGCCGGAGGTCTACAAGAAGATCGTCGGCATGCAGATGCTGGTGGAGGGCCTGGCCATGGGCGCCTTCTCGAACGGCTACCGCTACAACCGCGATCCCCTGGCGCGAAAGCTGTTCCAGCTGGTGATGACCGACGAGGCCTTCCACCACAAGTTCGGGAAGATCTGGGCCGACCGCACGGTGCCGCAGCTCAGCCAGGCCGAGCGCGACCTGGTCGAGGACTGGACCGCCCACTGCGCCCAGAACCTGCTGTTCGACCGCGGCGACCCGCGCCAACAGGCCGAGATCTACGCCCAGTTCGGGCTGGATCCCGAGCGGGTGATCGCCGACATCGTCCAGCGCCGCAAGGAACGCGACCCGACGCGCAAGTTCAAGGGTGAGACCAACGTCTTCCGGGTGCTGATCAAGACCCTGCTCAACGCCGGCCTGATCACGCAAAGGACCCGCGGCTTCTACGCCATGTACGTGGACATGGACGAGCTGGCCGGCGAGGGCTCGCGCATGCCCGGCGACGACATCGCCGAGGAAGGCATCCGCTACCTGCAGGCGATCAACTTCAAGGACCGCGCCCGGCCGGTGACGATCGCGGCGGAATAGCCGCGGCGGTGACAGACGCGAAACGCTTCTGAACGGCGCTGTCATCTGAGGTTAAGCTTGGGCGCCTATCTTGCGTCCAAATGACCCGCCGCCCGGACTCGCCGGACGGTTTGCAGATCGCGGTTCCGTCTCTATCTGGGGCGTCATGCTGAAGCGAATCCTCGTCTCCGCCGCCGCGCTCGCCGCCTGCTCGGTCGTCTCGCCCGCGCTCGCCGCCCCCGCCGCCGCGGCGCCCAGGATCGAGCTCGCCCAGATGACCGGCCGCTGGTACGAGGTGGCCCGCACGCCGAACCAGCTGCAGCGCGGCTGCGAGGCCGGCACCTCCGACTGGACGCGCTCGCCGGGCGGCTTCGCCGTCGTGCAGGCCTGCCACAAGGGCGCGCCCGACGGGCCGGTCTCCCAGTGGCGGGCGCGGGCCCGCGTCGCCGATCCGGTGACCAACTCGGTGTTCAAGATGAGCTTCTTCGGCGGCCTGGTCTCGAAGGAGTACCGGGTGCTGGACCACCGGCCCGACCAGGGCTGGCTGATCCTCGCCACCGACGACGGCCATTATCTCTGGCTGATGTCCCAGAAGCCCACCCTGCCGGCGGCGATCCGCGCCCAGGCGCTGGCCCGCATCAAGCAGCTCGGCTTCGACGTCGGCCGCCTGGAATTCCCGCCGCCGCCGCGCAGCTGAGGCGCACGCCGTCATCTCCGCTTGATCTGGGAACGGAGCCGGAACAGAGTCGGCCGGCATGGACGTCTCGGTCACCGTCGTCTCGGTCTCCCGCCCCGAGACCACCGCCGCCGTCACCCGCGGCGCGGCGCGGCTCTTGACCGCGCTCGGCTACGCGCCGCTGGCCGAGGTGACGCTGCCCAACGGCCGCCGCGCCGACCTGATGGCGCTCGGGCCCAAGGGCGAGATCTTCATCGTCGAGGTGAAGTCCAGCCTCGAGGACTTCCGCACCGACCAGAAGTGGGGCGATTACCTGCCCTACTGCGACGCCTTCGCCTTCGCCGTCGCCCCGGAGTTCCCGCGCGAGGCGCTGCCCGAGGCGCCCGGCCTGATCGTCGCCGACGGGTTCGGGGGGGCGATTCTCAGGGAAGCGCCGGTCGCGGCGCTGGCCGGCGCGCGGCGCAAGGCGCTGACCATCGCCTTCGGCCGGCTGGCGGCGCTGCGCGCCGAGGGCGTGCAGGCGGTCGAGCTGTAGTGCAAATCGGCCATGACGGATTTGGATTTAGAGGGCGCGAATTCGTCGTCAGGTCACCAGCACGATCTTGCCGACGAAGTCGCCGCTCTCCATCAGCGCGTGGGCCTTGCCGGCCTCCGCCAGTGGGAAGGTGCGGTCGACCAGCGGCTTGACCTTGCCGGCCTCGATCCACGGCCAGACGACGCGCTCGACGGCGGCGGCGAGGCGGGCCTTCTCATCGGCATCGCGCGGCCGCAGCGTCGAGCCGGTGACGACGGCGCGCTTCTGCATCAGGCGGAACACCGGGAAGCTGATCTCGCCGCCGCCCAGCGCGGCGATGAAGACGATGCGGCCGCCGGTCTTCAGCGCATCGAGCTCCTTCGGGAAGTAGTCGCCCGCGACCATGTCGAGGACCACGTCGAGGCCGCCCTCGCGCTTGGCGACTTCGGCGAAGTCCTCCGCCGTCGCATCGACAGCGACGTCGGCGCCCAGTCGTTTGGCCTCCCGCGCCTTCTCCGCCCCGCGGGCGGTGGCGATCACCTTGGCGCCGGCGGCCTTGGCCATCTGGATGGCGGTCGTCCCGATCCCGGAGGTCGCGCCGTGCACCAGGAAGGTCTCGCCCGCCTTGAGCCCGCCGTGCTCGAACACGTTGGCGTAGACGGTGAACACCGTCTCCGGCAGGGCCGCCGCCTGGACGAAGTCGAGGCCCTTGGGGATCGGCAACGCATGCCGCGCATCGCAGGCGGCATACTCGGCGTAGCCGCCGCCGCCCAGCAGCGCGCAGACCGCATCGCCAGCCTTCCAGCGGCCGGCCGGCTCGACGACCTCGCCCGCGACCTCCAGGCCGATGGTGGGGGGCGCGCCCGGCGGCGGCGGATAGCCGCCCAGCCGCTGCAGGATGTCCGGCCGGTTGACGCCGGCCGCCTTCACCGCGATCAGGATCTGCCCCGGCTTCGGCTCGGGACGGGGAATCTGCACCGCGCGCAGCGCCTCGGCGGGGCCCTTGCCGCCTTCGACGCCGATCGCGGTCATGGTCGATTGGCTCATGGGTGTGGCTCTCCCGGACTTGCGAAAGGCTCGCGTGCGCGCTTGGATAGCGCCCAAACGGGGGCCGGCAAAGGAGGCTCGCGCATGGAAGAACCGGCGGAAGTTCGGGTGGTCCGCGGCCAGCGGCTGACCGAGGCGGTCCGCGAGGACCTGGAGCTGTTCGGAGTCGTCGAGCTGCAGGAGCGGCTGGACATCCTGCGCTCGGAGATCGCGCGCGTGGAGGCGCACATCGAGCGTAAGCGGGCGGGCCGGGCGGCGGCCGACGCCCTGTTCGGCGCCAGGTCCGGCTGAAGCGGCCGGGATTGGCACGGCGGTTGCACGCGGTCCCGTCGACCAGACGGCGCCGTGCGGCGACGGGAAGGCTAGAGGGGGCCGACGCCCAGATGTTCGACGCAAACGCCGCACGCCTGCGCGCCGAGGTCATCCAGGACTTCGCCCGCTCGGAGCTCTTCGAGCGCACCTTCGTGGAAGGCATGGAGCTGGTGGAGGAGACCGCCGGCTACCTGGACGGCGCGGGGCGGCAGGCCTCCAAGCTGCTGTCGCGCAACGCCGCGCTGGCCTACGCCTCGCAGAGTATGCGGCTCACCACCCGGCTGATGCAGATGGCCTCCTGGCTGCTCGTCCAGCGGGCGGTGCGCGAAGGCGACATGGCCGCGGAAGCCGCCTGCGAGGAGCGCTACCGGCTCTCCGAGGCGGCGTCGGCCGAGACCGGGGGCGAGAACGAGCTGCCGCGCGAATTGCTGGCGCTGACCGGCCGCGCCGAGCGCCTCTACGAGCGCGTCCGCCATCTCGACCGACGGATGTACGTCGAGGCGCCGGCCGAGGAGGAGCCGCATCCGGTGCTCTCGCAATTCGACCGGCTGAAGCAGGCGTTCGGGGGTTAGAGTTTTTCGATCCGGCTGGGGGGCTGGGGGAACGGAAAAGCCGCGGAGGGCGACCTCCGCGGCTTTTCTTGTCGGCTTGGATCCCTGCTTGCGCGGGGATCACTCCGGCTGGCGCCGGGTCATTTCCGCGTGAAGGCGCCGAACTTGGCGTTGAAGCGCGAGACGCGGCCGCCGCGGTCGATCAGGTGCTGGGCGCCGCCGGTCCAGGCCGGATGGGTGCGCGGATCGATGTCCAGCTGCAAGGTCGCGCCTTCCTTGCCGTAGGTCGAGCGCGTGCGATAGCTCGTGCCGTCGGTCATCACCACGGTGATGAAGTGGTAGTCGGGGTGAGCATCTTGTTTCATCGCGCGGACGCCTGACGTAAAGCTGCGGTCAAATGGCAAAAAGCCGCCGGGGCGGCGGCCCGAAAGAGCCCGCGCCTATAGCTGAAACCCCGGCGGAAATGCAAGGTTTGAGTGGGTCATGAGTGAACCGTCGGCCGCGGCCGCGGCGCCGGGGCGGCCGAGCAGCGGCCAAGCGCTTGTCCAGGACCTCAGCGAGGCGGCGGCGCGGCGGCCGCGCAGCCGCAACATCACCGCGCTGCGCAGGCTGGCGCCGTTCGTCGCCCGCCATCGGCTGGACGCGCTGCTGGCCGGCCTCTTCCTGCTGATCTCCTCCAGCGCGACGCTCGGCATCACCGGCGGCGTGCGGCTGCTGGTCGACCACCTCACCGGCCCCAGCGCCTCGCCGGCCGGGGTCGACCGCTGGTTCCTGCTGCTGGGCGCCATCGCGCTCACCCTGGCGCTCGCCAGCGCCGGCCGCTATTTCTTCGTCACCAAGCTCGGCGAGCGCGTCGTGGCCGACCTGCGCAAGCTCGTCTATCGCCACATCCTGACGCTGGATCCGGCCTTCTTCCTGCACACCCGCACCGGCGAGGTGCTGTCCCGCCTCACCACGGACATCCAGATCGTCGAGACGCTGGTCTCCACGTCCATCTCGGTGGCGCTGCGCAACCTGGTGATGCTGGTGGGCGCGCTGGCCCTGATGCTGGCGGTGAGCCTCCGGCTGACTGGGCTGGTGCTGCTCCTGATCCCCGTGGTCATCGTGCCCTTGTTCCTGTTCGGCCGCCGGGTGCGCGCGCTCACCACCTCCGCGCAGGACCAGTTCGCCGACGCCGTGGGCTACGCCGGGGAGACGCTGGACGCCCTGGAGACCGTGCAGGCGTTCGGCCGCGAGGGCCGCGCGGCGCAGGGCTTCGGCGCGGCGGTGGAGGCGGCCTTCCGCACCTCGCTGCGCCGCATGTCGGCCCGCTCGGTGATGACCGCGCTGGTCATCGCGCTGATCTTCGGCGGCGTGGTGGTGATCTTCTGGCTGGCCGTGCACCAGGCGCTGGCGCACGCGATGAGCTGGGGCGTGCTCTTCCAGTTCGCCTTCCTGGCGGTGCTCGCGGCGAGCTCCGTTGGCCAGCTCGGGGAGACCTGGGGCGACGTGCAGAAGGCGGCCGGCGCCATGGAGCGCATCGGGGAGCTCTTGGACGCCCGCCCGGCCGTCGCCGCGCCCGCCGAGCCCCGGCCGCTGCCCATGCCGCCACGCGGCGAGCTCGCCCTGCAGGACGTGACCTTCGCCTATCCCGGCCGGCCGGACCTGCCGGCGCTCCGGGACTTCAGCCTGCAGGTGAGCCCGGGCGAGCGGGTGGCGCTGGTCGGTCCCTCGGGGGCCGGCAAGAGCACGGTGCTGCGCCTGCTGCTGCGCTTCTACGATCCGCAGGCCGGGCGCGTGCTGGTGGACGGCGTCGACGTGCGCCAGGCCGATCCGGCGCAGGTGCGCGCCCGCATGGCGCTGGTGGCGCAGGATTCGCCGCTGTTCTCCGGCTCGGCCGCCGACAACGTGCGCTTCGGGCGTGAGAACGCCGCGCCCGACGAGATCCGCGCCGCGGTGCGCGCCGCCCAGGCCGAGGGCTTCCTGGCGTCCCTGCCGCAAGGGCTCGACACGCCCGTGGGCGAGCGCGCCCGGGCGCTTTCCGGCGGCCAGAGACAGCGGCTGGCGATCGCCCGCGCCCTGCTTCGCGAGGCGCCGATCCTGCTGCTGGACGAGGCGACCAGCGCCCTGGATGCGGAAAACGAGCGGCTGGTGCAGCGCGCGCTGGACGAGGCCATGCAGGGCCGCACGACCCTGGTCATCGCCCATCGGCTGGCGACCGTGCTGAAGGCCGACCGCATCGTGGTGATGGAGGAGGGCCGGGTGGTCGAGCAGGGCCGCCATCACGAGCTGGTCGCCCGCGGCGGCCTCTACGCGCGGCTGGCCGCCCTGCAGTTCGGCGAGGCGGCTTAGCGCTTCCCTGCCGCCAGGTAGCGGTCGCGCGCCGCCACGTTGAGGGCCGTGAAATCGCTGAACAGGCCGTCGATCCCGGTCGCGTAGAGGGCGCTGTAGAGGGCGTCCACGTCGCCGTGCTCCGCCGGCGAGGCGCCGCGGCGAAGCTTCGCCGGCAGGAAGGCGTTCTCGGCCCGCACCGTCCAGGGATGCACCGCCAGCCCCTTCGCGTGCGCCTCGGCGACCAGCGGCGTGGCGGGGCCGAGGCTCCCGTCAACGACCGGGACCACCATCGGCCACTCCGGCCCGATCCCGTCGGCGTAGGCCGCCACCTGCCTCAGCCCGGCCGCGCCGGTCATCTCCCTGTAGCTGAGGTTCGGGGCGTCGGCCGGCCCGCCCGTGGTCTGGACGAGCTGGATGAGCGGAGCCTTCGAGAGCGTGCGGAAGGTCTTCAGCGCGCCCACCTCGAAGCACTGCACGAACACCGGGGCGGTGCGGGAATCCAGACCGTTCCGCTTCAGCGCGTCGAGCAGCCGATGCTCCAGCGGCAGGCCGATGGAGGCGAAATAGGTGGGGTGCTTCATCTCCGGATAGGTGCCGATCGGCCGCCCCACGCGGCGGCTCTCCGCCTTCGCGAGGTCGAGCATCTCCTGGTAGGTCGGGATGGCCTCCAGGCCGTCGAACCTGGCGCTGCTGGGCCTGAGCTGCGGCAGCCGCTCGCGGGCGCGCAGGGTCTTCAGCTCTTGCAGCGTGAAGTCGTGGGTGAACCAGCCCGTGAGCTTCTCGCCGTCGATGACCTTGGTGGTCTTTCGGGACGCGAATTCCGGATGCTTCGCGACGTCGGTCGTGCCGCCGATCTCCGGCTCGTGGCGGACGACGAGGTGGCCGTCCCGGGTCGGGACGAGATCCGGCTCGATGAAGTCCGCCCCTTCGGCGATCGCCAGCCGGTAGCCCATCAGGGTGTGTTCGGGCCGCTCGCCGCTGGCGCCGCGATGGGCGATGGCCAGCGGGCGCTTCCTCTTGGGCGCGGCGCGTGCGCGAGACGCGGCGAGGGCGGGCAGGGCGGCCGAGAGGGTGCGGCGAGTCAGGTCCATGCCGCGAGCTTAGCCGTATTCGGGGCCTATTTCGCGGCCTGCAGCCGCTCCAGGAGCCGTGCGTGGATATCCAGGTTGCCGGCGCAGACCGAGCCGGAGCCCACCGCGTCTTCGGCCCCGTCGGCGTTGCTGACCCGACCGCCGGCCTCGGCGACCAGCAGCACCCCGGCCGCCACGTCCCAGGACGACAGGTCCCGCTCCCAGTAGCCGTCATAGCGGCCGGCGGCGACCCAGGCGAGGTCGAGCGCCGCCGAGCCGAAGCGCCGCACGCCCGCCACCTTCTGGCTCACCTGGTGCAGCTCCTTGAGGAACCGGGCGTGCTGGCCGTGGCCGAGGAAGGGGATGCCGGTGGCGATCACCGCCTCCTCCAGCCGGGTGCGCTGGGCGACGCGCAGGCGCCGGTCGTTGACGAAGGCGCCCTTGCCCTTCTCGGCCCAGAACATCTCGTTGGTGGCGGGATTGTGGGTGATCGCCGCGACCACCGCGCCCTCGCGCTGCAGGGCGATGTTGATCGCGAAGTGGGGGATGGCGTGCAGGAAGTTGGTGGTGCCGTCCAGCGGATCGACGATCCAGGTGTGGGTCTTGTCGGTGCCCTCGACGAGGCCGCGCTCCTCGGCCAGGAAGCCGTAGCCGGGCCGCGCCTTGGAGAGCGCCTCGAACAGCACCTGCTCGGACTTCAGGTCGGCGGCGGAGACGAAGTCGGCCGGCGCCTTCTTGGCCACCACCAGCGCGGAGAGCTCGCCGAAATCCCGGTTGAGACCGCGCGCGGCCTTGCGCGCGGCGTCGCTCATCACCTTCAGGAGGGCCGACTGGGTGGACATGGGGCGCGGACCCTATTTGCGCGGGTCTGGCAAAGCAAGGTTGCGGCGCCCAAGTCTGGAGCCGAGCGAACGAGGGGCAGGTCATGGCGGAAGATCGGGTTCGCGAGGCGAGCTGCGCCTGCGGCCAGTTGAAGATCCGGCTGCGGGGCGAGCCGGAGTACGTCTCGAGCTGCGCCTGCCAGCAATGCCAGCGCCGGACCGGAAGCCCCTATGGCGTCACCGCCTTCTTCCTCGCCGAGCAGGTGGTCTCCCATGCGGGCGAGGCGGCCCAGTTCCGCCGAACCGCCGAAAGCGGCAACGACCTCACCTTCCGCTTCTGCCCGAACTGCGGCTCGACGGTCTGGTGGGAGCCGCATGGCCGGCCCGGGCGGATCTGCGTGGCGTGGGGCGCCTTCGCCGATCCCGAGTTCCCGCCGCCCCAGCGGCTGATCTGGACGGACCACAAGCCGGCCTGGGTCGGTGCGCCCCCCGGCGCGCCGGAATTTCCGCGCGGGCCTACGCCACGCTGATCTTCGCGAAACGCGGCGGGCGCTTCTCGACGAAGGAGGCGACCCCCTCCTTGAAGTCGTCGCGCGCCAGGCTCTCGTCGATCCAGCCGGCGGTCTCGGCCGCGGCGTCGCCGAGCTCCCGGTTCAGGTGCCGCCAAACCTGCTTCTTCATCATCATCAGCGCGATGGGGGCCGAGGTTCCGGCGATGGCGCGCAGATAGGCCCGGGCCTCGACGGCGGCCTGGCCGGGCTCGCAGAGCCGGTTGGCCCAGCCCATCCGATGGGCCTCGGCCGCCTCGATCCGGCGCGAGCTCCAGAAGATGTACAGCGCGTTGGAGGGCCCGACCAGGCGCGGCAGCATCCAGCTCGTGCCGTGCTCGGCGATCAGGCCGCGCGGGGCGAAGGACGAGACGATCCGCGCGCCCTCGTCCATGAAGCGCATGTCGCAGAAGGTGGCGTAGCTGAAGCCCAGGCCCGCGCAGACCCCGTTCACGGCCGCGATCAGCGGCTTTCTCAGCCCCAGGAAGTAGGCCGGCGAAGCCCGGTAGTTCGGGTCCTGGTCGGGATTGCCGGGCTCGGCCTTCAGGTGCTCGTGGCGCTCGGAGAGGATCCGCCCCGCCGCGCTCATGGCCCCCAGCGCGTTCATGTCGACGCCGGAGCAGAAGCCGCGGCCGGCGCCCGTCAGCACCGTGCCGATCACCTCGCGATCGCGTTCCGAGGCGTCCAGCGCATGGCGGACCTCGGCCTGGGTGAGGTCGGTCAGCGCATTCAGCGTCTCGGGCCGGTTCAGCGTGATGGTCGCGACCGGACCATCGATCTCGTAGAGGATCTCGGCGTAGGCGGTCATGGCGGGCTCCCGTCCGGCGGAGCGCCCAGAATGCGCCGGCTAGCCGCGCTCGGCGAGGCCTCTTGCGATCTCGGCGGTCAGCGCCTTCACCGCCGCGGCCGGGCCGTCGCCGTGCGACCAGACGCCGGCCGAAACCGCCAGGAAGTCCGCGCCGGCCGCGGCCAGGCCCGCGGCGTTCGCCGCCTGGATGCCGCCGATCGCCACGCAGGGGGTCTGCATGCTCTCCTGCCAGATCGAGAGGATCTCCGGATCGGCGCGGGTCTTGGCCGCCTTGGTGGCTGTCGGAAAGAAGGCGCCGAAGGCGACGTAGTCGGCGCCCGCCTCCGAGGCTTCCATGGCCAGGTGGCGGCTGTCGTGGCAGGTGACGCCGACGATGCCCTCCTTGCCGAGGAGCCGCCGGGCTTCGGCGTAGGGCGCGTCGTCCTGGCCGATATGGACGCCGTCGCAGCCGAGTTTCGCGGCCAGATCCGGGCGGTCGTTGAGGATCACCGCGACGCCGCGGGCCTGGGCGATCGGCGCCAGCGCATCCACGGCGGCGGCCACCACGTCGTCGGGCGCGTCCTTCAGCCGGATCTGCAGGGCCGCGACGTCGCCGGCGTCCAGCGCATGGCTGAGCGCGCGACCGAATCCCGCCAGGTCGTCGAGCCGGGGCGGAGTGATCAGGTAAAGGCGGCAGATCGGCGGGGCCATGGCCCCTCATACAGTCAGCGGAGCAGGCTTTTCAGCAGAAACGCCACGGCCGCGGTCGAGATGGCGCTGCCGGCGGCGATCGCGGCGAACCACGCGAGGCGAACCGCAAGCGGCGGCCGCGGCGCGCCGGGCTCCGGCGGGGGCTCAATGATAGAGCCGCGCATCCGCTCCCACCTTGCCGCGGAACACGTAATAGACCCACAGGCTGTAGCCGATGATCGCCGGCAGCAGGATCACCCCGCCGCCCAGCAGCAGGCCCAGGGCGTTGTCGGCGTTGGCCGCCTGCCGGAACGTCAGGACGTAGGGCACGACATAGGGGAAGAAGCCAACCGCCAGGCCGAGGTAGCCGGAGGCGAACACCAGCAGCGCGCCGAAGAACGGCCAGAAGTGCGCCCGGCGGCGCAGCGCGAGGGCGATGACCGCCAGGCCCAGTCCGCCCAGCAGGGGGATGGGCAGCCGCGGCGCGAGCTGCGTGAGGTCCACCCGGCCGCCGGAGAGGCCCCAGCGGGCGGTGATCTCCGGATGGACCACGAGGGTGGCTGCGCTGACGAGCGCCAGCAGGACGGCCACCACCGCCGCCGAAATCC
>Ga0308173_10000869_pt1 | contig 14081 bp, 9 predicted proteins | sample PhyPR1_FD_203716 | JGI IMG/M metagenome (GOLD analysis project Ga0308173, IMG submission 203716) | Soil microbial communities from UC Gill Tract Community Farm, Albany, California, United States - DLSLS.P.R1 | ecosystem: Environmental > Terrestrial > Soil > Agricultural land | place: USA...
CTCGAGGATGCGCACCGTCGGGTCATTCAGGTGCTGCGCGACCCAGTCGGTGGTGACGAGCACGTCGGGCTTCACGTAGCCCTTCTCGGCGGCGGTGAGTGACACGGGTTCGGTGGTGGTGCTCATGGTGGTGCCTCGGTGGAAGGTCGTCGAGCGGTGATTGCTGCTCGTTGAGGCTGCTGTAAAAAACGGCCGCCTCGAACTGAGCGGCCGGGTAGTCCCGTTGGGTGTCGGAGTGGTCTAGCCTTGCTCCCCGTCTCCCGGCCGCGGTGCCATTCCAGGGCGACAGCCCCGAATTCGGCACATGCACATGGCGATCGGGACGCACATGCATCCGGATCCCGTGCCCCGCGTGCGCTTCTCGCCGCGCACGACGACGCCCGCGCCATTGGCGCGTGGGCGGAGCGTGGCGGAGACGGGCGAACGACGAGTCATCGGACGGGAGGCAGTGCGAAAGGGACGGTTATGGATACAAAAAACGCCGGGCGTGCAGCGCCGCCAGGCGAGTCGCTTTTTAGCTCATTGTTTAACGTGGCGGCAAGAGGCGGCAAATCACCACGAGTTTCGATTGTCTGGTCAGTCTATGGCCGGCCGCGCGACTCGTCAAGGCCCGCGAGGAGGACATTTGCCTGCGCGGCCCCCAAATGCGCGTCGATGTATGCTGCGCCGTAGCTGTCGAATCGGGTGACGTTCGGGTACGATGCCGAGGTCGTTTCCAGTGTGCCGGAAGTCGTTTTTTTCCGAGCGCCGATGCGATTCGTTGGCGCAGCTCGCGCGCCTCGCGGCCGACCTCGGCCGCACGTACATTTCCCGCATCGTCGTCGAGCCGTCCCTCCACCCGACGACCCATTCGCTCCATTCGATTACGCGGTGACCTGACCGTTACGACACGGCCAGGCGTCGTTGCATTTCGTCGATCACGTTTCTCTCGCCTTGCTTCGCCGTGCTCGGGTGGCGGAGCTCCGTGCGGCGCCACCGACGGCGCCAACTTCAATCGGGAAGCACACACATGAGGATTTCACGTTTCATAGTGGCGGTGTCAGCCGCCCTCCTCGCCACACTCCCTGGGCGACTCCTCGCTCAGGGCGTCACCACCGGCGCGATCGCCGGACGCGTGACCACGGTGGGAGGCGAGCCGCTCGCCGGCGCGCAGGTGGTGATCCGCAATCGCACCACCGGCTTCACCGCCGGCGCGCAGACGCGCGAGGATGGCCGATACCGCGTGCAGAACCTCGAGCCGGGTGGTCCATACACCGTTACCGCGCGCCGGATCGGCATGGAGCCGCAGGTGGTCGACAATCAGCTCGTGCCTCTGTCGCAGACGCTCACCCTCGACTTCAAGCTCTCCGCGCAGGCCGCGCGACTGAGCGTCGTCGAGGTTGTCGGCACCACCAACTCCGGCGAGTTCAGCCCCACGAACACCGGCACGCGCACCGCCATCTCGGACACCGTGCTCCAGCGGCTGCCCACGACGTCGCGAAACGTGACCGATTTCGTGAAGATCACGCCCCAGGTCTCCACCACGGGACCGGGCAGCTCCGCGGGTGGTCTGTCGAACCGCATGAACAACGTGCAGATCGACGGCGCCACCGAGCGTGACGTCTTCGGCCTCGGCTCAACCGGCGCACCGGGCGCCGAAGTGAACGCCAAGCCGCTCTCGATCGAGGCCGTGAAGGAGCTCCAGATCCTCCTCGCGCCGTTCGACGTTCGCCAGGGCAACTTCGGTGGCTTCCTGCTCAACGCCATCACGAAGAGCGGTACCAACGACGTGCACGGCTCCGTGTTCCATGCGTTCCGCAATCAGACGTACGGTGCCGATACCGCCGCCGTGCGGGGCCAGCCGTTCAACCGGTCGCAGACCGGCTTCTCGCTCGGTGGTCCGATCATCAAGGACAAGCTGCACTTCTTCACCGCCAACGAGTGGACCACCGAGAACACTCCGGTGACCGGTCCCTACGCTGACCAGCCGACGAGCGCGGCGCAGAAGTTCACGCTGCAGCCGGACACGCTCGCCCGCTTCCTCAATCTGATGAAGGCGCTCGGCTCGCAGGACGTCGGCTCGGCGGGGAGCGTGAACATCCCCAACCCACTCACCAACGTCTTCGCGCGCCTCGATTGGCAGATCAACCCCGTGCACCGCATGGTGCTCCGCTACAACTATGCGGATGGTGAGCGGCTGCGGCAGCAAACTGCCCGCACGATCACCACGGCGGTGCTCTCCGACAACTTCCACAACTTCCGGAACGTCAAGAGCGCGCCCGTCCTGCAGCTCTTCTCCAACTTCGCCAACGGGTCCTCGAACGAGCTGTTCGTCGGCTACAACAAGTGGTTCAATCGCCGCGATCCGCTCAGCGCCTTCCCGCAGATCCGCGTCAATTCGGTTGCTGGTATCAACGGGACGTCCGCGATTCTCGCCGGCGCCGATCAGTTCTCGCAGGGCAACCAGCTCGACACCAGGACCTACGAGCTCACCGAGAACTACACCTTCAAGCCGTTCGGCAACCACGTCGTCACGGTCGGCACGCGCAACGAGTACGTGTGGCTGCGCAATCAGTTCACCCAGAGCTCGCTCGGCGTCTGGTCGTTCCGCAACCTCGACAGCATGGCCGTGGGGAATGCCAACTCGTTCCGCAAGGCGATCATCCTGTCCGACGGCGGCAACGTGTACTACACCGGCCTGCAGAACGCCTTCTACGCGCAGGACCAGTGGGCCGTCACCAGCCGTCTCGCCGTCAACGTCGGCATGCGCTTCGACGTCAGCAGCTCGCTCGATGACATCACCTACAACGCGGCCATCGACTCGGCGTACGGCCGCCGCACCGACGAGATCCCGAAGCACTCGCTACAGTTCTCGCCGCGCCTCGGCTTCAACTGGGATATCACCGGCGATCGGCGCAACCAGGTGCGTGGCGGCGTCGGCCTCTTCGTCGGCACCCCGCCGTACATCTGGCTGGAGAACGCGTACGTGAACTCCGGCAACATCATCACCTTCCTCAACTGCAACACCAACGGCAGCAACGCGCCGGCGCCGGCGTTCCAGATCGATCCGAACCCGATCAACACCTGCCGCAACGGCCAGGGCACCAAGCCGATCGGCGACGTGAACCTGCTCGCGAAGGACCTCAAGTTCCCGCAGCCGCTCCGCATGTCGCTGGCCTACGACCGCCAGCTGCCGTGGAACCTCATCGGCACGCTCGAGGGGCTCTACTCGAAGACGCTCAATCAGCTGTTCTTCGTCAACCTGAACGTCGGTCCGGCCACGGGCGTCACCAGCACCGGCCGCACCGTCTACGCCAACACCGTCAACCCGACGAACGGCAGCGCGAACCTCGTCCCGCCGAGCGGAGTCGTCGCCAACGGCGGCACGGCGCGCTTCTCCACCGCCGTCGATCTGCGTAACCAGAGCAAGGACTACGCGTACAACCTCACGGCGCAGCTCCGCAAGCGCTACGCGGACAACTGGGAGGCGCTCGTCGCCTACACGTTCTCGCGCGCGCGTGACGTGCAGAGCTTCACCTCGAGCACCGCGCTGTCGAACGCGCAGTTCGGTCGCACGCTCGTCGGACCGCAGGATGCGCCGACCACGGGCATCAGCCTCTTCGACCAGCCACATAAGATCAACGCGCTGCTCAGCCGCACCTTCAATTGGTGGCACGGCCTCGGCACCGACGTCACCGCGGTGTACACCGGCGTGTCGGGCGCACCGCACGACTACGTGTACGCGTCGAGTGGCGGATCGTCGAGCGATCTGAACGCCGACGGCTATAACACGAACGATCTGTTCTACGTCCCGAAGAACGCGCTCGACCCGTCGGAGATTCAGTTCCGGCAGCAGGGCTCGCGCTCGCCTGCTACCCAGGCGCAGGATCTCGAGAACTTCATCAACGGCTCGCCGTGCCTCAGGTCGCAGCGCGGTCAGATCATGACGCGCAACTCCTGTCGCAACCCGTTCACCCACATCGTAGACCTCTCGGTCCGTCAGCGGCTGCCGGCCGCCCGCTTCGCCGGCGTCTCCGTGCAGTGGGACATCTTCAACTTCGGGAACCTGATCAACGAGAACTGGGGCAAGGCGCCATTCACCCCGGCCACGCTCAACAGCAACGTGCCCCTCGTGACGCACGTCGGCTACGCGGGTTCGGGCTGCACCACCACCGCGCCGCTGACCTGCGACATCAGGACGGCGATCCCGGTCGTGCAGTTCACGCCCCCCGCCGGCGGTGAATACGCTGTCTCCAGCACCTCGGCCACCAACTTCTGGCGCTCACAGCTCGGACTCCGCATCGACTTCTAGGTCGCGGGTTCTGCGCTGGAAGCGAAGAGCGCCGCGGTCACGTGATGTGACCGCGGCGCTCTCTCGTTGGGCCGGTCGAATGTCCGGTCAGCGCGCCGTTCGTGCGCCGACCCTCGCCGTGATCACGCTCTTGATCCCGCCCCGGATATTGAAGTCGCCGACCACTTCCATCCACACGGGCTTGGTCGCCTCGCTCAGGTCGTCGAGGATCCGGTTCACCGCCCGCTCGTAGAAGATGCCATCGTTGCGAAAGCTCCAGAGATAGAGCTTCAGGCTCTTCAGCTCGACGCACACGTCGCCGGGAACGTACGTGATGTACATCGTCGCGAAATCGGGTGCGCCACCCTCGAGCTGACGCAGCTCCGCGGCGTCCGACTCGACTCCGCCTAGCGGACAGAGCGACGTGAACTCGGGACACTCCATCGCGATCTCGTACGCGCGTCCCGGATATGGATTCGGAAACGTCTCCAGCAGCTCGGGCTTGGGCATGCGGCAGTATCGCACCCGTGACACCGCTCGGGCAACGCGGCGATCACTTCGTCGCGCAATACGCCCCATGTGACTCTGGCGCGTCGGGGTGCGTCAACCCTATGTTGTTGATGTGCCGGTCCCCTCTGGGCCGGCCGCTGCCGCCGGGAGAACGGCCTGGCGGTACTGCCCCCCGGCAAGTCCGGGGGGCTCTTTCTTTTATGGTCGCCCGTCTTCCCCGCGCAGCCGCTTCGCCATGTCGTCGAGCACGGCACGCTCGCTCGGCGTGAGGCTCTCCAGTCCCTCGAGCGAGATCTTGTCGAGCACGCGGTCGAGCTCGGCCACTCGGTCTTCGCGCGGCGGAACCGGTGCCACCAGAGCACGCGTCATCGGTCGCGGCTGCTGAGCCGCGACCGCTTTGCTCTTCGCCACGATCTCGTCCACGTCGTCGCGCTGTGCGCTGTTGCGCGTGCGCGGGAGCGTGCGCGGGATGGCGCGAGGCGTCTCGTCCTGCGGATAGTCCGGCGCGGGTGAGATCCGCTGCCGGAATCGCTCGATGCTCGCCGCCGGCGGTGTCCGCGTGTACAGCCACGCGAATGCGATCCCACCGATGTGCGCGAGATACGCGACGCGCTCTCCTCCCGCGACGGTCGAGCCGGCGGCGAACGCGCCCGTGATCAGGATCGTGCTCCCCAACAACACGAGCACCGTCCACGGACGCATCGGGATCACGCCGAACAGCGAGATCTCTTCCTCCGGCCACTGCTGCCAGTACGCGAACATCACCCCCAACACGCCCGCCGACGCGCCGACGAGCAGCCCCGTGTGCACGAACAGCATGTGCGCCACCGCGCCGCCCAGTCCGCACCACAGATAGTAGAGCGTGAAGGCACGCGTGCCCATCGCGGCCTCGAGGCGAGGACCGAACGCCAGCAGCACGTACATGTTTAGCGCGAGATGCCACACGCCGTAGTGCACGAACATGTACGTCAGCGCGCTCCACAGCGTGCGCTGCAGGCTTCCCGCCTGGAATCCCAGCACCGCAAACGCGTCCGCGTCGCTCACCACGGTCCACTGCAGGAACAGCATCGCGACGTTGATCGCGAGCAGGGCCTGCACGGACCGCGTCAGGCGCAGTCGATCATGCGGTTCGAATGGAGTTGGATTCGCCATCGGGACGACTGCTCGAGATACCGCGTGCCGGCGCAGCGCAACGCGCCGGCCTTCACTCCTATCAACGTACTAACCGGCGGCCATGTTGCAGGTTCCGGCGCCGGCGCGGCCTCACCGCATGGCGGTCGGCTCCGGCAGGCGGGCCAGCAACCGCACGTCGCCATGAATGCCCGTCGCGCGTTCGAGCCAGGCCAGCCAGCTGCGATCGCTGCTCAGGCTCTCCGTGGTCGGGTGCACGACCACCGACGTCTCCGCGCTCGCTGCCTTTGCTTGCTCGACGATCCTCAGAAGTCGGCCGTCACTCGGGTCCGCTTCGCTCACGAGCGCCACCGCGTGCGCCACATGTTTCTCCGCTGCGCGCCGCACCGTCGCCATCGCGCGCGCCACGGCCGCATCGTCTTCCGCACCGGTCAGAGTCACCTGTACCAGCGCCAGCATCCCGAGCAGCCGATCGAGTGCCTCGGGGCGCTGGCCGTCGTGGTCGAGCATCACGCCCAGTGGGGCACCACCCTCGAGCGCCGAGGCCAGGAAATCCGCCTCGCCGAGCGGATCCCCGCCGCAGATCGCGATCGAGTGGTACACCGACCGCTTCGTCAGGCGCGCCAGCTCGCTGCGCAGCGCATCCGCCGTGAACATCGTCGCCGTCTCCGCGATCCCCGCGAACTTCACGAGGAGCTGGCGCCGGCCAGCCCAGGGCCCCGTCCCTCGGATGCCCGACGGAATGCCCGCCAGTGCGGCACCGAGCGGGGGCGGGGCGTTGGTCGGCGTCATGAAGCGGCGTCCGCCGTCGTATCCGCGGCGGCGGCTAACTGCGCGATGCGCTCGCACAGCTCCGGAAACTGGATTCCCGCCGCGCCGGCGGCCTGCGGGATCAGGCTGGTGGCCGTCATGCCGGGTAGCGTGTTCGCTTCGAGGCAGAAGAACTCCCCGGCGCTCGACATCCGGAAATCGATCCGCGCGCACCCGCCGAGCTTGAGCGCGGCGAACGCCCGCCGGGCCTGGGCCTGCACCGCGCTGGTCTGCTCCGCGGTCAGCGGCGCGGGAAAGATTTCTTCGGCCATCCCAGCCGTGTACTTGCACTCGTAGTCGTAGATCTCGTGCTTCGGGATGATCTCGCCGACCGGCAGCGCGTCGCCGCCCAGGATGCCCACCGTCAGCTCCCGGCCGGCGATGAACTGTTCGATCATCACCTCGTCATCGTGCTTGAACGCCTCGGCGATCGCCGCATCGAGCTCGGATGGCTGCTTGACGATCGACAGCCCCACCGTCGAGCCCTGCTTCGACGGCTTCACGATCACCGGCCACCCGAGCGCGCGCTCGACCGTCGCCGCGCTTGGCGGTGCAGATGGATCCGTGGCCATCAACCAGCTCGCCGTCCCCACGTCGTGCGCGCGAAAGAGATGCTTCGACAGATCCTTGTCCATCGCGAGCGCACTCGGGAGATGCCCGCTGCCCGTGTAGGGCACGCCGGCCAGATCGAGCAGCGCCTGGATGGTCCCGTCCTCACCGCGGCCGCCGTGCAGCGCGAGGAACGCCACGTCGCAGTCGCCACGCTTCGGGAGTCGCGCCGCGGTGTCCGCGAGCGATTCGGCGTTCATCCGTGCCAGCTCGCTCGGGCTCGGCGGAAGCTGCTTCACGACGCGCTCCGAGAGCAGACGCTGCTCGTCGGTCACCGAGAGCTCGCCCTTGGCCGTGTCGATCGTGCGCACGGCGTGTCCGCGCGATCGTAGTGCTTCGGCGATGCGGAGCCCGGACGCCAGCGAGACGTCGCGCTCCGACGAGGTGCCACCCATCAGTACCGTGATTCGCACTGGTCTGTCGATTCAGAGGTTCGCTGTACCGGAGCGCGTGTCCGCGCTCATCTCGCCATCAGATACGCGAGCATGTCGCTGCGCGTCACGATCCCGTCGATCGTGCCGGCGCGGCGCACCAGCACGGCGGGAGTCGCCTTGGAAAGCAGCTTCTGGACCGACTCCACGTGCTGCGTGGCGTCCACCACCGGGAACGCCTCGTCCATCACCTCGCCGACCACCGCGTCCAAAAACCGCGAGCTCTCGAGACCGCGCTGCGTCAGTGCGTACTCGGTCACGCTCCCCACGCATTCACCGTTCTCCAGCACCGGGAGCTGTGAGACGTCGTGCAGGCGCATCAGGCCGAGTGCCTGTCGCACGAGCTGACCCGGCGCGGCGCTCACGAGCGACGACGGCGCCGCGTCGCCCTTGTGATGCAGCAGATCGCCCAGCGTGACGCGGTCCGGCTCGAGCAACTGGTTCTCGCGCATCCACTCGTCGTTGTAGACCTTCGAGAGATAGCGCTCTCCCGTGTCGCACAGGAACGTCACCACCAGCGCCTCGGCATCGTCGACCTCGCGCGCCACCTGCATCGCCAGGTGCGTGATCAGGCCGGCCGAACCACCCACGAACAGCCCCTCCTCGCGCGTGAGCCGGCGCGCCATCGCGAACGCGTCGCGATCGCTCACCGTGCGATAGTCGTCCACGACGGAGAGATCCAGCGTACCGGGCAGCTTGTCCTGCCCGATCCCCTCCACCTTGTACGGCGCCCCATCCGGCCGGTGCGCACCCTTGCTTCGCCACAGCTCGGCCAGGATCGAGCCCTGCGGATCGCCGGCGATGATCTTGACCTTGGGATTGCGCTCCTTCAGGTACCGTCCCACACCGGTGATCGTCCCGCCCGTTCCGGCAGCGGCCACGAAGTGCGTGATGCGCCCCTCCGTCTGCTCCCAGAGCTCGGGACCCGTCGTCGCGTAGTGCGCCTCCGGATTCGTCTCGTTGTAGAACTGGTTGGCGAGGATCGCGTTCGGCGTCTCTGCGGCGATGCGCTTGGCCATCATCACGTAGTTGTCGGGATGATCCGCCGCCACCGCCGTCGGCGTGATGATGACCTCGGCGCCGAATGCTTTCAGCAGACGCACCTTCTCCTGCGACATCTTGTCGGGCATCGTGAAGATGCACTTGTAGCCCTTGAGCGCCGCGGCGATCGCGAGCCCGACACCGGTGTTCCCACTCGTGCCCTCGACGATCGTGCCCCCCGGACGGAGCCGCCCCTCACGCTCCGCCTGCTCGATGATCGGCAGGCCGATGCGGTCCTTCACGGAGCCGCCCGGATTGAAGAACTCCGCCTTGCCGTAGACGGGCGTGCGGATCCCGCGCGTGATGCGCGTGAGCCGAATCAGCGGCGTCCATCCGATCGTCTCGAGGACGCTCTCGTATGGTTTCAGGTTGCGCGTGGTCGCGTGCGCGCTCGGTGGAGACGCCGACGTCGAGGACGGACTCATCGTGGGTGCGGTGTGGCGGCGGGCATCATTCGCCGCAGGATGGTGTCACCGGGCAGCGCGCGCGCGTCGGGATGACGGAAATACACCGGAAAGAGAATCGCCACGCCCAGCGGCTCGCCACGCAGCTTGGCTGGCGCGAAGCGCAGATCCTGCGACCCTTTCACGGCCGCCGAGTCGAGTCCGGCATATCCGCTCGACTCCTCGATCCGCGTCGAGTCGGGCGTCACCTGCCCCGTGTGATCGACGAACAGCCGCAGGGTGACGTTCCCCTGCACCTTTCGCGCATAGAGCGCCGGCGGATAGTGAAACGGGAGATCCTCGTTCAGCATCTTCGGCGTCTCGTCCGGCGCGTCGCGACCGGCTTGGAACACGTGCGCCACCTTCTTCGGGGTGTACTGATCCGTGCATCCCATGAGCGCTACCGACGCGAGGAGTCCGAGCGACGTGCCGCAGCGCACGAAGTTCGCCATGCTCGCAATGTAGCGCCCGCCGTGACGCCGTTTGCCGCCCGCCACGCCGTCAACCGCCACGAGCGCGTTCGGCGAGCTCGGCCAGCAACTGCAGGGCGGCGAGTGGCGTGAGCGAGTTCACGTCCGTCTCACGAAGTCGCTCCACGACGGGATGTGGGGTCGCTGGTGCGAACAGGCCGAGCTGGTCCGTCGAAGGTGAGGTTGCAGCCGAGCGGCGGCTGCCCCGAATGCCCGTGGGTGCGCCCGACGTCAACGTTGGCACCATGCGCTCCGCTTCGCCTTCGAGCAGCCGCAGCACGTCGCGCGCGCGCGCGATCACCGGCTCGGGCAACCCCGCCAGCTTCCCGACCTCGATGCCGTAGGATCGGTCCGCCCCACCAGGCTGCAAGCGATGCAGAAAGAGTACGTGGTCGCCGACCTCGCGCACTCCCACGTTATAGTTGCGTACTGCTACCAATTCATCCGCCAGTTGCACGAGCTCGTGGTAGTGCGTGGCGAAGATCGTCTTGCTGCCCACGACGTTGTGCAGGTGCTCGCTCACGGCCCAGGCGATCGACACGCCGTCGTACGTGCTCGTCCCGCGGCCGATCTCGTCCAGCAGCACGAGGCTTCGACTCGTCGCGCCATGGAGGATCGCGCTCGTCTCCGCCATCTCTACCATGAAGGTCGATTGACCGCGCACGAGATTGTCGCTCGCCCCCACGCGTGTGAACACGCGGTCGCACACACCGATCGTCGCTGCGGTTGCGGGGACGAAGCTCCCCACCTGCGCGAGCACGACGATCAGTCCCACCTGCCGCAGCAGGGTGCTCTTCCCCGCCATGTTCGGGCCGGTCAGGATCACGATGCGCGCGTCGGTGGTGAGACGGACGTCGTTCGGGATGAACTTGTCGCGCGGCATCATCCGCTCCACCACCGGATGCCGCCCGGCGGCGATCTCGAGATCGAAGTCGTCGGTCATCGTCGGGCGGGTGTATCCCTCGCGCGCGGCCACGTCGGCCAGTGCGGCGAGCACGTCGAGCTCCGCCAGAATGCGCGCCGCGCACTGGATACGCCCGATCTCGCGGCCGATCGCGCTGCGCAGTGCTTCGAACAGCGCACGCTCGCGCGTTTCGATCCGCTCGGCCGCCGTGAGGATCTTCTCCTCGTATTCCTTGAGCGCCGGCGTCACGTACCGCTCGCCGCCGGTCAACGTCTGGCGCCGCTGATAGTCGGCCGGCACGAGATGACGGTTCGCGTTGCTGATCTCGATGAAGTACCCGAACACCTTGTTGTAGCCCACCTTCAGCGACGCGATCCCCGTGCGGGCGCGCTCGTCGGCCTGGATCCGTGCGATGGCATCCTTGCCGCCGTCGCGGAGCGTGCGCAGCTCATCCAGCTCGTGATCGACGCCGGGCGCGATCGTGTCTTCGTCGCCGAGCTGCAGTGGCGGCCGATCCACGAGCGTCCCGCGGACCTGGGTGGCCATCTCGGCGCAAGCGTCCCACCGGCCCATCAGGGATACGAGCACACCCGCTGTGGCCAGTGGACGCGACGCCCGCTCCACGTCCGGGAGCCGTGCCAGCGACGCACCGAGCGCGGCGAGCTCGCGCGGTGTTGCTCGCCCCGCGGCCGCTTTCCCGCCCAGGCGCTCGATGTCACGCACGCCGTCGAGCGCGGTGCGCAGCGCGTCTCGCGCACTCGCCTCGCGCACGAGCGCTTCGACCGCGTCGAGCCGTGCATCGATTGCCGTTCGTTCGACCAGTGGCGCGAGCAGCCACTGGCGCAGCAACCGCGCACCCATCGGCGTCATTGTTCGGTCGAGCACAGCGAGCAGCGTGCCTTCGGTGGTGCCGCCTCGCAGCGACTCGACGAGCTCCAGGTTCCGCCGTGTCATCTCGTCGAGAGGCATCGCACCCCCCGCGCGCTCGACCTGCGGCCGTGCGAGGTGCGGTACGCCTCCTGGCTGCAATTCCTTCAGGTAGCGCAGCAGCGCTCCTGCGGCTCCGATCGACGGCGTGTCGCGCGCCTCGAGGCCCAGGCCGTCGAGGCCGCGCACGTTGAACTGGCGCGCCAGGTCCTCGCGCGCCATGTCCTCGTCGAACTCCCACGCGTCGCGCTCCGTCACGAGCGCGCCGTCGAGCGTCGCGGTGCGTGGCAGCACGTCCCCGCCGCGCGGCACGAGCAACTCGCGCGGCGCGATGCGCGCCAGTGTCGCGTCGAGCTCCTCGAGTGGCACGCTCGAGAGTCGCAGCTCGCCCGTCGAGACGTCCGCCGCAGCGAGTCCCGCGACCGACCGGCCATCCTCACCTCGCTCGGCGCGGCCGATCGCGGCGATGAAGTTGTTTCGGGCGCCGTCCAGCAGTTCGTCGGCGAACGCCACACCGGGCGACACGGTCTCCACCACTTCGCGCCGCACGATCCCCTTCGCGACCTTGGGATCTTCCACCTGCTCGCAGATGGCGACACGATAGCCCTGCTGCACGAGCCGCCGCAGATACTCCTGTCCCGCACGGACCGGGACTCCTGCCAGCGGCACTTCGGCCGCGCCGCCGTTGTTGCGCGACGTGAGCGTCAGCCCGAGTACGCGCGCCGCCGTCTCGGCGTCCTCGTAGAACATCTCGTAGAAGTCGCCCATCCGAAAGAACAGGATCGCGCTCTGATGCCGCGCCTTGATCTCACGGTATTGCTGCATCAGCGGCGTCGCGACCGCGGTGCTCACGGACGCGACGCTCCGGCGGCTCTGGGCTCGTCGGTCACGAAGCCGATGATGCCGCGCTGCTTGAGCTCCACGACTCGCGCCGCGGCGTCCTGGCGCGTGTCGTAGTAGTCGAGCCGAACGCGGAACGGCTTCGCGTCACCACTGATGCGCGCTTTCACACCGCGCGCGGCGAGCCTGCGCACGAGCGCCTCGGCATCGGCCCGGGTGTTGTAGGCGGCCAGCTGAATGGTCCAGATGCCGTGGGCTGCCACCTTCGCGGTGACGGGTTCCTTCGCCGTCGGCGTGGTGACTGGTGGAGCACTCCGTGGTGAAGCCGCTGTTTTGGTCCGCACCGAGCCGCTGTCGGCTCGTGGAGGCGGGCTGTCGCTCGGCGGCGCCGTCGCCGAAGCCGGGCTTACCTTCGTCGCGCTGCTCGACGAACGGGGCGGAGGTGACGCCACGACCGTTGGCGATCCCGACGACCGGACGCTGGGAGCAGTCGTGCTCGGAGCCGCCGTCGCCGTCGGTGCGGGTGCGGCCGCTGTTACGGTGGCGCATCGCGCACCGTGATAGTCGATCTGGTTGCGCAGTTCGACGTCCGTCTCGCCTGCCGCGAGGCGTGCGTCGGCGATCATGGCGCAGCCGCCCTTCACGTCCCGCTGCTCGAATGCCAGCCGCGCGGCTGCCAGTCCGGCGCGGGCGCGCGCCGGTCCCATCGGATGCTCGCGCACGAACCGCTGGAGATGCTGATACGCCGCCGCGCGATCGCCGCGTGCCTGTTCGAGCTCGGCCAGCGAGAGCAGCGCGTCGTCGGCGTACGGCGACAACGGATACTCCACGATTACCCGGCGGTAGTCGCGCTCCGCGTCGGCCGCCGTCTCCGCGAGCGCACCACGCCAGAAGAGTGCGTCGCCGTATGCCGGCGTTCCCTCCTCTGCTGCACGCAACATCGAGTCGGCGAGCGCGCGACCGGTGGCGCCGTCACCCTCGCTCACCAGCCGGCGCGCGCGTCGGTAGATGGAGTCCTTCGCGGACAGCGGGCGCGTCGCCGGGTCGGCGCCCTGTGCGGCGCTGGAGCCGGCGAGGCTCGCACTCGTCGCGAGTGCGAGGATGGTGGAGCTGACGAGACGGTGCATCGTGGCGGAAGATGAATGACCAGTGCTCACGCTGCGCGGCGCGTCGTCTGACCGCACAGCGCGAGGACGAGCGTCGTGAGAAGCTGCTCGGGAGAGGACAGGCGGGTTTCCTTCAGGGCCGCGTCGGCGGCGAGTAGCGCGTGAAGCGCTGCGTCGATCTCGGCGGCGGTCCATCGCGCGGCATGCTTCGTCCACGCATTGACCGCTTCGCCCCACGGCCGGTGTGGAAATGCGCCGGTGTCCTTGAGCAATGCCATGAGCTCGTTGAACAGTCCGCGCGGCGACGTGCCAGCGGCCAGGGTGGCTTCCGCGTAGCCGAGCGCCAGCGTCTGTACGGTCAGCGCCATCACGATCGACACTGCGGTCGTCTTCGGAAGCTGGAGGACGATCGGGATCAGGCCGATGGCACGGCCGAGGTCTTTCGCGGCGACGGCGTCGAGCAGATCGCCGAGCGATTCTCCGCGGCGAACGCCGACGATGTCGGCCACCGCGTGCTCGTCGATCGTATCGGTCGCATAGCTCGCGAGCTTCTCCAGCTCCAGGGCGAGCTGCGCCAGGTCGCCTCCCA